>Ga0302140_10012282_pt1 | contig 10507 bp, 7 predicted proteins | sample I_Bog_E1_1_FD_202095 | JGI IMG/M metagenome (GOLD analysis project Ga0302140, IMG submission 202095) | Peat permafrost microbial communities from Stordalen Mire near Abisko, Sweden - I_Bog_E1_1 | ecosystem: Environmental > Terrestrial > Soil > Wetlands > Peat | place: Sweden: Abisko, Stordalen...
GGCACAAGAACCGCCGCGCCTTCAAAGCGTCCGGCGCGAAGATCGGCGAGCGCTTGATTCGCTTGGTTGAGTGGATAACTCGTGGTTTTCGTGACAATGCCCTTCTCCGGCACCAAGCGCAGAAAATCAATTCCATCCTGTCGCGTGAGATTGGCGACCGACATGAGCTGTCGCTCTTCCCAAAGCAGCCGATATGGAAAACTGGGGATGTCGCTCATGTGAATGCCCGCGCACACGACGCGACCGCCCTTGCGCAAGGCTTTCAGCGCGAGCGGCACAAGTTCACCCACGGTCGCAAAAATTATTGCTGCATCGAGAGGCTCCGGCGGCATTTCGTTTGAACCACCAGCCCAAGTCGCGCCGAGACGCCGGGCAAAGGCTTGGGTTGCGACATCTCCCGGTCTCGTGAAGGCAAATACGGATCGCCCCTGCCACTTTGCCACCTGCGCGATGATATGGGCCGCAGCGCCAAAGCCGTAGAGTCCAATCCTTTTCCCCTCGCCAGCGATGACGAGCGAACGCCAGCCAATCAAGCCGGCGCAGAGCAACGGAGCGAGCGACACGTCACTGCCAGTTTCGCCGAGCGGAAAGGCAAAGCGCACATCGGCGATTGTCGCTGTCGCGAAACCGCCATTGCGGGTGTAACCGGTGAAGAGCGGATGGTCGCAAAGATTTTCGCGGTGCTCCAAACAATATGGGCAGACACCGCAGGTATGACCCAGCCAAGGGATGCCGACGCGCTCGCCAATTTTCAACCCTTTGACATCAGCCCCAAGCAAGTCAATCCGGCCAACAATTTCGTGCCCTGGAATGATTGGCACTTTTGGGTCAGGCAACTCGCCATCCACGACATGCAGATCCGTGCGGCACACACCGCAGGCAGCCACCTTCACGCGAATCTCGCCCGGTCCCGGTTGCGGATCGGGGATTTCGGTCCATTCAAGGGCAGTCCCAATTTTCTTTAGCACCATCGCATTCATAATATTTTTCGGTTGGGAGAAAGTTCAAGGCTTCACGCCAAGCAAGCGGGAAACTGTCCGCCGCTAATCATTTCTGTTCGTAGAGGCGACGAAAAACAACTGGCAGCAAATCTGGCAGATCTTCGGCAAGCAAGCCGGGGCCGAATTCAGTTGCTGCCGCCCCATGCAGCCACACAGCAGCAGAGGCGGCGAGGAACGGCTCCATGCCTTGGGCCAAGAGTCCCAGCACGATTCCACTCAAGACGTCACCCGATCCTGCTGTCGCCAGTGTCGGCGGCGCATTGCTGTTGATAACCGACCGGCCATCCGGAGCTGTGATTACCGTGTCGCCGCCCTTGAGAATAATAATGGCTCCGCTGCGACGCGCTGCGACACGCGTGCGAGTTAGCTTGTCGCCGCTCGGGTCAAATAGGCGATGGAACTCACCATCATGCGGCGTTAGCACGCAGGGACCGGTGATCGCTTGATCAAGCGTCAACGGATCGTCCGCGAAGGTCGTGAGCGCATCGGCGTCGAGCACGGTGGGGCGGCCGGTCGCCAACATGGCGAGCACCCGGGCACGGGTTTCCTCGCCGGCTCCCGCACCAGGACCGATGAGGAATGCCTTGTAATGAATATCGTCCAGCAGACATTCGAAATCTTCCGGCAACGCCAGTGGTTGAACCATGATGCTGGTCAACGCCGCCGCATAGACAGGCAGGGCGACTGAGGAAACCGCGATGGTCGTGAGTCCCGCACCTGCGCGAGCCGCAGCGCGGGCTGCCATCCGGGCAGCACCAGTCATCGGGTAACCGCCGGAAATGAGCGCGTGACCCCGGCTATATTTATTGCCCCCGTCTTGAAGTCGCGGGAGATTCCCAACCCAGAGGCACGGAACATTCTCGAAAGTGTTTGGGGAAATTTGCTCAAGCACAGAAGATGGGATGCCAATGTCGGCGACGACAACTTCGCCGCACAGCAGCCGGCCCGGCAACAAAAGATGCCCCGGCTTTTTGCGAAAGAAAGTAACCGTCAGGACGGAGGCAACCGCACCCAACGCGTCGCCGGTATCGCCCAGCACGCCGCTGGGAACATCAATCGCAATAATTGGTAATTTCCGGCCGCTGGCGGCAGCCAAGGTTTCCAAAGCGGATCCCTCAAGCGCGCGACTAAGGCCGGCACCGAAGATCGCATCCACCACCAATTCCGCTCCGTCGAGCGCGTCCGGAACCAATTGCAGAACTTCGCCGCGCCACAAATCCGCATGATGCCGCGCCGCACCGGTAAGACGATCCAGCGAACCGAGCATGGCGACGCGAACAGACCAGCCCTTTGCGGAGAGATGCCGGGCCGTGACAAAACCGTCGCCGCCATTGTTGCCGGGTCCGCACAACACGATTACAGGACGCGCAGACCAGTGTTTCTCAATTTCGTGGGCGACAGCACTGCCGGCATTTTCCATCAATTCGATTACCGTTTTGCCGGAGGCCACAGTCAGCCGGTCGGCTTCGCCCATCTGACGAACGTCTAGTAATGCAGTTTGAAAGTTCATCTCCATCAGCTCACGGAAACGCCGAGGATTCGACCGATTACGGCAGTTACGGTCATGGCCAGGGCACCACCGATGGTGACTCGTAACGCGGCCCGACCAAGCGGCGCGCCACCGAGGTGACCGCCAAACGCCCCCAGCGCCGCGAGACTTACCAGAGATAAGGCGGCGATCATTGGAATACGCCAAGCCGCCGGCGCGACGAGTAGAGCCACGATTGGCACAATGGCAAAGGATGCAAAGCTGGCCGCCGAGATCCAGGCCGCTTGCAACGGACGTGCAAGTGATGTTTGGTCAATTCCAAGTTCGTCGCGCATGTGTGCGCCAAGCCGGTCATGGGCGCTGAGTTGTTCTGCGACTTTCATTGCAAGCTCCTGCTCAAGTCCGCGCTTAACATAGATCATCGCCAACTCCTGCAATTCAGCCTGCGGCTCGGTTGCCAGTTCTTGTTTTTCCAGCCCGATGTCCGCCTGCTCCGAGTCGCGTTGGGAGCTGACTGAAACATATTCTCCCACGGCCATGGACATCGCTCCGGCAACCAACCCCGCAATACCGGCGACCAGAATGGCCACTTTCGGAGCGGAGGAAGCCGCGACACCGATCATGAGGCTCGCAGTAGAAACGATGGCGTCGTCCGATCCAAGCACGGCAGCACGCAACCAACCCACCCGCCCGCTTCTGTGCATTTCCGCTTGGCTGGTTACAACGAGGGGCTTCGTCTTCATATTTTAACCAGCGCGTTATTGCAACCAAATGAGGAATCTTTTACCTCGATTATTTCAGCGATTTTATGGTTTTAAGTCGGCTTCAACATTGATGAGCACATCCACGCTGTTGCCGATTAAACCTTGGTCGGCGGCGATGTCGAAATCACGCCGATCCAGCGTCAGCGAGGCTTCCCAACCGGAAATGGCGGCACCCTTCATACCCGGACCAAAGCCCAGCGCCGTGACCTTGAGCACAACTTCCTTGGCGACATTCTTCATCGTCAACGTGCCGGTGACAGCATAGGTGTTGTCGCCGGTGCTTTTCCATGACTCGCTCTTGAAGGTCATGGACGGAAACTCGGTCGCAGCAAAAAAATTGGTCGAGCGCAAATCGTCGTCGCGCATTTTCGTGTTGGTCGTGATGCTGGCCACTTCGATGACGGCTTCGACCGTGCTGTTTTCTAAGTGGTCACGATCCACGACGATGGTTCCTTTCACCTTGCTAAAATAGCCAGGCACCTTGGTGAAAAAATGGGCGATGGAGAAGCCGACCCAGGTATGCACGGGGTCAATGTTGTAGGTTTCGACGGCCGCTTTGGCTGAGGCAAGTGAGCCGAGCGCAAGCGCGGCGGTGACAAGTGATAATAGGGAACGTTTCATGGTTTTGAATTGATTTTTGTTGGTTGGATTATTTTGCTTTTATGGATTCAGCTTTGGGGAAGTCAGCTCCGCGCGCAATCGTTTCCACCGCAGAAAAATCTTTGCGCAACTCGTCGAGCTTGGCCATGGCCCCTTCGTAGGAATCATTGCCCAACAAAAGATGGCGCGGCGGTTTGGACGATTCCACCGCAGCGATGAGGGCTTTAACGGCGCGCACTGGATCGCCGGGTTGCTTGCCCGAATCGGCGCGAATTTCTTTGCGCCACGCTCCTGCCGTTTTCGCGTAGTCGACAATTTGCTTTTTACTTTCATTCGCCGACCGTCCGGCCCAATCGGTGCGAAAGCCGCTCGGTTCAACGACGATTACTTTGATCCCCAGCGGTTCAACTTCCTGCAAAAGCGCACCGGACAAACCTTCGACGGCAAATTTGGTCGCGTTGTAAAATCCCAGCGCTGGCGCAGAACGCAGTCCCGCGAGTGAAGAGATATTGACGATGCAGCCTTTGCGCCGCTGACGCATGCCAGGCAGCACCGCTTGAATCATGCGGCTCAGGCCGAAAAGATTGATCTCAAACATTCGGCGCACTTCGGTCTCTTCGCCTTCTTCGATCGCCGCGAAATAACCTATGCCCGCGTTGTTGACCAGCACGTCAATGCCACCAAATTTTTCTTCGGCCGCTTTGATGGCTGCGTCAATCTGGCATTGATCCGTGACGTCAAGTTTGAGAACCAACGCATCACCCTTGGCCGCCAACGCTTCTACCTGCTCGGGTTTGCGGGCCGTCACCACGGTGCGGAAACCTCGCGCTAATGCTTGCGTGGCCAACTCCCGGCCGAAGCCAGTCGAGCAACCGGTGATGAACCAAACGGGTTTATCGGTGTTCGCGGAATTTCTCTTTTTTGTAGTCATGGGAATATTTTTAAAAGGATTGAGAAATTATTATCATGCGGGCGCGTCAATGGAGCTCACGCGAACCAGTTTCTTGTTCACAAACTCCTGGATGCCCAAACTGGAAAGTTCGCGGCCGTAACCGGAATTTTTGATGCCGCCGAACGGCAATTCCGCAGAAGTCCATGTTGGGTGATTGATGAAGACCATGCCGGTGTCAATGCGACTGGCCACGCGTTTGCCGCGCGCGACATCCGCCGTGAACACCGAACCCCCAGGCCGAACTCCGAGTCATTCGCCAGCGCCACGGCTTCATCCTCGTCATTGACACGGAAGAAAAGCGCGACCGGCCCGAAAAATTCTTCGTGGTAGGCGGGATTACTCGGCTTGATATTCGTAAGAATCGTCGGCTCCATGTATGAGCCGGGGCGATCAACCCGTTTGCCGCCCATCACGAGCTTGGCGCCTTTTTTGACGGCGTTTTTGATTTGGCCCAACAGTTGCAAAAGCGCCGCTTCAGTCGAAAGCGGCCCCAAGTTTGTAGCCCAATCCATCGGGTCTCCCGGCTTGAAGGCCGCCAGCGCGGTTTGAAATTTTTCGAGAAATTTGTCGGCCACGGATTCAACAACGATGAACCGCTTGCCAGCGACACAGCACTGACCCATGTTGTTCATCTTCGCCCACACCGCCCACTTGACCGTCTTTTCCATGTCGGCGTCCTCCAGCACGATGAACGCATCGCTGCCGCCAAGTTCCATCGTGGTTTTTTTTAGATTTTGTCCGGCCCGTGCCGCGACGTATTTCCCGGCATCCACACTGCCAGTCAACGCCACGCCCTCAATCCGCGAATCGTCAATCACACGGTTCACCTGCTCGTAAGAAATGAGCAAGTTGGTGTATGCCCCCGCAGGCGCACCCGCCTCCAGCCAAAGTTTTTCAAATGCGATGGCGCATTGAGGCACGCAGCCCGCGTGCTTGACCATCACCACATTGCCCGCCATTAAATTCGGCGCGGCAAAACGCGCGAGCTGGTAGTAAGGAAAATTCCAAGGCTGCACGCCGAAAAGCACGCCGAAGGGTGCGATTTCAATCACGGCCTCGCCCGAACTCGGCTTGAGCGTTTGCGGCGCGAGAAAGCTCTCCGCGTTCTTGGCGTAGTAGTCGAGAATGTCCGCGCTCAACTCCACTTCACCACGCGACTCGGCGATGAGCTTGCCCATTTCCAGCGTCACGGGCTTGGCAAAATCATCCATCCGCGCCCTCAAAATAGCGGCCGCTTTGGCAACCACCACGGCGCGCTCGGCAAAAGTCTTAAGCCGCCACGTTTCGAAACAGGTTGCGGCCGTTTTAAGCGACGTTTCCAGTTGTTTGTTGGTGATTTCCTTGAATTTCTTGAGAACTTTGCCGGTGGCGGGATTCACACTTTGATAACTCATAAGTGCAATCGTATCCTGCGGGGCGGGCGAGTGACATGGGGTGAACACCCCAGGTGATCCTCGTTCAACTCATCTCGCTGATGGTTTTGCGAAAACGGGTCAACGAAAAAACGAACAGCAGAGAACCAATTACGATCAGCGCTAGAAATTGCGGCCAGACGACGGCAAGTCCGGCACCTCGGAAAAGAATAGCTTGGCCGAGCGCGACGAAGTGTGTGGTCGGTGCCCCCAACATCACCAGTTGCACAAACTCCGGCATGCTCTCGCGCGGACTAAAAGTGCCTGAAAGCATTTGCAGGGGCAGCAGGATCAGCACGGCGAGCATTCCGAATTGCGGCATTGAGCGCGCCAGCGTGGCCATGAAAATACCCAGCGCGGTCGCGGCAAAAAGATGGAGCGCGGTTCCCGCGAGAAATAGCGGCACCGAACCCGCGATGGGAACATTCAGCACGCCTTGCACGACAACGAGCAAACCAATACCGGCAGCCACCAACACCACCAATCCCATCGCCCAGACCTTGGCCAGCATGATTTCCGTCGGCGTGACGGGCATCACCAGCAGATGTTCGATAGTGCCATGTTCGCGTTCGCGGATGAGGGCTGCGCCGGTCAGAATGATCGCCAGCATGGTGACGTTGTTGATGATCTCGGTCAGCGCGCCGAACCAGGATTGTTCCAGATTTGGGTTGTAGCGCGCGCGCAAATTCAGTTCCACCGGCGGAGGAGCGCTGCTGCGGTAATGTTTGACAAAATCGTTGACCTCGCCCAAAGCAATTTGCTGGATATACTCGCTGCCCACGAAAGCCTGCGTCATGCGGGTGGCGTCAACATTCAGTTGAATGGCTGGCGAACGGCCGGCCAGCACGTTGCGTTGAAAGTCCGGCGGAATATCCAGCACGAAGGTGTAATTGCCGGCATCCATGCCCGCATCCATTTCAGCCAGCGAGATGTTCGCGGGCGGATTGAAGCGCGGGAGATAGAAGCCTGCCGCGATGCACGCCGACATCGGCGAAGCGTCCTCGTCAACGATGGCGATAGGAACTTTATCCAAACTGTCCGGCACGGCCGTGGCCGCGACGTAAATGGACAGCGTGAAACAGTAAACGATCAGCACCAGCATCACCGGGTCACGAGCCAGGCTCCACAGTTCCTTGATTCCCAAACGATAAATGTTCGCGAGGTCAGGCATGGATCATGTCTCCTGTTTCTTCAGAAGCAATATAGCCAAACCCACCACCAAGAGCGGGGCAAGCAACAGCGGCCAGAAAGACGAGTGCAGACTGGAGAAGCCCAGCGCTTTGTTGAACACGCCGCGCGTGATGTTCAGAAAGTAAGTCGCCGGGTAAACGCGACCGATGAACGCGCCAACGCCGGCCAGTGAAGAAACCGGATTCAATAAACCGGAAAACTGAACGGCTGGGATGATCGTCGCGATGATGGTCAAAAACAGCGCTGCGATCTGGCTGCGTGTAAAGGTGGAGGTGACCAAGCCGAAACCCGTCGAGAACATCACGAACAATAAAGCTCCTGCCGCCAGTGCCGCGAAGCTGCCCTTAACCGGGACTCCGAAGAGCGTCACGGCCAGTAGTGTCATCAGGCCGAAGTTGAGCATCGCCAGCACGATGTAGGGCAGTTGCTTGCCCAGCAGAAATTCCGCACGCGTAACTGGGGTGACGTAGAGATTGATGATGGAGCCAAGTTCCTTTTCGCGAACCACCGAGAGCGCGGTGAGCATCGCTGGAATCATCAACAACAGCAGCGGAATGACTGAGGGCACCATCGCCGGCAGGCTCAGGACGTCGGGATTGTAGCGATAGCGCGTCTCCATCGTGGCCGGACTGACGACCTTCTGGCCGAGTCGGTGGGTCGCCATGTCCACCAGCCAGCCCTGGTGCATGCCTTGGACATAACCTTGCACCGTTTCGGCGCGTTGCGGCATCGAGCCGTCCACCCACGCGGCGATCTCCACGGGATTGCCGTGCTCCACATCGCGCGCGAAGTTGGGTGGAATCTCAATGGCCAGTGCCAATTCGCCGGAGCGCATCCGCCGGTCGAGCTCGGCGTAATCGGCAATGGGCGGGCGTTCGGTGAAGTAGCGCGAACCGGACAAATTGAGCGCATAGTTCTGGCTCAATCCGGTTTGGTCATGATCCAGCACGGCGTATTTGAGATTTTCGACGTCGAGGCTGATGCCGTAGCCCATGATGCACATCAACATGATGCTTCCCAGCAACGCCATGGTGGCGCGCAACGAATCGTGCCGCAGTTCCAAGGTCTCGCGCCGGCTGTAACTCAAGGCGCGGCTCCAACTAAACCAACGACGGCGCGATGAAACGGTTGGCTGGGTGGTCGAAACAAACGGTTCGGCGACCAAAGTTTTCGGGGTGGCAACTAGGTCCGCCGTTTTGGTTTTGTCATGCAATTCGGCATCTTTCAGATAACTGATGAACGTCGCTTCCAGCGTGGGCAACCCGCGCTGGCGGACGAGTTCAGCGGGAACGCCAGTGACCAATACCTTGCCATCATTCATCAACGAAATGCGGTCACACCGCGCGCCTTCGTCCATGAAGTGGGTGGAAATAAAAATCGTCACCTGGTCGTTGCGCGAAAGATCCACCATCAATTGCCAGAGCATGTCGCGCGCAATGGGATCCACGCCGGAAGTTGGTTCGTCCAGAATCAGCAGTTCCGGTTTATGCACCATCGCCACAGCCAGCGACATCCGTTGGCGGATGCCCAGCGGCAGATTGTCGGGCATGGCGTCGAGCACGTCGGCGAGGCTAAAATGTTTCACCATTTCATCCACCCGCGCCGGAATGTCCGCTGCGGGCACCTGATAAAGGCGTGCCGCCAGCACCAGGTTTTGACGCACCGACAATTCTGTATAAAGGGAGAATGATTGAGACATATAGCCCACCCGCCGGCGCGTGGCGATGTCCTTGGGATTGACGGGCTGTCCAAACAACGCGGCGCTGCCCTCGGTGGCCGGCAACAGGCCGGTCAGCATCTTCATCGTGGTGGATTTGCCGCAGCCGTTGGAACCGAGAAACCCGAAAATCTCGCCCTTGCGGATGCGAAAGCTGACGTGGTCCACGGCGACAAATTTTCCAAAACGCATCGTCAACCCCTCGGCCTCAATCGCAATCTTGGCATCGGCACCTTCAACCAGCGGCGAAATCGTCACGTCATGGTGGCCGCGTCGCAACGCTTCCGGCAGCAGGGCAATGAAGGTTGCGTCTAGCGTTTTGCAATGCGTGTGCGCGAGCAGTTCCGTCGGCGAGCCGGTGGCCATCACCTGGCCGGCATTCATCGCCACGAGCCAATCGAAGTTCTGCGCCTCATCCATGATGGAGGTGGCCACGATCACGCTCATGCCGGTGCGTTCGGTGCGGATGTGTTTGATGAGATCCCAAAACTGTTCCCGCGCCAGCGGATCAACGCCGGTGGTGGGCTCATCCAAAATCAAAAAATCCGGGTCGTGAATCAGCGCACAGCACAACCCCAGCTTCTGTTTCATGCCGCCGGACAATTTGCCCACCGGACGCGTCAGAAACGGGGTAAGGCCCGTGCTGCGGCATAACTCGTCAATGCGACGACGGCGTTCGGTGGCATCGTGGCCGAACAACCGGCCGAAGAATTGCAAGTTTTCCTCGACTGAAAGCGTCGGATAAAGATTTTTGCCAAGCCCTTGCGGCATGTAGGCAATGTGTGGACAGACATTTTCGCGATGGCGGCTGCTGGCCATGTCGCCGCCCAAGGCTTCCACAGTGCCTTCCTGCACCGCACGAGAACCGGCGAGCAGCGACAACAAGCTGGACTTGCCAACAGCGTCCGGGCCGATCAGTCCAACCATTTTCGCAGCGGGAATTTCCAGTGTGATACCATTTAATGCTACCGTTTTTCCGTAACGCAAAGTCACGCCCACCAGTCGGGCCACCGGCACGGGACTGGATTTTTCCGGCGTCATTGCGGCACCTTGACTTCCAAGTTTGCTGGCCACTTGGCAGCGGCATCCAGTTTGATCCAGGCGACGCCCGGCAAACCGGTCTTGATCTGTTTCAAGTTTTTTTGCAACAACGCGCGGCTTATCTGCGCCTTGACCCGGAACATCAGTTTCTGTCGCTCATCAGCCGTTTCCACCGTCTTGGGTGTGAACTGTGCGACTGTAGCCACAAAAGAGACCGTTGCCGGAATTACTTCCTGCGGCGCGGCGTCGAGAACGAGATGCACTTCAGTGCCAATGGCCACTTTGCCCGCCACCGCATCCGAAAGAAAAAAAGTGAGATAAACGTCATTGAGGTCAACCA
>Ga0302140_10012284_pt1 | contig 10507 bp, 12 predicted proteins | sample I_Bog_E1_1_FD_202095 | JGI IMG/M metagenome (GOLD analysis project Ga0302140, IMG submission 202095) | Peat permafrost microbial communities from Stordalen Mire near Abisko, Sweden - I_Bog_E1_1 | ecosystem: Environmental > Terrestrial > Soil > Wetlands > Peat | place: Sweden: Abisko, Stordalen...
TGATTCGCGCGGACAGGGCAGAAATGTCTTGGCATTCTTCTTTGCCGATGGTCACGAAAGCATAGGGACGAGCGATTTCCGCGTTACGAAAAACATAGCTGTCGAGATCTTCAACCAGCTCCGGGTGCTTCGTAAATGCCACCGCGACGTAAGGACCGTTGTCTTTGCTGATGACACGTCGAATACAATTCGCGAGAGCTGCGACTTTCGACTTCGCGTCTGCCCCAGCACCAACAATGTCCATATCCAGGAATGCAACGCGAATCCCGGACAGCGGTTTGCACGCATCTTCGCGCTCCAGGGTGGCCGGATCGATGTAAAGAGGCGCGGCGCCTATTCTCCATAAGCCCCGGACCAAATCGAGGATTTCGGATTCGACATCGTCGATGATAACGACCCGGACACCATTCAGGCCAGCCACTTCGCACCTCCAAACACGAGGGCGACCACTGCACCGTCGAATTCGGCCGGCAGTGTGACGTCGTCCCGCTCCGGGAACAGCAACTTGCCACCTTGAACCTTCATAACTTGGTCGGCCAAGTGAAGCCCGAGCCCCATACCATCCGGCTTGCGGCTCATAAACGGCTCGACCAAGTACTCTGGCGGATCATTGAATCCGGGACCATTGTCCGCGACCACGATAGCCGGGCCCTCCGCGAAATCGCGGCTCGTTCCGATGTAGAGCTTCTTCTCGCCTGACTTGTTCTTCGGTCCCCATTTGTTGTCGAGCCACCAGATGGAGTTGTCGATGAGGTTCATGATGGTAGCCACGAGAAGACGCTTGCTGCACTTGGCCTCGAAGTCGGCTGTGAGTTTCCGCGTCACCGTGACGCCGTGGGCCTGCAGGCGAAGTTCGGTGTTGAACAATGGCGCTCGCACGAGAGACGTGGCCTGCTCGCGTGAATCACCAGACCGTCGCGCCAGTGCGCCAAGCCCTTCGACGAGTTCCGCCAGGTGCCTGGCCATCGATACCACCTGTGGCGCGGCGCCGTACTCGTCGGCCGCCTTAACAAGATTTGTGATCCCTTTCTCCACCCTCATGGATCACAATAGTCAGGCTCAATCCGGCGCTGGCTGAGGTCAGAAAACGGTCGCGGATCGCGGTGAAGTCCGTTTCAATACGATCAAGGAACGGAGTCAATTCTTTCAGGTGCTTTCGCTCGACCACTTCGCGCACCGCGGTCAGGTCCGCAAGCACTGGCTCCCGGAACCTGCCCTTCGAGTAGGCCTGTCTGATTCGTGCCTTGTCCTGGTTGCGCTCGGCCTCGATCTGCTCGATCGCCCGCAGGACCGCCTCCCGAAAGAGCGAAAACGCCTGATTGTCAACGAAACCTTCGCGGTTGGTCTTTTCAACGAGGTCACGACTCTGTGTGAGATCGAGCGACACCGCACCGATCACCAAATTGTTGCTGATCCGGCCCGTGGGGGTGTTGACGCGTCTTCCTCCCAGGCCAAGCCAGTCATCGCCGGGTTCGCCGTAGTTGTAGACCCGAATTCCGTCACGATAAACACGGATGCCGCCGACGCTGTCGAGGTAGTCTTTCAGGCCCTTCTTGTCGGTTACGCCAAGGGCGAGGATCTGTGGCTCACGATCGAAGATTGAGAGGCGGATTTCGACAGGCCCTATGCCGTATTGCCGCAAGTCGAGGTATTTGTTCTGACTACCCCACCTGCGGGCTCACTGCAAATTCCACGACATCAGGAGTTCTGAACGTACGCATGAGATCGGTTTGCGGATCGCGCTGGGGGCCGGGCGAATCCACGTCCTCCCGATGGTGGTGGGAGAGGGTCTTCGCCTGGCGGTAATCGGACTGGCCGGAGCGTGGCTGGTGGGACGCAGCATGCCAAACATGCTGTACGGTGTGAAGTCCATCGACCTGGTTGCATTCGGCGTGGTTGCCGCGGTGCTGGTAGCTTCCGCTGTCCTGGCGTGCTCGATCCCGGCGCGGCGCGCGGCGTGGGTGGACCCGGTGGTAGCATTGCGAGAGGATTAGGGACGAAAGACATTTCGTTATAGTCTCTGGCTTGCCATCGAGCGGGAAGACCACGCTGGCGCGCCGACTCGCGCCCTCGCTGGGTCTCCCTCTCATCGATAAGGATGCGATCCTGGAGAATCTCTTCGACTCCAGGGGGGTGGGCGACGCTGCCAGGCGGCGCCGGTTGAGCCGCGAGAGCGACGCCATATTCCAGGCTGAAGCAAAGGCTTCGGCGGGCGCGATTCTGGTTTCCTTCTGGCGACTGCCCGGCATGCCCTCGGATTCGGGGACACCCACGGGGTGGCTCACGGAACTCGCCGGCCGGGTGGTGCACGTTCATTGCGCCTGCGCGCCTGAAGTGGCGGGCCAGCGGTTCTTCCAGCGGAATCGCCACCCGGGACATCTGGACGGCGAGTCGTCTCATGCGGAGGCACTGGAAAGTCTGCGAGCGGTTTCACGCTTGGGGGTGCTCGAAATCGGACCGAGAGTCACCGTCGATACGTCGCACGAACCTGATTTGGCGGCTGTGCTGCGCGAGATTCAGCAGGCCCTGGCGACGTAGACACGACCTGCACACCCGGGCGCCGTTGTAAGCGATCATGCCCCGTGATACCTTCAGATTCGGACGACCACGTCTCGAAAGCGAGGGCACGACGAATGAACCGCGACACACGCATTTTCTGTTTTCTCGCATTTACGCTTGCCGCACTGGGCGGTTGCTCCAGCCCGTCAACAGGCAAAGATTCCAAGAAGGCCGGGACCGCGCCGGACAAAATCCAGGGAAAGGCCCAGGTTCTGGTGGAATCGGGCGGGGCGACCGATGCCGCTCTGAACGCGGGTGGGTCTTCTGTGTACCTTTGGGAAGGCACGCATCGCTACCGCCTGTTCTTGAGGACGCCCGTTGAGGTAGTCCACGGGGACGAGTATATTGCCGAGGGCATCTACGCTCAAAAGGCCATTGACGATATTGGCGATCCCGACCAGGGCAAGCACGGCTACCCGCTCCAATCAAGCTGCGAAAGCGTCGTCGAGAAGGCCTGGAGCGGCCTGCCCTTCGATGAAAGCGAGGCGGATGCCACGGTTTTGCGCACCAGGATTCAACGATATCCCGCCAGACCCGTTTTCCTGGTCACGCGGCTACGGGCCGTTACACCGGATTCCGCGGCGAAGAAAGACACCGCGGCGGAGGACAAGAACATCCCCGAAGTCCCTGTTCCGGCGGATAAACAACGCGCTCTTCTGATTGAGGGTCCGACCGTTCAACCCGCACCCCTTTGGCAGCCCGAGGGGGGAACGGTTCGCTGCAAAATCATTATCGACAAGGAGGGGAAGATCTCCGACCTCGAAACCGGCGCGCAGCTCTGTGAGAGTGTGCCGTGGTCTCAGTTCCGTTATCAGCCCCCAGTCCAGGGCGGCCACCCCGTCAAAGTGAGCACCGAAGTTGAAGTGCGCTTCGAACCGCGAAAGTGAAAGCCGCGACGTACCGGTCCCAATTGGCGAAGTACGATCCGGGGAACTCCTTCGGCGTGGACCAGAATGTCCCGCCGAATGGGGCATAGCGCAACCGTGGGCCCACAATCCACTTGACAACGGGAGACGCCAGGGCTTATCGTCGGAAAAACCACCTTCAAGGTGGTCTCCACATAGCGGCCCTGGCACCCCGGAGTTGCTCCCAGTCGAGCTCTAACGTTTCTTAAAGGAGCTTCGCCATGTCTCTCTTCCGCATACACAGCAATCCGACCCCGAGAAAGGGCCCTTCTGGCCGCGATTTGGAAAGAATCCCGACTTAAGCGGCTTCGGACAACGGGCCATGCAGTTTTCCTCGTACGACACCCAAGGCTTTTTCGATGAGATGTTCGAAGAGAATGGCAAACCCCGGCCGCACGCGGGGCTGTTGCTCGAGACCGTCGAGTCTCTCTCGGAGGGCCATCTCCTGCGCTATAAGCACGCCGCCGAGCGGCTGCTGCTCCAGATGGGCATCACTTTCAATGTCTATGGAGACACCGCCGGCACGGAGCGCATCTTTCCCTTCGACCTGATTCCGCGCATCATCGCGGCGGACGAGTGGGACCACATCGAGCGCGGGCTCAAGCAGCGGGTGCACGCGCTCAACTGCTTCATCGACGACATTTATCACGACCGGAAAATCCTCAAGAACGGCGTCATCCCGAGCGAGGTGGTGCTTTCCGCGGCTTCCTACCGGAAGCAATGCCATGGGTTGAATCCGCCGCGGGGGGTGTGGTGCCACGTCACCGGAACCGATCTGGTGCGCGGCGGCGACGGCCGGTATTACGTGCTGGAGGACAACCTGCGCGTGCCGTCGGGTGTCTCCTACGTCCTGGAAAACCGCGAGGTGCTGAAGCGCATTTTCCCGGCGGTCTTCGAGGGGCTCTCGGTGCGGCCGGTGGCGGAGTATCCCAGCCGCCTGCTGGAGACGCTGGAATCCATGGCGCCAAATCCATCGTCAAGCCCGCGGGTGGTGCTGCTCACGCCCGGCATCTACAATTCCGCCTACTTCGAGCACAGCTTTCTGGCGCAACAGATGGGCGTGCAGCTGGTGGAGGGCCGGGACCTGGCAGTGGATGGCGGCGACGTCTTCATGCGCACCACCAAAGGCATGGAGCGGGTGGACGTGATCTACCGGCGGATCGATGACGATTTTCTGGATCCGGAGGCCTTTCGCGCCGACTCCCTGCTGGGCGTGCCGGGTCTGATGTCGGCCTACCGGCAGGGGCGTGTGGCGCTGGCCAACGCTCCCGGCAACGGCGTGGCTGACGACAAGGTGATCTACGCCTACGTGCCCGACATGATCCGCTACTACGAAGGCGAAGACGCCATCCTGCCGAATGTGCCGACGTATCTCTGCTGGCGCGACGACGACCGGGCGTACGTGCTGGAGCACCTGGCGGAACTGGTGGTGAAGGCCGCCAACGAATCGGGCGGATACGGCATGCTGGTAGGGCCGCATTCCACGCGGGCTCAATGCGACGAGTTCGCCCTCAAGATCCAGGCGCACCCCCGCAACTACATCGCCCAGCCCACGCTGGCGCTGTCGCGCGTGCCCACAATTGTCGACGACCATTTCGAGGGGCGGCACGTGGACCTGCGCCCTTATATTCTGTACGGCAAAGATATCTACGTGGTGCCCGGCGGCCTGACGCGCGTGGCCATGAAGAAGGGTTCGCTGGTGGTGAACTCATCGCAGGGCGGCGGCAGTAAAGACACCTGGGTGCTTTCCCACGGCCCGATGGCGCAGGAGCAGCGGCAATGAACACCGGTTATCGCACGCGCCCCCTGCTCAGCCGAGTGGCGGAAGCCGTCTATTGGATGGGCCGCTATATGGAGCGCGCCGAAAACGTGGCCCGCTTCATCGACGTCAACCAGAACCTGATGCTCGACCTGCCCCGCGGATTTGGGGAACAGTGGCAGCCGATTGTGGACACTACCGGCGACCGTGCGGCCTTCCTGGAGCGATACGGAGAGGCCACGCTCGCCAACGTGGTCGAGTTCCTGGGCTTCGATGTGCGCAATCCCAATTCCATCTACTCGTGCGTGACGGCGGCGCGCGAAAGCGCCCGTTCGGTGCGCGAGACCATTTCGTCGGAGATGTGGGAACAGATCAACAGCCTGTACCTGCTGATCGCCACGCAGAGCCGCAAGCCGCTTTCCGAGGGACTGCCGCAGTTCTGCCGGGATGTGCGCATGGCCTGCCATCTGTTCCAGGGCATCCAACACTCCACCATGAGCCACAACGAGGCCTGGCACTTCATCCGCCTGGGCACATCGCTCGAACGCGCCGACAAGACCACGCGCATTTTGGACGTGAAGTATTTCATCCTGCTGCCCTCGGTGAGCGACGTGGGTACGCCGTACGACGACATTCAATGGGGCGCGGTGTTGAAATCGGTGAGCGGTTTCGAAATGTACCGTAAGTGTTTCGGGCGCATTTCGCCGGATCGGGTGGTGGAATTTCTGCTGCTCGACGGCGAATTCCCGCGCGCCGTGCGATATTGCATCGGGCTGGCCGACAATTCGCTGCACGCCATTACGGGCACGCGGTTGGGGGCCTTCTCATGCCCCACGGAGCAGCGCCTGGGACTGTTGCGGTCGGAGCTGGATTATGCGCAGGTGGAACCCATCCTGCAAGCGGGACTGCACGAGTTTTTCGATGGGTTGCAGGCCAGAATGAATACCATCGATGAATGCGTCCGCGGGGACTTCTTCGCCCAGAAAGTGGCCTTTCAAGTGGGCACCAGCGGGCAAAGCGGTTGACGCAGGGAGGCTAAGTCGCGCCGGATAGAAACCTCGGAAGCTGGGGCGACTGCCCGAAAGCGCCGATTACTCGTTCTCACCGATTGGTTTCCGCGACTCCTCGGCCGGCTGCGCTTCTGTCCGGACGGTGGGTGACGGTTGAGCAGAAGCAGGCTCCGCGATCTCCGGCGCGAACTGAAGGGCCTGTTGGGAAGCCGGAACAGGCAGATCGGTCACGCGTTTCACCGCCGAGCCACAGGCCGCCGCGAACTTCGCTACGCCGTCATCATCCGAGTAGAGGACTCTGGCGCCGCAGACGAGCGAGATGGCCACGATCTGCCGGTCGAACTTCATGGCATTTTTTGTGATTGCCGGACCCTCCCGCCGATCGCCCGCTTTCCGGGCGTCCCGCAGGCGGAATTTCACTTTCTGTTTCCACGACAACGAGGAGATCGGACCGATCGCGCTGGCCAAGATAGCCAAAGATACGGGACTGCGTCCGGAAGATCTCTGAGAGGGAGCGATCCCCACAGCAACAGCGGCCTGTCGATGAAAAAGCCGTTCGATCACGCACCCGATCACCGTTGGTAGCGGGCTGTTAGCCACAGGGATCCAGCGCGGGTCAACGGCGTCAGTCTCCCGTTGAGCGGACCATAAAGCCATGCGGATCAAGCTCACGCTGGCACCGACGGAATACTACCTCTCCCCGAGTGGGGGACGATACGCCCGATGCGCACGCGTCCGCGGCCATATGCAATGTGCCCGCACCGTGCCAAACCAGTTACTACCGCGGGGTCGGAGCCCCTTTTCGTGGGACGGCGTTTCACGGGAGGAATCCGGTTGCGGGGATGTCCGACCAAAGCCGACATGTGGGGAGTAATAGTCCGGAGAGCCTCCGTGGCTTGGTGATATCCTCGAAGCATGACTTCCCGCATCGTGATCGAGCCCGGCAAACGCTCTGGCCAACCGTGTATACGAGGACTGCGCATCACGGTGTGGGACGTGTTGAATTGGCTCGCCGCCGGTATGACCGAACAGGAAATCCTCGATGATTACCCGGAGCTGGAGCGCGATGACTTTCGGGCGGTGTATGAATTTGCCGCCAAACTCGGTAGGCGTGTGGCTCTGTGAAACTGCTGCTCGACGAGAACCTCTCGCGCAAACTTGTGGTCCGGCTTGCAGAGTTGTATCCGGAGTCGGCTCACGTTGTTGAGCTTGACTTGCCCGAACGCCCGGATCGTGAGATCTGGGAGGTTGCCAAGTCCAGGGATTTCGTTATCGTGAGCACTGACCGCGACTTCTACGAACTTGCCACAACAATCGGGCCGCCTCCCAAAGTCGCATGGCTCCGGCGCTGGACGCACCCGGCGAGGGACGCCGAAATGGTGTTGCGCCGCGAGGCCATTCGGACGGAATTCTCGGCCGATCCGGAACTCGGCGTATTGGTCCTGGATCGTAACTAGCGATTCCAGGACCGCTCGCGTGATGCCGCTCGCCAGAAAAATCACGTAGTCCAGGCTGACCCGTTCTTCCCTGCCCTGACACTTACGTTCAAGCCTGTCTTCCTGTCGCCATCGCCGGCAGTGTGTCATCCCCGCGTGGGTGGGCGACCCGCCTGCGGGTTGGCCGCCGATAGGCCTCGCGACGGTCACGTTCTGAGGTGCATGAGACGCAAACCTTACGCCGCGAAGCGGGTTTGCCCCAGTCTCCCGGCAAGATCTATTGGGCTGACCAAGATATCTTCATCAAATCGGACACTTACAGTCAACGACATCCTAATCTCGGCTGCGCGCCTCTTCGCCACGCGGTAGATTAGAGCCTGTCCCGTGTTTTCCTAGCACGAGCGGGGCGGTGGCGTAGCGCTGTCAACAGCGCAAACATAAATGTACGATTTTGTTTGATTAGGGCAAATTCCGTGTCTATGATGGGGAATGCCCACCCAGCCTGGAGTTCTCCCGCTCCCCGAATTGGTTCCCGAACAAGAGCACCTGGTGGGCTACATCCCCACCGTCATGGGCCCAGTCGAGTTTCGGGAGTGGAAGCAGCAGTTGGAGCGAATCGACGAGATTCTCGAAGCCGGCGGGGTGGAGGAGACGTTTCAGCGTCTGTCGCTGGCACGGCGGAACGAGGAGGAGCAGCGCAGGGCAGATGCGGAGAAACGACCGTTCCGGAGTCTGAGTGTCGTTGAGCAAGCCAGTTACCAACGGTTGTCCTCGCAAGCGTTGCGCTGCAATGTGGCGCGGACCTTGACGGGAGAGAGCTTCCGGGACTTCGGATGCCGGTTAGCGGAGTCGATGCTGCTGCAGCGGTTTTGCAAGTTGGATCGAATCGACGCGGTGCGGATTCCTGGCAAGAGCGCGCTGCAACGCTACAGCCAGTGGCTGACGGACGAAGAGATGCGGAAGGTGATCGACATGCTGACTGGGGCGGCGAGCGGAGTGGAAGAAGGCGGCAGGCAACCGCTGGAGTTAAACGAGGCGTTGAGTCTGGAGGCGTACTTTTCTGGACACCACGTGCGTGAAACTGCACATTCACTTTCCGGTGGACTGGGTGTTATTGCGAGATGCGGCGCGCACGTTGATGAAAGCGACGATGCTGATCCGCAAGCGCGGTCTGAAAGTGCGGATGGAGGAGCCGGAGGAATTCCTTAAGCGAATGAATCAGTTGTGCATGAAGATGACGCATGCGCGGCGGAAGAAGGACGGCAAGCGGGCGCGCAAGGCGGTGCTGCGGGAGATGAAGAAGTTGAGCCAAGCGATCGCCGGACATGCGCAAAGGCACCACGATCTGTTGGAGCAGCATTGGCAGGAGACGGATCTGAAGGAAGGCGAAGCGCGACAGATCCTGGGGCGGATCGAGGTGATTCTGGAACGGTTGCCGCACGCCGTGAAGCAGGCCCACGAACGGATCATCGGGGAGCGGCAGGTGAGCAATGAAGAGAAGATTCTGAGTTTGTATGAGGGGCACGCGGCGGTGTACGTGCGGGGCAAGGCGGGGGCGGAAGTGGAATTTGGGAGCCAGTTGTTGTTAGGGGAAAGCGAGAGCGGTGTGATCGTGGATTGGGAACTGGTGTGCGGGAATCCGAGAGCGGACACGAAGATGCTGGGCCGCAGCTTGGAGCGATTGAAGCAGACCAGCGGGGGAGGCTCGATCCAGCAAGTAGGCGGAGACCGCGGATTCGACAGCAAAGCGAATCGGGAGTTGGTGGAAAAAGAAGGGATCTACAATGCGATCTGCCCGAAGGCACCGAGCGAACTGAAAAAGAGAATGAAGGAGCCGCAGTTCGTAGAGATGCAACGGAGGCGGTCGCAAACCGAGGCGCGGATCGCGATCTTCAAGAATGGATTTCTGGGCAGTCCATTGTTGAGCAAAGGGTATGGGAATCAGCAGCGCGAGGTTGCCTGGAGCGTGCTGGCGCACAACTTGTGGGTGATCGCGCGACTGCCGCGCGCCGCGGTGCAAAAGGTGGCACGAGCCAGCTAAGCGGGGCGACATCAAAGACAAACATAGAGATCGGATTGGCGAGCCTGGGAGAGGTGCGTCAGCAAGTAGGGAAAAAGAGTGCGGCAATCGACCCTCCCGGTGAAACCAGGAGCGAAACGGTGCAACCACGAGCGAAACTCTGCCGCCAATAAGAAGTACTTTACACTGCAAAGTCGCCTTGACGCTGAAACTCATGGGAAACGGGACAAGCTCTAGATTAGGCGCGGCCCGCCCGAGCCCGCAATTGGACGCGCCAGAGATCCGCCCCCCGGCGCGCCATACCAATGCTCCTATCGCTGGTTGATCGCCTAGTGACTTAACGGGAGGGGCACGAGCCGGTGCTGCTCGGCGGCCCGGCGAAACTGTACGTGCTGCCGCTATAGATATTGCCCGGATAGTTACTACCGAACGTCACACTCGTGGTGAATCCAGTCCCGGACGTATAGTTAAATGATATACCACCGATTCCAAACGGCGCGCTGTAGTAATACGGAGTGCTCGGGTCACTGCTGTAGCCGGTGTTGCACACGCGTATTTGGTCCAGTGTCACGCCAGACACCCCGTTGGAATAGCTAGTGCCCAAGAAAAACAGTGCAGTCCAGGAGTTATCATTGAAGTACCGGGGGGCATCGCTGCCGTCAAAAGGGTTTGCTCCAGAAATGTAAATGTTATAAGTGTCTCCCGTGGCTTGGCCGAGCGTCATGCCAATGGTCCCCGCGTCGACCTCGTTGTTGTAAAAGTAGTTGTCGTAACCATAGATCTCCATAGGGTAGGGCAACTGTGGCTCGTCCGCAGGA
>Ga0302140_10012289_pt1 | contig 10503 bp, 10 predicted proteins | sample I_Bog_E1_1_FD_202095 | JGI IMG/M metagenome (GOLD analysis project Ga0302140, IMG submission 202095) | Peat permafrost microbial communities from Stordalen Mire near Abisko, Sweden - I_Bog_E1_1 | ecosystem: Environmental > Terrestrial > Soil > Wetlands > Peat | place: Sweden: Abisko, Stordalen...
TCCAACTGATAATGTCCGATCGGGAGTTCGACCAGGACGTACTCTCCCTGACGGTCTGTGATCGTAACCCTCGTCAGTCCAGTTTCCGTCTGCTTCGCCGTGACCGTGGCTGTTTGAACAATCGCTCCGCTCGGATCTAAAACAGTTCCTCGGATGCTTCCAGTGATTTGCTGTCCAGCCACATTCAAACTGGTAACAAGGGCCATTAGGAACGTCAGCGTTTTCGCGCTAGGCATGCTTCTCCCCATATATCGTCGAGCGTTTTTGAGAACGCTCGAGAAAATTTACCCACAGATTTGGTGCGGCAACTATAGGGATGCCCCAGCAGCACCTTCAATAATCTGAAAGCAGTACGTGCTGGTTGGCCAGAGATGCCAGAGATAAAAGAGCGCGGCAATGTGGGACAGGGTTCGGACCAAGGCAAGAGTGCCTTATCCAGACTGCTGCACGCAGGTCCTTTATCTCTAAAAGTGAGCAATATTGAACAGCGGCAGTATTGCGAATCGCGTAGTTTTTGTTTTTTCGCTCCATTCTGGCCCCCGATTGCCAGGAGGGATTTAAGCGGCAGCCCAAGTCGCATTCGCGCTCCGCCCGCTTTCTGGAACGGCGGCGGAGGCGCCTTTGTCGACGGCAAGGAGATCGCATCTCTCGGAAACCGCAAGGCTGTAACTCAACTCGAACGGAGGGTTAAAGGATGAAGAAAGCTAGCATTGATGTTTTCGTTATTGCGACGGGGTTTGCAGTCCTGATATTTCTGTCATTGTCCGCCCAGGCGCAGAGTGCCTCGGGGAGTCTCTACAAATCAAAGTGTGCCGCATGCCACGGGGCGGACGGAACCGGTTCGGCGATGGGCACGAAAATGGGCGCCCACGATTTCACCACGGCCACCGTGCAGGGAATGTCGGACGCGGATCTCACTGAAATCATCACCAACGGCAAGAACAAAATGCCAAAGTATGGAGCATCTCTGAAGCCGGAGGACATTAAGGGCCTGGTTGCCTATATCCGGACACTCAAGAAGTAGGCGCATGGTTTAGCATGGCCGGGAATATCTGCCTCCAAGTCGAGAGCGTCATCGCAGTACGGTATCGAAGCTACAAGGGAAAAGGGTAGCCGTTCCATGACTCTGCGAGAACGAATTCGAGGCTGGTCGAAGCCCATCTATTTTCTTGGTCAGAACACCCTCTCGCTTGCAGGCGCCGTGATTACTACCAGCACGGCGCTTGCCACCGTCGCCTTCTGGTTCTACGAGCTCTTATTACCCGGGCCGCCGCATCCCTATATTGGCATCCTGTTCTTTCTGATCTTTCCCAGTCTCTTCGTTTTCGGCCTGATTCTAATTGCACTCGGCATTTTCTTGAGGCTGCGCAGTCTACGCGCTAGCGGGAAAATGCCGACGACGTTTCCCGCCGTTGACCTGCACCTGCCCGTGGTGCGGCGAACCTTTGAATGGGTAGCCCTGGCCACCGCCCTCAATCTTCTGATCACTGGCACCGCAGCATACCGCGGCGTGCAGTACATGGAAACGCAGAATTTCTGCGGCGCAACCTGTCACGTCGTCATGCAGCCGGAGTACGCGACCTATCAGAATTCGCCTCACTCCCGCGTGGACTGTGTTGCCTGCCACATCGGCCCCGGCGCAACCTGGTTCGTGCGGTCCAAGGTTTCCGGACTGAAGCAGGTCTACGCGGTGGCGTTTCACACCTATCCGCGCCCCATTCCTTCGCCTGTGCAGAACCTCCGCCCAGCGCAAGCCACCTGTGAGCAATGTCACTGGCCGCAGCGCTTTACTGGCGACAAGTTCCTGGTGAACACGAGCTATAAGGAGGACGAGAAAAACACGCCGCAGACCGATGTGTTCCTGATGAAAGTTGGAGGGCGCACGTGGCAAGGCGCGGTTGGCATTCACGGGCACCACCTGGCCGATGGTGTCCGTATCCGCTACATTTCGACAGACTACGAACGCCAGACCATTCCCATCGTGGACTACACCGACGAGCGGGGGAAGACGACCGAATTTGTTTCGTCCGATACGAAGATGACCAAGGAACAAATGGAAAAAGGCGATCACCGCGTGATGGATTGTGTGGATTGCCACAACCGGCCCACGCATGCCTTCGACCTGCCGGAAAACGCTGTGGACAAACAAATGTCGATCGGGCGGATCAGCCCGGATCTTCCCTACATCAGGAAAAAAGCGGTCGAAGTCCTCAAGGTGAACTACACCACTCGCGAAGTTGCCCGGCAGAGCATCACGAGCGAGATCACCGCGTTTTATCAGACCAACTACCCGGAGATCGATCGCGCCAAGCGAACCCTGGTGGAGCAAGCGGCTCAGGAAGTGGCGAATATCTATTTGCGCAACATCTTCCCCGACATGCGTGTGACCTGGGGCACGCACCCCAACGATCTTGGGCACAACGACTCGCCCGGCTGCTTCCGCTGCCACGACGGCAACCACACCAGCGCCGATGGCCAAACCATCACCAATGACTGCTCGGCCTGTCACCAGATGCTGGCCTCGGGCGAAACCAATCCCAAGATCCTCACCGACCTGGGATTGAAGTAGGGTGACATGCTCAGCGACCTCACATTAAATCCGCTCGCAGCTTCCGCCAGAGTTCTCGATCGTCTCGGAACCATCGACGAACGCCTGCTGCGCTGTGGCATCAGCCGCCGGGCCTTCATACAGTTCTGCTCCTCGCTGATGATCGCTGCGCCCTTTGGCTTGGCGATTACCGACAAGAAAACTCCGGAAGAAGTTGCCGCAGGCCTCGGAAAAGTGATTCGTCCGCCTGTAATCTGGCTGGCCTTTCAAGACTGCACCGGCTGCACCGAAACCCTTCTCCGCACTTCCCATCCCGACCTGGGCGATCTGATCATGAACGTGATCTCGCTCGAATATCACGAGACTTTAATGGCGGGCTCGGGCCTGCAGGCCCAACAGGCCCTCGACGAGGCGGTCAAGAAATATTCCGGCAAGTACATTTGCGTGGTCGAGGGATCGATCCCCACGCGGGACAAGGGCGTCTACATGAAACTGGCTGGGCGGCCAGCCATGGAGGTGCTTGCCGATGTCGGCGGCAAGGCAGCCGCAATCATTGCCATCGGATCCTGCGCGTCCTGGGGAGGGATTCCCTCCGCCGATCCCGATCCCACCGGCGCGGTGGGCGTGGCCGATCTGCTACCCAAGCAGACGATCGTCAATCTGCCCGGTTGTCCGCCGAATCCGTACACGCTGCTGGGAGTGGTTTTGCAATTTGCCGACTCGGGCACGCTGCCGGAAATGGATGCGGAGCGGAGACCAAAGTTCGCTTATGACCGCGACATTCATGAGCATTGCCCGCGCCGGGCCCACTTTGACGCCGGTAATTTCGTAAAGCAGTTCGGCGACTATGGCCACCGCGAAGGCTGGTGTCTCTATGAGATGGGATGTAAGGGACCGGACACTCACGCGGGATGCTCGACCCGGCACTTCAACGAAATTCCGGACGTGTGGCCCATTGGAATCGGAGCGCCTTGTATCGGATGTACCGAGAAAAGCATCGCGTTCCGGGTTCCCATGTTCAAGGTTGTGCAGATTCATACACTGGCCGCGCCTCCAACCGCCTATGCGCCCATCAGTGCGCCGCAGGGAGTAGTTAGCCCATTGGCGACGGGCCTGGTCGGACTCGCGGCGGGCGCGCTCGCGGGCGCAGGCTATGTGGCCTCTCGCAAGTTCTCTACCGTGAAAGACGATGAAAGTGTGCCCGGCTCCCGCACGAAGCCTGACTCCGGCGCGGGGCCGAAAGGATCGGCATGAACTCCGCCATCGTTTCCGATCAGACCACTCCCCGTCAAATTAGTCGGCGTCAAGCCCTCCTCGGGATTTTCGGACTCGGAGGAACAATCACGGGCTTGGCCGTAAACGCTGTGGGTAGCGAACACCCCGAATACCCTGTGGCCGCGCCCGACGCTGTCTCCATGCTCTACGACAATACGATCTGCACCGGTTGCAAGGCGTGCATGCCGGCGTGCAACGAGGCCAATGGCCTGCCCCCCGACACGGTGCTTTCCGGAGGCATCTGGGACTTGCCGGCGGATCTCAACTCGAAGACTAAAAACATCATCAAGCTCTATCAGGAAGAAGATGGGCCTGGTTTCTCCTACGTGAAGCGGCAGTGCATGCATTGCCTCGATCCCGCATGTGTGACCGGCTGCCCGTTTGGGTCCTTGAAAAAAGCCGACTGGGGTGCGGTTACATGGAATAGTTCGCTCTGCATTGGCTGCCGCTATTGCGAGGTGGCCTGCCCCTTCGATGTTCCCAAATTCGAGTGGGACCATTGGAACCCCAAGATCGTGAAGTGCGAGTTCTGCTATGACCGCTTGCACAAAAATCAGCAACCGGCCTGTACCGCAGTCTGTCCCACGGGCGCAGTGATCTTCGGCAAGCGCACCGATCTTCTGGCCAAGGCCAAAGATCGCGTCGCCGCTTCGCCAGACAAATACTTCGAGAACCGGGTCTACGGAGAGCATGAAGCGGGCGGAACGCAAGTCCTCTATCTGTCGAACGTCTCGTTCCAGAAAATTGGCCTCCCGAAGCTCGGGACGACCTCGCTCGGGCACTACGCCACCAAAGTCACGTCGGTGATCTACAAGTGGCTCTCGGGACCGATTCTCGTCGCTGGCCTGCTGGGAGTAGTGATCAAGAAAAACTGGAATCGCCACGAGGCAGAGAGCATGGAGCAAGAAAAAGAAACGGGGCTGCGCGGTCAGTTATGAGCGGACCAGCGATGTCGAATCAAGACACGACCGGCTCCACGCTGATCAACCACTGGCAGCGGGGCGTGCCCGTGTATCGCGAGGCTGTAGTCACGCCGACCGTCGTTTTCTTCGCGGCGCTGGCAGCTCTTGGACTTGTCCTGGCCGCGGTGCGATTCTTCTCGCCGCTCGGACCATTTTCCGGAATGAACGACGCCTATGCCTGGGGTATATGGAAGACCTTCAATGTCATGACGCTGACGGCGCTGGGTTCCGGGCCGCTCGCGGTTGGCATCGCGGCGTGGGTCTTCAACCGGCACAAGTTGCACGTAGTCATGCGCACTGCTCTAGTCTCGGGCTTTCTTTTTTACTCCACCGGCCTTCTCGCTCTCGGCTTCGACGTAGGCCGTCCGTGGAATTTTTACAGCGCGCTTCTCCCCTGGCGATGGAATGCCGAGTCGGCGATGCTTGAGATTTCCATATGCATGCCGCTCTACTGCGCGGTGTTCCTTTTGTTTGAGAATCTTCCGTTAGTTCTGGAACGGTTCTACTACACCGGCGGCGACACCACTCAGTCGATACTGCGCGCCATCGCGCCTTTCTTACGCCGGATCTATCCTTTCGTGATCGTAGGCGCCTACGTTCTGCCTCTGATGCACCAATCTTCCTTGGGTGGATTGCTGCTGCTCGCTGGCCCCAAGATCAACCCGCTCTGGCAGACTCCGTTCCTTCCGTTGCTCTACCTGCTGGCTGCGGGTTTATGCGGTCTCGGCTTCGTGACTTTCCTGCTCCTGATTGCCAGCCTTCGCTACTCCCGGCCCCTCGACGTGGGAGTGTTGATGGAGTTGGGCAACTTGTTGTCCTGCGCCTGTTTCCTTTTTCTAGCCGTTCGCGCCGGCGATCTCATCTGGCGAGGACAGGTCCATGCCGCCTTCGCCTTCGACAAGATGAGCCTTCTCTTTCTATTAGAGACCGCGCTCATCCTCGTTCCAGCCGTCGCACTACGGATCATGGTGGTGCGCCAGACTCCACGAAGCGTGCTCAAGTGCGCCACCCTCGCTTGTCTGGGCGGAGGGTTTTACCGTTTCATCCCCACCACCATTGCTTTTACGCCGGCTCACCGGACCCTCTACTTCCCCTCTGTGCCTGAAGTGCTGATGAGCATGGGATACATCGCGCTGGGAATCGTCGCGTTCGGACTTGCGGTGAAATACTTCGCCGTTCTGCCGGGAGCGGTTGCGGACTGGAATCAGATGTCCAGACTTGGGCATTGGCGGCGGCCGGAGGGCGATTCGGTGGCGAAATCCGAACCAGATCGACAGGAACCAGGAGGAACCAGATGGCCCGCATCTCTATCGACCCGGTAACCCGCATCGAAGGGCACCTCCGCATCGATGTCGAGGTTGACGGCGGCAAGGTGCAGAAGGCATGGGCAAGCTGCACCATGTGGCGCGGACTCGAAACGATTCTTCGCGGCCGCGATGCCCGCGAAGGCTGGGTTTTTGCCCAGCGTTTCTGCGGAGTCTGCACCACGGTCCACGCCATCGCTTCGGTGCGCGCCGTGGAAGATGCGCTCCAACTGGAAATTCCAGCGAACGCCCAATATATTCGCAATCTGATTCTCATCGCGCACGCCCTGCACGACCACATCATTCACTTCTATCAACTCTCTTCTCTCGATTGGGTCGACATTGCGACCATCCCCAAGGCGGATCCGGCACGCGCGGCGTCCATCGCAGAAGGCTACAGCAATTGGCCAGGGAATTCCCGTCGCGAATTGGAGGCGGTACAGAGCAAGGTGAAGGGCATGGTTGACAGCGGCCAGCTCGGCATCTTCTCTCACGGTTATTGGGGTCACTCCGCGATGCGTTTGAGCCCGGAGCTGAACCTGATTCTGTTTGCACACTACTTGCAGGCTCTGGAATTCCAGCGCAAGTCATGTCAGATCGTCGGCGTGCTAGGCGGGAAAACACCGCACATCCAGAACCTCGCGGTGGGCGGCGTGATGAATGCGATTAATCTCAACAGTCTCGCGACCTTTAATATGGACCGCCTCGGGATGTTGCAGTCGCTCCTTCAGGATTTGATCCCGTTTGTGCAGCAGGCATTTCTCGTGGATGCCTGTCTGCTCTCCGCTTCCTACCCCGAGTGGTTCCACTACGGACGCGGCGTCACGAATTACCTTGCCGTGCCTGACCTTCCCACCGACGCCAAGGCTACGCAATTCGATCTTCCCGGTGGCCTGATCATGAATGGGAATCTCGCTTCCGTGCAACCCATTCAAAATTGGCGTGACCAAGCCTTTCGCGCCGCAGTCGCCGAGGATGTGACGCATGCTTGGTACAAAGGGGAAGGTGCGCAGAAACCCTGGCAGGGTGAGACCGAGCCCGAGTACACCGATTTCCAGGCCGATAAAAAATACACCTGGGTGAAAGCTCCGCGTTACAACGGTGAACCGATTCAGGTCGGTCCCTTGGCGAATGTCCTGGTCGGCTACGCCTCCGGCCATGCGCTTACCCGCAAATGGACTGACACCGCTTTCCAGACAATTTCCTCAGTCCATGATTCCGGTACTCCCGGTTTCAATCTAACGCCAGAGGCCCTGCAATCGACTATGGGGCGCTACCTTGCCCGCGCGATCCGATCCGCCATGCTCTCCGACCTGGCGCTACAGCACTGGCAGTTGCTCACCGACAATATACTTAAAGGCGACGACACCACCTACAATCCGCCTCAATTTCCGTCGCATGAGTGCGAGGGCGTTGGGATGCATGAAGCACCACGCGGCGCGCTCTCACACTGGGTGATCATCGACAAGGGGGCGTTCACCAACTATCAGGCGGTAGTGCCGACCACTTGGAACGCCAGTCCCCGAGATGAAAAAGGCATTCCTGGACCCTATGAAACTTCTCTGATTTCAAACCCAGTGGTTGATCCGGTCAAGCCGCTCGAAGTGCTCCGAACCGTGCATTCTTTCGATCCCTGCATGGCCTGCGCCTGTCACACGCTCGATGCCAGCGGTCGATCGATCGCGCGGGTGAAAGTTTTATGAGCACAACACAGGTCGACAATCGCGGGGGTCGCAGCGCTCGTCGAATCGCCGTGGTCGGCCTCGGCAACGTTCTTCTTGGCGATGACGGCTTTGGGCCTCTGGCGGTCGAAATGTTTCGTTCCCTCTACGAGTGCGATTCGAAGGTTGAAATTCTCGACCTCGGCACACCGGGACTGGATCTCGCGCCCTATTTGTACGACGCGGATCTGGTTGTGATAGCCGATGCGGTTCACCCTCGTGAAGAAGAAAAGCCAGGAACGCTGTTCGTCTATTGCGATGAAGATCTTGCATCGCCTCAGGCTCAGCTTCGTCTCACATCGCATGACCCCGGAGTTCAGGAGTCCCTGGCGCAGTTGCGACTGGCAGGCCACGCCCCGTCTGAAGTGATTGTCGTCGGCGTTGTTCCCGAGTCCTGCAATCTGGGCAGCGGTATTAGTCTCTCCGTGCTGAATACCTGCCTGGTTGCGGTCGATACCATCGCTCGATTGCTGGTGGAGCGCGCCATCGATTGCCGCCGCCGGCACGCTCCAGTCCAGAGAAATGTTTGGTGGTTGTCCGGTTCGGCCTGAAGTCAAGCCAACGCTTTCGAATTGTTATCTGACCAAGAATTCATGACCAAGACTAGGGCGCCGAGATCAGGCTCGCATTGGTTTCGATTATGACTGCTCTGACAATATCGGCTCGTGCGGAGCAGGATCGGTCCTGCCAGTCCGTTGATCGTGCAATTTGCCGAGAGTATGCTCGATCAATCTGGCTAATTTATCTGCCGCACCGTTGACGGCCAGGTCCACAGTTTCCGCTTCGTCGGTGACCGCGATAGGCTGGCGGCCTTCGAGGCGCGCCTCCATCATGCAACGTTTATTATTCTTCCGGCTCTTAGGCCCGCTCTCGTCGGTCAAATGGACCTCTACCCGCGTGATGTGATCGCTCATTCGGCTCAGTGCATTCTCCACAACGCCCCGGATCTGGTCGGCCAGCGCCTCATGGCCTTCGATGGTGTGGTCGGTATTGACTTGGATCTGCATGCTTGATCTCCTGCCGGATTGTTGAAGTAATGAAGTTTGTTACGCTCCTACATTGCTCGAAGTCTATCAAGTCTCCAGGTGCTCGGGTAGTGTCCTAAACGCGGTGCTAGGACACTACCAGTCCTCACCGACAAATCAAGCGTGCCTTTAATGTCGGATGCTACGCCGCCACTGCTTCCGCGGTATGCACTGTGGAGCTTGCAGGATTCGTGCTTTCGATGATGTCCCTGGCCTTGGCCACTTCTTCCGCAGTCCCATGAGCGATCAGCAGGAACTGATCCGTCGTGAGCGCCGTTTGATACTTTACAATGCTGTCCTTGGGAATACCGATGCTGAACAGACCGGCTCCCAAAGCACCCAACGCACCTACTTCTACGGCGCCTTCCAGTCCTGCAACGATCCATGCCACCAGAGGTCCAGCCACTAAGATTGGGCCGAGGCCCGGAATCATGAACAGCGCAGATCCGAACAAAAGCCCCCAAAAACCTCCCCAGAATGCGCCGACCTCGCCCCAATATTTCATGCGGTCGCCGATATTGTAGTAGCCAACCACTTTCTCATCAGTGTGGTAGCCCTTACCGACGATGGACAACTTGTGCATGTCGATACCGCCACGCTGAAGTTCCTTCACCGCTCGATCCGCGTCTGTATGAGTGTGATAAACCGCGACCACTGAATTTTCTACCGACATTGTGTACTCTCCTCGGCGCCTCGCCGCTATCTGGGACCGTCAGAAAAAGTCCCAGTTCAATATGACAGCGCCCTGATTGAAAAACTGGTCGCTATTGCTCAGTTTGGGAAACCGCGCTCGTCCCTCGCCACCGCTGGTTCAGAGCCTCGCCTGCCTAGAATCTCTTTCGAAGAAATTCGAAAAGGACATAACCGGTGAGCGCGGCTATCGTGGCAATTCCAAAATTAGCAACTGTAAAAACATCTTCAATTGCCCACACTACGCCCTTCCTTACTCCCATACCAGAACGCTCAAATTCTCCCATCAAAAGATTGGAATAAAACAGGAAGATAATAAAGCCCACTTCGATGACGGCCCTCCAGGCATGTTTATTCATGGCACGAACCATCCTCTCGGTTTTTCATTTCGATTATGCCTGAGAAGCTCTTCTGGGTGACATTATCCAGCGCTGTACGCCAAAGCTCCATCTGCATCGCGATACATAAAATACAGGTTCTTGCACGCGCGAGTGCAGTAATCTATTACCGTATGCACCACTCTGAGGAAGCCGTGACGGCTGGATTGCTGGATGCTCAGGCCAAGGCTCAGGCTTTGTTTGCGGAGGTTGAAACGCGAAACCTCATTCATCCAGGGACCAAGGAAAGCCAAATCAACGAAGATATTTACACTTTGGCTGAACAGATGTACGGGATTTCACGCTATTGGCACAAGCGCATCGTCCGAGCGGGGCGCAACACCTTGGCTCCCTACGATGAGAACCCTCCGGATTTGGCGGTTGCGGAAGACGACATCGTTTTTCTGGATCTCGGCCCGGTGTTTGAGGAATGGGAAGCCGATTTCGGTCGTACTTACGTGGTGGGGAGCGATCCGCTGAAACTCAAACTCTGCCGCGATATCGAACAGGCCTTCGCCAGCGGTAAGCGGTATTTTCAAGAACACCCCGAGATCACCGCGGCAGAGCTCTACGCGTACGCGCAGCAGTTGGCGGTGCAAGC
>Ga0302140_10012291_pt1 | contig 10502 bp, 9 predicted proteins | sample I_Bog_E1_1_FD_202095 | JGI IMG/M metagenome (GOLD analysis project Ga0302140, IMG submission 202095) | Peat permafrost microbial communities from Stordalen Mire near Abisko, Sweden - I_Bog_E1_1 | ecosystem: Environmental > Terrestrial > Soil > Wetlands > Peat | place: Sweden: Abisko, Stordalen...
CATTGGCCTGATAAGCCAAGCCTGTAATCATTTTTTCCTTTTCAGTCATTTAACACAAATCTTAGTATTCCGCCAGCACCACCACATTATCGCAAACCGGAGTAATCCGCTCTTTGCCATTTAAAAATCCCAACCCAACTACAAACGAAAATCCGGCTACTATTCCACCCATTTCCCGGATTAGCTCGCTTGCGGCCAGGGCGGTACCGCCTGTGGCCAGCAGGTCGTCATGCATCAGCACATATTGCCCGGGTTCAAAGGCATCTGTATGCAGTTCAATCACGGCTGTGCCATACTCCAGTTTATAAGCTTTTTGTTTTATGGTAAAGGGTAGTTTGCCGGCTTTGCGTACCGGCACAAAGGGAACGCCCAACCGGGTAGCCAGCATCAGGCCAAATAAAAAGCCGCGGCTTTCAATGCCGGCAATCACATCGATAGGCGTGCCCTCTAGTTTCCTGACAAAGGCATCGACGATTTTTCCGCATAAAACCGGGTCTTTTAAAATTGGGGTAATGTCCTTAAAAACAATCCCGGGCTTTGGGAAATCGGGGATATCGCGAATGGCCGTTTTGATTTGATCTGCTATCATTTAAAGTTTAAATAAGGTTGTATTTTTTGCAACGTTTGCTCATCCAATATCGCAATATTTTTGATGTCTGCCAGGGATTTGTAGTTACCATGCTGCACGCGATATTGAATGATGGCGTTTACCTGTTTATAAGAAAGATACGGGAATAGCCGGAGCTGGTCGAACGAGACCGCATTGATGTCTATCTTTTTTACTACCCGTTGATTTACAGAAACCTCTTGGTTGATTACCGCGTATTTTGATGAATCGACGCCATAAATTTCTTTTAACTGTTCTTTTTGATAAAATCCCCCCAGCCTGTCTCGGTAGCGGATAATCCTTACAGCAAATGAAGGCCCTATCCCGTTTAATTCCGTCAGCCTGGCGGAGTCGGCGCTGTTCAGTTCAATGGCCTCCCCTGGTTTGAGTTTTTTGGATTCAATGTTCGAGCCCGGGATGTTGATATAAGGTTCCAGCCGGGCATAGTCATTGGCTGTAATGGCGTATATCTTCTTCAAATCTTCTTTCTTATAAAACCGGCCACCTTTTGCTACGTAATGGATAATCACCCCGGCCTGGCGTTCAGTTAAACCTAATTGTGACCATTGATCGGCCGAAAGGGAATTGGGGTCGAATGGAAACATCTGCCGGTGCTTAAAAGGAGTGTCTGCTCCTGCACTGTCTACCAGATAAGTTCCGTTCTTTTGGGCTTTGCTTAATTGCGCAACCGCCTTATCAAAAACTTTGAAATTTATTGTACTATCTTTGCGGAACAATTGGTAAATATAAGGCGCGGCCAATACCCCTGCAATCAAAATAACGAGCACTACCAACCCATTCCAGTCTTTTTTGGTAATGGTGAAGTAACTTTTTATCCGCACTTTCATTTATGAGGTTTACCAAGGTTAAATTAAACAATTTTCCGGCATACTTATTTACCCCAATAAATTTACAGGGCTTTTTCTGTTGAGAATGAAAGTAATCACCACCGAAGAGTTTGCTAAGGCTACCAAAATCGATAAGCTAAAAATGCCCGGCCTGGCGCCTTTATTAATGGAGTTGATGAAGATCAACCGGGTAAACGAATTATTTGACCAGGCCCAGCCCAAACAGGGTCCTGATTTTGTCGACGCCATTTTAAAGGGCTGCGGTATTGAAATTGAATTTGACGAAAGAGAACTCAAAAACCTGCCGGCGACCGGAAGCTTTATCGCCATTGCCAATCATCCTTACGGTGGTATTGAAGGTTTGGTTTTGCTAAAGCTATTGTGCATGGTGAGGCCGGATGCCAAACTGATGGCCAATTTTATCTTAAAAAAAATACCCAACCTGGCCGATTATTTTGTAGCCGTAAACCCGTTTGAAAATATTGAACATTCTTCTTCTATAAGCGGTTTAAAAACCACGCTTGAGTTGCTTCGAAACGGAACACCGATCGGTATTTTCCCCGCCGGCGAAGTTTCCACTTACCAACCCCATCAAAAACAGGTTACCGACAGGATGTGGCACCCGGTTGTGGGAAGGATTATTGCAAAAGCCAAAGTGCCGGTGGTGCCTATCTATTTCCATGGCAATAATGGCCTATTGTTCAACTTGCTGAGTTTGATACATCCCACCCTTAGGACTGCTAAACTACCCTCTGAGCTGTTTAACAAACAGGGCCATACCATTAAGCTGCGTATTGGCAAACCGATAAATATTGAGGATGTACCGGACTTTGCCAACAGTACCAAACTGCTTAATTATTTACGTGCGCGCACCTATGCCCTGGGCAGCGGCCTCGACGAGGAAAAAAGAATATTCAACCCGAGGAACCTTTTCAAAATAAAAAAGAAACCCGCAGCTTTAACGGCAGAAATTAACGCGGCAGCCCTTGAAAAAGACATAGCGCCGTTAAGGGAAGATTACCGGGTATGGGTAGAAAAGAATTACGAGGTTTTTATTGTGCCGACATCACTTATCCCGAATGTAATACGTGAAATCGGGCGTTTGCGTGAGCTTACTTTCAGAGAAGTTGGCGAGGGCACCAATAAATCTACCGACCTGGACGAGTATGACATCTATTACCATCACCTGTTTATATGGGATACCGAAGCCAAATTGATCGTCGGTGCATACCGCCTTGGCCTTGGCGATGAAATATTTTACAGTTATGGTAAAAAAGGGTTTTATATATCGGAGCTTTTCAAGATCAAAGCTAAGTTTGCGCCGGTATTGAAAAAGAGCATTGAGCTTGGGCGGTCGTGGATAAGAAAAGAATACCAGCAAAAGCCGCTGCCGCTATTTTTGCTTTGGAAAGGAATTTTAAAGTATTTGATTGACAATCCGAAATACCGCTACCTGATCGGGCCGGTGAGTATCAGCAACTCCTTCTCAACATTTAGCAAGTCGCTGATCGTCGACTATATTAATCGAAACCATTTTGACCACGAGCTTGCAAAATACGTCAAGCCACGCAAAAAGTTCAAGGTTGACCTGGGCCATCTCCAAAGCGACGTTTTGTTATCGGGCGAGGACACTTTTAAGGGGCTGGACAACCTGATCTCGGAAGTAGAAACCCGGAACGTAAAAGTGCCTGTGTTGCTGCGTCAGTACATCGCCCTGAACGCAAAGATCATCAGCTTTAATATCGACCCAAAATTTTCGGACTGCCTGGATGGATTTTTGGTGCTCGACCTGGAAAAGGTACCGCAGGATATTTTGGATAAATTGGGGAAGAACCTTTAAACTAAAAATACACCGGGATCATTTGTTGCCAAACTCAATAGTTAATCGAAAACTTTTTCAAAATAAAATGCAGCAGCCAGATCGGCCCAATCAACAGAAAACGCAGGTCATCCAAAAATGAGGGTTTCTTCCCTTCAATTTTATGCCCGATAAACTGACCGATCCAGGCAATTACAAATATTACTAAACTTGATTTCCACAATGGCGGTCCGCCGGCTTGTTGCCAGTTTACAAGATCGATAATACCATAGCTAAAGGCAAATACGACCAATAACATCAGGTAAGACAGCACCGGCGAGAGCCGGTAGTAATAATAAACAGAAAATGCGATCAACACAGATCCCCAGTTAATAAAGGCGTTGTATTTACCCAGAAATTTTAAGTATGGAAATGGTATTGCCCAAACCAAACCCAACAGGCTAAATACGATCAGCGGCACGCAAATCCAATGTATCAGTTTGTTGGTTGGGTTTTGATGACTTTCGGCGTATTTATCAAAGTAGACGTCAACCGGCCGCTTAGGAGCTACGGGGGCGGCCTGTGACTTTTTATTTGTTTGGGTTTTCACTTAACAAATATAAAAAAAGCCGATTGCTTGTACAGCAACCGGCCTTGAATAAAATTTTGCATTACTATTTCGCAAACGCGACCGACCTGGTTTCCCTGATCACGGTCACTTTTATCTGTCCCGGATAGGTCATTTCAGTTTGTATACGATTGGAAATATCAGCAGCCAATACTTCCGACTGCGCGTCGCTTATCTTTTCACTTTCCACTACCACACGCAACTCACGGCCGGCCTGGATGGCGAAAGTTTTTTCGACACCCGGATAGGACATTGCCAGGTCCTCAAGCTCCTTTAAGCGTTTGATATAGCTTTCCACAACCTCGCGGCGGGCGCCGGGGCGGGCGCCGGAAATAGCATCACAAACCTGGATAATGGGCGACAGCATCGACGTCATTTCCACCTCGTCATGGTGAGCGCCGATGGCGTTGCAAACTTCCGGGTGTTCTTTATATTTTTCGGCTAACTGCATGCCTAAAATAGCGTGCGGTAATTCCGGGTTATCATCAGGCACTTTGCCAATATCGTGCAATAAACCTGCGCGTTTGGCTAACTTCACATTAAGGCCCAACTCCGCCGCCATGGTGGCACAGAAATTGGCCACTTCGCGTGAATGCTGCAACAGGTTTTGCCCGTAAGATGAACGGTAACGCATACGGCCCACCATACGGATCAATTCCGGGTGCAGGCCGTTTATACCAAGGTCAATCACGGTACGCTCCCCTATCTCTACAATTTCTTCCTCGATTTGCTTTTTGGTTTTGGCAACCACTTCCTCAATTCGTGCCGGGTGGATACGACCGTCAGTTACCAAACGGTGCATGGCCAGGCGGGCAATTTCACGGCGAACGGGGTCGAAACCGGAAAGAATAATGGCTTCAGGCGTATCGTCCACAATGATCTCGATGCCGGTTGCTGCTTCCAGCGCGCGGATATTACGTCCCTCGCGGCCAATGATACGTCCTTTTATTTCGTCATTTTCAATATTGAAAATTGATACGGTATTTTCAATCGCAGCCTCTGTCGCGGTTCGCTGGATGGTTTGGATAACGATCTTTTTGGCCTCTTTTGTAGCGGTAAGTTTGGCTTCATCCACAATATCCTTTATTTGTGCCATCGCTTTGCTACGCGCCTCTTCGCGCAAATTGTCTACCAATTGGTTTTTGGCTTCTTCGGCGCTAAGGCCGGCAATAGTCTCCAGTTGCTGCACATGCTGGTTTTTCAGCGCGTCAACTTCTTCCTGCTTTTTTAGTACGATTTCAGTTTGCCGATCCAGGTTTTTGCGCACGTTGTCCAGCTCACTTTCCTTGCGGTTCATGTTCTCCAAACGCGAGTTGAGCGATTGCTCCTTTTGTTTAACACCATTCTCGCGCTGGTTTACGGTATTATTCCTTTCGTTTACCTGTTGCTCATGCTCGGTTTTCATCTGCAAAAATTTCTCTTTTGCTTCCAGGAGCCTGTTTTTCTTTAAGATGTCCGCATCGTTTTCAGCATCTTTAAGTATCTTTTTTACTTTGTTCTGAGCAGCTATTTCCTGGTCTTTAAACAGCTTCCTGATCAGGAAGCGCCCCATCAGGAACCCCGCGGGCCCCCCGACAAGTATGCCGATGATGAGATATAATATGGTTGAACTCATTTGTTAAAATATATAATTGGTGTAAATAAAAAAAACCGCAACTAAATTTTTAAGTGTCATGTATTTAAAAACTTCTGGTAGGATGTCTGAAATCATGGGTTACCGTTAAACTTAGAACGGAGTAACGCATGCCTCTTTCTTTGATCTCCTGATATTGAAGCGTTAAGTTTTTAATAGTGAAACTCAAAATTTAACCGCGGTTAAATCTTAATTTGCTCGTCAATTATGCAAAGAACGTTATTGCTTTGAAAAGAATTCTGTCAACAAATGATCCAACTGGTAAACCTTATCTGTTACCTCTGTATCTTCAACCGTAACCTTCCTATCGGCTTTTAATGAGGATGTTGCATAATGCAACACACACATGGAAAGCAGGTCCTGCTTATCCCTCACCGCGTAATTCTCCTGGTATTCTTTTATCCGGTCGTTAATTAATTTGGCTGCTCTTCGTATTATTTCTTCCTCTTCCATGTTTACCTTTAAAGGGTAAACTCTGTCAGCAATATTTATTTTTATCGAGATTTCTCCCATCTGAGCGTTTCACAATTTGTACTATTTTTTCAATAATACAATACACTTATCTATTTCCTGCACAAATTCGTTAATTTTTTGCTTTATGTCAAGACTTTTTTCATTTGTTTCTGAAAACGACTTCGCCATCTTCAATGCCTTCAGCTTTTCCTCCATCTCTTTTGTCTTGTTTTTGCTGGCATCAAGCGCTACCGTAAGGGCTTCGCTCTCCAGTTTCAACAAGTCATTTTCCTCCTGCAATGCCGCACAAAGCTCTATCAGCCGTTCCGTACGGTCAACAATTCTGCTTAGCTGCTCTGCAAGGGCCATGTGTTAATTTTGAGTTTTGAGTTATTGAGTTATTGAGTTATTGAGTTATTGAATTTGCGTTAGCGATTGTTATCATTTATTTATTGTTATCAAACCGTTAACGACTAATTCAGGGGAAATATATCGAATAATTTTCAAACTCAAAATTAACGGACGATTTCAATAACTCAATAATTCAATAACTCAAAATTCGACAACTATTTCCTGATCTCCGCCCCTGCTTCTTTCTCCAGGTTATAAATCAACTTTTGCACAATGCTGTCGATAGCTTTATCGGTCAGCGTCTTTTCGTCATCCTGCAAAATAAAGCTCAATGCATATGATTTTTTTCCGGCAGGCAACTTATCACCTTCGTAAACGTCAAAAACATTTACATGCTGCAATAATTTGCGTTCCGCTTTTTGGGCGATCTGTTTCAGCTGGCCAAAACTCACCGATTTATCGATCAGCATCGAAAGGTCACGGCGCACGGCAGGATATTTCGAAATTTCGTTATAAACGATCTTGTTTTTGCGGGCGGCTTTCAGCAGCATATCAAAATTAAAGTCGGCATAAAATACTTCCTTATCCACATCTGCCTTTTTTAACGCTTCCCCTTTAACTGATCCGAATTTAACCAGTTGTTTCCCGTTCAATTTGTATTGAAGCCCGTAAGCTATTCGGCTGCAGGTGGAATCTTCGACCGTGAAGTCAGCGACATTTAGTTTGCCGAGCAAACCATCCACTATTGACTTTAAATTATAAAACGAAACTGGCTGCGCCGTTTGGTTCCACTGTTCGCCGGCATTAGCGCCGAAAATGAAAATGGCGAAACGCTGGGTTTCGGTATATTTATCTTCTTCAACCGAATAAACCTTACCGAACTCATACAACTTTAGGTCCGCATTTTTACGGTTTTGGTTGTAAGCTATTGCTTCCAGCCCTGAGTATAGCATCGTTTGACGCATAACATCCAGGTCATTGCTCAATGGGTTTAAAATTTTCACCGCTTTATCAAGGTCGGATGAATAAGCCGATTTGGTGAGTGAATTCGACATGATCTCATTAAAACCATTGGCGGTAAGCAGATCGGACAACATGCCCTGAACGGAATCTTTTTCAGGCCTGACCGAGTTATTAAGCGAGGCCCGCACCTGGGTGGGAATCTCGATATTGTTGTAACCGTAAATACGCAAAATCTCTTCAACCACATCCACATCGCGCGTTATGTCCACGCGGTACGGTGGTACCCGCAAGTCAAGGTCTTCACCGGTTTCGCCAACTATCTTTATCTCAAGCGCCGTAAGGATGTCCTTTATCTCGCCATGCGGAATTTGTTTGCCGATCAGCCTGTCGATGGTCTTATAAGTAACGTCAATTGCCAATGGCGCAACCGGGCCTGGATAATTATCCGAAATTTCGGAAGCTATTTTACCGCCCGCCACTTCCTGTATGAGCAACGCCGCACGCTTCAGGGCAAAAACGGTCATATCCGGATCGGTGCCGCGTTCAAACCGGAATGAAGCGTCGGTTTTCAAGCCATGACGTTTAGATGTCTTACGGATCGATATCGCGTTAAACCAGGCGCTTTCCAAAAAGATGCTATTGGTGCTTGTTTTAACGCCTGAATTGATCCCGCCGAAAACACCGCCTATACACATCGGCGTTCCATCTCCATCACAGATCATCAGGTCTTCTGCCGACAATTTGCGTTCAACCCCGTCCAGCGTTATGAAAGGTGTGCCTTCAGGACAGTTTTTAACAATAACAGTATCCTTGCTAATCTCATCCGCATCAAAAGCATGCAGGGGTTGGCCCAGGTCGTGCAAAACATAATTGGTAGCATCAACGATATTATTGATCGACCGTATTCCGATCACCGCCAGTCGCTCCTTCAACCATTTCGGCGATTCCTTTACTTCAACGCCCGATATTGTCACACCCGAATAACGCGGCGCTGCCTGTTCGTTCTCCACAATAACTTTGATGGTACGGCTGGTATCATTAACCTTAAAGGCAGAGATATCCGGCCTTTTAACCGCGATCTTTAAAAAAGCAGCAATATCTCTTGCCGTACCTAAATGCGAAGCGGCATCGGCACGGTTCGGCGTCAGGCCGATTTCGTACATATAATCGTCTTCGAGGTTGAAATAGTGTTTGGCTGGCTTGCCAACTTCGGCGTTTTCATCCAAAACCATAATACCCCCGTGATCGGCGCCAAGGCCAATCTCGTCTTCCGCACAGATCATCCCTTCGGATACCTCGCCTCTGATCTTTGATTTGTTGATCTTGAATGGCTCACCAGTTGTTGGATGCACGGTAGTACCCACCAATGCCACTACCACCTTTTGGCCTGCGGCAACATTAGGCGCACCGCAAACAATCTGCAGGTCTTCGCCGGTGCCCGCGTCCACTTTAGTTACGCTTAAACGGTCGGCATTGGGATGCTGGATACGCTCTTTTACATAGCCGATCACCAGGCCTTCCAAACCTCCTGGGATTGCCTGCACTTTTTCCATGCTCTCGACCTCGAGACCTGTGCCCGTTAATATTTTTGAAATTTCCTCGGGCGTTTTATCGGTTTCAATAAACTCCTTCAGCCAATTGTATGATATTTTCATCTAATGCGCGACAATAATCGGCAAAGATAGTTTTTGATGTCGGATTTCGGATTTTCGATTTCGGATTTTTTGCAAAGCGGTCTGAAGTCGGGAAGTCAGAAACGTCCAACAGACAAGAAAGGTTAATAACCGTTAAAAACACATTTTTGTAGTGTAGCGCTACACGTGCTACACCCTGCTACAAAACGCTACACGACTGATTATTAATAATTTAGGTGCTGACAAAATTTTGTCAGTGACAAGAATGTGTCACCACTTATAACAAAAAACAGCGTTGAGGCTGCGACTGGTTCAATCGTCGTGGTCGTCCTCGTCGTCGAGGTGCAGCGTGTACGACGGATCTGAAGCATCGTATGCTTCTTCCAGTTCAGAAATGTTGGCAGGTTCGTCTTCGCGGGCAGCCTCATAATCTTCGTCGAGCCCGTTGGAGTGAATATCCCTTTGGCTTTGCTGGTCGTCCATCTCCGACTCTTCTGAATCGTCCGGTGGTATTATATCGTCAGGTGTGATCATCGCTTTAAATTTGTTTTGTTTTACAACCTTAAAGTTAGGCTGTTTGTTTCGGATAAATAATGACCCGAATCATAAATTTTTTCAAAATCCGAAATCGTAAATCCGAAACTACCTCTTGAGCGCAGCGAAAAATCGTAAATCAGATCACTCCCTCATCAGCCATACTGTAAAAACCCTGGTCGGAGATGATCAGGTGGTCCATAATTTTAATATCCAGCACCTGGCCGGCGCTGACCAGGTTTTTTGTTAAAACAACATCGCTGTGGCTCGGCTTTAAATTGCCGGAGGGATGATTATGGACCAAAATAATATTGCTGGCCAAATGCTGCAAGGCCAGGCTGAAAATAATTTTAGGGTCGATCACCGTATTGGATAGCCCTCCCCTGCTGATCAGCTCTTTGGTAATCACTTTCTGCGACCGCGCCGTGAGTATAATCCAAAATTCTTCATGACTCAAATCGACCAGGTGCCGCCGCATCAGGTTGTAACCATCCTTACTGCTGTGAATAAACTCCGGCGGGGCAGATTCAGCATCACCCCTCCTCCGGCCGATCTCCAGCGCCGCAATGATCGCAATGGCTTTGGCTTCGCCGATGCCTTTAAAGTTGGAAAGCTCCTGTATCGAGGCTTTGCCTAACTTATTCAGGTCGTTTCCATAATGGTGAAGTATGCGCTTGCTCAGTTCAACAGCGGTTTCATTACGGCTGCCGGAGCCGATCAGGATAGCGATCAGCTCCGCATCCGTTAAGGCACGGCGGCCCTGTCCTGCCAGTTTTTCACGCGGACGGTCTTCTTCAGCCCATGATTTTATGCCGATCTTGTTTTCGTAGTTTGCCACGCCTTGAAAGTAGCAAAAAAAATCTGAACCATGATTTTCCTGATTGCGGGATTTTTAGGATTGAATATGGCTGATTTTTTAATCAAGGTCATAACTGTCCACTTAAAACAAGCTGAGTGACAGTTGGTTATAATTTAGTTCTTTGACATCTTTGTAGTCTATTCTTTTAAGTAGTTCATTTACAGGAGTTTTATCAAGTAACGATATGCTGATTA
>Ga0302140_10012294_pt1 | contig 10501 bp, 8 predicted proteins | sample I_Bog_E1_1_FD_202095 | JGI IMG/M metagenome (GOLD analysis project Ga0302140, IMG submission 202095) | Peat permafrost microbial communities from Stordalen Mire near Abisko, Sweden - I_Bog_E1_1 | ecosystem: Environmental > Terrestrial > Soil > Wetlands > Peat | place: Sweden: Abisko, Stordalen...
CAGCTTGGGACGGAATGCCAGCACCTGCTTGTAACGCTGAAGCGCCTCTTCATAGCGCCCCATCATGGTCAGCGCGTGGCCCAGGCCCATGGATGCGGCGATCAGCGCCGGCTTGCGGCGGAGCGCAAGATCGAACTCCCGAATTGCCGCCTCGGGACGGCCCAAAGCAAGCATCAGCTCGCCCAGACCTGTCCGGGCCAGCGCGTTCATGCCGTCGAGACTGATGGCCTGCCCGTAGGCGCGCTCGGCCTCTTCGCTGCGGCTGGCGGCCTTGAGCGCCTGGCCCAGCGCGACCCAGGCCGTGACCATCTGAGGCACGGCGGCTACAGCGGCTTCGGCCATCTTGATCGCCGCGGCGGATTGGCGACTGGCCAGCGCCACCAGGCTCATGCCCACCAGCGCCTTCGGATCACATGGGTTCTGCTCCAACATGCGCTGGTAGCCGAGCGCAGCCTCGGTCAAATGGCCGGTCAGCTCTCGTGGAAGAGTCGCCTCGTTTGCCTGTGTCGTCATTGCGGTTTGGGAAATCTGCCTGAACCGGCTGATGCGCTCAAAACAAGCGTGCAAACTGTCGGGCCAATCACCCTCTTTGGGAAGCTAGGCCGATTGCAGCGGTCGCTCAACCGGAATACGCACGGAATGTGCGAATTGAGTGTGAAGTTTCCCATTTTTTAGCCGGGTTCGGTTTCGGGATTGGAGCGGAGCATTCCCTACCTGCTCCGCGATGCGCTGATCTGGCCTTAATGATGCACCCAAGTGAGGGGATGAGGCGCTTGCGGCAAATTTGGACTGACCTGACCAAGCGACGGGATCACACTTAGCATGAAGTCCCGAGTAGTTTTTGCTCCGCCACAGTTTTTGCATGAGTAGGAAAATGAAATCCCCACCTTAAACACTTGCATTTTTATGATAGGCGTCGGCGAATTGAATTTAAAGGCGACCTCGCTTTTCTGAAATGAAACTCCTGGATTAAACGAAGATAACACCCTGTGACGGGATTGCTCATTTATCCCGGCAGGCTTCTCAAAGCCGTCCGGCTCTTTTGCGAAGGAGCAAAGACTGCATATATGGACCCACACCTCAACTGAATCCGCTGAAACGCTTGAGCTATTCCTAAAAAAGTATTCAACTGGTATAGTTCCGTCATCCTCTTGCTGCACGATTGCGGTTAGGATCGGAAATTCCGCTTCTTGAATATTATCCTTCCAAAGGCTAAATTCCAGCCTGGGCAGTTCTGGTGGTTCTGGCTTGCCTACCTTTCCGAGGCCGGTGCTGATAGTAGATGTTGATTCATCCACCTTGGAAGCGAGATTCTTCTCCGTGGCTTCAAGATTATTCCTGACATCCGTTATCTGGCCCTGTGTCCTGTCGAATTGCTTATCTGAGTGGTCGTTCGCTTGCGAAACCGCAGTACTTATTGCCGTCTGGGTCTGTTGAGAATTTGCCAGATCATTCAATCCTTGTTGATGCCAAAGCATAAGGCTATAAATGAATCCAAACGCTACAACCGCAAACCGCCATCTCAGTCTCATGCGGCGCTCCAAGTCCTTTTCAGGAACGAAAGCAACAAGCACCGACAACACTGACGGAATCCATGCCACCAAGAAATTAATTGTGTGGGCGCTATTCCAAAAACTTCCCCAGTAGAGATAAATGAATCTCGCAATGACCACGCAGATGCAAACCAATAAAAAGCCAGCAGCCATTCGTAATAAAAGCAATGGGGAGATTTTTCTGAGATGTGCCATGGACGGAATCGTCTCATTAGTTACCACCTGGAATCAAGGTTAGAATCTCCTAGCAGAGATGTGGAAAACTGGCCTACTAAGTGAAGCAGAGAGTTTTGCTCCACTTAGTTGGCCGGCTTATCACAGAATCAATGCGGTATTACCAGCAGCCCGCTTTCCAGCAGCTTTTCCGTCAGCCGGTCGATGGCCTGGGGAAACTTGTAGGAGATGGTGCGGACCGCCATCCCCAGCAGGCTTGCGGCTTCGGCCTGGGTATACTCCTGCAGAATGATGCGGCTGAGCATCATGCGGTCGAGCGAACCAAGCTGGTTAAGGCACTTCTCCACGTCGAGGACGAAGATCACCGCGTCCTCGAAGGTGCGGATGGGGCGGCTGGAACACCAACCCCTGGCGATCGGGTCACCCAGGATGTTGGGCGCCCTGCCCACCTGCATTGACGCATAGAGGTAACGCCGCAAGAGGCTCTCCGTATGTTTTCGGTAGAAGCCCAGGCTGATGACCGGCCCGGTGGACGGTGCTTTGACGGCCGGCTTTGGCGTAGGCGCCACGGCCGGTGCTGTTTCCCACGTTCTCCTCTTTGACTGCCATGCCGGCTGCGGGCTGCTCACTCCCCAAACCGTCGGCAACTGAAGGGCTGCGCTCATTGAGCACCCCCGGTTGCTTCCGCTACCGCCCAGACTCTGACCAGCGTCTTGCGGGCGGGACGGCCGCGCCGTTTGCGGCTTTCGGGCGTGGGAAAGTCCTGCAGCTTGGTCTCACACCCCTTGCAGTACACACTCCCCTGGGTCTGGGCACGATACCAAAGACAACCGCACCCCTCGCAAATTTTCAAATGCACGCACAAATCCATGACGAAATCTCCGTGTTCTTGTTTTCTCCCGACGGGCTTGCCTTCGTATCTTGTTTCCGCGGGGCAGAAAGAACCGGGTTTGGCTGCTCAGGGTTCTTGCGCCCTGATGGGGGATAGCCTCCGGAATCCTTTCGTTTTTTGTCATGCTCATGGCGCGCAGATCCTGGAATTCCGGTGGCTGGCTGCCCCAATCGCTTCTCAAGAGCGCTTTGGGGCGGGGAGGAGAAAGCCGGAAGAGATTTTCATCCCCCGACAATTGTTCATGGACCGCTGGAAAGGGGCACAATATCGCCCGTTTCAGCCTTGCGGCAATGAAGGGTTTCTCACGAAATTCCCACAGGTCAGTACCGGATTAAGTAAAGCAAATCTAGAAAGATGGTTCACCTGCGTCAATCTCCCCCAGCGGTTTTCTGCTTCTATCCTTTTCAATCCTTTGGCGAACGCCGAAAATGAAGGCAAGTTAGCCCATCCATGTTTTCATACAGAAAATGGAGAGAGTTCATCCCCATTGCTGGTGGCGGATTATCCACAGATGAACTTTACGCAGATGCACGAGCGACTGCGCCTGGAACTGCTGCGCAGGATTCAGCGGGGAACGGTCAGCGTCTCGCTTTTGGCTCGCCAGACCGGCTTTGGGCAATCGCATCTGTCGAATTTTCTGCATAGCCGGCGGCAGCTTTCGCTGGAGGCGCTGGATCGGATTCTGGCGGCGCAACACATGGCGGCCGGCGATCTTCTGCCCGCGAACTACCAGGGGCAGGCATTGCCGGCCGACGGGGAAAGCAGCGCGGTCCCGGTCGTCTCTCATGCGGCGGCGTTGTTTGAGCCGTACATCCGGCCCTCGGCCATGCAGTCGATGCTGCATCTGCCGGCCGGGCTGTTGCAGTCCATCCAGGGCAGGCCATCGAATCCCCGCCGCGCCTGGCAGCGATTTGTGGCCGTGCGTATTCCGAGGGCCGACGCGCTGGCCATGGAGCCGCTGATCCTGCCGGAGGCTATCACACTGATTGACCGGCATTACAACTCGCTGATACCCTACCGGCCCAACCGGCCCAATCTGTACGCGGTGCGCCACGGGGCGCATCTGACCTTGCGCTATGTGGACTTTGTGGCCAGTCGGCTGGTTCTGCGGCCGCACAACATCGCTTTTCCCGTGGACCTGCTGGAAGTGGACTCTGGCGAGCCGCCCAGTGAACTGCTGGCCGGCCGCATAGCGCTGATCCTGAACGAACCGTGAGCAGTTCTAGAGCGGGTGCCCTGAGTCGGGATTGCGGTCAGGAGGTCTTCAACGCCTCGGGCGAATGCAGGGACTTCTTGTTTTCGGAGGAGAGACGGCGCTCAACCTTTTTTACATCCTCGGCAGGTGAAAGGGCCTCAGGTTGTATTCCGCGTTCAATCAATGTATTGCGCACTGCCTTGTTATTCGTGATGTGTTCGCGGGAGATAGAACCCTCGGTTTGCATCTGATGCTGACGAGCGTTGAAGATAGTGATTTCGGCGGCAAAATCTTTTGCTTTCAGTATGATCGTCGGTGCAAAGTCGGCCAGCGGGCGACCTTTCGGAACGCTCTATTGCCCCTTCATCGCCTGAGTTGACCTTCCGAACAGCGCCTGATCGCCCTTACTGCGAATCAGGGCAAAGTTCTGATTGCCACCCGTGTGCTCGAAGATCACCTGCGACAGCTCTTTTTCAGTAGTTGTAAGCTTTTTTCGTGCCGACAAGCGTTCCGCTTCGAGAAGGCGCTGTTCTATCAACTCCGCGCGCCGGGTCTGAATGGCAAAATAGGTCTGCGCGAAGGCGATCTGCGGTTTTCGGGGATCGCCATTCTGGGCAATCAGATAGCAGGCATAGCGGGTAAGCATCATGTCGTCCACTTCCCGCTGGCTGCCCGATCCCAGGTCGACCATTTTGTTGAGGCCAACAAAATGGTCGACTACAGGATGCCCGGAGACTTCACACGCGGTTTTCGCCTTGGAGACAACCGCCAGAAAATTTCTCCACTGTGTATAGCCGAGCAAGTACTGCAAATCTCTTGCAAGCCAGAACTCCACGCCAGCGCTCGCTTGCTGAGTATGTTCTTCAAAGGTTGCCGTCAAGCTCCGTACAAGTTCGGTTTTCACTGCGCAGTTTCCTTCTTTGACAAAGTATTCGGTGTCCCAAAGTGGAAGTTACTGCCACCTTGTGTTCAATTTTTCACTCGACCGGGTGCCCTGAGTCGGGATTGTCGAAGCGGGTGAACTTGGCAATAAAGTTCAGATGGACGGTGCCGGTGGGGCCGTTGCGCTGCTTTTCGATGATGATCTCCGACTTGGCTTTGTCGGCCTCGCTCATCTCCTCGTCGCGGTTGTAGTAGGAATCGCGGTGGATGAAGGCGACCACATCGGCGTCCTGCTCGATGGAGCCGGACTCGCGCAGGTCGCTGAGCATGGGGCGATGGTCGTCCTTGCGCTGCACGCCGGCGCGGGAGAGCTGCGACAGGGCCAGGACCGGCACATTGAGCTCTTTGGCCAAGGCTTTCAGGCCACGGGAGACGGCCGAGACCTCCTGGGTGCGGTTTTCGTAGTTCCTCTTGCCGGACGAGGGCACCGTGGCCGACATCAGTTGCAGGTAGTCCACCACGACGAGGTCGAGCCCTTTGTTCTGTTTGAGCCGCCGGGCCTTGGCGCGCATCTCGGCCAGCGAGATGGCGGCCGTGTCATCGATGAACAGGCGCGACTCGACCAATAGCCCGAGGGCAGTGGTGAGCCTGTCGTGGTCTTCGCGGCCCAGGAAGCCTTTCTGCAGCTTCTGCTGGTCTACCCAGGCCTGGGAGGAGAGCATGCGGCGCAGGAGCGACTCCTTGCTCATTTCCAGGCTGAAGATGGCCACGGTGGCGCCGTGGTTGATGGCCGCGTTCTCGGCGATGTTGATGGCCAGCGCGGTTTTGCCCATGGAGGGACGGGCGGCGATGATGATCAGCTCGCCCTTTTGCAGGCCGCTGGTCATAATGTCAAATTGAGTGAAATCGGTGGCCAGGCCGGTAACTTCGCGGCTCTGCTTGTACAGATTGTCGATGGTCCCGAAGGAGTGCTGAACGATCTGGTCGAGCGACTGGAAGCCGCTAGTGAGGCCCTTTTCGCTGACCTCCATCAGTTGCGATTCAGCCGCGCCGAGGACATCGAGGGCGTTCTCGCCCTGGTCGGCGGCGCGCGCGATGGCGGCCGAGCAGATGAGCATGAGCTTGCGCAGCAGGCTCTTGTCCTTGACGATGCGGATGTACTCTTCGATGACCGGACGGCGCGGCAAACCCTCGGTGAGCGAGGCCAGATAGGCCACGCCGCCGACGGTCTCGATCTCCTTCATCCGGGCCAGTTCGTTGGACAGCGTGACAATATCCACGGCCCGCGAGGCATTCATCAACTCGGTCATGCGCAGGAAGATGCGGCGGTGCGAGTCGAGGGAGAAATCGTCTTCTGCGAGTTTTTCGGCGGCCTCGGCGTGGGCGGCGTTGTCCAGCAGGATGGCGCCGAGAATGGTCCTCTCGGCATCCACGTTGGCAGGCAAGCCGGTGTCGAGAGCCAGATTGGGGATGGTGGCCATGACTTCGAGTGTAGGCCGGATGGGTGTGAGAAACCGCTTGTGAATTGCCGCGGCGAAATGTGGGAATCCGGGCTTGCGCCGGCGCAGATGGGAAGGCCCTTCGGCGTCAAGCCAAAGGGCCTTCAGTGAACAACATCCAGCCTACGCCGTCACAGTCCGCGTAGGTTTGGATCCCACAAAGCCATAGAAAGCGATGTAGAGATAGCACAGGACAGGAAGAATCAGTGCGATCTGGTAAGTGGTGTGGTCAACCAAGTACCCGATCACCACCGGAATTACCGCTCCACCCACCACGGCGGTCATGATCAGCCCCGACCCCTTGCTCGTCAGTGGCCCCAGACCCACAATACCCAGCGTGAAGATGTTGGGGAACATGATGGAGTTGAAGAAGCCCACCAGGATCAGGCTTCCGATAGCGATATGACCGGCGGAGAAAATCGCAACTACAACCAGCGCCGCTGCGGCCAGGCCGAAGATGCCCAATAGTTTGCCGGCTCTGATCTTGCTCACCAGCCAGGAACCCAGCAGGCGGCCCACTAGCGCGCCCAGCCAGTAAAACACCACCAGCTTCTGCGCTGCGGGTTCGAGCAATACGTTCAGGCCTCCGTGCTTGAAATCACTGAAATAGAGCACCATTGTGGTAGCAAGTCCGACTTCCACGCCAACATAGGCGAAGATACCCAGCGCCCCCAACACCGTGTGCCTGAAGCTCCAGATGCTGCGGCTCAGTAGATCGTCGCCTTCTTTGCCGGGGCGAAAGGACTGCGTGACTGTAATGTGCGGCAGCCGCATGAAGGCAACGGCGATTCCTAGAATCACCAGTCCTAAAGCGATTACCAAGTATGGGATGCGCACTGTGTCCGCAATTCCCATCTGATAAGCATGTTGTTCCGCGGTGCTTTTGGCAGCAATCTGGGCTGGGCTGAGAACGCTAGCTGTCAGGATGAAAGTGCCCGCAACCCAGGGAGCGATTGAGCCGCCAATCGAATTAAACGCCTGGGCCAGGTTGAGGCGAACGGGCGCGCTGTGTTCAGGCCCAAGAATCGAAATATACGGATTGGCTGAGGTCTGCAGCGCGGCCACGCCCGCTCCCACCACAAAGATTGCCGTCAGGAAGAGCGGAAAGGAGACGAAAAAGGCGGCGGGCAAGAACAGCAATGCGCCTACCACCTGAACGAATAAAGAAACCACCATTGTGCGCTTGTAGCCAATGGCCTCGATCAGTTTGGAAGTCGGCGCCGAAAAAACAAGGTATGCGGTAAAAAATGCTCCCTCGGCTAGCATCGCCTCCCATACCGGCAGTTTCTGGATCTCGAATATCTTCTTTAGGTGAGGCACCAGTCCCATGTTCAGGTTGGTGATAAACCCGAAGATGAAAAACAGCGCGGTGACAATGATGAACGGGACAAGGTATCCGGGCGACGTGAGAGCCGCCGGTTGTTTCGATTGAGCTGCCATAAGAGATCGTTCTCCACTTCTTCAAAAAGTTGCCCGGTTCGGGCCTTTCCGCGCTTCCCTGGGCAAGGAGATGCCTGGGACTGTGGCCCGCTGGTTTCCTGGCACGGGTCCGCATTGCTTCTGGAATCCCGTTGTTTGGCTGCACTCAACACTATACGGAAAGCCCCGCGGAGTGGAAGGGACGGCAGGAATGGCTAGGTCAAGCGCAACTTCATCGTAGAGGCCCATGAAGATGAAAAGAATGTTGCAGCTGTGGCCAAGGGGCTGCAAGATGAGGAGAAAAGCCTTATCCTCAATGCAAAGCGAGGAGAGCGAGATGGCCATTGGAACGTTGAGCAGCGCCAAAATCAAGAAGGTCCTGGCGGCATTGGAAGGCAACTGGCAGGCCGAGATGGAGGGATACCACACCTACCTGACCCTGGCCGACCGGGACACGGACCCCGTGCGCGCTCAGGTACTGCGCCACCTGGCCGGCGCCGAGTGGGAACACGCCGCGCTGTGGCATGGCCGCATCGAGGAGCTAGGCGGAGACGAGCCGGTCTATCATGGCAAGCCCGGCGGGGAGGCCAACTCGTTGGCCAACCGCGCTGGCGGCATCCGCATGGCCCTGCGCCGCCTGGAGATCGAGGAGAGCCGCGCCATCGCCAAATACGGCGAGCAACTGAAGTCGCTGGGCGATGAGGAATCCGTCGCCATTCTCGAACACGTCATCGAGGACGAGAAGGATCACTACCGCGAGCTGGGGTCGCTGTTGCGCGGCCACTACACAGCCCCGGCCGGCGCTCACAAAGTGGACGCCAAGGCGGTGCTTGATGAGATGCTGGCCAAACGCTCCCAGGGCCGCAAGCAGCCGGGAAGTTGGATTGGCGACGCCATCTATGGTGTGAATGACGGCCTGGGCGCCATCTTCGGCATCGTCAGCGGCGTCAGCGGCGCCACTGCCGGCGACAGCAAGTACGTGCTGCTGGCCGGTCTCTCCGGCCTGATTGCCTCGGCCCTCTCGATGGGTTCCGGCGCTTATCTGGCCGCCAAGAGCGAGCGCGAAATCTACCTGGCCGAAGTCGCCCGCGAACGGGAGGCCATCCAGATGAACGGCCCCGAGGCGCGCGAGCTGCTCTCGCTTTACTACCAGGTGAAGGGCCTGCCCGAGGAGGACTCTCAGCACATGGTCAACCACATCGCCAGCGATCCCGAGCAGATGCTCCGCGCGTTGGCCAGTGAGCGGCTCGGCACCAGCGAAGAAGCGCTTGCCAATCCGCTGGTCTCAGCGAGTTCTGGCGCTCTTTCTACCGCTGTCGGCGCGGCCATCCCCATCATTCCCTTTTTCTTCCTGAGTGGAATCGAAGCGGTCGTCGCCGCCGCCATTATCTCGCTGGCCGCCCATTTCGCCGTCGGCGCAGCCAAGTCGCTGATTACCGTCCGCTCGTGGTGGTCATCGGGCCTGGAGATGACCGCGATAGGAGCCATCGAAGGCGCAGTCACTTACGGCATCGGCATTTTGCTTGGCAAGGGAGGGATGTAAGGAATTTCGGGTCCCACTGCTGACGGATCGTGATTGTTGGGCACCCACCCTTCGAGCGGTCCATGCGCATAAGGGTAGCAAACCACAAAAGCTGCCTAACTTGCTAACTCGCTAACTCGTGAGCCGCAATTAGTTCCTTTGCCGCCTTGCGTCCGAGCCGGATGCAGTCGGGGATGCCGATGCCGTCGTAGGCGTTGCCGGCCAATTTCAATCCTGGCAGCGCGGCCACGCGGGCGGAGATGCGCTCGATGCGCTCCTGGTGGCCGACAGCATACTGGGCCATGGCTCTTGGCCAGCGCGAAACCTGTGTGTGTTCCGGCATGGCCTCTGGCGGAAAAATCTCTTCGCCAAGAATCTCGGTAAGTTCGCGGCGCACTGTGGCCACCAGAGCTTCGTCAGGCGCGGCTATCAGGGCCTCGTTTTTCATGCCGCCCAAAAACGCGCGCAGCACAGCTTTGCCCGTAGGCGTGCGGCCCAGGAATTTGCGGTGGACAAAGGTGCAGGCCAGCATTGAGCGGCCTTCCACCACCGGAATCAGGAAGCCGAATCCATCGGGCAGACTGCCCAGTTGGTCCTCGTCGTAAATCAGATTGACGGTGATCGACGAGGAGTATGGGATGCCGCCGAGATCCGCGGCCAGCGCGGGATCCACACGGCAGAGCAGCCCGGCAGCGACCCAGGCGGGCGTGGCCAGAATCGCCGTGTCATAGAACTCTTCCGCGCCGCGGCTCTCAACCAGCCAGCCGCCGCTGGCCTTGGCAAGAACGTTGACCTGCGTGAAGAGGCGCACTGAGGAAGGGTCGAGCCGCGCGGTCAGGGCGTCGATCAACTGCTGCATCCCTCCGTGCATCGCGGTGAAGATGGACCGCTGGGCCGGCCTGAAATTGGCCTGTGTGTGGCCGTTGACCGCCTCGTTCTTCTTCGCGGCAGCCTTGATCCTGGCACGCATCTCGCGGTGCGCGGCCAACATGCCGCGAGTCAGCGAGCCGTATTCGCTCTCCATCTCTACCAGGCGTGGCAACACGGTGCGGGCGCTCAGTTGCGAGGCGTCGCCGCCAAAGATGCCGCTCAGCAGCGGGTCGGCCAGCCGGTCTACGGTCTCGCGGCCAAAGTGGCGCTCGACGAGCGTGGCCACCGACTCGTCGTGATTGCTGGGCCGGGGCGGATGCAGCAGTTCCAGACCCATGCGAATCTTTGTCGGCAGGCTGAACAGCCGGGTCAACGCGGTAGGAATCAGCTTGGTTGGCACCAGAAACATCAGCCCGTCCGGCAGGGGAATCAGGCGGTTGTGGACAACAATATAGGTTTTGCGGTCAGCGTCGTTCGAGGGAACCAGCTCGCCGC
>Ga0302140_10012299_pt1 | contig 10500 bp, 9 predicted proteins | sample I_Bog_E1_1_FD_202095 | JGI IMG/M metagenome (GOLD analysis project Ga0302140, IMG submission 202095) | Peat permafrost microbial communities from Stordalen Mire near Abisko, Sweden - I_Bog_E1_1 | ecosystem: Environmental > Terrestrial > Soil > Wetlands > Peat | place: Sweden: Abisko, Stordalen...
CGAAAGCCTTCCTCGCCAAGCTCGACACTGCGCAGCCGCCTCAATTAGTAAGGCAGAGCACGACGCAGCTGACGCCCGCGGTGTACTCGCCCGAGAAGAAAATCAAGACAACCGGGCTCGGCGAAGTGAGGGGCGCGCCGATGAGCGCCACCCTGCCGAGTAGTCTGCAAGGCCGCGGCTTAGCCAGTCCAGCGAGTCCGCCGAAGCGGAGTAACAGCGGACGCAACCCGATGAGCCAGCAGCAGACGAAGGCGGATTGGATCTGATCCCCCCCCTCTCTCTCTTTTGGTCCTGGTTTGGGTTTCATGGAAGGTTTGGGTAGATGGTGGCATAGATAAGGCGTTTGGGTCAGATTTTTGGGTGCTTTGGGTGTATACGACTGGAAAGAGAAAGGTGTTCGCTTCTAATGATACCCCGAGCGGGTCTGTTTTTATATTGCCTCAATTTTTGATGGAAGGGGATGAGTATACGATCGTTTATGTGGTGGGAGACGGGGTCTTGAGGAGAACAGCTATTCATTCATTGCGCGGCGTTCGGGGCGGGGAAGAGGGGTTTGAATGTGTGATGATATTGAGAGTGGGTATATAGATTGTTCGGTCTGGTGGTTCGGACATGAGTATATATGAAGACACGACATGAGAGGTAGCATAGGACGATCGTTTTCGAGATGGAAATGAAGACCTTCGAACATGTCATGTGTCTTATCGTCGTTTGTGAATTTTTGTTGCTATCCTACTTTATAAATCAAGTGTCAACTATCTCTACTCGGAGATTCGTGTCTCGCGGAACATAGTCCTGTGGAACCATTTCATCCCACGGCACTGGTCCTTGCTCTTCCCACCACTGTCATCAAGTCCGATAACTAAACAACCACCCACTAAATCACATTACCAACTATTTTAAGCTCTGCCACACTCGAAATCTTGGCACCCCAAAGCGGCCTTCCCCGACCATTCTAACATCTTCTCAAACACATGAATCCTTCCATTCCTCTGCCAAGATATCATGACCCTCAACCATTGCTCCCAGTCTTCACAAACCAAATTCTACATCCCATGGTTCTCAAGTAGGGCCTAAGCGCGATTCTATTCCTAGAAGCATTTATACACTTCATACATGTCTCCCAGTGCCATGAAAACTTGATACTTCTGTTGTGTGACCTGGAACAGTACAGTCATGTGACTCAGGATAAATGCATTCTTGCAAGAGCCCTTGCATGATTGCGTACTTCTAGTTTCTCCGCCTCAGGTACTGGTAAGGGTAAGTTTACGTGCCGTGCTCGTCCGACCTCTTCCGACCTCTTCGTCTAGACGCTATCTCCTCTCGAAGCACGCACCACTCGTACCTCCGTCTTTTAGAGCGCACAGGCTTAAGAATTTAGATACGCTTTCCACCGTCTCTACTCTACTTACTCTCCTGCATCTAACTAACGCCCCTCCCCACCTCTACCTCCAGCCCACACACATCTCACCAAGCGTACATACAGTACGGACCTCCCACCCCGCCTCCCCTCCTCCCCGTGAAATCTGCACACCTGCACAGCAAATCGTGACTCGCGCCCTGCATGCTTCATTGCTTTTCGAACGATCACAGATGCCTTAGTGTTTGATCTGCATCTGAAATCTAAATACCTCGGGAGGATTTGCACTACTGCACGGTTGTCTATTTTGAGGGGTGAGGTGCTTCCGTGAAACATGCGTGGTTTTGTGCCGATCGTGAGTTGAGAGGTCTGTGAGGTGGGGCTCCACGTGATACTTAAGAACTTTAGCTACCTAGGTATGTTCAAATCGAGGAGGAAAGTTTGATGTATGCCATTGAGGAAAGGGTATAATTTTAGTTTATGGTATATTAAGTGTATTGAGAGAGGGTCTTGCATAAGAAGGATTAGTGGTAAGATGCTCAGCATGTGACACGACACGTGATGGGAATGGAAGCAAGTGGGGAGATTCGGATTCTATACTCAATCCACTTGTTTTGAGGACTTTCTAGACTATTGGGCAGCTTGAGTGCGTGTTAAGGACAATCAACTTGAAAGATAGAATTAAGGAGCGTAATCCCCCCTAAAATAATCACCGGGCAGAATATACCCCGATCGAAGTTTCGTCTTTGGCGATATCATTGTTGCCTATTTCTCTGTTTATATAATTATCAGAGAACAGTATTTCAACTTTATTTTCTGCTATAGTGGAAGAAAAGGTTTCTTTTGTTCCATCACTTGGGCCTTTGTACCTCGGGTTCAGATCCTGGAGATGGTCAACATCGCAATTGCAGGTGGGACTGGAGGTGTTTCCCCATCTTCCTCACTTGACTAGGTGTGTTAAATTTCGATAGACGTCGCAGCAGAAATCATCGCATACCTTGTTAAGCAAAAGAAGCACAGCGTAATGACTTTTACCCGGCAGGTATACTTTCTTCCCCCCTTATTCCTCCTCCCCTGCAATCACAAATCAAGAACACTAACGACTCAGGACCCATCCGTCGTAACTATACCCATCTCAGGAGTAAGACTCGTTCAAGTCGACTACAATGACAAAGAAGCGCTGACCATACGCCTGAATGGAATCGACACCGTGCTCTCCTTCATTCTCGAATCCGATCCAAGCAGTCCAGCAACGAAGAATCTGATAGACGCATGCATCGCCGCTGGCGTCCAGAGATTCGGCGCGAATGAATGGGCTGCGTACCACTCCCTACCCAAGATCTAGCTCTGTACATTGACTCCCACAGGCGAAGCAACAGCGGTATGCCGTGGTATGCAAGCAAAGACGTCATCCACTCCTACTTACAACACATCAACGCGAACAACCAGGTATGTAACTTGATTGTTAATAGGAGGCTATGAAGCTGAGGAAAAGGTCCTGCAATACACGCTCTTCCAACCCGGGATTTTCATGAATTACTTCACGTTTCCGTATCGGTCGTGTGAATACCTGAAATTGAGGGAGCTGCAGATTGATTTCCAGCACTGCAGAGCGGTGGTGCTGGGCGATGGAGGGGATAAGATTGGTGTTACGAGCGTGCAGGATTTAGCTGCTGTGGTCGCCGCTGCGGTTGAGTTTGAGGGTGTTTGGCCGAGAATCGGGGGAGTTCGTGGGGAGCTGATCACGATTGCGGAGTTGATTGCGCTTGGGGAGAAAATCAGAGGTTTGATTTCTTCCCTTTTTCCTTTTCTTTGGTGTGGGACTGCTGATTTTGTGATAGGAAAGAAGTTTGAGGTTGCGAGGTTGAGTGTGGAGGATGTTGAGAAAGGAGAGTTGAAGACGGAGTGGATCCCGTCTTTCACGAGTCTGTCTTGTGAGGAGCTAGCTAGGTCTACGTCTGATGAATATAAGAGAGAGAATTTAGCGAGGGTTTTGCTTGCTGGCAATCTGCTTGCTACGAGGCGTGGTGCTTGGGCTGTATCTGATGAGTGGAATCGGCTTTTGCCTGAGTTTAAGATGACTGGCGTTGAGGAGTTCTTGCCGGAGCATTGGAAGGGGAAGCCGTGACAGAACTGCTGTGACTACGTTAAATTGAGGTAGAGATTTTTGACGTAAAATGGCTCTTCATGTTTGTGGAAGATGGTAAGGAGTTTCGCTGTTTCTAGGTGGTATTGATCCTCACTATTCAAGGACCAGGTATTATTGGCTGATATATATTTTGTTATGTTTATGTTATTTCCCATAAGAATGAAATCAAGACATTAAATCGGCTGCACTGTGTATCTACAGATGATCATTCCAAACTGCTATTTTAATCTGGGGCAATAGTCCGAGTTCCGCGGCCTGCGGTTGAGGTCTGACAAAAATGGATGGATGGAAAATTCGTGGAATTACTTATCTAATAATCTCCCCAATCGTGTAACGAGCGTCAGGAGTACGAGATTCTTAGCTTGAGGAATATTGTGTGACTTTTTATCTTATATAACACCCCGTAATACTGAAGGCTCCTCGCATACAGTCGAGCGTTCTACACGCCTGGTTCTTTCTAACGACTCCTAACCCACCGTAATCCGTTTCCAAACCCTGTTCTCCAAATTCACCCAGCTTTTCTCATCCATGGACACCATTCCAATCCGATACGCGATCCATCTTCCCATTCTATTATCAAAGCTGTCAACTGCGTAGCATAGGCATCTGGCTCCGGAGATGCAACCCAAAGACCCCTTCCAATAACTACAAAGTCCTTGATAAGACGACTATATGAAAAGTGCATATCGATATCTTCTATCTGGTTTGACACATGTTTCGAAATACTCTTCTCTTATATTAAATCTAATTAATATATTTAAACGCAAGGCTTCTTCCTTTTATACTTTATTTAAAAGGTAATAGAAAACAGTAATATTACCTTTTTCTATGTAATCTCACCTTTATATAAACTTAGCAATACTTAGTAATAGTTAGCAAGCACTAGCTTTTCTAAGCCCACGCAGACACTCTATGCTACTTTGATCACCTCTTCTCGCATAGTACGAAGTTTACCTATATACTCAGGATTAAATTTTCCCTTGGGCTGGTTCTATTTTCGTTTGTGGACGTAAGCAACTGCTGCTTTAACCTGAGTTAGGGGCGAGTATACCTGAGCCGAGGGTGAGTATGCCGGAGCAGAACCTAAGCAGAGCCTAAGCATCCTGAGCACGCCTAAGTCAGGCCTGCGCACCTTAATATAGGATCCATTTTGGCCTCCTATATGCCCGGCTATAGTTTGCTTACCGAATTTTGCCCCGGGAATCAGTTTCTGCTCCCTTTTAAGTTTCTGCCAGAGCATATTTTGGATCCCTCTTATTAAAGAGCTTATATAGTAGTAATGTGGCTAAGTGTCATGCACTTAGCTAGTTTCCTTAATTCTTTTGTGTTTTGTAGTTATGTCACGTGCACCGTTTCGCGCAACGGGTAAGCTGACTTGACGCTCTCATAAAGAACTCTCTTCTCGTTAGGACTAGCTAGACACCTTCTTTTCTTTCTCCTAATACTACTTCTGTTTGATTCCTAATTTGCTGTGCTCTTTACACGTGTTCTGGACTGCTTGCTCTTGCGTTCTTGTTTTGGTGCTTGCTTTATATGGGATCACTGCTTGCTACGTCCGGCCCCCTACACTGGCCACGCTAGCCATGTCCTATATACCATTCGCCATGTCCTTCGACTTTGGAGTTGGCGATTTTCTTGCCGCCGGGGACGTGGCGCGCAGGCTCTATAAAAACTTCTGAGGAGCACCGGGCGAATTCACAGAAATCAGTCGACAGCTCGCGTCCTTTTATATATTCCTCGTTGAACTTGAGGACAAAGCAGAAGATAAGAACTCGCTGCTGCATCGACGCGGTGCTAGCAGGCGCGAAGAGCTACTTTCCACGCGCGACAACCTCTTAGACACGTTGCGCGAATTAGATGATCTGTTCCAGCGACACAGTCGAATGGGACGGAATGCGTGGCAGCGGTTTAAGCTGGGGCTGCAGAATTTGGCGGACTTGAGACAGGAATTGACGTTGCATATTAATGTCATCGAGAGTTTCGTTGGGAGTTTGGCTATGGCTGCTGTTGGAAGAATGGAGCCCGCTATCGAAAAGATGAAGCCTGCTATTGGAAGAATGGAGCCGATTATGCAGCGCATATTTGAGATGTTGCTTGAACTGCTGGCGGATAGGGATGGTAAATGCCAGAGAGCCCCGATTGCGTATAGCGATGAAAACCCAGCTACTTGGGAGAGGCTAAAAATGGAATTGGTCACCAAAGGTGTACCGGATGGATTTGTACAGGCCAACGAAGAAGACATCAGGAGCCTACTTGACGAAGTGGCCACTCAGCACAGTGACTGCCACTCAGTCATGCCTGACGAATCTCTCGCAATACAAGTCTGCCGCATGTTACGACCAGTTAAGGACCTCGAACCTTGAGAGCAAAACTCATACAGCTCTGAAAAAAGACGACGAAACCCCATCACTAATTATGTCCTTCAAAACTCTATTCCATCTTTCATTTGTCTCTGTAGACCCATTTACTGTTATCTCTGGCCACAATATTGCAGGCTTTTTCCAGCTCTCTCGCGGCAGACGCGATAATTTGCAGTAAGCTATAGCAAATTTTACAGCTTTTAAAGGTATTGGCGATACAATTTGGTTTGGATTTGGTATTAGGCATATTGTGAGGTCGCATTCGACTACAGAGGAAGGATTAACGCTTGTAGCGCTGTGTGGTACGCTCTCGGTGTGCTTTTCAGATCAGATGTGGGCGGAAATTCTTCAAGCGCTAGTACAGTCGAGGAAACCTGGGATGACTCCGTCTTTAAATCAGTGGAAGTGTCTTGCTCGCTCATGCGCGGGTATCTTTGCTGCTACCAGTTTTCCATTGAAAGCGGAGGGATTGATGCGCATGCAAAGTAGAGATGTACTTGAGAGAAACAACGCTACCGCAGATCCGAGAGCAATCAAATAATGAAATAAAATATTTTAAAAGAAATCTCTTCTTTAAAATTATATTTGCTGCTGTTTGAAGTTCTCACTGGTATAATGGACACTACTTTATCAGAGCTCTCTAAATTGGCCTGGGACTCACTCCTCGGTGATGTGGTCCAGGGTCCTAGCGCCGCTTCAAACATCATCGATGAGCTCGCTCTTGGCTTTGGAGAATCTTAGATGTGTTCAATCGAGTTCAAAGACACCCTTTGGATGGCGTGGACATCTGGTTGTCGTAGGATTGATTTGTTTCTTAGTAGTAGTATAAGTCTCTGCCTTCGCCTTTTGAGTTTCTTCTTCTATCAGGCATTCTGTCTCTTTCGGGCTTCTGACACTTCTACCAGTGCTTCTTTAATCTTTTAAGCAGATGCGTTACTGTGCGAGCTTTCGTCACTCAGTGACATTTGCAGGGATTTAGGACGGTATTTCTGGTTGAATTTTCATGACGCCAGTTCCAGTGAATTGATTCTAAGCCCCTAAAAGAAGAGCAAGGGGGTTACGCTTAGGCGACTGCTAAAGCATTACTAAACTCTCCTAGAAATTAAACGAGCCCCTTTTCAATTTAACTATATCACGTGCTCGTCATATCCACAGACGAAAAGTTGAAGTATATTCCATCGCACACTCATCTCTATAGTTAGATAGTTTCTCGTCCAATAGGTGTTTGTCTCTGCCAGTATTTCTCGCGCGTTTGTTTTCTAATGTAATTGGCAGAGTCGACATACACGGCAACACGTGCATGTCTAATGATTTCAGCGCAAAAGCATAGATCTTTGTCTTTATTTCTTTGATACAACTGGTACTTGATACTAGCGAGGTGACCGAAGAGAAGGACCTTGATGCACTCATCGTCGAACGCTTCAAGAAGATTCACAACAATGCTGAAAAATAAAAGGGACTCACCACAAATCAAGTAGATCCTATGCATGCAAGCTCGATTCAACTACCACAATGACTATCCTTTAGCGGCTGTCAATATCAAAGAATTGGCCCATAGAGATGGGATACCGTGACGACCATAGGCTGATCAAATCGCTAGTGAGGAGGGGAAGTGCGAGTTTGCTCTGTGTCCAGTGAAATATGATGAAGGAGAATTGAGGCAAGATCAAGCTAGGTATTGCACCGAGTCGATAAGAATGACAACGGTGTTGACAATGGAACGATCAATCAGCTGGACTAGAGCTCAGTCCTACGGGGATCTTGATTTCATCCATGGGCAAAGGAGAACGACGACGGGCAGTTAAAGAAGCACCCACGACGATACTGCTAAACTATTCTCTTTGCTAAATGAGAGTCTTCAAATGAACTAATTTAAAGATCCCAAAACCTCTCCGTCCCCCTCTTTACGAATCTTACGGGAATGTGTGCCCCTCTTAACTGTAATGTAATAATACTACTTACCTTATCTCTTAGCAATCTCCTGGTCTTCTTCTCCGCCTTTTCCCAAACCTCTTTCCTCTCATTCTTCTCCATCCCCGCAACCACTTGGTCACTCGCCCACTCATCAACCGCCAACTCCACAGAGTACTCTGAAAATATGACGGCGAGGGCGGCAAGGATCTCAATCTGCGCAAAGCGCTTGCCAAGACAGGCGCGTTGGCCGTCGCTGAAGGGTATGAAAGCCCCTTTGGGGGGCATATATAGCGATGTGCTAGTCGCTGATTCCGTCGAGGAATGCGTATGGTGATTGATCCACCGCTCGGGCTTGAAATTTTCGAGATCATTATCGCGGTTTCCAAGAGGGAAGACAGAATTTGAGGGACCCGCTGGCCAGAAATTGGGATTGTGGTGTACAGAGGAAACACAAAGTCGAATCATTGTCTCAGCAGGGAAGGTGCAGTCTCGGCCGCTGATGGACAGCTGTTGGGGTGTGGAGCCGACCACTTTGGGAATGGCGATCACAGGACCAATGAGCCGTAGCTCCTCGTTCAGAACAGCGGCCAAGAGGGAGTTGAATAATTGTTTGAGGTCAGAATCGTAGGACCAAGCGGAAACTGGGCGGCCTTGGAAGATGGCGGAGAGCTCGTGTTGGACTCTGCGTTGAATCTCAGGGTGGAGGGCTAGTAGTATTATAGAGAAGTGAATACTGTTTGCAGAGGTTTCATGTCCAGCTATAATGAACATGAAGAGGTTTCCCATGACATCGCTGTCGCTGAGAGATATTGTCTGGCCTGAGTTTGCTTTAGATGGATCTGAGAGCTTTTGTGCTTTGAGAAGCTGGCTGATCAAATCAACATCCGAGGATTCGTTAGGGGTTTCAACTGCCCTTGATTTAATAGTAGCTTTTTTTGCGGCGACCATTTCTTCTAGGTATTTACCGAATTCCATATAAGCATCGTAACACCGGGTCAGCTTTTTGAAAGAGGAATTTTCTACTTTCATGTTAGTACAATCAGCAACTCTCAAGAATAGGTTTCACTAACTCAGGAACCAAATTGGCACTGCAATCACGTAGAAGATATGTCCTAGCAGAAACTGGAGCGCTTCCGAGAAGGTCAATTTATGGCCAGAAGGAAGAACCCTCTTATTGTCTCCCTCTTCTGTCACTTTGGACCACTCCATCCTTTGCCCGAGCCCAGCACGACCAATGACCTCAAGACTCAACCGCATCGCATCACCAGCAACGGTGCGGACAGTTTGCACCCCATTGCCAGAGCCCACCCAGGAATATAGCATCGCCTGCGTGATATCAAGCGTCTCCTTCCATACAAGTTGATTATTCTTCTCCGTGAACGCTGGGCCGGTCACAGAGCGATGGCGCCGCCAAGTTGCGCCTCCAGAAGACACAACGTTTTTGCCATAGATGTCCACATGCTTGTATAGTTGAGTAGCCTTGGGGAAGTCATTGCCCCTCGCGTTGATCTGAGCGATAACATCCGCGTCTGCGGTGTAGAGAATGATACCGCCAGGCGCGACGGTGAGGAAAGTGTCAGTTTCTAGGTCGGCGAAAGGGCCATGACGAAGTTTCCAGGGCCAGGCTGATCCTGTAAGTCGGCGCCATGATGTTGTTGATGGCTGACCCAAAAGCGCATCACAGAGCCTCGAGATAGTGCGGCTAAAGAGAATCAAATTGATCCGGTTGTAGGCGTACACAGGAACTATCACATAAGGGGTTCCTGTTGCTCTGGCTATGCGAATGTTCTTGAGTAATGATACGATATTAATCAGGACAAAAGCCAGAGGCAAGAGTATGAACATCCAGGTCGAGAGGGCGAACATAGCTGAGCATGAAAGGAGAGCATGATGGGGAACATGAATGGGGATTCAAAAAGACCCGTTTTGGTGAACACCATAAAGCTGACACACAGCCCTTTAGGCTGTATCGTAAAGCAACCAATCACAACATCCAAGAAGCGGCACTTTCCGGCCCCCATTATTGCAACGTCACTACTGCCACATGCTTTGTGATAAATACAGAAAATTTGATGGGGGCCAGTTGTATTCCGACCTGTCTTACTACAGTAAGCGCATCTGAGCTGAAAGTGTGGGTGGCTGATGCAACATAGAGGCGAAGAATTTCCGGCTAAAATCGTTGTCCCGCCCCGCAGCTGTGGGTGGCATGGGAATACGTCTGATGGGTCAGTCATATGCAGTCATATGCAAGTGGAAGCGCTGAAGAAGGATATTGTCGAAGAAGGAAGTGGCTGCGTATGGCCTGCATATTGAACGCTGGTTGATCTTTTGGTAGTAGAGGGGGCCATTGACGAATGGGTCGTATTCGTGAATAGAGGGGAACAGGGGGGCATGACTGGAGACTATTGCTGTGGATGGTATGGGAAGACGTCTGGCTGGGCAGTCATCTGCGGGTTGAAGCGCCGGATAAGGAAGTGGACGCATGTTTAACGCTGGCTGAAATCCTCGTCTAGGGTTGCCTCTTTTGGGGAACAGCTAAATTGGAAGCTTAAGACCTCCAGTTCACTAAGACTGTAATAGCTAAACCAGACCCTCTAGCTCGGAATTGGGTCCAGCCAGGCGGATGGGAGATACAGGGAAACGAGGGTTCAGAGAGCATCCTGGTATTGTTACAGACCCCAACTGGAAGTGATTTTTACAGATATCCAGTCTGAGCG
>Ga0302140_10012301_pt1 | contig 10499 bp, 7 predicted proteins | sample I_Bog_E1_1_FD_202095 | JGI IMG/M metagenome (GOLD analysis project Ga0302140, IMG submission 202095) | Peat permafrost microbial communities from Stordalen Mire near Abisko, Sweden - I_Bog_E1_1 | ecosystem: Environmental > Terrestrial > Soil > Wetlands > Peat | place: Sweden: Abisko, Stordalen...
TAACTAATAAGCTACCTAAGTTAATTAGCTAGGAAGCCTTGATTTTATAAGCCAGTTAGTCGTAGAGATAACCTTAACTGATAACTGACTAACTGACTTATTACGCACTCTATTCACAACCGTGATTTGTCGCTCACAATCTAACTCTTATAATTTTCCTGCTCTTAAGATAACTATTAACAGATGGTTCTCCCTAACCCCTATAATATACTTAAGATATTAACGCGCTTTAGCCTCAAATCTCTACTAGTTTAAGACTTAAAGTTATAAGTCTCTTATTATACTATTAATATTTGGAAGTTCTAAACGCCACCTCCTCGTCTACCGAGCTTCCCCCCTTCCAACTCGTCCTCTCGGTACCGACACCTTTCCTCTTCACCAAAGCGCCATCCCAGCTCCTAAAACCCCGAGCAATCCCATCCCAACTTTCACACTCCCCGCAGCACTACTTCCCGTCGCGCTTGTCGTGGCCGCCATCCCGCCAACTGTCGTCGTGGACGCAAGGCCGCTCTCACTCCGCGTCGCCATCCCCGTACTCCGATTCGCACTACTTCTCCTCGTACTCCCACTCTCACTCTCCGTCAACGTCGTTAGAACAGCCGCCGAACTAGAAGTCATCATCGCAGTACTCGAAGTAATAGAAGAGGAAACCGTGTTGCTGGAGATAATCGAAAATTCCTTCAAGTAGTTAGTGATCGCTGTATTGCCATCGTCAATAATCTCGAAGGCATACTTTGTGCCTATTACCAGTGTACTTACTAGTGTCCAAAGGCAGGAGCTTGAGTTCTGTATTGAGACTTTTTTGGTGTTAGACTCTGTTTTATGTACCGGGGAAATGTAGTAGCGGTGGTTGCGATGGTGGTTAGATGCGTTGGATCGCCCTGTCGTAGTAGTAGTGTGATAGTGTCTATGGTCTCGGTTGATGGCGCTCAGGTTGTATTGAACGGTGTACCGGATGTGACGGAGGTGAGGGTCGTGAACGTGAATGGGTTTTAAGTCGACGCGAGAGTGGAGAGAGAGGCCAAGCGGAAGGTCGTTAAGAAATTCATTTCCGCTGTTTCCTTGCTCCCTAGAGAAATAGGTTGCACTGATTACAGATATTAAAATGAATCTACTTCGAATATGCGTTGGAGAAAGAAGATAAATAATGCAACTGTGTAAACTCGAATCGAAAGTAAGAGAAGAAAAACAGGGCTTAGAAACGGCTCGAACGACCACTTATACGACCCAATAAGACTAAACCCAAGCTCATTTTCTCTACACGTTCCAGTGGTTGACTCTCTTAGTTACTCTTAGGTTCTTCGTCGAGAGTCGAGAACGTCTAGCGGGGATCCGTCCGAGCCAGTCAAAAGTGATGTTTTCAATAGTGGCGTACCTTCCGAATTAACACATATCGAATCGAGAGGGCACCTAGCGCTCGGAGTTTCTATAGTTCTCGACGGGCTTCCATGAGAGCCTTTCTGGATCTCCTCCATCCACAGCCCCATCACCATACTCTCGATATCTCGACGTTCGTGTCCGCAACTCCGTCACCAAGTTTCCGAAAACAATGGCAGACTCCTTGGCAATATTCGGAACAGCCGCTTCTGTTGCAGGCATTATTGAGACACTGGCCATTTAGCCGGGTACAGTTGGAGGAAACTTTAGCTGATACGCCTCTTGGCTACCAACTTCTTACGAGATGAAAGAAACTTTTGTTAGGTGGGCTGTGGAAATGGAATAGTCAAGAAAAGAATATGTGATCAAGAGCAATATCAACACGTTCCAGGATCAGATTTGTTGCAAGAACTCGAGCCTTCGTTGCTCTCAATGGAATTCTCACATCTTTTTTGCAAAGATTCTGAACATTGTCTACAAAGCAGTATTAATCTCCGTGTGAAGGCAAACTTAGAATTTTCCCATGTTGTAGTCTTTATTTTCTGACCGACTATATGCTTAATTGACTATTCCTGTACCGTTCCCACCAAGGTAGCACTTCGACTCAAGTCTCTTATTTCCAACTCTATCTGCAATTCCCTAATTTTCTTCAAGCGCTCCTTGATCTTGTTCCTTTTTCTCTTGATGCGATACCATATCAAACCTCCTAGCAATCCAGCTCCCAATCCAACTCCAAGCCCTATCCCTAGTTTCTTCCTGACCTCTTTCTCACGGGTGGACAACTCTTGGCACGTAAACTGGAAGACTTCACCGTTCAGAAGTTCCGTGGTGTTCTGATATAAGGTGTTATACTCATCGCAGTCGATAGTGGTATTGGAGATGATGGTGAGGGGACCGTCGAAGAGGATCAGTGCTGGAAAGAGAATTCTGAAGAATTGACGAGTTAGATTGGAGTCCTCGGTCATGAGAAAGAAAGAAAGAAAGAAAGAAAGAGACGGAACTTGCGATGAAATGTAGCCTGTGAATGACATAGATCCGATTGCAGATGTCAAATATGGGAACGATACACTTATAAACAATCAGTTCCAGGTAAGCTGAGAAGGGAAGTCTTGGGAGATACGAAGTGATATTGTCCTCGATGCTCATGTCACCAACAAACGTGGTCAAAGATGGGAACGTTATCCTATTTTCAAGGTTTCTGAGTCAGTGTCTATCTCGTCTTGAGCGGAGTTGAGCGGTTGGTCTGTGCCTACAAAGAGCAATTGCCTGTAATGTTGATACTGCTGATATTGCCGGGGGAGGGGATGTCGATGTTGAGCGGCGTGTTGAGATCGAGAGTAAAGCTAAGGCTCGAGTTGAAATAAGGGAAAATTATGCTGCAGGAGTCAGTGCTTTCATCAGCTTCTTCTCACTGTAGAAAATTCAAGCTCACGAGTTGATAGCCCAGGATAACCATATTCCATGAGCGACCTTTTGCAGGGAATCAAATTGCACGTTCAAAGCTTGCTCGCTGCCAATCACGATAGATTCTTGCACAGCTTTTAGTTTTGGAAAGGATATGCTTCAAATTGACTGGTTAGCACTCAAGTCGACTTCAATCATTTTGAATTCTGGTTGTGGCGGATACCTTGAGAAATAACCCCACAAGAACAGCTTCTTGGCAGTGAGCAATGACGGAATGGTGACGTTCAAAAGATGTTCCGAGAGTGTTTCATGGCAGTCATCGCACTCAATCTTGGTATCTACAGCAAAATATTCATCCACGGCCTGAAGCTTGGGAAGCGAAATGCTATTACCCTACAGTCAGCTTGCTCGTGCCAGAATATTTTATATGAGAGAAAAGTTGGTTCGCCTTTCTCGCTCGCAGGCTGTGTGAATAGAACATTTAGACTACTTGCTTACCTAGAAAAATTGCCCACAAAGTCTACACGAGCCGCGTTCTCGAGAGACGGGAGGCTGACATTGACCGGTACTTCACCGTAGATTGACAAATTCGCAATGGTAGTTAGCGACGCGAAATCCACCAACTCAAGTGCTTGTTGAATACCTATTCCACCCAAAAGCTGGATAGAGCCTACCGACTCGAGATTTTCGAACGTGACTGATGTTAGGTGAAGGATAATACCATCAGCATCTCCAATGACGCCGCTGATATTGACGAGTCCAGGCACATTCAGTGATCCTTGATAGTGTGTTGAGATAATCAAGTCCCCATTGATACTTGTACACCCAGCAGATATTGCGTCCGCGTCCGTTTGATTTGCTACACTTTGTGTTGTACATTCAGATGCTTCAATCACTGAGGAGTGGATCAAATGTCAGCGAAACAGTGACAGGAGAGGTTTGAGGCAAATCATATGGAAGGATTCTTACACTGAAAACAGGCGATGATAAGTGCAGCACTCAAAAAGACCGATGGTCGTCCCCAAATCATCGTGGGCGTGTGGAATCGCGCAGGAAAACAGCGCAAACATCAGGGTCAAGCGCGCAATGCACCACTGCGTTCAACCTGGACGAGAGATACACCAGGAAAGATACCAATTTCTAATCAGAATTGTCGTCCTATACAGCGCCAAGCCATTTCTGGCGGATGAGTTGAAGATGAACTTGGGCTCATCAGTAGCAAACACACATGTCTTGATGGAGGAGGCAGTGCAAAGTAGGATCACAATCGTTCCAGAAGCGAGAACTTGAAACAAAGGATCAAGTGGATGAATGGAATGAATCTGGTGTTGTACAGCGTTAGTGTATGTTGGTTTTGAAGATGTGGCACCCCTGATTGGGTGGTTGGGTCGAGAATACGAGGTTCACCAAATTTGTCTGAGGCACATTTATCCAGAGCACTATTTTCAGGGTCCATTTTGATAATCCCTGAATCCGGAACTTGGGTTATTATCAGGTCGCTTCCGGTCTCATATTGCGGCTCAGTTTACATTGAGTACGAACAACTGAGGAACTGAGGTATATCATGCTACTGCAGCCGGCCTCTATGTAAAGGCTAGATATACGAAAGCAAAGAGCATTCAAAATTTGATACAGCAAGAAACTTGAATATCAGAACAGAGCTGACCCTCATTCGAATAATGTAGAAGGAAGGAATACTAATGCATCCCCGAAAGAGTTCAGAACGATCCATGTGGGGGGCGAGATCTTCAAGTTACAAGTGAAAGTAGAGAACTATCAGGCTGAGCTTCCCCTGTGATGAATTATGGAACAGGTGTTCAAGTAAGGACTCTCGCCATCACTCCGCGTACGGCAGCTTTATGTTACCGCCCATAAGTTGTCGATTTTGATGGGTGTTCCAAAAGGTCCGGGACATTTTACATTTTGACCAGCGTAAGGGTGATATTCAAGGATCTAATTGTTCAAGCTGGCTCGGAACATAGCGAGAATTTAAACTTACAATAGATGTTTGGTATTGTACGCTGAGCAATGCCACGCGCTCTTACACTATTAAGGCAGAAGTTGAAGCCTTGTCATAGCAGCGTCTGACTCGGCAGTTTCGATACATATGAGAGATTTTCTCGTGTTGAAACAAGATTTTATAAGGCTAGGATAACTAGCTAGACAACTTCGTTACACTACAAAATACCTCAGATAATAAATTCAAGCAGAATAATTTCCAAGCCATCGGGAGTCCTTGCAATTCTCGATCATTGTCGTCAAACCGCTTTCCAAAAAGCTGACTCGACCACACAGCTGGCCAGACTATCCAAGAACATTATACCTCAACGATCCATCATCCCCACGGCCCTGGTGAAAGACAAAAAGCCTGCCATTATAGACCACCGAACCGGGGCTATCACTGAGCCTAGTACCCTCAACTTTCAAATCTCCAGCCCAAGAATTACCGTCGAAGACATTATACCACAAATTTCCGGTATTGCCCGAGCTCTGATGAAAGACGTACAGCTTATCGTTCCATACAACGATCGAAGGGGATGACGACAGCTCGGTGCCAGGAACTTTGAGGTCTTCCGATGCCCATTTATTGTCGTGGAATGTGTTGTAATAGAGATTGCCAGAATTACCGGAGGCTTGGTAGAAGACGTAAAGTTTGTTTTGGAACATGACACAGGAGGGGCTGCTGGAGAGGCTGCAACCTGTCACTGGGGTGTCGCCTGACCAGGCGTGCAGAGGAAGCTCGCTTGATTTTGGCTTGATGCCGTGCTCATGCACGTGTTCTGTTGCTGTTGGCATGTTGGGAATGTTGTGCTATAGTGCAGTGATGATTTGTGATTGTTGATGTGATGAGGATTAGTAATCACCTGTGAAATAAAGTATGATCATTTTTGCTGTTCCAAAGGTTGGATGGGAAGTTAAGTAGAGAATAGAAAACGCACAGGAGGAATCATACCACATCAGGTTGGGCCACAACATAGGTCATGCCGTATTCGAGATTTTCTAGCCACACGCTAGCTATCCTATGAGGCCATTTCAGTCTGTAACAGATACACGAGAATCATGATATTGGCCTTGGCAGTGGTGTGGTTTCTATTGTGTTTGCCGCTCGCATGCAGCAGTATGCAGTGATCTGCACAACACATCATCTGATGGATCAATAGCCACGTCCGATAAACCAAGTTTGAGAAATGTCCTATTGGCGGATGAAATAGTAAAAGTTCATCATCAGGATTCTATGATATGATACAGTATGTCTTGGGTCAGGTCTGCAGCAGCGCTATGTAGAGCGCACCTAACGCGTCTATTCATCACGACAATACCTCTAGATTCAGGATTTCCTTGATTCTTTCATATGATCTGGAACTCTTTCACTCCAGTATCATGTGATAAACCCTCACCATGCATGATTCCCTGCACATAGCACTCTCCGATGACCCAGTAGAAGCCAGTTCCAGTTGGTCGCAGAATATACGGTACATCGCCACCGAAAAAAAATACAAATCAGATCCCTCTCACGAGAAGCTTTAGGAACGCATGCCAATGAACCACTAGTTGTAGTACAGAAGCGGCGTTTCGAAGACCAACGGTCTATAGATCTTTCAATAATGCTGTGGTTCTCGTAGCTGCAAGGGACTACCTCTTTAAATACTTGCATCCGAGGATCTAAGGTCTGCGATTCAATAAGGTCCTCATTGAATCTCTCTGGAGCGGTCTCCAGGAATTCCATATATCGCGAGAAATATTCCGATTATCTTTTCGGCGCCGGAAACCCATCTCCCGTGAGATCACAAGTTAGAGTCCGCCCCAATTAGTCCCATCTTTAACTAGTTAGGACTCCTCCTTCCCCATCCGAGGCCAGGTCTTAACATTCTTTAAGCCATTTTGCTGACCGTTGGAATCCTTCAACCTTTGTGGAGTTGAGTTCAAACACAGCGACGGTTTTGGCGAAACTTGGCGTTGACCCCAATTTTGCGATGAAGTTAACCCTCTTTCCTTTGACATGTAGGACGCTTTCATGGTGAGAATGCCATGCTTCGGGTGCCATTCCACCTGAAGCACAGATCTTTTTTCGATCGCTGTACCTGACAAAAGGATGGGGACTCTCAATGTTCCTCCAATCTGGGACCCACGAAGGAAGTGACGGTGCGTTTACTCGACGAAGGACGAGAAGTTGAGTTTTGTTGTCCTTCAACAGTGCTGGATAAAGAAAGCAAAGAGTCTGGATTTATATTTTTGTTGACTCCGCTCGAATTTAGATCGTGATCTTGACATTCATAGAGAGAGAGGGGTATGAGTTCTTCCTCGCCGGATTCCCTGATTTTGCTGCTGTCAGAGTCGGCAGCCCATGAGACCCAAGCGGAGACACCCACAGAAAGAAATGCTGTAGCAGAGCTTTTACTCGCTCTGCTGCTACCTTCTTGGAAGAATAAAGTCAACGAGAAGCCTCGCCGTTGTTGGATAGCATTTCGTCGCAAACGACGCCAAGTCGGTGTTGAGACATTGAAGTTCTTGGTGCTACTTGTGATACCTTGTCGTGTGATACAAGGTGATATCAGTCTTGGTTGGTGCATGATGAGGCGCTTGCATCTTGTTGCACTCTCGGTCTAAATGTGCACTTGTTTGTACAAGGAACATGTCGTAAAGGATGGGGAAGAGACGTTCAGAAAAGGGGGTGGCTGAGTCTTTCCGATCACGTGGCCTTCACGTACCCTTCGCGATGCTGTTGTGTAACACTCAAACGGAGCATTGAAATTCTTGGTAACAAAGACTCCGTTAATTAACAGGTGTTCTAAGAAGAAAATTCTTAGTAAATTCGGTGAGTTTCTTCATTATTCCACCGCTAGATGTATGATCTATGTAGTACCAAAGCTCCTGGTACTTTTTGATATGCTTAGACGTTGGCAAAGAGGAATTGCTGTTCCATCCAGCAATTGGAGAAAGTTGCGAAAGGCCATTTAGATCTCTGTTCATGACATCGTCTAGTTCTGGGCTATTGAGGCAGCGATTTTAAGTTCTTAGAAAGTAATGTTGATAACTGAAGGGGAAAATTCAAGTGTTGATGTTTGATGACTCTAAGCCGAACCTCGCTGCGCCACATCTCCACCTTCTGCCTACAAGTATGCTTGTGAGTCAGACAAAAAAGACTCACAACGTTCCATTATAAATATCCGATTCGTTCTCGAAAATCTTAGACCGTTTCACACTCCTACATTATTGACCATGGAAGCCAAAATAAGGGCCATGCAAGGCCCGACGCCGGCCCTTGTCACGAAGCTGCAAAGGCTGCCTCCAGAAATCGTCCACCAGATCCTCGACTGCCTATCACTATACAAATTACTCAACCTCCTAGCTCACCGGACACCATATGCTGCAAAATGCGTGCTTACGCATCCGCAACTCAAAGAAGTGTTTCGGTCAATGTGGGATATCTCAAGGGTGCTCGATTGCTTCGTCCTCTTCCGCGACATACGCCTATTCTGCCGTCAGTCTGTGAAAGAAGTGTACCCGCTGTCGCTGAACTATTCAATGCTTCAATACGGAAACAATTCGCGAGACGATTTGGTGGACACCGTGATCGATAAGATGACCGACGATGTCAGGGACCACCTGCGGTTGGAGCTGCACGATATAGATCTTCTCCGATCTTCAACGGATTATCCTGCTCCTTTGGACGTTACCTTCGAGAGCTTACTAAACCGCTGGCTTTGGATCAAGCGTGCAAAAAAGAGAATGAATGAAGCCAAGGCAGACCAGTGGAATAAAGCCGCCGACTTATTGACCTCATATCCCATCTTGCTGAAGAAAACACACGATCCATCCCAGGCTGGCCCCAGAAAGAATATTGCACACATCACGGGCAGGTTTCGCGGCAATGCCAAACGATGTCTGAACGACATCCGTCTCGAACATGCGCGGGATAGGCCTTGTGTCCCACGGGTAGATCTCATCGAACTGGTGCCTTACGATCGATATCTGTGGTACTTCTTGAAAATGCTGCAGAAGCATCCTCCAGCTAACGACGTCGATGCTCTGGCGGCTAGCTTGCACAATGTTACTCTGAGTCTGAATGAGGCCATGGCCCCATCCACGATTGAGCGCAGAAGGCTAAGCCAGGTCCAAGGCGAGAGTTACGACTACCCTCCGACTATCATAACCAGCCTTCAAGTCGCAATGGATGGTTTCTTCTACATCCACACTGGCTCCAGCTTGTTAGTTCTTCCTCGCGTTCGATGGGTCACTCCCAAGGAACCTTTTCACGCCGATGACGTTGTGGAAGTCCCCCAGATGTTCGTTGACCCTAGGCCACATCGGCTGCGTCTGCCCGAGGAGTTTCACAGGTGTCCGGTGAGGAAGCAGATGCCGTTTGATGAAAGGGAGTATCAGTGGCTAGAGGCCTTCGCGATAGTTGTGACTTGGATGCAAGAGGGGTTTGGTGCTGATTCTTTGGAGACGGTGAAGGACTGACGCTTGCTGTCAAGGAAGAGATATTTTCCAGAGGGAGTCGTTGTAGATGATGTGTACGCAGTATGAATGATGAACATGCAGTATAGTAATTGTGAAATATATGAATGGAAGGAGAATAAATGGATAAGCGGCCAGCCGATCTGATGCTCATGATCTGAATTTCAAAATCATATTGGGCTGTTTGTGATCATCAATATTTACTTCAAGGATCTCTGAGAAGGTTCAGAATTCGAGATTGAACTTCTGTGCCATCAACCACGGCAAGATTGAGTATCAATGCTTTCCAAAGACTGCATCATCATCTTTGTGTTCTCGGAGTGCATGGAAAAGAAATACTGTGTTGTAGGGCTGGGAGCTCCTCGAGCTTCATTTCCAGGGGTAACCTCGCTAAATTGCAGCACTGCTGCCCCTGAACGCTTACCTAATCGACCTCGAATTCAGTTAACGCGTCTCGTCGCGTCTCCTCCAACATTCCAACCACGACTCATGGCTTAAAGCCCACACATCACCATGGGCAAACCAACGTCCTCACAACCAAAGTCACAGAAGTCCATCTCAAGTTTCTTCACGCCTAAATCTGTTCCTAGCTCTACGCCATCGCAACGTTCACAAGCATCGCAAGATCCGCCACCCGCGCCCGTTCGCACAGAACCGAATCTCTACGACGCCGAGAGCGACGAGGAACCCGTACGACCAGCTGCCAATGGCACCAAGAGAGCATTGACGGAGGACTTGACTGGTGGAAATTCGGGCATTGTTGAGAGACCAGCAAAGAGGACCAAGGCCGATGACGAAACAGATAGCAGTTCGTTCTTTGCAGAGCCGCCTGTACCGAAACCTACACCTTCGAAATCAAAGATCTCACCTCGGACTGAGAAGTACCTGTATAGCTCATCTCCACATATTCCAATTAGCGCACCAATTCCCGAAGAGGAGGCAGAGGATGCGGCCGAGAAAGCGAGGAAGGCGGAACTGCATAAGAAATGGGTGAAGCGGATGGGTGGGGCGACCATTGGTCTTCGATGGGATAGTGAGGAGACACCTACCGGCGAGGATGGAGATGAGGACGACGAGGACGAGGAGGAGGCCAGACCTTCGAAAAAGGCACCGAAGAAGGGTGCTAAGACTGGAAAGTTGACTCCGATGGAGCTGCAAGTCCTCGACATCAAGAGGAAACACATGGATACGATATTGATCATTGAGGTGGGGTATAAGTTCAGGTTCTTTGGGGAGGATGCCAGAGTTGCGGCGAT
>Ga0302140_10012308_pt1 | contig 10496 bp, 10 predicted proteins | sample I_Bog_E1_1_FD_202095 | JGI IMG/M metagenome (GOLD analysis project Ga0302140, IMG submission 202095) | Peat permafrost microbial communities from Stordalen Mire near Abisko, Sweden - I_Bog_E1_1 | ecosystem: Environmental > Terrestrial > Soil > Wetlands > Peat | place: Sweden: Abisko, Stordalen...
CTGCATAACAAACGGACCCTCCTTTCCCAGTCCATCTAAAACTCTGAAGAACGGCGCATGAGCATGAGCACTTAACCCCTCCGAATCGTTCATCATCCTCATCAAGCATCTACCAACAGTCTCAGTGCGAGTAATATGCAGCATATTGCCGGTGAACTCGAGAGTGGGACCATCAATGGACATCGCCGGCGGTAAGGGGATCCAGGCTGGCATGAACGGCCAGCTGCGGCCGGCATCGAGAGTGTTGAATAGTGCGTACTCCTGCCCTGTTTGCAACACATTGAACAGTGCGATGGCTGTCTTGACCACAACCACAGGTAGAATACCCTTCGCCTTCATGCTGACCATATGCGGGACGCTTATTTTGGTGACGACGCGCGGATATCGAATTGCATCTCTGCCACCACGTGCAGCAGCGCGAGAGGCGGAATCAGATGCATCTGCGTCGTTAGCTATCATCCATCCTGGAGCACGTTGCGGAGGCCAGAATGCAGCGGTATGTTTGCTTATTCCCGTGAATCGGGAGATAAAGTAGTCAACAGACAAAGTAGCGGGCTGGCTGTAGGCGTGCGAATGGAGCATATCGGCAAACAATTTGAATGGCGTGGAAGCCAGGAGTTTTGTATCCGGATCTGAAATCAATAGGTCCAGATCCCGGATCCAGGGAATCATGGACAGGGCGTCAAATACCGAGTGGTTGTATGTTATGATCAGCGTGCTTGCTCCGGTTTGGGAATGAGCAATGATGGCCTGCACCATTTGTGTGCGCGAGAAGGATGAGCCCTGGTCATCAAGCGTAAGATCGTGGATTTCGTCTTCGGTCAGGTAATGCTTCTCGGTGATCAGGATATCGTACAGAACTTTCGAAGGTCGAATCACGACGTGGATCGGTGTCTTGTCTGGCATCTTGACAAGGAATGTGCGGAATAGAGGTCTTGAATCCAGTGCTCTCTCCAGACCATGGCGAATCTCCAAAGATGATTTACTGCTGATAGAGAACGCCATACGGTGTCTGAAGGTTTGTGGTCTGGGTCCATCTGCAATGGCGAAGAATGCATCCTTGATGGGGATGATGTCTTCAACGTCATGGTCCCAGGAAAGCTGAAGTGGCGCAAGGACTTCAGAGGTAGCCTGGCGGGTTTCGAGGAAGCTTTCAGGAGAGCCATTCACATGTGCTATATCTGCGATGCCTGGCGGGCCATCTTTCTGCCTGGTCATCTCACTTGCTGACAATGTAATTGTACCCAATCCGGCCTCTTTTGCACCTTCCTTTTCTCGAGTTTGCAGGAGCCTAGCTTGCTTCTCAACGGTGTCATGGGTCAAAAAGTCTTGTAAGTATAAATTTCTGCCCATGGTCCTCCCAATCTTGTCTGTATAGCGAAGAAGGGTAATGCTGTCCGCAAAGTCGAAGATGGCATCATTCCTTCCCGGGGCGTTGAGGACAAGTGTTGACCAGATATCGATAAGCCGCTGGATTGTTTCCTCAATTTTGGAATTCTCAAGTCTTATGTTCTCCAGCACAAGTTCTTCTGCTGCATCGGCAGAGGAAGGAGGTGTCAATGGATTGGAAGGTGCCTCTTTGTCTTCATTGTCGTTGCTGATGCCGAAGTGTTGGCAGATCAGGTCTTTAAGGATGTTTTTGCGAACTTTTCCGGCGGATGTCACAGGGTATTTGTCAATGCCTAGATCTTCCAGGGTCACAATTGCGGCGAGAGAGTGGCTTGGTCCGAGGTGTTCAACGAGGTTCATGATCTGGATTTTGGTGCTGGACATGAGCGAGTGTACCACTGCGACTGGCACCTCACCTGCAATTTCGTCAGGAAGTCCGACCACTTGTGCCTTTGACAGAGTCAGTTCGTCGCCGCAGGCGAAAGACTTCTTGTCTGGAAGTACCTACAAATAAACCCGGAATCTGCTCTAAACATTTCTCAATCTTGGCAGGAGAGATGTTCTCCCCACCACGAATGATAAGGTCTTTATATCTTCCCAAGATATGAACAACACCATTCTCGTCAATTATGGCTTGATCCCCAGTCTTCAGCCAGCTTCCATATTCATCCTCATAAAATGCGTTTGCGTCAGCGCCATCGAGATATCGCGAGATAACAGAGGTTCCACCAATATGAAGCTCTCCTGGAACATTTCGCTGCAAAATCTCTCGAGAGGACGGAGGACAGATTCGAATGCGGGCGCCTGGGAGGACTTTGCCAACCCCTGGGTAGCTGTATATTCCTATAAGTCCTTGAGAAGGGAAGACGATCGGATGCAACTCACTGCCCATTAGCGAATAATGGATCATCTCTCAACCAACTCGTTACCGGCGCACCTTCACTCATTCCATAAACTTGCACCACGAAATCGCTGCCTAGCTTCTTGCACATACTTACGTCCTCATCTTTGATCAATGTCCCCGCAAGCGCAATATAATGTAATGCCACCCTCTCTTTCGGCGGGTATTTCTTCACACTCAGCAATCCCTGAACCAGCGTCGGTACCGCACTCAATCTTGTACATCGATGCTCTTCAATAGCTTTGACAGAGGTGTTGATGTCGAAGGTCCTGGAGGGGAAGTATATCACTCCGCCATAACGGAACGAGCGAAGGCAGTTGTTGATGGCAAAGATGTGAGAAACTGGTGTTTGGACGAGCCATTTTTGTAGAGGTACGACGCTAGGGTGGTCGGGGTCAAAATCGATGGATTCGGACCAAATATTTCTCGCTGTGTGCAGACAGCCTTTTGGGGTTGAAGTTGTGCCACTTGTGAAGACAATCAATGCAATGTCGTCGCCGGGATTCTCGCTCTGGGAGAAGGGATTTGCTGCTGGGATCTCATCCATGGAGAGAGTGGAAAGCGACATCCAAGGCTCCGAGGCCAATGTTGTGCATGAGATGAGGACTTTAGGGTTTTCCAAGATAGAAGAACATGCACGTAGGGAGGTTGCTCCGGCTTCATCTTGGACGACGACTATAGAGGGTCGGAGACGAGAAAGATATTCATCTGCTGTTTCGGACATGCTGCGAGGATCGAGGGGAATGAAAGACATCTTCAGGCGCGCCGCAACCCAAAAGAAGAGCACCCACTCTACAGAGTTCCAAAGAAATGCAACCTGTTCCGAGTATCAGTGATTGCCCTTCGACGAAATGGCTTACTGCAAAGACGTACCAAATTCTCTCCTTCAACACAGCCTTTACTTTGCAAATATCCAGCAAGAAGCTCCACGGCTTCAACTAGTTGTCCATAAGTCCAACTCAAGTATTCATTTGACCCTGAGCTTAGGGTTAGGCTTCGTGTCTTTTTTCCAAAAATGTTGCCCAAGTGGGCAGTTGGCTGCCAAAGAGAGATGACTGCATCTCTATCAGGGTGCTGGGTTGCTGTACCGAGAAGCATGTCCCAGACACTTTGCTCCAGGTCTACCAGGACGTCACCATGGCATTCTGCAAGTAGTGGATCCTTGCGGTGTTGGGAATGGTCCTCTTCGGCCAGCATAGACATAATCTAAAAGCGTGAGCTTCCAATTCACGCATTTACGGTTCTGAACTCACTAGTCTCTGTATTATACTTCGGTTCTTGGTCCTCGAAGATAAATATCTTCAGTTGTGAACATTCCCTATGCAAGGATCTTCGATGTCTATTTGAATTCAAAGTGTTTGACGATGACCTTATAAAGGAGCTGAATCGAAGAGTTGCGAGCAGAAGAAATGATTCAATGCATTTACCAAAATTGCGTCATTCAGCTTTTTTTATCGGTAAATTAGGACGTCAGGTATATCTTATAAGCTTTAGATGCGTTGCAAAGCTGACATTCAATCAAACGTATTCACGCCCGACCAGCTAGACGACAATCAACCACCGCGCGATAGCCAACTGTTAGTACAGTTCTACTCGAGCGCTTGATACGCACCATGCACGACACCCACTTGAGCAGAATATGTTTTCAAATAAAATCCTCTAGTGACGAATCGAGTAGGTCCATCAGAGCTTGTGCGACAGCATCACGGGTCGAGCACTTGTTTAACCCAGAAATATCCCATAGGACGGCAGCACAAACAAGCGAAGACAGTACTGGCGGAAGATACGAGCAATGTAGATATTGGTCAATTACATCAATAATCAGTCCCGCAAGCGCAGGCCATATCCAGATATAGTGCACATTCGCATTCAAGACACGCCAGTTCCCTTGGGAACAGCTTTGAGTTCTCGGGGAGTCCGACTCATTCCCTGGTCGTAATAATAGGGCAGGATCGATTCCGCCAGAACGAGCTGCGCTTCCAGAGGTAGCGACAGCTGGAGAATTCTGGTACCCAAACAGTCTTCCGGCAGGTTCTGAAAAGCTGCTCGGGAAGACGCTTAAGGTTAGGACAGACACATGTATAGCGCGGTTAGGTTTTTTTTGAGTGTACCGAGCGGCCGTCTCTAGATGACATGCTTCTGCATGCATATTTCTCTGGGGCGAGTACCAATAGCGAGCACGGCGGCGTACTTTGGGTCAGGGAACTTCCCAAAAAGGTTGATTCATAACTTCAAATCTGGTAACGAGTCATAATTTGATCGCAGGTCGGTGTGTTCCAAAAATGAGTGCGTGCTTGACTAAGAAGGATTTTACTGGTTACCAATTATTCACTATCAGCACTTGATTGTATTAACGCCACCGATACCCAAGCAGTTGACGTAGTGAAGAAGCCAAATTTAGGGACTCGGCGAAGAAGCAAAGATATGTTATCCTACGACATTCACCTATTATGTTTTAAAGCTGAAAGGGGTGGGGTTCGGAGCCACTCCGATACTAATAACTCTTTTGCATGCATGCATGTTGCAGGATCATCCATCCAAAAAGAAGATTGTGAGAAGAAACGAAACGCGGAGGCTGCGATGGTCTAAGCTCTAACCATTTACGAAGTAGAGACCTGGTAAAGCTGGGAATGCGTCTTTCTCGGACCTCGGAAGCTCGCTTACTTTAACCTTAAAGGGATGACTGACTCTGAATAGACGATTCAATTGCCATAAGGGGCACAAACCCTTTCCGTTCTATAGAAATCAGCTCTTTGACTAGTCCAGACGTCATCGATGATTTATCCTATAGTCCGTTGACCTCCTTGATGGAAAACTCTCCCTTGTAACATTACATCGATACTCGCATAGCAGCAGTTGTACCACCGTCAAGACTCAAAACCTCCGGAGTATTACCCACTCTCTATCTCGCCTGCTTCCCCGCAGTCTTTCAAACTGTTTCAAAAAGTCAGGCAGGAGCACAAGTTGCGTCATACGTAGAATACGACCCGCGTGTTCTCAAAACCGTAGACGCCTCTTCATCTCGATTCCTCTCCACTCGCAAAACGCTCCAGGCTCGGTCCCACGAGAGATAAAGAACTCTCTCACCCCTGATCCGCGTACAGAACTTCGAGCCAATCACAACACACTATGGTGACCTATTTTGGACTCTTGGTTCCAATTCTGGTCATTTTCATCTCGTACCTTATCTTCATACGCGTCCAGATCTATCTCGCCAGACGTGCCTTCATCAATAAGCATGGATGCAAAGCACCACGGCGCAGAGTGCCGTTGAGAGACCCCTTCCTGGCAATCGATTTTGTGTGGAAGACACTTCAAAATGCAAAGCAGGATCGTTATCTGGACGGAACACTTGAACGATTCCAGCAATACGGAACAACCTTTGCAGCAAAACATATGCACTACCACACTATCCACACCATCGAACCCGAAAACATCAAGCATGTCTTGGCAACCAGTTTCGAAGACTTCAAGCTCTCGAGCTTCAGAGTGGATGCAATGGTCCCTCTCTTCGGGAAGGGTATATTCACCAGTGATGGGAGTCGTTGGAGTCACTCGAGAGCTTTGCTGCGGCCAAGCTTTGCAAGACATAATATGGAAAGTCACCTTCCGTTGATGGAGCGGCATTTCGAGTATATGATGAAACTAATCCCAACTAATGGCTCCATCGTTGATCTTCAGACTCTGTTCTTTGCTTTCACGATGGATACGGCAACCGAATTTCTGTTTGGACACTCGGTCCATACGCTACAACTGATGCAGCAGAGAACCACTCCAACGCCTACAATTTCAACTATTACGGACTCTGAATTTGTAGAGTCGTATACTTAGTATGACACGCTAATCTTCCTGTTGTTCTTTCTATTTCGCTTGCTGCATCTCCTTTTGTTCCGATTATATGCCGTCAGTATGAACGGTAAAGACTGACCACGAGTCCCATCTCACAGCTCATGTACCAATATCGTCCACGATATCCGCCTGGGCACACTCTCAAAGCTTCACCACAGTCCATCTGCCAGGAAGGCTCAAAAAATAGCACGCGAATACATCGACCGCTTCGTCGACGAAGCCATTGCACTTCGGACATTGCCCAAGCTACCTGAATCTGGGATGTATGTCTTCTTGCATGAACTGGCCAAGGAGACAATTAATCGAGAAGAACTCCGCGATCAAATACTCAACGTCCTGTTGGCGGGCAGGGATACGACAGCCAGTCTGCTTAGCAACATGTTCTGGGAACTCGCTCGCCATCCTGATATCTATGCCAAGTTGAGAGAGGAGGTCAGTTTTTTGCAGGGACGAGAGCCAACTTACGAGGAACTGAAAAACATGAAGTATCTTAAATACTGTCTGAACGAGTGTTCGTCCCTAACTAACCATACCGAGCCGCATTGTCCGCTGACAAAAGCAGCACTCCGTCTCCGTCCTGTTGTTCCCGCAAACACGAGAGAAGCCGTCCGCGATACGATCTTGCCTCTTGGTGGTGGAGAAGACGGCCAATCGCCCATGTTCGTCAAAAAGGGCACGCATGTATACTACAGCGTGTATGCTATGCATCAACGAGAGGAGTTCTTCGGGGCGGAGACAGGGGAGTATAGGCCTGAACGATGGGAGGGATTAAAACTTGGATGGGCATGTATCCTACAGAGGCTTGTTAGTCTTGACTGACCTGGTATAGGAGTTCTTGCCGTTTAATGGTGGCCCGAGGATTTGTCTTGGTCGTGAGTATTGACTTGAAGGCTAGCAGATTTCGTAGCTGACAGACTGAACAGAACAATTCGCCTTGAGTGAAGCTTCTTATCTGACAGTTCGAATGCTGCAAAGTTTTCGCGAATCGAAGCTCGAGACCTAAAGCCTTGGACTGAGTTATACACGATGGTTGTCTATTCGAAGCACGGGACTTTGGTTTCGCTTACGCCTGCTTTGACTTGACGTTTTTGAAAATGGAGGGATGCATACCTGGTGCTAGCTAGAGAACTGTTCGATCTGCGTTTTATTTTGGAAGGGCGCGAAGTCTCGTTGATGAATATGACCATTCACATTTTTGGCGGCCTATGTGTACATTGTGGTAGCGGTCCATTCACTAGCAACGAAGGATATAGTATATATAAATGATAAGTTATCTGTGGCGTCAGAATGCCGTCAATTACATCGGGTAGGAACATCAAGCTAACATGTCACACTCTTGCTAATTCTGTTCCCTAGGCTTCGCTCTAGCTTCTAGAAAAGCTGGGTGTCGTTGCGCACCCTGATCCATGCTGTCGCCTCCGATTTCTCGGGCTCAAGGACCTTCCAAATTTTGCCAAGACCCTGGTGATCTTTGTGCAGACACCCAACCCTAGGCGAGTTCGGATCCAGGACGACGGGACATGCATGGAGCTACGGCGTTCGCTTCTATCGCAGGGTCAAGATCTGGGGACGCCACTCGGTATCTTTTTCTTGACTCCAATTTAACTCGATTTCTTTTAATACTGATACAAAACCTGCGAAATATTTTTGGGACCACCTAGAGGTGTTCTCTTGGCACTTTCTGCGGGGCGATGAATAAAGGTTCTTCATAAGCGCTACGCAAATAGACTTCTCCCTCGCGAATTCCTTCTATTCTTCTAGAACCTCTCGAACGCGTATCCACTGATTCCAAACACGACGCCAGACCCGCTCCTCATTTCTACCCCGAATAATAGCGTCTGTGAGCGATAAGGCTAAGGCCCGGCTTGGCAGGTGCTTGTCTGAAGCCACGGAGCTAACGCTCTGCTTGGCAGGTGGAGCCATGCGCACAGGCTGGATTGACCCAATCTTCCCTTATCTAGAAGGCCGCCTCTATCGCTCAGCGGCGATAGCAATCGTGGTAGTCCAGATCTGGTCAGCTAGAATGCGGCTGGACTCTTGGCATGGATCATCACGTCTGTCCGGTGGCGGCTGCACCCAATGAGCTTCTGTTCCCGCGTTGCTTTCCCCAAGCGTCGTCTGCTCTGGCCAAATGATTGGAATTTCCACCAACCACCAACTTCCATTTTACCAACGACAAGCAATGTACAAGCATTCCTGGGCACGCCTTGCGGAACATGTTGCTCGTTACTCCACTTCGTCTTAGCCCCTTTTCTAGCTGCTCGCTTAGGAGAACTTCCACGCTTCAGCCGCGCGCAGAGTGTTTCTTGGCTCGAGACCCGCTGGTCTAAACCTGCAGGACCGCATATCCTGTATGTTAAATTCAGTATGGAGATCTGGGCATACTGTGAGGATCTGGCAACTCGAGCACGAGCTCCATCCAGGCTAGGGACATGGTCGGGAAGGGTTCGGAAGCGCTGTTTGCAGAAAGCTGCCCTGGAAGCGTCTCCAACGATCCCCTGCAGTTTGCCAAGTCGCTGCTGTGGAGCCGCAGATCCCTAACAGGAAGCTGGGTGTCAGCCGGGATAGCCGGTCCAGCAGGGGCCGTCCCATTGGGCCGCCCCAGAGGCCTACGTTCTGTTATCAAAATACGACGAAGCGTGATACCATGTCCCCTTGACAAAATAAGCCTTGTCCAAGTCTCCGTGCCATGCAGCTCAAGAATATATACTTTGCTCCCCTTCCCAATTCCCTTGTGTTCTTGTCCATCCCATCCGACTGTACCGTTCCCGGACTCTCGCCATGTCTCAAAATCTTGCCAACCTCGCTCTTGACGGTGGGGATCCTCGCATGGACGAGAAGAAGAACCCCGGTCAATATGCTCTCGATCATGGCCATGAGGCAGGTCTTCAAAATGGCTTTAGCATTGAGGCTGCTCAGGTCCACAACGACTCTGAGGTTCTCTTCGAGGAGTACCTCCATTACGCTTCAATCACCCGTGCCGAAGAGCGTGAATACGAAGGCAACCTGATCAAGCGGAAAGATCCCTGGTCCCTCGGCGGCATCATCAAGAACCGATTCTCCAAGGGCCACGTCCACGAAGTCAATGCTGTTGTTGATGGCAACCAAATCACTACAACCCACAATAACTGGTCTACTGTCACCGACCTCGAGTGGAGACAAGCTTCCCGTGCTACCAGAACTGCTAGTTGGGGCTCCATCTTCTTCTTGATCACCACTGATATTCTTGGTCCTAGCGGTGCCCCGTAAGTCATAATCTTTTCAGGGGGTTTGATCCTCTTCAACCTTGACAAGAAAAAGAGCTAATCAGTTTTAGATGGGCCTTCTCCAACACTGGCTATGGCCCAGGTGCTGCTCTCTACACGGTCTTCGGTCTCATGGCCTCTGTTTCTGGCTGGTACGTGTGGGGTGTTTACATGCACATGGACTCTGACCGTTTCCCACTCCGCGATTTTGGACAAGCTTTCTTCCGCGTCTTTGGCAAGGAAGTGAGACATCTCATCAACGTCCTCCAAAGTTTGCAAATGTTTATGTTAGTCGCCGTGCTTATCCTCAGTCTTGGTGGCTCCGTATCTCAAGTCTCCATTGGCAAGGACGGTGCGAACGGCAACGGGCTTTGTTTCATTGTATGCCTTCTCATCATCGCCATCCTGGGCATGGTCCTTGGCCAGATTCGCACTCTTCAGCGTTTCGGATGGCTTGCAAATCTCTCCGTGTGGACGACAGTCATCACTTCTCTGATGGCTGTTGGCGTGGCATGCAACTCTGATCCCAACTACCCCACCATGTTCGGTTCCTTTGGTGGTGCTGGCTCAGCGTTTGGCGACCTCAACTTCCCAAACGGTACCTATGAAAGCCACATTCCGATCAGAACCTTTGCTGGTACTCCCCCCGATGGGTACGCATCTGGAGGAACTGGTTTCCTCGGCACCTATCAGGGTATCAACACCATCATCTACGCCTACGGAGGAGCTATGCTTTTCTTCAACCTTCTCGCTGAGATGCGCAACCCTTGGGATTTCTGGAAGGGCATGCTTTGCGCTGATATTTTTATCTATCTCGTCTATATGTTCTTCGGTCTCCTCCAGTACTCTCAACAAGGCCAGTACACATACAACACCGCCATCCAAAGTATCAACCCGTACAACTACCAGACTGCCGGTAACATACTATCGATTGTTGGTGGCTTGATCGCTGCTGCTTTGTATGGAAACATCGGCATCAAGGTCATCTACAATAATGTCTTCATGGAACTTTTCCGTAAGTACACCTCACTCCTTCGCACAATGAATTGAACTCCTAACATGCAACAGACTTCCCGGCGCTCTCAACTAAGCGTGGAAAGCTCATCTGGGTT
>Ga0302140_10012314_pt1 | contig 10492 bp, 12 predicted proteins | sample I_Bog_E1_1_FD_202095 | JGI IMG/M metagenome (GOLD analysis project Ga0302140, IMG submission 202095) | Peat permafrost microbial communities from Stordalen Mire near Abisko, Sweden - I_Bog_E1_1 | ecosystem: Environmental > Terrestrial > Soil > Wetlands > Peat | place: Sweden: Abisko, Stordalen...
CGTGCGCGCTCAACGGCGCTTACGATCTGGTAATTCTTGATGTCATGCTGCCCGTCTTCGATGGCTTCACGGTGCTGCAACAGTTGCGGCGGCGCAAAGACCTGCCCGTAATCATGTTGACCGCGCGGGTTCAGCCGCAGGACCGGATTCTCGGCCTGAACACGGGAGCCGACGACTATCTTCCCAAGCCCTTCGATCCGGATGAACTGCTGGCGCGGGTCAGGGCTGTACTGCGCCGCGCCGATACCGCCAGGTGGAAAGACAGTACGGTATTATCCATCGGCAATATCCGGCTTAACCCCGCGACGCGCGAGGCGTGGGTCGCGGGCGCGGCGGTGGAGCTAACCGCGGCGGAGTTCGACCTGCTGGAAATGCTGATGCGCTCAGCGGGCCGGGTTGTCACACGAGAAGAGATTACGGCAGCCCTGTTTGAACGCGAGGCAACACCTTACGATCGCTTTCTCGATGTCCACATCAGCCATCTGCGCACCAAGCTGGAACGCGGCAAGAAACTGATTCGCGCGGTCAGGGGAGTGGGATATGTATTTACCGGAGCGGCTTAAGAGCTTGCCGATGAAGTCCCTCTATTCCGGCGTTCTGCTGGCGATGGTGATCACGCTCTCGCTTTCCTTCCTTGTGTTTCACACCATTGCGGATCGCGTGCAGAGGAAGTCCATCGACCCCGCCTTCGAGCGCATCGACGAGTTGGAGCTGGAGAGTGCGCGCGGAGCATTGGCGAGCAGCGGGCCGAAGGCGCTGAAATCCTATTTGACTAGCCTGGATCGCGTCTTTATAGGATCGACGCATTATTTACTCGACGCACGCGGCGCAGATGTGCTGACCGGCGAAAATCGAGCCGCGTTTTTGCCTCCCGCTCCACGCACAGAATGGCGCACCCACGCGAATGGCCATTACATCAAAGCTCAGCGGTCGCCGGACGGGCAGTATTGGATCGTTAACACGGGCCTGTCTGAAGGGCCGCATCTCTGGACGTTTCTTCCCTACTATTTCCTTGTCATCGGCGCCACCGTGGTACTGTGCTGGCTGGCTTCCGTGGGCGTGGTATCGCCCATTCGCAGAATCGCGGCATCCATCGCGCTCTTCGGCCAAGGCAATCTCGCCGTTCGCGTCCATACCCGGCGGCAGGATGAAATCGGGCAACTGGGGCGCTCCTTCAATCAAATGGCTGAAAGCCTGCAACGGCTGATTGTGAGCGAGCGAAGGCTGCTGGGCGACATTTCGCATGAACTTCGATCACCGCTCGCAAGGCTGAAGTTCGCCATCAAGCTGGCCAGAACCTCCGCGGACAACAATGCGGCGCTGGATCGCATTGAGCGGGATGTGGACCGCATCACTTCGCTGGTGGCCGACATTGTGGAGATTTCCTACATCGAAGGAAACCCCGCCTTGCAGGACGCAGAGATTCTGCGTGCCGAACAGATCATCGATGAAATCATTCGCGACTGCGCCGTGGAAGCTGAAAGCCGCGGTTGTCGCATCGCGGTGAATGGCCGGCTCGTCGGGCAGGTGCTTGGCAATCGCGAGTTGCTGCGGCGCGCGGTGGAAAATGTGCTGCGCAACGCGATTCGCTATGCGCCGGAAAATTCCACCATCGATGTCTCCCTCGCTGAAGATTCCAGCTCTACGCTCATTGCCGTCCGTGACTATGGCCACGGCGTTCCCCCGGACGCGCTGACACGCATCTTCGATACCTTCTTCAGGGTGGAAGAGGCGCGCGATGCGATGGGCGGAGGATCTGGGCTGGGCCTATCCATCGCAAAACGGGCTGTGCAACTGCATCATGGCTCGATCAGCGCTGAAAACGCATCGCCCGGCCTGCGCGTGCTGATTACGATTCCGCTGTCAGCAACGAATCATAAGAAATCTTTAGCAGAACCGACATTCAGCGCTTAAGAATTCTTATGGTACGTTCTTAGCGAAGCGTCGTTTAATCCTCTTAGTGCCTTATGCGGCGGAGAAAATACGCGAGGCAAATCGAGAGGAGATTCACATGAAGCGTTTCTTTGGTATTGCATTGACACTCGTTCTTATGGCTGCCCCGGCCTTTGCCAGCAAGAAAGCCGCAACCGTATCCCTTCCTTGGGCCGTGCAAGCAGGATCGGCGACGGTTCCCGCCGGTGATTATCATCTGGCGATGACAGGCTCCGGATCAGACGTTCAGGTCACTCTGACGCAGGACGGGAAAACTGTTGCCACGTTTTCGGCAAGAGCGGTAGCGGGAAAGTATAGCCCCGGAGTGGAAACCAACAAGGTGGGCACGGTCCTTGTTCTGGAAGCAATTAACCTCAACGACGTCAGCCTTATATTGGATAGCGCGAAACATTCCGGACAATAGCAGGACAGTGCGGCGGTAATATCGGGCTTAGCCTCCTGACCCACACTGCCGACTTTTTCTGCGCCCCGGCACACAAGTTAAGTGTGCCGGGGACTTTTATTAGATGGGATACTCGCTGAATCTACTCCGCCTGCCCTTTGAACCTGTATCCTGATTGCGTTCTATCTTGCAGCCGGAGAGAAACCTGAATGGTGCGAACATTGGACTTTGCAACGCAGATTAACCGGTTGGGAGCAGGCTTCGGCACAAAGCTCGTTTTCAGCCTGCGCAGGCACGGATGGCTGGCCAGCGGCGGCACGCTGCTGCTTGTCACAGCCATCGGCGCGGCACTGCTGGCTGGCTTTCATTCCAGCCGTTCGGCTGCGGCAACTGCTCCGTACCCGCACGAGCAGGCCCAGGTCAGCTTTGCCGTGGCCGGCGACGTGATTCCGCACGGAGCGGTGCGCGCCGCCGCGGCCGCCGCCGGAGACGGTGCCCAGGGCTGGAGCGCGCTCTTCGCGGATGTGGCCGATGTCTTCCAACGCGCCGACTTCGGCTTTGTGAATCTGGAAACTCCGGTGGCGCCGCAGCACTCGCGCGGGACCAAAGAATTTATGTTTGATGCGCCCATCGCGCTCGTTGACGCGCTGAAGGCCAGCGGCGTCAAGATCGTCTCATCCGCCAACAATCACATGATGGACCAGGGATGGGCGGGCTTTGCCGAGACGCGCGAGCACCTGCGCGAGCGCGGAATGCTTTTTGCCGGCACGGGCGACACGGCCCAGCAGAGTTGGCAGCCTGTCATCACCGAGGCCAACGGAATCAAGGTGGGCTGGCTGGGAATGACGCGCTGGCTCAACGGCAACCGCAATCCCGATAAGGACGACCAGCCGCATGTGAACTTCTTTCCGTATCCGGGCGAGGCAGGTGACGCGCCGGGACAAGACGAGGCCGGAGTGCTCGACGTCGTCAAAAAAGCGCGCAGCCAGTGTGATTTTCTGGTGGTCTCCATTCACTGGGGCACAGAGTACGCGACAGCGCCTCGGCCCGAAGACGTGGAAATGGCGCACAAGATGCTGGATGCCGGAGCCTCGGTGATCGTCGGCCACCATCCGCACGTTCTGCAGCCGGTGGAGACATACAAGACCGCCGACGGACGCGACACGGTCATCTTCTATTCGCTGGGAAATTTTTTGTCGAACCAGTCGCGCACCTACGTTGACGGACTGATGCCGGACAAAGCCGGCGACCCGCGCGACTCGATGATCGGGCTCTTCTCTGCCGTGCGCAAAGACTACGGGCCAGCCGGTGTGCGCGTCGAACTGGGACATGTGGGCGTGTTGCCTGTGTGGGGCGAAAACAACCGCAATGAGCTGGGCAGGCGCGGAATCAAGACTCCCGTGATTCATCCCGTTTTGATTGACCGCGAGATTCCACGCGTGCAGGTCAAACTGGACGAGTTGAATAAGCTCAGCACTCCCGCGAAGCCGCTGACCACCGAACAGAAACAGGAGTTCATCGACCTGACCAGCCACTTGAAGCTGCTCACCGACCGCCGCGCCCTTTTGCTGGAACGCATTGGCGATGAGTACGTGGTTGATTCGCCGAAGCTGGCCGCGAAGCCGTAAGACTCACGTCCTACTGCACCGTCCCCTGCGGCCGCAGTCGGCGCAGGTCCATGGCACAGGCCACGGCATTCTGCGCCTGCAAGCGCAGATTGTCGGAAGCGGCCCACAGCCACAGGCGCGAGACCTGGCTGGAGTTGCGCGCGCCCTGCTCGGGACGCAGCCGGACCAGCACATCGTCCTGCCCCGTGGCGGCAAGGTTAGAAGGTGAATCGGTGTCTTCCAGCACCAGGTCCACGCGGCCGCCGCTCATCGCCTCTTCCAGAGCGGCAAGCTCCACCGGCCGCTCCAGTTCGATGGCGATGGAAAAGGCGTGACCATGGAAGACAGGCGCATGAACCACTTGCAGGGCCAGCGCGGGCCAGCGGCCTGCTGAGAGCGCGGCGTAGTGGCGGCGCACCCGGGCATCGACCGCGCCCAGGCTCGCTTTGGCGCCTTCGCCCAGGCCGGCCAGCAGATTGTAGGCCGCCTGCGCGTCATAGAGGCTGCGGGGCAGCCCCTGAAAGCTGAGCAGATTCACGGTCTGCTGGTGCAGCTCGTCCAGAGCGGCGCGGCCAAACTCGCTGGCCGGCTGCAAGAGCGTGGCAAAGGCGATGCGCACCGGAGCGGCCTGCTGCAGCCGTTCCAGCACCAAGCCCAGCGCCAGCGCCGCGGGGTGGGCGGGGACCACGGCTGGGGTATACAAATCCGCTGTAGCCGCCTCCGAGCCCAGCAGTGGAGCGCGCACCACAACGCCCGCCTCCTGATCCAGAGCGCCAGAAAGGTCGAGTACCGTCGAGCCGGCACGTAGCGCCTCGCGCCAATGCTTGCGGGTCAGGTCCTCGGAGCCGCAGAAAAATGTAAAGTCAATGTGGTCGAAGGCGTCCGGGGCAATGGCCTGGACAAAGGTGATCTCGTCGCCCACCTGGTCCAATTGGCCCTGCGCTTCTTCCTCGTCCAGCAGCACAAAGTTGGCCGCCGCTAAAGGCGACTCCGACAGCGCGTCCTTCAGTTCACGACCCACCAGGGTTGAAGCACCGGCAATGGCAATCTTGTACACAAGCGTCCTTTGGTTCTGTTGTAAAGATCAGGAGCGGTCCAGCGGCCCCGCTTCTGTATCAGACGGCGGGCGATGCAACCGCCAGCGACGGCGGCGCGACCACGAGTAAGCCGCCCGCGCCCAGATGCCGCTGAACATATACACCAGCGCCCATAAAAACAGCACTGTCTGGGAAAACTTGATGATAATGAACAGCGCAATAGCAATGAAAAACAGGGTGCGGAAGGAATGGCGGCGCGAGAAGCTGATCTCCTTGCCCGACCAGAAGCGCCATGTGCTGACCATCAGGAAGCCGCTCACGCCGACAATCCCCATCCAGATGAGTGCAACCCACCACAACTCCACCGGATAGCCGCCGCAGAAATGCACCGTAGCGGCCAGCAGGCCCGCACCGGCCGGAATCGGCATGCCCACAAAATACTTGCGGTCCGGGCGCCCAGGATTCCGCGGCAATGGGTCGTGGCTTATGTTGAAGCGCGCCAAGCGCGAGACCCCGCCGATGAGATAGAGAAAACAGATGAAGATGCCGGCGTGCAGCAGGTTCTCGTGCAACTCAGGATTCGAGGTCTCAGGCAGGAAATGGAATCCCCAGATAAGAGCCAGAAGGCTGGGCGCCACGCCGAAGGTGATGGCGTCGGCCAGCGAATCCAACTCCTTGCCAAAGTCGCTGCACGTGTTGGTCATGCGCGCAATGCGTCCGTCAAGCCCGTCAAAGGGAATGGCAAGAATAATCGCGATGGCCGCCCAGTCCAGGTGAGTATGCGCATTACCGGCGTCGGTGAGGGCCGCCATGGTCTGGACAATGGCAATGAAGCCGGCGGCGATGTTGCCCACCGTAAACAGCGAGGGCAGCACAAACATTCCGCGGCGCAATTGCGCCCGCGCATTGGCTTTGACCTGTGCGCCGTTGGGATGCATCATGGCTTGCCTCCGTCGGACTTGTTGGGCAACACGCTGGCGCTCCTGGACCTCTTCGCGGTTGATACCGCTGCGGACAACTCAAACTCAGGCATGGCCGCCAGCACGCTGGAGCCGCCTTTGACGCGCTGCCCCTTCTTCACGCGCAACACAGCCTCGGCCGGCACAATCACGTTGACGCGGGAGCCGAATTTGATCAGCCCCACGCGCTGCCCGCGCTCCACCGTATCGCCCTCGCGCAGGTTGAAGACGATGCGCCGCGCCAGAAGGCCGGCAATCTGCTTGAAGGTGACTTCCAGGCCCTCGCCGCGAACCGTGGCGATGTTCTGTTCGTTGCGGTCCGCCGAATCCGGGTTCATGGCGTTAAGGTACTGGCCCTTCTGATAGCGCACAGAGGCGAGAACGCCGCCGATGGGCGAGCGGTTCACGTGCACATTAAAAACGCTGAGGAAGATGCTGATCCGCTGCCGTGGGCCTTCAGGTGTGTGGATGGAGGCCGTTTCGGTCACCAGCCCGTCTCCGGGAGAGACGATCAGGCCGGGCTCCGTGGGAATTGTCCGCTCAGGGTCACGGAAGAACCAGAGAAAAAATGCCGCCAGAAGCACCGGCGCTATGCTCCACGCCCAGTTGCCCGTGGCCCACGCCAGCACAGCCGCCACTGCCAGCAGGCTCAAACCGTAGATGTAACCGTCACGAACCATTGTGACGATTATACGGTGATTCTGCTGATGAAGGATTGAAACAGGCAGGGACAGAGCATATTCCGGGGCACACAAACCGAGCAGAGGCCGAGCCGGACGGGCGCTCGGGCAATTCGCCTGCATTCACCTATTGATTCAATAACCTAAGCGACAACCGGCTGTCTGCGCTCCAGGGCATGGATCAAATCCTTGGCGTGCAGCTTGAGCTTCTTCAGCTTGACTTCTTCAATCTGCTCTTCAGCAGAGAGATAAGGCTTCTGAACCAACTCTTCCAACCGCTGAGCGTAGCGACGATGTTCGGCTTGCAGGCGATCAATTTCTGCGCTCAGCGTGGAATCCTGTATTTCATCCATCAGGCACCTCCGTGTATTAAGGAACACTTACATATATCGCTCCCGGTGCGCAATCCGCAAGTCGAAAAAGAACCCGAAGTAACCTCGACTGTGGAATTCGCCTCGGAAAGCCCCCTTGCGTGACCGCAATCACGTCCGTACGTTTGACCATCACAGCATCCGTACGGTAGCAACCTAAGGTTCCAAGCCCTCCAGCCCCAGGCGCATCAGAACCGCATCGTCCGCAGGAGCCTGATAATAGCATGGCCGGCGGCCGGTTTCCGCGAAGCCCAACCGCCGATAAAGCGCCAGCGCCGGCTGGTTGCAGGCGCGCACCTCCAGAATTACCTCCGTAACCCCGGCCAGCCTCAGTTTGCCTGCCAGCTCCGCAAAAAGCCTCCGCGCAAGGCCCCTGCGTTGGACTTGAGCGTCGACCGCGATCATCTCCAACTCAGCCTGCGGCGGTATCAAGCTGGCAACCGCAAATCCCGCCACCTTGCCACCTTCCTCGGTCACCAGCGCAATCCGCCGCGGCGCGGCTGCCCGGTTCGCATCCTGTTTCGAATCCAGGTCCAGCACAGCCAGATAGTTCGCGCGTGTCCAGTGGGGCGCATCCTTCAGGCTTTCGGCGATCTCCATCACCCGGTCCAGGTCCTCCGGGCTCATGCGTCGAACGCGCATTTCAGTAGCAGGAGAATTCATGGCCGTTGCGGCCTCGGCGTCTCCGGATCGCCAAAAATCTCCGCATCGCTGCGGCGCAGATAGTTGCCGTCCAGCAGCGCCAGATCGACGAACTCCCCGGCTGCGGCCCGCGGAGCGCACAGCCGGAGGGCATCGGCGGCAGTGGGCGCATCCGTGCGAACCAACTCCGCATCCGGCCATGCCTGTCCCAGCAGTTGAGCGGCGTCCTCGTCGCAAACAGCAATTCGTGCAGGAGGCTCGATTTCCGCCAGCTCAGCGGCTCCAGCCAGCAGTTCCCTTGCCTGCCCATCCGGCCCGCTGACCCGCAAGAAGATCTCATGGCGATGCGCATCGAGAGCCGCTGATGCAGTTTTAGCCTTCGCCGCCAGCACCTCCAGCCGCGAAACAGCAACCACTGGAATCTGCGTCGGTTCGGCCAAACCCTTGACGGCGGCCAGCCCCACGCGCACCCCGGTAAAGCCGCCGGGACCATTCACCGCGACCATTGCATGGAGCAGGCCAAGTTGCATGTCAGCCCGGCTTAGAATCTCGCAAACGGACGCCACTAACGTCTCCGAGGGGCGTAGCCCGCCCAGAGTCGTCTCGCCCAGAATGTGGAGTTCCCCGCTCGCCAACTTCCCCAGCGCCACCGAGCCAGTGGGGCCGCAGGTGTCGATGGCCAGCAGAAGCATCGATTCCTGCATAAGCCTCCTCTTACACAGCCTTGAGCGCCTGCTCCAAATCCGCAATCAGGTCGTCCTTATCCTCGATCCCGACTGACAGGCGAATGCGTCCCTGCGTGATGCCCATCGACGCGCGCTCTTCCTCGGTCACTGAGGCATGAGTGGTGGTGGCCGAGTGCGCGGCCAGCGACTCCACCCCGCCCAGCGATTCGGCGTTGAGGAAGATTTTGATCGCAGCGAGGAAGCGGGCCGCCGCCTCTCGCGATGTGACCTCGAAGCTCATCATCGAGCCAAATCCTTTTTGTTGCTTCACCGCAAGCGCGTGCTGCGGGTGGCTTTTCAGGCCCGGATAGGCCAGCTTACTCACCTTGGGATGCGTGGAAAGATACTCCGCCACGGCGCGGCCATTCTCCTCGTGCTGCCGGATGCGCAATGGCAGCGTCTTGATGCCGCGCAGAACCAGGAAGCACTCAAAGGGCGACATGATTCCGCCGGCGGCCTTTTGCACAAAACGAAAACGCTCCTTGTGCTCGGGCGTGGAGCCGATCAGCGCGCCGCCCAGCCCGTCGGAGTGGCCGTTCAGGTACTTGGTCGTCGAGTGCATCACAATGTCCGCGCCCAGCGCCAACGGGCTTTGCAGCGCCGGCGACAGAAATGTATTGTCCACGCTGACTTCAATTCCTTTGCCGTGCGCGATTTCGCAAATCGCGCGGATGTCGGAGATCACCATCAGTGGATTGCTGGGCGTCTCGATGTGTACCAGCTTGGTGTTGGGACGGATTGCCGCATCCACCGCCGCCAGATTGCTGGTGTCCACGTACTCGATCTCGATGCCGTGGCCGGAGACGATATGGTCGAAGAGCCGCACCGTGCCGGCATAGACGTCTTTGGAGCAGATCATGTGGTCGCCGGCGTGCAGCATGGCCACCAGCCCCGAGAGCGCCGCCATTCCGGTAGTGAAGGCATGGCCGCTCGTGCCGCCTTCCAGCGCCGCCAGCGCCTCCTCCAGGCGGTCGCGCGTGGGGTTGCCGGCGCGCGAGTAGTCCCAGCCCCGATCCGTGCCAACGCCGGTCAGCTCAAAGGTCGAGGAAAGGTAAACAGGCACGTTCACGGCACCCGTCTGCGGGTCGGGATACTGCCCGGCATGAACGGCAAGGGTCGAGTATTTGTAGTTGGACATGAATATCCTCTAGCTTCTAGCTTATCGCGGCGGGGTCGGCATTGGCGCCGCGCCGCAATTTGCGCCATACTTAAAGAGACGGAGGCAAACCCATGCCCATCCAACTCAGCCCCGAATCAGAGCGCCTGGTGGAGCAGGAGATCGCAAGCGGTCGCTTTCAGTCGGTCGACGAAATCATCCAGCAGGGCGTCCGCGCGCAGGATGATGAAGCCGAACGCTGGAGAAAGCACCGCCAGGCCATTGCGAGCATTCGTGATTTTGCCAGAAACAAGGCTCTTCCCTTAAACGGTATCACCATCAAGGAACTCATTGAGGAAGGCCGGTTGTGACGCCCTGGATCGTCGATGCATCGCTGGCCATGACCTGGTATCTAGCCGATGAAGTGGACTGGGAATACGGCCTCTGCGTCTTGGATTGTCTGGACGACAGGGAAATACGCGTTCCGGCCCTCTTTGTCTATGAGCTATCCAATGCTCTGGTGACAGCCCATCGAAGGAATCGCATCACCGCTGAGGATCTGAACGGGGCATTCAAGGACATCTCTACGCTCAAGATTGCCATCGATCCTGCACTACAAACGTCTCCATCCAGACTCTCGACGCTGGCGCTGAAATATGGGCTGACTTGCTATGACGCGGCCTATCTGGATTTGGGACTACGCACAGGATTCCCCATTGCAACCTTGGACAAGGCGCTGATCCGGGCGATGCAGGTCGCCAGCGTAGATCTTGTGAATCCGTAGCCGCTCAGACGTTTCTCCAACAAAGCCCATCACCCTACTTCTTCTTCACCGCATCCGCCTGCTTCGCCACCCGCGGCACCGGGTAGTAGCCGGTGCGAGTGCGGACAATCAGCTTGCCGCGGCCCTTGCCCTCGGCTGTAACTTCGACGCGGCGGAAGCCCGGCACGGTGGTCGGCCTGGTGGAGTGGTAGCCAATCGTGTACTGGCTGCGAATATCCCGCGCCACCTCGGCGGCGATCTGGTCAATCTGTTCGAT
>Ga0302140_10012315_pt1 | contig 10491 bp, 13 predicted proteins | sample I_Bog_E1_1_FD_202095 | JGI IMG/M metagenome (GOLD analysis project Ga0302140, IMG submission 202095) | Peat permafrost microbial communities from Stordalen Mire near Abisko, Sweden - I_Bog_E1_1 | ecosystem: Environmental > Terrestrial > Soil > Wetlands > Peat | place: Sweden: Abisko, Stordalen...
ACGCCATAAAATATTCGCCAAAGGGCACCACGATAGCACTTGCCTGCAAAAGTTCAAAAGATTTGGTTGAGGTAAGTATAAAAGACGAAGGGGTGGGTATAGAACCGGCCGACCAGGTTAAATTGTTCGACCGTTTTTACCGGGTGGATAATGCTTTAACTAAAACCACGTCGGGGTTCGGACTAGGGCTCTATCTGTCTGCAGAAATTATCCGCAAACACGGCGGTGAGGTTTGGGTAGAAAGCGAACCGGGAAAAGGCTCTACGTTTTTTTTCAATTTACCGGTGATTAAAGCGTGATTACTGAAAGTAAGGATCAAGACTTGAGAACCAGGAGTCGGGATAGTTAGAACTAAGGATCAGGATGAAATGTATTTTATCGACCCTTACATCCCGGTTCTGCCTATCCTGAACCTGGATCCGCAATATTTATTAACCACGCTATAACATTTAATATCCGCTAAATTTATTTCATTTAGTTGATAGCCTTTAATAGCACCCTGGCCACTTCTTCTGATGATGCCGGATTTTGACCGGTTATAAGGAGGCCGTCCTTTAGCACAAAGCTGGCCCAATCAGGGCCTTTACTGTAATTTCCACCCAGTTTTTTTAATTCATCCTCTAAAAGAAATGGGACTACATCCGTCAGGTTAACGGCAGCTTCTTCCGTATCAGAAAAGCCTGTCACATTTTTCCCTTTAACAAAAGGGTCACCATTTTCAGCTGTAACTTTTATTAAGGCCCCTGGAGCATGGCAAACAAAAGCGACAGGCTTATGGTTAGCTACAAAATTTTCTATCAGGGCTATCGAAGTTTCATCATTTGCCAAATCCCAAAGCGGGCCGTGCCCTCCGGGATAAAAAACGGCATCAAAATCAAGCGGTCCAACTGCACTTAATTTGACTGAATGCGCAAGCTTGTCTATTAATTCATAGTCAGAATAGAATCGTTTCGTTGCCGGAGATTGGGCTTCCGGCGCTTCGCTTTTGGGATCGACGGGCGGTTGCCCCCCTTTTGGCGAGGCGATAGTAATTTCTGCACCGGCATCGGCCAGCACATAATAGGGGGCCGCAAATTCTTCAATCCAGAACCCCGTTTTTTGACCGGTATTTCCCAGTTCGCTATGAGACGTCAGCACAATTAATATTTTCATAATACTTTTTTAACAATCTTAAATTTTTAAATGAACCTAAACTTTGACGATCATTTTACCTTCGTTCTTCCCTTCAAATAATCCGAGGAATGCTTGCGGTATGTTATCAAATCCTTCCATAATTGTTTCATGATAAGTTAGCTTTCCATCCGTCAGCCAACTCAATAATTGTTTGCCTGCGGCCGGGAATTTATCAGCAAAATCAGAAATAATAAAACCCTGCATCAAAGCGCTTTTTGACACCAAAACAGGTTGGACATAGGGCCCCAGTAATTGAGAAGTATCATTATACATGGAGATAGCGCCGCAAACCGGTATCCTGGCATGTTTATTTATGTTACTTAAAACATCATCTGATATTTTACCACCAACATTGTCAAAATAAATATCCACGCCATCAGGGCACGCTGTTTTGATAGCGCGGTTCAAATCCACGGTGTTATTATAATTGATCGCCTCGTCAAAATTGAACTTTGATTTGAGCACGTCAATTTTTTTATCGGAGCCTGCGATTCCCACAACCCGGCATCCCATAATTTTCCCTATTTGTCCCACAATACTTCCGACAGCGCCGGCGGCGCCCGAAACTACCAGGGTTTCACCCGGTTTTGGAACGCCAATTTCAGTAAACCCCAGGTAAGCAGTGAGCCCAGTCATTCCTAATATACCCAAATTGGCAGTTAAATAAATATCGGGTGTATGAATAACCTGCAAGTTGTTACCCGTCGAAACCTGGTATTCTTTCCACTCCAGATTACCGGATACGATGTCGCCTATTTTATACTTGCTGTGGTTTGAATCTGTTATCTTCGCAATAATAAAGGATTGTAGAGGTTTGTCTAATTGAAATGACGGGGTATATGATTTTGTATCATTCATGCGGCCGCGCAAATATGGATCTACGGATACATACAGCGTTTTAAGCAGGATTTCCCCGTCATCCGGCACAGGTATTTCTTCTTCAACAAATTTAAAGTCGCTTATCTCCGGTTTTCCAACCGGCCGCTTATGCAGCAAAATAACGTTATTCATATCTGTTTAGTTAATTAACATATCGTAAAAATAAGTATCTGTCGTCTCTGGTGTTTTCTCCGCCATGCTGTTGTCAATGCACCGTCCTATGGCCGCTAATTCAGGCCTGTTTAACCATTCTTCATCGTATTGAACGAATTCATCGCTACGGCTGTACAGCAAAGCTTCCTTTCCGTCATCAAATTCAACCCGCCAGCCTTCAAATGAATTAAAGTTTGCCGTTGTAATATGAAGTATCTTTGTGCCTTCCGCTGTTCTTAAAATTTCATAACTCATTTGAATGCATATTAGAGAAGTGATTTTGGCTGAAATAATTCTGGTCTTTTAGTTTCTATTAACTTGCCCAATTGGTGAATATATTCTTTAGTGAAAAATTTCATGGTAGTCTTTTCAACAAACCAGAAATGAGCAGGTGAATACTCCACAATCATTGATTCGGTGCTGCTATTGACCGTTTCAACCTTGAAACGACGAAACCTGGAATCAATTGGAGTAACCACAAGCGATAGAGACTGATTATAAATCCAGATAATAATTTCAAAACTCGTCATAACTAAAAGGTAAAAAGGGATGGATAAGAAGATGTTTAGGGATTCGTTCCCGTTTAGGCCTTTGGTTAAGCCCCGAAATGCCGATTTTTAATTTCTCCGGTTTATCAGCTTCAAAAAACTGATTTATTTGATTGCCTATCGCCTGTACTAGCTGGTTACTGAAATCACCCGCCGTATCCCATTTGCCATGATGGAATGTAATCAGAACTTTCCTTTCATCCGGCATTTTAACGCACCATGCTGCCCCTGTTGGTGTGTCAACTTTGTTTACTTCCAGATCTAACTCCGGCTCTTTTAGTATAATCCTCATTTTATTTGTTTTAGAAAATGGCGTTCCCTTAATATAATGTACAATAAATAAAGGTGCTTAGAACGCAGATGATAAGTATTACACAATATTTAATATTACTTACATAATTCACACATTAAAACCATAATAGTTCTGATAAAAACATCCTATTGGAATGTGTGAATGATGTAACTAATGAAGGGAATTTTATAACATTAACTGTTTCTAAGTACTGTATTTTTCGTTTAGTATGTAAAACATAGAATTTTAAAGCTATATGGGAGACCTCACTAAAATAGAGCACAGTAAAATGCAGCATGGCAACCAGAATACGAAAGGCCACAACCACCATGGAATGATGATCGCTGATTTGAAAAAGCGATTTTTTGTTGTGCTAATCCTAACGGTTCCTATCCTGCTCCTGTCAACTATGATCCAGCGGTTTATTGGCATAAATTGGCAATTTACGGGTTCATCCTATATCTTATTCGCACTGTCGTCTATTGTTTTTGTTTATGGCGGATGGCCATTTCTAACCGGCTTAGTTGATGAAGTAAAATCAAAAAACCCGGGTATGATGTTTCTGATCGGTTTTGCTATTACTGTTGCATACGGTTACAGCACTGCTATTGTGTTTGGACTATCGGGGATGGATTTTTTCTGGGAGCTGGATACGCTTATCCTGATTATGCTTTTAGGGCATTGGATAGAAATGAAATCGGTAGCCGGCGCTTCGAGGGACCTGGAATTATTAGTTGCATTAATGCCTGATATTGCCCACCTGGTTGTTTCGGGAAAAATTCAGGAAGTAAAAACGAATGGGTTAAAGGGGCAGGATGTGGTATTGATAAAGCCAGGCGAACGAGTAACAGCGGACGGGATCATATTGGACGGAGAGAGTTATCTGAATGAAAGTATGCTCACAGGAGAATCAAAGCCCGTAAAAAAAGTAATAGGTGATAAAGTAATAGCCGGATCAATCAACGGCAACAGCTCTTTTAAAGTTACAGTTTCACATGCAGCGAAAGATTCCTACCTCTCTCAAATAGTTAAGCTTGTTGATAACGCGCAAAAATCGAAATCAAAAACGCAGCTATTGGCAGACATTGCTGCTAAATGGTTAACCATTATTGCACTGGCAACAGGAATTTCTACCTTTTTATATTGGTTCCTTACCGGGCACCCGCTATCGTTCGCTATGGAACGGATGGTAACTGTTATTGTAATTTGCTGCCCCCATGCTTTGGGGTTAGCTGTGCCCTTGGTAGTAGCAAAATCAACTACCCTGGCTGCAAAGCATGGATTACTAATCAAAAACAGGAATGCTTTTGAAGATTCGAGGAAGATCACAACGGTTGTATTTGATAAAACCGGCACGCTGACGGTTGGGAAATTTCAAGTTTCAAAAATAGTTTCGTTGACTAAAGTGTTAAAGGAAAATGAAATCATTCGGTTGGCATCTGCATTGGAGCAAAAATCAGAACACCCGATTGCCACAGGCATCCTCCAAAAAGTGAAGGAGTTAAAAATAACTATTCCCTCATCTGAAAGTTTTAAAACTATAACAGGCGAAGGCGTTCAGGCAATTGTTGAGCATCAGAAAGTAATGGTTGTTAGCCCCGGCTATTTGAAAGAAAATAAGATACCAGTGCCCGATGGATTTGCCGCAAATGATTCGGAAACTGTGGTATTCGTAATTATTGAAAATGAATTAGCAGGATATATCGCTTTATCTGATGAGATAAGGCCGGAGTCTGCAGGAGCTGTTAAGGCTTTGAAAAAAGAAAACATTAAATGTGTACTGCTTACCGGCGATAACAGCAAGGTTGCTGCAAGCGTAAGCAAAACCCTGGGGATGGATGGTTTTATTGCTGAAGTACTGCCCGATCAAAAACTGCAAAAAATAAAAGAACTGCAGCAAAAAGGGGAATATGTAGCCATGACCGGCGACGGCGTAAATGACGCGCCTGCGCTGGCCCAGGCTGATATTGGTATTGCCGTAGGTTCGGGCAGCGATATTGCTGCAGAGACCGCCGGTATTGTCCTGGTGAACAGCAATCCAAAAGATATTGTGAGTTTAATACTTTTTGGAAAAGCAACTTACCGTAAAATGATCCAAAACCTGGTATGGGCTACCGGCTATAATGCTATTGCCTTGCCATTGGCTGCTGGAGTATTGTACAACCAGGGCATAATGCTTAGTCCGGCAGCCGGTGCGGCATTAATGACCTTAAGTACTATTGTTGTGGCTATTAATGCAAGCAGGTTAAAAGTAGAAAAAGGATGACCGTTTAAATTGTATTCAACCAATCAAGGCTTCATAATGAGCAAATTTAAAACCATTAACAAAAACAAAAAAATGAAAAGAATACTGATCGCCCTGACAGCCCTGATATTATGTTGTAATGCAATTGCGCAAACAAAAATGACGGGCACACCGGTGCAAAAAATCCCGCATAAATCCCAGTATAATATGGGTAACTACATTGTGATGACGGATGGTAAAATGACGGCGATGATAAATGGCGAAAGTATACCAATGAAGTAGACCAAAACGATGACTAACGGTACTATGGTAATGACTAATGATACCCTTAAAACGAAAAGCGGTATAAGAGTAATGCTGAAGGAAGGCCAATGTATAACTATGGACGGCAAAATAAAAAATATGCCTGCGAAAATGGGTTTGATGAAAGATTAAACAAATAGGTAATATTCTTTAATTTGAATAAAAACGGGTGCAGAGGCCGGGTTTTCATTTAAATACCATTACGTTTTTAAGATAGCAATAACTAATCGTAAAAAGGCATAATGAACCTAAGAAAAATCCTCCAAGAACGTCAGTAAACCAATGGTCACCAAGGTATATTCTTGAATATGGAATCGCCAGTATTAATAATATAGCTATTGATGATACCCCTATCCTGATAAACTTAGGAATAGTTAATAAACGGCACATTAGTAATACCAGGAAACCTAAAAATACAATATAAAACATCATATGGCCACTTGGATAACTCTGCTGCCGTGTTGCCTCAACAATTCGTACTAATGACGGTGACGGCCTGGGGCGGTTTACAATTATTTTAATCACAGAACAAACCAAATTTGAACCTAAAGTAACTGTGAGATAAAGTGCTTCTTTTTTGTATTTAAATAAAAAAAACATGAGCGCGGTAATCATTACAACTATTAATGAATTTGGCATGTAACCCAGCCAGCTAATTGCCTTCATGGCAGTATCAAGCACCGGGCTTGTGTGCTTCTGCACCTCTTCAGAAAATCCCCTATCTATAAAAGATAGGGGGAAATAAAAAACAAATATCGAGATTAATAAGAAACCTGCTGCCAGTATTGCTATTGTAATCAATAAAAGGAGTTTTTGATTTTTGTTTATTAAAATCCTATGAATATGCATCCGTCAAGTTTATAAAATCTTTCTTTAATAAAGCCGTCTAATTCTCTATTATTCAGAATTTGTCACCCTTTAGTTCCTGTTATTTATCCGCATCTATTCTTTTCCCATACTACCAATCTGTCTATAAACATAGCCTATACATTCTGATATATCAAATGTGTGAATGTTGTAACTATTAATTGGAATTACATAACACTTCCCAATGTAAAAGCCAGCAGTTTTGCAGTATAATTCATTTATTTTAAAAATTATCATCATGTTTTACTACAATTATTTTGGCGGCATGGACTTTATCTGGTGGTTCCTTTGGATCATGCTGTTGTTTTGGATATTCGCGATCCCATATGACATACCCGGCCAGCGAAACAGGAAACTTAGCGCTTTCGACGTTCTACAGCGGCGCTTTGCAGCTGGTGAGTTGAGCAAGGAGGAATATTATGAAAGAAAAAAAATCATTGAGACTGACCTGATTAAATAAACCTGAAATATTTTCAGCGCAAAGGCCAATATTAAGTTACTAATAAGACGGCTAAATTATAACATTTCATTTGTCGGCTTAGGAGATTTAAAAAATCATAATTCAAATAACTATAAAAAACAAAAATGAAAACTAACCAGGATTTACAAAAAGATGTTCAGGATGCCATTAAATGGGAACCATTATTGAACGCTGCCGAAATTGGTGTTACTGCCAAAGACGGTGTAATTACCCTTACAGGCACTGTTGACAGCTATGCTAAAAAACTAGAGGCCGAAGATGCGGCAAAAAACGTATCGGGTGTAAAGGCTGTGGCTGAAGATATCGTCATCAAATACAGTGATTTCGGTGCAAAAACCGATACGGAGGTTGCCAATGAAATACTCCTGGCTTGGAAATGGAGATGGGAAGTGCCGGAAGAGAAAATTAAGGTTAAGGTTGAACATGGCTGGGTGACATTGGATGGCGAGCTGGAATGGAATTACCAGAGAGAAACCGCAAAAGACGCGATCAGGTACCTCTCCGGCGTTATGGGTGTAAACAACAACATAAAAATCAAATCTGAAACCCATGACACTATAGAGAAAGCCGACATTGAAGGTGCACTTGAACGAAATTCATCTATTGACGCTTCAGATATCCAGGTTGATGTTGCTGGAAACAACGTAACGTTAACAGGAACAGTTGATTCTTTTTACGCGAAGGACGAAGCCGAACAAATTGCCTGGAACGCCCATGGTGTGTTTACTGTAGACAATGAATTGGTTATTGAATATTAATAAACAGCCGTAAAAACCAGCGGAGGCGGACCTTTCGCTGGTTTTTACATTTTGAGCGGTCATTGCCAAATAGTGAAGAAAAACAGCAGATTTAATACAATCTATAATGAAAATCGAAAAAAGCCTGGGTATCTGGATGGATCATCAGGATGCCCATATTATGGAATTTACAACAGACCCCATTGAAACAACAACAGTTGATTCAAAATTTACACACCTGGAAAAAGAACAAACGCTCGAACGAAGTGAATATTTAATGCACAACAAAGAAGAGTTTGAGGAAGGTGATTATTACAGGGCGCTTGGAGATATAATCAGAAACTATAATGACGTAGTTCTTTTCGGGCCTACTGAGGCAAAGGTTGAACTGTTAAATATCTTAAGAAAAGACCACCGTTTCGCGGATATTGTAATAGAAATTGAACCGGCTGATAAAATGACCGAAAACCAGCAGCATGCCTTTGTACGGCAGTATTTTTCAAAGCGGTTATTCCTAATATGAATAAAACGAATTAGCTCGAATTTAATCAACATTATAATTCGTGTGAGTTCGTGTTTCTTTAATTTTACCATGAAAGCACCTGAAATAAATACCGGGAAAATAGCAACGCTGCCAAACATCATGCATGCTATGGTGATGGACAAACCCGGGCAACCGCTTACCGACAAAACTATACCGTTACCCTCACCGGCTGCAAAACAGGTGTTGGTAAAGATAATTGCCTGCGGCGTTTGCCGGACGGATCTCCATATTATGGACAGCGAACTGGATCAGCCAAAACTTCCGCTGATTCCGGGACATGAAATAGTTGGAACCGTGGTGCAACTCGGTAGTGAAGCTGAAAAGCTAAAAATCGGGGACCTGGTGGGCATTCCCTGGCTGGGCTTTGCATGTGGTTACTGTAAATATTGTAAAAGGGGGCAGGAAAACCTGTGTGAGAATTCGTTGTTTACGGGTTACACTATTGACGGCGGGTATGCTGAATACACGGTAGCGTTTGAGGATTTTTGTTTTTTATTGCCCGCTATGTATGGAAATCCATCAGGCGCGCCCTTGCTTTGCGCCGGGTTGATTGGTTATCGGTCATATTCCATGATCGGGCCACATACGCAACGGCTGGGTATTTACGGTTTTGGGGCAGCGGCGCATATATTAATACAAGTTGCTTTACACCAGAGAAAAGAAGTTTATGCTTTTACCCGTGATGGCGATAAAACAACACAGCAATTCGCAAAACAACTGGGGGCAAAATGGGCCGGAGGTTCATCCGAAACGCCGCCTGAGTTATTAGACGCCGGTATAATTTTTGCACCTGTCGGCGGGCTGGTTCCCAAATCGCTGAAAGACCTCGACAAAGGTGGCAGTGTAATTTGCGGTGGCATACACATGAGTGATATACCGTCGTTCCCCTACGAGTTGCTTTGGGGCGAGCGGATTGTGCGGTCGGTAGCCAATCTCACCCGAAAAGATGGCCTTGATTTTATTAAAGTGGCCGAAGAGGTGCGTGTGAAAACCGAAACAACCTTGTTCCCTTTAAACCAGGCGAACGAAGCATTGGCCGCTGTTAGAAATGGCACCGTTAGGGGTGCTGTTGTGCTGGTGATGTAAAAAAGCAAAAGTGAAAAATTACGTTTTGCTTTTTGGCCCTAAAAACCAGGTATTTTGATTAATAAAGAGCCAAATTCTATCTAAAATTGATAAGGTTTGCCATACTCAATCGTTTGTACATTGAATCGGGCATAGCTGAAATCTCCCTTTTTTAGCCTCCAGGATACATCAAATGCGGTAGGAACCAGTATGGCATTCATGGTTTTATAATTACCTGCTTTAATAATCCAGGTTTCTAAATGGTCTTTGTCCATGTATCTTTTTGTTTCCAATTGGGTTATTTCCCCGGCATCATTAAAAGATACAATAAAAAAAAGCGATAGCCCCAGGTAATTAAAGGTCAATTTCGCTGTCCGGTTATCAATTGCAGACCATTGCAGGTTATTGTTTGGTAATAAATTAGTGGGGTACATTACACTTTCCCCAAGCCAGCGCAGTAATTCGCCCTGGTCAAATTCTTTGCCGGTGCCGTCGGCGACATTATAAATGGAGAATAGTGAAACAACCAGTCTTCCTTTATTTTTGATGTACATGTCGCGGGCGGTGAAAATCGCCGTGGACCCTTTCCAAATAAAACCCGGCATTTCTGTCGTCGCATATTGTTCTCCCTTTATGTCGATCCAACCTTTATCCAATCCGGTTTTAAATTGCCCGGCGTGTTTCATTCTAAAGTAACTGATATACGGTTGACCTTCTTTTAAAACGTATTTAAAATATCGTTGAACGGGACCTGGCAAGCCGGCCAATTGTGTAAATGTGATTTTTTCGTCTGAAACCTGCATTGATTGTGCAAAAAGTTCTTTTATTTCCATGTTAAACCGGATGTGTAAATTCAACTTGCAACCAATAAACAGCAAGATGAGTAATCCGGATAGGGAGAATATAATGATCATTTTTTTTATTTTTCAAGGAGTTTAATTTTATATAAGTTTCTTACTCGCGGCAACAATGCGGTTAAGATTATTACGATAGAAAAAAACATATAGAATGTATGCAACCAACTTACCGCCTGTATAAATACCATCTCGAGTTGTATCCAAATAATCAGAACAAAGGCCAAATAAATGCTGTAGGTCCAGGCCCAATGCATATCACCGCAGAAATTGAATTTTTCGGCAAGCGACGATTTTGGTTTCTTTACTAAAGCGACTACTAACAGGCATGGGGCGAGGCCTAAAAGTGT
>Ga0302140_10012319_pt1 | contig 10489 bp, 10 predicted proteins | sample I_Bog_E1_1_FD_202095 | JGI IMG/M metagenome (GOLD analysis project Ga0302140, IMG submission 202095) | Peat permafrost microbial communities from Stordalen Mire near Abisko, Sweden - I_Bog_E1_1 | ecosystem: Environmental > Terrestrial > Soil > Wetlands > Peat | place: Sweden: Abisko, Stordalen...
AACTCAGGCGGTGGCCTTCGGTTTGTAATTTATTCCCTGCAACTTGCACAAATGTAAAATGATAAGGGTAACAATGTAAATGAAATAATCACAAATAAAAAGAGATAATAATAAGCTTTTTTGTATACCGACCAAAATACCCTGTAGACTAAATAGGTATACAAGGATGATAAAAGAAGTAAAATTGTAAAAGGAATAAAAACGAATAAACTGTAGTAGGCCATTAGGTACCCTGAATACGCACCCATTCCATATTTTAGGAGAGTTGCTACGGTTAGTAAATTAGCAACGATGAATATACCTTCAAGTCCGATTCCAATTCCGAATACAATTTGTAGCAAACCAACCCATATGTTTACCTTTAAATTGCTTATAAAATCAAATATTTTGAGAAAGGTTTGCATGTGAGCGGAAAACGGGATTCGAACCCGCGGCCTTCAGTTTGGGAAACTGATGCTCTACCAGCTGAGCTATTTCCGCTTATTCGGCTAATGTAGTCAGTTATTAAGTTATTTGAAAATAATAATGTAAATTTGAGAATGGTACGCACGATTGTAATTCCGGAAAACACACATATAAAGGTAGATGTTCCTGCTGATTACGTTGGTAAGAGGTTGGAAGTGAATATTATTTTGGCGGACGAAATTAATGGTAATGCTCCCAAGAAAACAATGGCTGATTTTTTAGGAATATTATCACGTAAAACAGGGGACGAGTTACAGGAAAGTATAAAAAAAAGCCGTGACGAGTGGGAAAGGGATATCTAATAGATTCTAATGCTATTATAGATTTTTTTAAGGAAACGCTTCCTGAAAGTGGAATAAAATTTCTTTCCAATATTGACCCAATAATTTCTATTATCACTTTTATAGAAATATTTTCTAACGTTAAAGCTGACGAAAAAGAGATCGAAGAACTTCAAAACTTTTGTAACATAGCTACTATTTATAATTTGAATAACGAGATAGCTGCGTTAACCATCGAACTAAGAAAAAACTATAAAATAAAATTACCCGACGCTTTAATTGCTGCGACAGCTTTACATTATAACTTGATTTTGATAACCAGAAATACCGCGGATTTTGTTAAAATCGAGCGCCTCGAAATAAAAAATCCTCATCTAATTTAAACACATGCCCGTCATCCTACCTGTAAAGAATATTACCCCGTCCTTCGGCCAAGGCTGCTTTATCGCCCCCAATGCAACCATAGTCGGCGACGTGGAAATCGGCGATAACTGCTCCGTTTGGTTTAACGCGGTGATCAGGGGTGATGTGCACTATATAAAGATCGGTAACAAAACCAATATCCAGGATGGCGCCGTGATCCATTGCACGTATAACTATGCGCCCACAAACATTGGCAGCAATGTGTCTATCGGCCACAACGCGCTTGTACATGGGTGTACGCTGAAAGATAATGTATTAATCGGAATGGGCGCCATCGTAATGGACCATGCCATTGTGGAGGACTTTGTGATCATCGCAGCGGGTGCGGTGGTTTTGGAGAAAACCATCTGCGAAACAGGCTATTTATACGCCGGTATCCCCGCAAAAAAAATAAAACCCATCACCGCGGAGCAGCGCGAAATGCTGGAACAGCTGCCCGACCGGTATATCATGTACTCCGGCTGGTTTACTGGGTAGCCGGCTCCTTTGGTACCTTAATTTCCGTTTGTTGTTCCCAGTTTGGCCTTAGCGGTATCACATCGGGGTCAACCCATATATTTTCAGGCTGCAGCCTTAGCCGTACGTTGCCGCTATCCCATTTCCCGTTGTTATTGTCGTCATAAATTACCCTTATGGTGTATTTACCGGTAATATAGTTTTTGTAAACCAGCACCGTTTTTTTATGGATCACATCGCTTTTTAAAACCTGCTTTTTTTCGTTTAAAAGCTCAACAATATAGCTTTTGCCGCTATCCGGTACCGATACGGTCAGGGTTAGCTGGCTATAATTTTCAGGGTTATCCAAATTGAAAAGCCGGTGTGCAAACTTGTTTTTGTCGCCATAAATATCCGTAACCGCGCCGGCATTAAAGGTTAGCGTATAGTTGGCTTTTTGTTTCCAGCGATAGTCAATAAATAAATTGCGGTCATCGGCAGTATCGCGCACAACGTTGAAATTGCTTACCTCGTTTGAATCTTCTTTCAGCGTGATCAGCGCCGGGTCAAAGGTATCGATCGGGTAATTCGCTATGGCCATGGCCCTTCTGCCCGGCTTTAACTTGTTGTCGTTATTGATATTATACTGAAATAAAAGGTTGCGTGTAAATACTTCTTTACGGCCTTTGTGAAAGGATAAGGTGTCAATCGGCTTGCCTTTATCAAAAAACTCCATGCGTATCGAATCAAAATCCATATTGCGCATAAATACCAGGGCCGTATCTTTTGTTTTGTTAAAATCAGCTATTTTGTATTGGTCAAAATCAGGGGGGTAAATTACCTTTATTGAAGGATCATCCAATTGTTGGTTAAAGGCGAAGAAAAATTTTCCGTCCCCGTCTATGCGCCGGTCCATCCTGAATTTGTCCGGTTTTGCCTTAAACAGTTTCAATTGAACATTCGAGGTATCGCGCGTTAAATGGATAGTCCGTTTGGTAAAGGCAATGAGGTCTTTGTTATAGTCGTAAATTTTGTTAGGGGTAGCCTGTTTCAGCGCATACAGGCGGTAATCATCCGGGTGCAGGTTGTTTAGCGAAAAGTTCCCGGCGGTATCTACGCTAGTATAGATCGTTGGTTTCTTTTTACCAAAAAGAAGCGAATCCTGTTTTAGTGTGAAAAGCATCACGATCGCGTCTTTGTCCCTTTCGCCGGTTTCGGTATTGATCACGCGTCCCGAGATGCTAAGCGAATCGATATGTGCGCCGGTTGAAAAAACGTAAGTAAAGTTTTTCAGGATATTTCCCTCGGTGACGTCGGCGATGGCCTTACCAAAATTGATCACATAGGTGGTGTTTTTTTCCAGCGAATCTTTCAGCGTGATCACGATACTTTTTTGCACTTTTTTGTATTCTGGTAACTTGGTGGGCGTAGGGCTGATGGATATTTCGGAGTAGATATTATTGAGTTTGAAATATTCGTCAAAGTCCAGCTTGATCACCTTGCTTTTAAAAAACCTGGTCTCGTTTGGCGGGGTTGCCTTTAGTAATTTTGGAGGATCGTGGTCGCGGGGGCCACCTCCGGGCGGTTGCCGGTTTGCGCAGCCAAAAATCAGCAAAAACAGGGGCAGTAACAGCCCCAAAAATGAGCGCTTTTTATTTAACATTATTTTTAGGCGATATAGGCGATTTTTTTGTTTTGATGAAGACTGATATTAAAAATCAAAAATAATCAATCTAAAACGATATTTTGTAAGTAATTATAAATCAATCATTTATGAGCTAATAGAGCCAAGAATCAGGAACCAAGAGTCAAGACAGGAAAAATAGGCGCCAGCAAGTTGCCGGTTAACCAGGTGTTGAACGCCAAATTTTGTTTTTAAAATAAACCAGCATCTACCTGTTTTTTCTTGACTCTTGCTTCTTGATTCTTGACGCTCATCCCTACCTCGCAATGTGGACCATTAAAACCGAAATGTCCGACGGCGTTACACCCGAAATGCGGGATGCCTGGCCCAAAGTGCGCGGTTTTACCTTCATTAGTTTTTCGCGTGCTTCTTTTGAAAGAGAAACCAACTGTTGGTAATTAAACATCGGGTTGATCTCTTTGTCTTCCATTTTTTTCATGCGTTCCACAATATCCATTTCCTTCTCAAAATAACTCTCATATTTGATTTTTATTTCAGCCTGCTCAATAGTTTCTTTGTCGAAGGCAGATAATAGTTCATCCAGTGCTGCGTCCGCTTTTCGCAGGTCATTCAGCCCGATCTGCGGGCGGCTCACCAGGTTAAACAATTTGGTGTTTTGGCTCAGCACACTGGTGCCCGAATTTTCCAGCAAACTATTTACAGCAGATGGGTCGATGGATTTGGATTTGGTAAACGCGACGATCTCATCCGAGTTTTTTATCTTTTGATTTACTTTCTCCAGGCGCTCATCATTGATTAATCCTAACTCATGTCCCATAGGGCTCAACCGGATGTCGGCGTTATCCTGGCGGAGCAGCAGCCGGTGTTCGGCACGGGAGGTAAACATGCGATAAGGCTCTTCCGTACCCTTGGTTGCCAGGTCATCAATCAGCACACCGATGTAGGAGTCCGAGCGTTTCATGATCAGTTCGTGCTTGTCCTTTAATTTTTGATGTGCGTTGATGCCCGCAATAAAGCCTTGCGATGCCGCCTCTTCGTAGCCGGTGGTTCCGTTGATCTGCCCGGCAAAATACAAATTATCGATGAGTTTGGTTTCTAATGTCAAATCCAACTGGGTAGGGGGGAAATAATCATATTCGATAGCATACCCTGGCCTGAACATTTTCGCTTTCTCGAACCCGGGAATTTGCACCAGTGCTTTATATTGTACGTCTTCGGGTAACGAAGTGGAAAAGCCATTCACGTAAATCTCTACCGTATTCCAGCCTTCGGGCTCCACAAATATCTGGTGACGGTCGCGCTCTGCAAAGCGGTTGATCTTATCTTCGATAGAAGGGCAGTATCTCGGCCCAAGGCCTTTTATCCTGCCGGTAAACATTGGCGACTTTTCAAAGCCCTCTTTTAAGGTTTCATGCACCTGTGTATTGGTATAGGTGATCCAGCAGCAGCGCTGTTCTTTTGCCAGTTCAACGTCTGTGAACGAGAATCGGCCGCGTTCTTCATCGCCCCATTGTTCTTCCATAAGGGCATAGTTTAAACTCCGGCCATCCACCCGCGGCGGTGTCCCGGTTTTCATCCTGCCCGATTCAAAACCCAGTTCAACCAATTGCTCGGTTAACCCCGTTGCCGCCTTTTCAGCGGTGCGGCCCCCGCCAAAACGTTTTTCGCCGATATGGATAATGCCATTAAGGAAAGTGCCATTGGTTAAAACCACGGCGTCCGATGCTATTTCTATACCCAATGACGTACGCACGCCTGCTATTGTCCTGTTCTTTACCAGTAAGGAGGTAACGGTATCCTGCCAAAAATCTACCTTAGGGGTCCTTTCCAAAGCCAGCCGCCATTCTTCAGCAAATCGCATACGGTCGCTTTGCGCCCTTGGGCTCCACATTGCAGGGCCTTTAGAGCGGTTAAGCATCCTGAATTGTAATGACGTCTTATCGGTAATAATACCCGAATACCCGCCAAGTGCATCAATCTCCCGCACAATTTGTCCTTTGGCCACGCCGCCCATAGCCGGGTTGCAGCTCATTTGCGCGATTACCCCCATATTCATGGTGATCAACAACACTGATGAACCCAGGTTGGCCGCCGCTGCTGCAGCTTCACAGCCCGCGTGGCCTGCGCCAACAACGATTATATCATATTTTTGAAACATGTTTACCAATATATTGCGCCGATGGCGCATGATTTGCGATGTTCCACGTGGAACATTCTGTAGGGACGCGATGCATCGCGTCTCCGAATAAAATTCATTTATAAACGATGATGTGCCGCGTGGAACATCATCGAAACGCGACGAATCGCCAATCGTCTTTCCATTTTAGTAGAGACGCGATGCATCGCGTCTCTACGTCGTTTAATTCACAAAATTATTCATTAACCTGTGATGTTCCACGTGGAACATTAAATAATGATAATAATGCAACAATGGCCCAAACGCCTTCCAGCGCCACAAAAGGATAAAACCGTATTAAATACGACGAAAAACAACAAATACCCGCACCAACCAGGTTCATCGCTTTATACGTGTTGCTTTGTGCCGGCATTTTCTTGTATAAGTTCAGCAGGAATGCAATCAGCAATATGATCACACCAAGCGAGGCGAGTATATCCGGTGTTTTCATTTATGCCTCCTTTAATTCGGTTAACTCCAGCCAGCGGATGCTCTTTGCGTCTAAATTACTGCTGATTTGTTCAATTTGCTTTAGTATTTCAACAAGCCGCCCGGGGTCAATGCCTGAAATATTTAACTCGTCGTTCTTTTGTTTCAATTGCAGCTCAAGGCGTGCAATATCCGATTCCAGTGTCTCAAGCTCCTGGTTTTCTTTGAAACTTAGTTTATTTTTCTTTTGAACAGGTGTTGCAGGGGTATTAACAGCAACGCCTTTCCTGGCTTGTTGTTTGTTCTCTTCCTGTTCAAGTCTAAATGCCGAGTAATTGCCATTGTATATTCTGATAGGTTTACCCTCCTCCAGGATAAAAAGCTGATCGGTTAGCTTATCCAGCAGGTACCTGTCGTGCGAAACGAGCATCAGCACGCCGGTGTAATTGGTCAAAAACTCTTCCAGTACATTCAAGGTATCAATATCCAGGTCATTGGTGGGCTCATCCAGGATCAGGAAGTTCGGGTTTTTCATCAGCACCTGCATTAATTGCAGGCGTTTTTTCTCACCGCCGCTTAGCTTCGAGATAAACCCATGCTGCTTTGCCGGGGGAAACAGGAACAAGGTTAGCAGGGCTGAAGCTGAAATCGTCTTTCCATCAGCCATGGTGATAAACTCGGCTACGTTTTTTACTACATCGATAACGCGTTCCGTCTCCTTAAAAACAATGCCGCCCTGCTGAAAATAGCCCATCACTGTGGTTTCACCCTTGATGATTTCGCCTTTGTCGGGGGCCAGGCCGCCGGTAAGCAGGTTTAACAGCGTTGATTTACCGCTGCCGTTTTTGCCGGCAACGCCAATCCTGTCGCCTTTTTTAAAAACATAGTTAAAGTCGGTGATGACGTTTTTGTGGTTGAAAGCCTTGTAGACATGGTCGATCTCCATGATCTTATTCCCCTGGCGGGCTGTTTTTACCGAAAGTTCTACCTTTTGCTTCGGCCCGCCATCTTTGGTCTTATCTTCCAGTTCATAATAAGCCTCGATCCTCGCTTTCGATTTCGTGCCGCGCGCCTGGGGCTGGCGGCGCATCCATTCCAGCTCTTTACGCAACAAATTGCTGTTTTTTTGGAACGATGCGGCCTCCGCGCTTTCCCGTTCGGCCTTTTTCTCTAAATAATATTCATAGTTGCCCACGTAGGGGATCAGCTTGCCTTTGTCAATTTCCAGTATCTCGTTGCAAACATTATCCAGGAAATACCGGTCGTGCGTAACCATCAGGATGGTTTTGGTGCCGTCCGTCAGCAATTTTTCCAGCCATTCAATGGTGTCGATGTCCAGATGGTTGGTTGGTTCGTCTAAAATATACAAATCCGGGTCTTCTATCAGCAGTTTCGCCAGGGCCAGCCTTTTCTTCTGCCCGCCGCTCAGCGTAGTGATCTTTTGGTCCAGGTGATGAATGTCCAGCCGCCCCAGGATGGTTTTGATCATGTATTCATACTCCCAGGCATTGATCATGCTCATTTCTTCCATCACCGCTTCGATCGCCTTGCTGTTGTCCGAGTCGTTTTCCAGCAGTTCCTCATATTGCCGGATCAGTTGCTGCTGCTTGTCGTCGGCATGGAAGATATAATCGCTGATGGTCACGGCATCTTTAAAGCCGGGGTCCTGTTCCAGGTAGCCCGAGCGGAGATCACGCATCTGGGCTACTTTGCCTTCTGTAGGCAGTAATTCACCCGCCAATAACTTTAACAGGGTTGATTTACCCGCCCCGTTTATGCCCACCAGTGCTACCCTGCGCCCCCGGTTGATGCCGATAGACGCATTTTTAAATAGCCAATGGTCGTGAAAAGAATGGCCGAGGTTCTCGGCTGAAATATATGTGCTCACGCGATTTCTTTTATTTCGTCAGATGGGTGAATAAAAACACCTTTCTGTTTGATTAATGATTGTTTGTACATCGCCATCGCGACCGTTGCCGCAGGGATGCTCCTGTATTTTTTCAGGCCGCCGACCAGTAAAGGATCAATTAGTTTAAATAATCCGAACAAAAAGCGTTCGCCGGCCCTTTTTTCCTTCCGGTTGCCCGTTAACAAGGCCGGCCGGTAAATGTGCAGGCAATTTAAGCCGGCATCTTTAATGTCGTTCTCGGTTTCGCCTTTCATTTTAGTATAAAAATTTGATGAAGCAGCGTTAGCGCCCATCGATGAAACAAGATGAAATTGCTCCATCCCGTTTTTAAGCGCTATCCGTGCCAGTTGCAGGGGGCAGTCGTGATCTATTTTCCGGTATATAGCCAGGTCCGGCGTTTTCTTTCGCGTCGAGCCCAAACACGAAAAAAAGGCATGTCCGTTTATCTCTGCTTCATAGTCCGGCAACTTATCAAAATCGACTAAAACCTGCTTCAGCTTATCGCTCTGTAAGGGCAATTTCCTTCGCACAAGTATTGTAACTTCCTTATATGCAGGGCTTTGCAATAAAATATCCAGCAGGTGTTCGCCCACCAGCCCGCTTGCTCCTGCTATAACTGCCTTTGCCACTGCCTGTTAATTTTTTGCAAAAGTACGCATAATTAAAATTTAACGAATACAAGACGCATATGCCGGCAGGGCAAACGCATTAAAATTAATTTTTAATAAATTGTCAATTAAAATAACTCAAACAACAAAGCATGCCTTTGGGGTCAAAAATCTACGCTTTGCATGACAAATAAGTTTAAAGCGATTTTAATGCGTCTGCCCTGCATATGCCGATGTATTAAGGTATATTTAAAAAAATCAATTCTCATGCAACCAACCGAATCACCCGTACAGTCAAACGACAGTACTCAACCTTCATCACGCTTTAGTTTGGGTAGTATATTCAAACGGGATTATGAACGTTACGAGGGCGTCCCCCCTATTAATATTTACCTGTTGAAACTGCTTTTCACCCTGATGTTCCTTTTTCTTACTTATGATTCATGGACACATATTATCCATCACACCGGCCCCTGGGACCCTGCCAATTCCGCGGCCTGGTTTATGTGGGGCTCGTGTTCCGTCATATCCATTATCGGGATCCGGCGCCCCCTCAGGATGTTGCCAATAGTGCTATTTGAGATCGTTTATAAAACCGCCTGGCTAATCATAGTTGCCCTGCCATTGTACCAGCGAAACGAATTGGCCGGAACGCCGTCCGGGAGCATGGCGGACAACTTTATGCTGGTTATATTGCCTATCGTGGCCATGCCCTGGAGGTATTTTTTCAGAAAGTATATTGTGGACAAGCCCCGCCCGTTCAGTCCTGTTGTTTAAAAGCCGACAACCCGCCAACCAGGCCGTCCCTTTCTCGCGTATGTGGAAGAGGGGTAAGGAATATTTTAATCCCATCAGGCTTTGTGATGCGTCAAACCGCGCTACCCCCGCATCGTAGTCCAAACAATTTGCCGCAAACAATGTTTAATTACCAGATTCAAGTATTAAAGGCAGCACCCATTTGCCACTACCTGGACAATCAGCGATAAATTTTAATAAATGATCTTAGGATAATATGGCAGATGAGGTAATAGTCCCCGGTTACAAACGATGGCTGGAAAGCATCGGCGACCAGGTGGCGTTTTTTCTTAATTTTTTCAGGAATATTTTTACCGGCGGGTTTGAATGGTCGGAATTTGTGCGGCAATGTTACGAGATTGGCTACCGCTCCATGATGCTGGTTGGCATTACCTCTTTTATCATGGGCGTCGTGCTTATCCTGCAATTGCGGCCTACCTTGGTGTCATTCGGCGCGGCCAGTATGCTGCCCAAAACGCTCGCGGTTTCGTTTATCAGGGAGATCGGCCCGGTGATCATCGCCATAATATGCGCCGGTAAAATCGCCTCGAGCATCGGCGCCGAATTGGGCAGTATGAAGGTGACCGAACAATTAGACGCCATGGAGGTATCGGGCGCAAACCCGGTGCAATACCTGGTGGTTACCCGCATATTGGCGACAACCCTAATGGTGCCCATTTTATCGGTGATAGGGGATGTTATCGGCCTTTTTGGAGGGTTCCTGGCGTTAAACTTACAAGATAGTATGAGTTTTACCCTCTATTTTACCAAGGTTGTAGCTTCTATAGATTTCTCGGATTTTTTACCGGCTTTTGTTAAAACCATATTTTTTGGTTTTGCCATTGGTTTTGTTGGCTGCTACAAGGGCTTTCATTCAAACAAAGGGACTGAAAGCGTAGGAATAGCCGCAAACTCGGCAGTAGTGACAGCCTCCCTCTGGATATTTGTAATTGATGCCATTGCCGTCCAGATAACCAGTTTATTATTTTATAGATAAGTCCGAAAGTCAGTAATCCCGATAGCTATCGGGACCGAAAGTCCGAAAGAAGCTGCGATTTGCGGTTCGGCAAGAATGAGTTAGTTAGATAGAACAAATGGACGAAGTGAATGTAAATACCGCACAAAAAAGCAAGCCGGCCGACCGCGAGGAGATTGTAATAGCCATAAAGGCGCTAAAAAAATCATTTGGCGAAAAACATGTTTTAAAAGACATCAACCTGGAGGTAAAAAAAGGAGAGAATGTGGTGGTTTTGGGAAGATCGGGCACCGGGAAATCAGTGGCAATACAATGTATAGTTGGTTTGCTAAAACCGGATGGAGGGT
>Ga0302140_10012328_pt1 | contig 10486 bp, 7 predicted proteins | sample I_Bog_E1_1_FD_202095 | JGI IMG/M metagenome (GOLD analysis project Ga0302140, IMG submission 202095) | Peat permafrost microbial communities from Stordalen Mire near Abisko, Sweden - I_Bog_E1_1 | ecosystem: Environmental > Terrestrial > Soil > Wetlands > Peat | place: Sweden: Abisko, Stordalen...
TCCCATGCACTGCCTTCCGGTGCTGCTCGATGTTGGCACTGACAATGCCGAGCGTGTGGCTGATCCGATGTACATCGGCTGGCGGCATGAGCGTGTGCGCGGTGCAGACTATGACAAGTTCGTTGACTCGTTTGTACGCGTAGTTCGCAAGCGCTGGCCGCACGTTCTATTGCAGTGGGAAGACTTCGCCGGCAACAACGCGGCGAGGCTGCTGGAGCGCTATCGCGACGTCCTGCCAAGCTTCAACGACGACATCCAGGGAACCGCCGCCGTCGCCGTCGCGACCTTGCTGGCGGCGGTGAAGGTGACGGGCATCCCCTTTACCGAACAGCGAATCGTCGTTCTTGGATTCGGCTCCGCAGGGCTGGGAATTACCAACCTGCTGCGCCGGGCGCTGATGGCGGATGGATTGACCGACGAGGCCGCGCGCGCCGGCTTCTATCCCGTCGACAAAGATGGGCTCTTGATCGAAGGCATGGAGATGACGCGTGACCAGGCGGTGTTCGCGCGTTCGAAGAATGAGGTTCAGCATTGGTCGCGCGGGGAGCACGGCATCAGCCTGAAAGAGGTTGTCCAGCGCGTGCGGCCAACGGTGTTGATTGGGGTGTCGGGGCAGGCGGGAGCATTCACCGAGGAGGTGGTGCGTTCGATGATGCGCGGCCTTCAGGAGGAGGGAAGCGACGTGCGCCCAGTGATCCTTCCGCTCTCAAATCCAACTAGCCGCTGCGAGGCGAATCCCGAGGATCTAATTCGTTGGACCGATGGCCGCGCGATTGTAGGAACGGGCAGTCCATTCCCGCCGATAAAGTTTGGAGGAAAGACCTTCAAGATTGCGCAGACAAATAATTCCTACATCTTTCCCGGCTTAGCCTTGGGCATTATGAGCTCGCGCGCCAGGCGGGTCAGTGAGGGAATGATCATGGCGGCAGCAAGGGCACTGGCGGAGCTTTCGCCAACACAGCAAGACCCGGAAGGCGCACTCCTTCCACCATTGCAGTCGTTGCGCGACGTGTCGATGAGCGTTGCCCTCGCTGTGGGAAGGCAGGCTCAGAAGGAAGGGTTGGCGGAGATTAAGGGAGACGCTTTTGAGGAGGCACTGCGCGCCAACGTCTGGGAGCCCGCGTATCTGCCGTACCGGCGCAGGTAAGCGGCGAAACAACAGATACGCTTTGGCTGGCGAATGCGCCTAGCGATTGAACTCGTGGATTGTCTGCCCAGCGGCCTGCGCCACTGATCCAGCGGCATCCTTCAAGGAGCCAGCAACCTGGTCTGCGACACCTTCGTCCGCGAGGTTGGGATTACCGGTCAGGTTGCCAATGCCTTCCTTGATCTTGCCGCCGAGATTGGTTCCCTTACCCGTGACGCGGTTCTTCGAGCCCCAGGCAGAGGTCTTGCGTGCTGCGCTTTCAATGCTATCGTTGCCCGTCGCATACTCAGGTCCGGGGGTGTTGATGACAACATACGCGGCCACACCGAGGCCGAGCGCTGCGAGAATCCAGGGGAGTGATTTCATGGTTGCTCCTATCGTTCTTCCAGAGCGATTGGATGCAAATCGGCCAATTCGCGTTGGGTTCCATAGAATAAGAGAATAAGCAGATGAGGACTGACAAGACACTGCGTGAGCTCGAGGCCAGCCTTCTGACCAACGCCGTGCGCAAGGATCGGGCGAGAGTGGCAAGCCTGCTGGCCGAGGAGTTCCGCGAGTTTGGACGCTCGGGTGCGATGTACACGAAAGAGGAGATCCTCACCCTCCTGCACGAAGAGGAAGAAAGTACTGTGGCGATGAAGGACTTCGCCTGCCAGAGCGTAGCGGAGGGAGTAGCGTTGGTGACGTATCGGAGCACACGCACCGAGCCTGGCCGCGAAGCGATCGAGGCGTTGCGGAGTTCGTTGTGGGTTTGGCGCGATGAGCGCTGGCAGATGATATTCCACCAGGGAACTCCCCTGGCGAAGGTTTCAGAGACGCGAGTGAAGGCTTAGGTGGCGAAAATGCAGTATGACGTAGTGGTGCTGGGCGCAGGTGCGGCCGGAATGATGTGTGCCTTCGAGGCTGGAAAGCGCGGTCGACGCGTCCTTCTACTGGAGCATGGCGATCACGTGGGGAGAAAGATCCTGATCTCCGGTGGAGGCCGCTGCAACTTCACGAATACAGGGACGAAGGCGGAGAACTTTCTCAGCGAAAATCCTCACTTTGCCAAGTCTGCCCTGGCGCGGTTTACGCCGAAGGATTTTATTTCGCTGGTCGAGAAACACAGCATCAAGTATCACGAGAAGACGCTCGGGCAACTCTTCTGCGACGACTCCGCAAAGCAGATTGTGGCGATGCTGGAGAAAGAGTGTGCGGAGGCTCGCGTGGAGACACGCTGCGGCGTGACCGTATCGTCGGTGCGGGGGGACGCAGCGGCGAAAGGATTTGTGGTGGAGACCAGTGCCGGGAGCTTTCCTTGCGAATCCGTGGTGGTGGCGACGGGCGGCCTATCGATTCCGGCGATGGGAGCTACCGGGTTCGGCTACGAGCTGGCGAGGGAGTTTGGTCACTCCATCGTAGATCCGCGCGCGGGCCTGGTGCCGCTGGTGTTTTCGGTTAGTGATAAAAACCATTGGTGCGACCTGGCTGGCGTTGCCTTTGACGTCTCTGCGCGCGCGCTTGCGCAGGAAAAGTCGCAGCGCCTGCCTCCGGTATTCCGCGAGAGAATGCTGATCACCCATCGTGGGGTGAGCGGCCCCGCTGTGCTGCAGGCCTCGTCTTACTGGAGGCCCGGCGGCGATGTCAGCTTCGACATGGCCCCTGGTATGGAGGTCTTTCGACCGCTGTTGGCGCAGGTTTCGGGGCGCGATTGGAACAGTGCCTATGCAGCCCTCCGAACGGTGTTGCCGACACGCATGGCCGAGCGCTGGGTCCGTCTGCGAGCCAACTCAAGCTCCGGCGACTGGACGAACGCCGGCATCGCGCGGCTCGAAAGCGATCTGCACGCGTGGACGCTGCGACCCGACGGAAGCGAGGGATTCGCCAAGGCCGAAGTGACCGTGGGCGGAGTCGACACCGCGGATCTGGACGCGCGCACCCTGGAGAGCAAACGCGTGCCGGGGATGTTCTTCATCGGAGAAGTAGTGGACGTTACCGGGTGGCTTGGCGGATACAACTTCCAGTGGGCGTGGGCCAGCGCGGTCGCCGCTGGAGCGATCGCTTAGAACGGCTCGCGATGGCGCGTCCTGCGTTACTGCACAATCCGTTACTGCACGATCAGTTGCAAGCTGACCGAGTGCGTCAGTCCGCCAGCCGACGCGCTGACGGTAAGCGTCGATGTGCCGGCAGAAGTGGGAGTTCCTCCTCCTCCGCCGCCAGTCCCCGTGGCTGGAATCGTTCGGCTGGCGCCACAACTGCTCAGCACGCCGAGTGCGCATAACAGGACAACCAGGCGCGCGACTCCTGGATACCGTCGCCGTTGCAGGAAGGCAACGGGCAACAGCAACGCCAGAAGGAAAGCCTTCACAGCGCCCGTTGAACGGAAGGGACGAGCTGGCGGTGCAAGCGCCGCAGCACTGGATACGCCCGTTTCGATGGTGACGACGATAGGTTCCGTCGTCCCCAGGGAGCCAAGGTTCGGCGTCACAGTACAGAGAGAATTGGCCGGAGCTCCCGTGCAAGTAAACACGACGTTGCCGCTGAGTCCACTGATCGAGCTCAGTTGCAATCCGTAGGTGACGCTCTCGCCGCTGCCGGTGGCCGTCGCCGTGGTGGCGCCGGGAGTCGTCAATGCAAAGTCGATGCCGGTGCCGGACAGGGTCGTTGTCTGAATGCCGCCGGCCGCGTTGTCCGTAAAGGTGAGGCTCCCTGTGATCGCTCCCGGAGTAGCAGGAGCAAAGACGATCGTGAGACTGCAGCTGGAGTTAACTGCTACGGTAGTCGTGCAGGAGTTGAGCGCAATCGCAAAGCCTGGGCTTACCACGACGCTCGAGATCACGAGCGGCACGCCGCCGTTGTTGGTCAGCGTAAGTGTCTGCGCAAGCGCGGTGAGGCCAACGCCGGTCGCTGGAAAGCCGAGCGAAATTGGAGTCAGCGAGACTCCCGGGCTGGCGATGCCCAGGCCGTTCAGCGCGACCGTCTGATTGCGAAACTGGTCGGTCACGGTTAGCGTTGCCGTTCGCGTTCCTACCGCGGTTGGAGAGAAGCTCACGTTGAACGCGCAGGTCGCATGTGCCGCCAGCGAGTTTCCGCAGGCGTTGACCACGGAGAAGTCGCCGGCCGAAACGCTCGCGGCGATCAGCGTCAGAGCAACGCCGCCATTGTTCGTGAGCGTTACCCGCTGAGCCGCGCTGGTCGTGCCAATCTGCTGCTGCGCGAAGCTGAGCGTCAGCGGAGAGAGCGTATCGGTGGCGGGAGCCTCGCCGATCCCGGAGAGGGACGCCATCTGTGTCGCAGCGGACGCCGTACCGGCATTGTCGGTTAGGGAAATGGTCGCCGAGCGAGCACCACTGGCCGTCGGTGTAAATGTGATCGTAAGCGTGCATCCTGTGCCGGGCGCGAGCGTCGCTCCGCAGGTATTGGAGTACAGCGCAAAATCGCCGACATTGCCGCCAAGCACGGGAGCAGTGAGTGTCGCGGAGGTGCCGCCGGTGTTGGACACGGTGATGCTCTGGGAAGCCGCAGTTTGATTGACGATAGTGCTGGCAAAGTTGAGCGTAAGTGGCGTCAGCACAATGGCGGCCGCCGTAGTTCCCGTGCCATACAGTGTTACGGCCGTCTGTCCCCTGGGAACATTCGCGTAGATCGTGAGTTGGCCAGACCGCGCGCCGGTCGCTGTCGGCGCAAAGATCATCTGCACGCTGCAACTGCTTCCGACGGCGAGCGTCTGGCTAGCGCAGTTGTCCGTCTCCGTGAAGTCGCCGGTCACGACCAGCGAGCCAAAGACTACCGGTGCGCCCCCCGTGCTTGTGACTGTGACGGTCTGCGCCGCGGACTGCGTCGCGACCTGCTGCGAGCTGAAGCTCAGATTGGTCGCCGAAAGCGTGATGGCTGCCTGGCTAGAGCCGGCCGCTGTGAGCAGCGGTGTCTGCCAAATCCCGCGGCCATAGGTGCCGGCGCGCAGCACCCCAAAACGTCCATCGCCCGTGGGAAGGGTTGCGGCCACTGCAAGGCTCACAACCGGAGAGTTCGGCAGAGCCGTTCCAAGCACGCTCCAACAGTTCGACGTCGAACATGTCGCGATCGTCTGGGTCACATACACGCCAGCGTCCATCGCAACGTACACGGTGTTCGCGTCGTTCGGATCGACGACCACAGCGTTCGCAGGAACATCGGGCAGGTTCCTGCTTATGTTCAACCAGCTACCGCCGAAATTCGTCGAGCGGTAGAGAATCGGCACACCGAATCCCATCACCGTCGCATACACCGTTCCTCCCGTCGCATCGTGAGGATCGACGGCGATCGACGAGATATCGAAGTGCGACGGATTGAAGACTGGCGTGTCGGAGCCGTTGTTGGTCACGGTGGAGAGCGAAATGTCGGTCCACGCCTTGGTGCTGGTGGCCGTGTTCGCGGTCTTGGTCATGAACAGGTGCCCGGGAATCGTCGCGCCGCCGTCCTGCGATCCCGCGATTCCCGCGTAGATCACCGTTGATCCTGAGTTCTGCAGGTTCGGCGATGTCACGCTCGGCCCTCCTGCGGCGATCGATCGGATCATCGGGCTGTAGAGGCCGCAGGGCACCGTGATGCCTCCCATGGCAGGGCTGAGCGCGTTCGCATCCGACCAAGTCGAGCCACTTGCGGCCGCTCCTCGCCACACACGGCACGTTCCTACCAGAATGCTCGTCGTCAGCGCTGGATCAAGCAGCGTTGGAGCGTCCAGATAGCTCGTATCTCCGGCCACCTGCGTCGCACCGATAGTCGCTGGGGGAAGGAAGTTCGCGGCGTTGCAGTTGTTCCCCAGAGGACATGCATCCAGGTTCACTCCCGCGCCGATCGTCGCGTACCAGTTGGAGGACGTCACCGCGTCGATCGCCGGGTAGCCTCCTTCGCCGGCGGATAGCTGCGGCCAGGACTCAAGCGCTTCCGCCGTCGACGTTGCCGCCGATCCATTCGCGCCCAGACCGGCAATCAGCGTGTTCGAGCTGCCCGGGCTCTGTGCGAAGCCCACCACCTCGCCCAGTGATCCGCCCGCACCAATCGCCACGTTCAGGTTGTCGAAGTGCGTCGCATCGCTCGCCGAACAGGTGTTCCCTGTCTCTGCGACGCCATCCAGCGAGCGCCAAAGCCCGCTGTCATTGCCCAGAAAAACCAAAGGCCCGCCAGTAGCCTCTGCCACCGTCGCGATGGCATGTTGAGCGGCCGCTACTTGCGCCGGAGCGTTGCAGCCGTCCAGTGCGTTGGTGGTGTTTCGAAGGCTGCAGCTTGACGCCCCGGCGGCCATCGCGCAGCTATAGAGATCCACCGTGCCGACATACAGGTCCGTACTATTTGTCGCGGCAGGTGCAGCGCTCAGCGCAAGGTTATAGTTGCCCTGCACAATCACCGTGCTTCCGCTGCCCACCTCCAGTGCGCCATTATCGATGCGGTTGGCGAAGATCGGTGCAGCCTTGGCACAGCTGCCGGAGCTCGCGCTGCAAAGGTCCTGCCATAGCCCCTGGTCGAGATTGTTGGCATCCACCGTGAGCGCGTAGAGATCCCCGGTGACCGGTTGCGCGGCCAGCACACCACGATAAATTGGGCAGCTGGCGCTACCCGCTCCTCCCGCTCCCACCGGGCAGTTCGCCGTCGTGAGATTCGCTCCCGGCTGCGTCGTCAGGCGAGTCCAGACCTTGCCATCAGGCGAGGAGTAATACCCATGCGACCGCACCGCCGCGTAGAACATGGCGCGCACCGGATCCCACACCACGGACGTCACCGCATTCCCGCTCCCGCCTGCTCCTAACGGCTGCGGCGTCTGCACCACCGTTGTTCCATCCTTGATCGTTGCCATCTGCCACGTCACGCCTGAGTCGCTGGAGTAATACAGCCCTGGAAGCGAATCTGCAGTCACCGCACCCACAATCGCACCCTGCGAGGAGGTAGAGAATGCCGCCACCACCAGCGTCGGCGTTGCCATACTGAATGCAATCCCCGCCGTCGCCAGCCCGATGAACGAGTGGTAGCCATTCACTCCGTCGTTCGAGACCTGAATCAGCGTCCACGTCAGGCCTCCGTCAGCCGACCGCAGCAGCCCTACACCATAATAGGAATCGGTAGCATTGTTCGGGTCCCCGGTGCCAGCAATCAACACCGGGTGGATGGTCGGCTGTACCACCAGCGCGCCAATCGTCAGGGAGGGCACAGCGCTGCCGCCGGAGTTATTGCTGAACGCTGGCAGCGTGTCCGTAAGCGGAGCAAAGGCAACGGAGTTCAGCGGCCCTGCCGCGTTGGTCGACTTCCACACGCCTCCCCCCGTCGTCCCGAGATACACCGTATTGCCCGTCGGATCGTTCGGGTCGGTCGCGATCGCGGCCACCCTGCCAGTGAGGTTGTTGTACGTCGCGGAGGTGACGGAACTCGGTCCCAACGGCTGCCACGCTGCCGTCAGGTTCGCGGTAACGTGCGCCACGGTGGATTGCTGGCCGCACAGGAATCGCGAGGGAAACAGGACCGAGACCAGCAGGAAGAGCGCGCTGCCGCTAAGCAGTGCGCGTGGGCGGCGACCAAGGTCGAACGCCGCGCGGAGGACGCGGAATCGGGTGCTCGCGAAACGTCTCTGCGGCAAGCTGGAACCCAGACATTCAGTTGTGAGGACCGGATCCATACTGCGCTAATCGGATCGAAGGCCTCGGAAAATGAGGTTTGGAGACAGGGAAATCTGCTTATCTCCAGAGCGACCGTCCCAAATTGGGACACCCAATGCTCAGCAGAGTGTAGCAGGGACCGAACCTTTCTGCGGTGAGCCTGGTTCGCGCCGACGAGTTGTCGGTTGGAGTCGTCGGCTCACGCAGCCGGCCGATGCAATACCCGCATGAACGTCGGTCTCACCACCAGGCCGAAGAGGTCCAGGCCGGCGTGCGCGACAATGGCGATCCAGAGATCGCCCGTCCATAGATACAACCCGGCCATCACCACACCCAGCAGCGTGGTCATCACCACGCCCACCACGCCTTGATAGATATGCATCAGCCCAAACAGGATCGTCGCAAGTACAAACGCCAGCAGAGGCTGATGCAGAAGCCCGGTCAACAAGAGTGGCAGCAGTAGGCGGAAGAAGCACTCCTCGCTCACGCCGGCGTTGATCGACAGCAGCGCAGCCCATCCTGTCTCTGCTCCGTTGCGCGGCATTAGCGGCTCAATATCGCCCAGCGTCGTATGGGAGGTCTTCAGCCTCTTCGCCATCAGCACGCCCAGCAGACTGCCGGTAACCATGGCAGCGACGGCGAAGCCGATCAGGAAGCTCTTGTCCAGCATCGCTGTCGTCGGCATCTCGGCGCCGAGCCGTGCCGCCACGGGGATAAACTCCGAGGGCAGCGTAATCAGCGAAGGCAGCCGCCGAAGGATCAGAAGGCTCACCATGCTGGTCCCGAAGAATGTCAGGAAGCTCTTCAGCACCCACATTCGGTAGCAGCGCTGGCGCTCCCGCGTGTCGGTGAGGCGCTTGAACGAGGCATACTCCGACGCGTCGTTCCGCACGAACCACCACAGCACGGCGACGCTGACGACAAGCAGCAAAAGCTTTAGCATAGGAGTTCCCAGAAAAGTCTACGCCACTGGATCACGCCGCAGGTTCCAACGCAGCCTTGGCTGTCAATATGTTCGCACCGTAAAGTTGATGACCTTCGCCATGCGGCTATCGAACTTGCTGATCGTATGAGTCTCCGAGTGGCGTCCGCGAAACACCACCCACACCACGTAGTCCGCATTGCCGTCGAGCCGCTTGAACTCGTAACTCCCGTTGGCCTCCGTGATGTAGGTAGCCAGCTCGCGCGAGCTTTCATTGCGTAGTTCCACCACGGCTCCGCGAATCGGCTCGTGACTGGTGTCGGCGACCATTCCCGTCAACGTGCGCACCGTCGCCTGGGTGGGCATCTGCGCGGCTGCAGGAAGAGCCACGAGCATCAGGCACGCACCCACGCACACTGCCACCATCGCGATCCAGTTATGCCGAGGCTCGACCGTTCGCGTAAGAGTTTGCATAAAATCTCGGCTCATCCAAATGATAATGCAACCGGTAATTGTTGGCCTCTCCGTACTACATAAACGGACTCCGGGGTTGGATGCATGGCAAACCCCGTGTAAAGCCAATCTTTGCCTCATTACCGGCTAAAGTAACCGCTGCTAGTAACTGTGTCCAAGCACAGGATGTGCCTCGTACGGCTCCTCCAGCCGCTGGATCTCCTCGGGTGTCAGTTTCAATTCCACTGCATGCAATGCGTCTTCCAGCTGATAAAGTTTGCTCGCTCCCACAATCGGTGCTGAAACCGCGGGCTTCGACAGTACCCACGCCAACGCGACCTGCGCGGGCTTCACATTACGCTGCGCTGCAATCTCTACCACGCGGTCCACGACGTCGAAGTCCGTCTCGCGATAGTAGAGCCCGTGGCCGAAGTCGTCAGTGCGTGCGCGAAGAGTCTCGCTCTTCCCATCACCCCGTTTGCGGCTGCCGGTCAAAAATCCTCTCGCCAGCGGACTCCACGGAATGCACCCGATCTTCTGGTCCAGACACAGCGGAATCATCTCCCGCTCTTCCTCGCGATACACCAGGTTGTAATGATTCTGCATTGTCACAAACCTCGCCAGCCCATTCGCTGATTGAAAGTTCAGCATCTTCTGGAACTGCCACGCATACATGCTCGACGCTCCCAAGTACAGCGCCTTGCCCGCCTTCACCACATCGCTCAACGCCTCGCAGGTCTCCTCAATCGGAGTCTCCTTATCGAAGCGATGGATCTGGTAGAGGTCCACATAGTCCACTCCCAGACGCTTCAGGCTCGCGTCAATTGACGCAAAGATATGCTTGCGCGAAAGTCCCCTATCGTTCGGTCCATCACTCATTGGGTTGAAGACCTTGGTAGCGATCACCAGCTCTTCGCGGCGAGGCTGGAACTCGCGCAGCAGCTTACCGGTAATGCGCTCGCTCTCGCCCAGCGAGTAGACATCGGCCGTATCAAAAAAGTTGATGCCCGCCTCCACCGCGCGTTGCACAAATGGCCGCGCGTCGTCTTCTTCCAGCACCCACTCACGCCAGCTCTTGGCGCCGTAGGTCATCATCCCCAGGCAGATCGGCGACACACGCACACCGGTAGAACCAAGGCTCATAGTCGATAACGGAACGCTCACGTTTTCACTCATGCATCATTGGACGCGCCTCGCGCCTCCGCGGACTCCAGCCAACGCGCAGGCGGCAACGACCCGCCACACGCGGAAACCTGTCCATACAGGCAACCAAACACCAATGCATCTGAGGACGAGGCACTTCAATCAATACAGCGTCGCACGAGCCGCCTGCATCGTATTTAGCTAGAGTCGTTTGTG
>Ga0302140_10012330_pt1 | contig 10486 bp, 6 predicted proteins | sample I_Bog_E1_1_FD_202095 | JGI IMG/M metagenome (GOLD analysis project Ga0302140, IMG submission 202095) | Peat permafrost microbial communities from Stordalen Mire near Abisko, Sweden - I_Bog_E1_1 | ecosystem: Environmental > Terrestrial > Soil > Wetlands > Peat | place: Sweden: Abisko, Stordalen...
GCCGAATCGCCCCACCACATTTCCCTGCCGGTCAACCAGGAACTTGGTGAAGTTCCATCGAATCTTTCCGCCGCCAAAAACTCCCAGCAAACCTGGCTGCCGCTCCTTCAGGATGCGATAGAGCGGATGCGCATCTTTGCCGTTCACATCGATCCTGGCAAACAGGGGAAAGCTGACCTCGTATTTCTGCCGGCAGAAGGCTCCGATCTCATCCGCCGACCCCGGTTCCTGCCGTCCAAACTGGTTGCACGGAAAGGCAAGCACCGCAAACCCGCGGTCCTTATATCTCCGATATAGTTGTTCCAGCCCCGCGTACTGCGGCGTGAACCCGCATTGGCTGGCAGTATTCACAATCAGCAGCCCCTTGCCATTCCAGGTCTCCAGGCTCACCAGGGTCCCATCCAGCAGCGGAGCATTGAACCCGTAGATCGTCGGTTGCGGCTCGCCGGTCAATGCAAAACCTCCCTCCTGACAAGATGCCATGTTTGCGCAACGCGCGTCTAAGATGCATGCCGTGCAGCGCGAGGGGAATGCAATCACAGCCTCAACCCGTCTGCGTCCGGTAGACTGGGGGTTAGGCCCCGGTCCGAAGGCGCTTGGCGCGGCAGGGAATTGAAGGGAAAGGTGCGGTTTCCGGACCCTGCCCACGCTCCGCTGGTTTGGGTGGCATGGGTGCGGTCAAATATAATCAATTCTTTCCTCGATGCAGGATGCAGGACAGATTTTTCTTTCAGCTGTGAGGGTGTCGATATTCTTCCCGTGAAGCCGAACCAGAAGGCAAATTATGGCCCGCCCCAGTATTTGTGCTCGACGCAGGGCTCCTGCCCGGTGAAGACCAAGCGCGCATTCATCTCCCGCATTTTGCGGACCTCTCGCCTGCTCCGCATCGGGCTGTCGCTTGTGCTGCTCATGACCGCCGGCGCGGCACTGGCCCAGAGTTCTCAGACCATCGACTCCATCCGCGTGATCGGCAATCGGCGCATCCCCAAGGAGACCATCCTGGCGCGTCTCTTTACCCACCCCGGCGATGTCTACGACCCCATCTCCATCGAGCGCGATTTCAATTCGCTCTGGAACACCAGCTACTTTGAAAACCTGCGCATCGAGCGGGAAGACACGGAAAAAGGCATCATCCTCGACGTCTTCGTCAAAGAAAAACCGACCATCAAGGAAATCAACTACAAGGGCAACAACTCGGTGTCCACCTCCGACATTCTCGACCGCTTCAAGAAGGAGAAGGTCGGCCTTTCTGTCGAGGCCCAGTACGACCCGGCCAAGATTCTGCGCGCCACCACCGTCCTCAAAGACCTCCTCTCCGAGCACGGCCACCAGTTCGCGATCGTCAAGCTCGACATCAAGGACATTCCCCCGGCTTCCGTCCAGGTCAACTTCAATATCAAGGAAGGCCCCACCGTGAAGGTGGGCAACATCAAGTTCACCGGCAATGAGCACATTCCCGGCCTGGTGCTGCGCCGCGCCATGAAGAACCTCAAGCCCATCGGCATTCCTTACTCCATCTTCTTTGAGGACATCTTCCCGCAGACTTTCGACGCCTCCAAGCTTGAAGAAGACGCCGAGCGCGTCCGCCTGGCTTATCGCGACAAGGGCTACGCCAACGCCGCAATCGAAGAGCCCAAGACGCAGATTCGCGACGAAGGCGGTCTCAACTTCTTTACCTTCCGGCCCAACAAGGGGAAACGTATCGACATCCTGATGCCCGTTGAAGAAGGCGCACGCTATCGCCTTGGCACCATCACTTTCACCGGCAACAAGGCCCTCTCGAACACCAAGGCCCTGCGCGCCCAGTTTGCCCTCAAAGACGGCGACTGGTTCAACGCCACGCTTATCCAGAAGGGTTTGGAGAGTCTCAAGAAGGCTTACGGAGGATATGGCTATATCAACTTCGGCGCCATCCCCAAGCCCGTTTACGACGATCAGAAAAAGACCGTCTCGCTGGATATCGACATCGACGAAGGCAAGCCCTTCTACGTCTCGCGCATCGAGTTTCAAGGCAACACCATCACCCGCGACAAGGTCATTCGCCGTGAACTGCTGCTCGACGAAGGAGCGGTCTACAATTCCCAGCTCTGGGAGTACAGCCTGCTCCGCCTCAACCAGCTGGAATACTTCAATCCGCTCCGTGTGGAAGAAGACTCTGAAGCCCACCAGGATGCCGAAGCCGGCACCGTAGACCTGCTGCTCAAGGTCAAGGAAAAGGGCAAGAACTCCATCGGCCTCAACGGCGGAATCAGTGGCCTTTCCGGCGCTTTCCTCGGAGTCAATTATCAGACCAACAACTTCCTCGGCCTGGGAGAAACCCTCAGCGTGCAGGGCAACCTGGGCAACGTCGCCCGCACCTTCCAGTTCGGATTTACCCAGCCCTACCTGCGCAATCGACCTCTCAACCTGGGCTTCCAGGTCTTCAACAGCAAGCAGGACTATAACGCCGCCAAGCAATATCAGACGTCCAGCGGAGCGTCACCCAACCTCTCTGCGGCGCAGTCGTCGCTAACACAGAATTACAACCAGGCTTCCACCGGCCTCACGTTGTCGCTGAGCTATCCGCTGAAGCGCCACGCCTTCCAGCGCGTCGGCATGACCTATAGCTTGAACAGGTCAACCATCACCGCGTTCAGCACCGCGTCGCAGACGTTCTTCCAGACCATCAGCTTCCGCTCCGGCATTCAGGGCTCCAATGCGCTAGCCGGAATCGTGAACAGCAGCGCCTCCTTCAGCTACATTTACAACACCATCAACAACCCGCTCCGCTCGCGCACCGGCAAGGAGTACTCAGCGGTGTTCCAGGTGGCGGGCATTGGCGGCAACGTCCGTTACATCGCGCCGTTCGTTGCCTACAAACACTTCATGCCCATGCACTACCTCCTCCCCTCCGCCAACGGACGCAACGTCCTCGGCGTGCGCGCGCAGATGAATTATGTGCAGGGTTTCGGCGGAGACGTGGCACCGCCCAACAATCGCATCTACTCTGGCGGCGAAGCTGAATTGCGCGGCTTCGATATCCGCGGCGCAACTCCCTACGGTTACGTCCCCAATCGCGTTTCCGTCCAGCTCACCAATCCTGACGGCTCCTGCGTGCCGCGCGATCCCAACAACCCGCAATTGAACCAGTGCCTGCAGATCCCCCTGCCCGTTTACGGCATCGCCTCCATCGGCGGCGACACCAACCTCACCACCAACGCCGAGTACCGCATTCCCATCGCCGGGCCGGTCATGATCTCGTTCTTCGACGACTTCGGCATCGACGTCGCCCTCAACAAAGGTCAGTTGAAGCAGAGCCCGGAAGGCTTCGCCTCTTTGACCGCTCCGCTCTACGGCTGCCCGGTATTCAACAACGGCGCCTGCCAGGGCGGCATCCCCGGCAGCCAGGTCGGCTTTCAGCAGAACATCCGTCCCATCGCCGGAACCAATTTCGTGCCCCGCATGTCGCTGGGCGGCGAGCTCTCGGTCATCATGCCCATCATCAACGCGCCCTTCCGGCTCTACTACGCCTATAACCCGCTCCGCCTTTATGAGACCCCCTATTGCAACTCCGTCATCCTCGGCGGCAACAAGGGCAGTTGCTCGGCTGAGCTGATTACCCGCGACCTGTTCCCGCCCGGAGGCGCAGGCGACTACACCTACACGGAATCCCTGCAGGCCTACGGTTCCCGCTACCTGTTTCGCGAACCCCGCAAGACCTTCCGCCTGACGGTGTCAACAACCTTCTAGTAACTGCCGTGTGCCCCATCCTTTTCGTGTTCTCGGCGAAAAGGGTACCCGCGAATCCTGCGCTGGATCTCGATTCTGAGACGTTCGATGGCAGCCCTGGCCCGATTCGAAATCACGGCAACATTTACCCTCCCGGCTTTACCTCCCCCACCCCAGCCCCCTATAATCCATAGAGTTCCTGCTGATGTTTCCGCTCGCGTCTTTTCCTGTCTCCGTCCTAATCCGGGACCGGGGTTCCCTAAAAAAGACCGTTAGGTTTCACAGGAGGCACAGGCTCGGCCCGCCGATGCTCTGCGGACATCTACCCGGGAATCGCGTCAAAGCAGGTTGAAGGAGTCTTACATTCAAATGAAGCGTTCCATTGTGCTCGTTCTTACGCTGGCCTCGGGTTTTGCCCTGAGCGCAGCCGCTCAAACTTCGCCAGCCCCTGCCGCGTCTACGCCGGCTGGCCCCGTCAAGGTGGGCGTCATCGCTTTCCAGGCTGCGGTGAGCCAGACCAACGAATTCCAGCGCGACTCTGCCGACCTGCAGAAGAAGTACGAGCCCAAGCGCGCCCAGCTCAAGACCATGGCCGATGAGATCGAAGGTTTGGAAAAGCAGTTGCAGGCGCAGGGCAGCACCCTGAGCGAAGCCGACCGCGCCGCCAGGACCAAGACCGCGGACGACAAGAAGAAGCAGGCGCAGCGCTTCGCCGAAGATGCGCAGAACGACTTTGGTACGGAATTGAACGAAGTCTACAGCAAGGTCGCAACCAAAGTATTTGACGTCTTGTCGGACTACTGCAAGCAGCAGGGATTCACCCTGGTCCTGGACGGGACGGCAAGCCAGCAGCAGGCCCCGATAGTGCTGTTCGCAACCCCCAACATCGATATCAGCAAGGCCGTTGTGGATGCCTATAACGTCAAGTCCGGCGTTCCCGCCCCGGCGCCGCAACCACCCACGGCGCCGTCTCCCAAGCCGGCAGCGAAGACGCCACCCGCCGCTCACTAGCCATCCCCATGTAAGCTGGTCGATCCGCCAAAAAAGCCCCGCATCGCGGGGCTTTTTTGCTCCCCGCGGCGTAATCCGAGAAACCAGACCCTGGTAGTGGCGCAACTTTTAAAAGCTCACGGATTCTCATACGAGATTCATGAGCGTATGATTTTGACCACTATGGATGGGCTTATTCCCCATTATGAGCTTCGCTGTAAAGGTTGTGGCTCAACCATGCTGCTGCCTGTAGGCATGATAGGACGGATATTCGCTATTCCAGACGCCCAACCCAATTTTTCACACGCGATAGGCGTAGTATGTCGTCGATGCAAGAGCGTGGACATCTACTTTCTCGATAGAAAACACCCCCGTCACACTCCTGCCTATTTAGTGAAATTCGCAGACCCAATCCGCGATACCATGGACGGCCCAATGCTCGAATGCGGCGAGGAAGGTTGCAAAGCTCTCTTGCCACTCATCGCACAATGGATCCCGGATACCACCACCGCAGAGCGCAAAGCCGATGTCGAGACTTGGCGCTGGGGTCACTTGCAGTGCCCGGAGGGGCATCCTATCGCAAAGCCCAATTGGGAGCTTTCGTAAATCCTCCATAAGCCAACTGCACCATTACCCAAACCCCACGTGGTTTGACGCTCCCCTTGCTGCCCTCCTATAATCCAGACTGTCCCGCTGACGTCTCAGTCTGCATCTTTTCCGTCTTCGCTCCCTCCGGTGGTGTCGCTGGGTTGGTAAGGACCGCGAGGTTGTTCCGGAGGCAACCGGCTTGCTCTCGCCCCTACGCGCGGCTCGGCCGTTAAAGAAAAGTCGAAGCGGGAACCTGAAGGAGTCTTCCATTCACATGAATCGTTCTCTTTTACTCGCCACTTTGCTGGCCTCGGGTTTTGTCCTTGGCGCCGCCGCACAAACGCCCGCAGCTCCCGCCGCGCCAGAAGGCCCCACCAAGATTGCCATCATCGCGTTCCAGGGAGCAGTGGCCCAGACCAACGAGGGGCAGCGCAACTTCGCCGATCTGCAGAAGAAGTATCAGCCCAGGGAGAACGAGCTCAAGGCCCGCAACGACGAGATTGAGAACCTGACCAAGCAGTTGCAGGCCCAGGGCAGCACGCTCACCGAAGCAGCCCGCGCGGCCCAGGCCCGCACCATCGACGAGAAGAAAAAGAAGCTCGACCGTGACGCGGAGGATCTGCGCACCGAAGGCGCTCAGGAGGCGAACGAGATGTACAACGCCGTGGCCTCCAAGGTTTACGACGTCCTGGCCAACTATGCCCAGCAGCAGGGATTCTCCATCGTGCTCGACGTCTCTCAGCAGCAGAATCCCATTCTTTTTGCCCTTCCATCCACTGACATCACCAAGCCGGTTGTAGAAGCCTATAACGTCAAGTCAGGCGTGCCCGCGCCGCCGCCGCAACCGCCAGCCGCGCCCGGCTCCCAAGCCAAGCCGCAGGCTCCCGCGGCCCACTAAGCGGGCTCATGAACTCGAAAAGGGCCTCGAATCCCAGGGTCTCATTCCTGCTCAATTCTGCTTACTCACCAACAGGCCAAATCGTCAAGGCTGCCGCGGAAATAATTTCCGCGGCAAAGGCCCCCTCTTGTGGAAAAAAATGTGGATTATTTGCCGCTATATCCCGAACGCATGTTCTATTTTGCTCTTGTCAACGGCGGCTTCTTTCTGATATGCCACATAAGTCCTTATTTATCAACATAAACTTCATCCACACAGGAGTGGCCAAAGAACCACCTCCGGGCCCCTCGGAATGCGCCCCATTTCACAGCTTTCCACAATCGCGCATGAACGCCCTGTGACCGAAGTATCTGCATGGTTACTGTTTTCTACTCATTTCTGCTGATCTTCGCCCACCCGGAGTACTGCCAGGAAAGCCTCTTGTGGAATATCCACCTTGCCAATCCGCTTCATCCGCTTCTTGCCTTCCTTCTGCTTTTCCAAGAGCTTCCGCTTGCGCGAAATATCTCCGCCGTAGCACTTGGCTAGAACGTTCTTCCTCAGCGCCGCCACCGTCTCCCGGGAGATGATCTTCGACCCGATGGCCGCCTGGATGGCCACCTCGAACTGCTGCCGCGGAATCAGCTCCCGCATCTTCGACACCAGCAGCTTGCCGCGCTCATAAGCGAAGTCCCTGTGCACGATGATCGAAAGCGCATCCACCGGCTCGCCGGAAACCAGGATGTCCATCTTCACCATTGGCGACGCCCACTCGCCGGCCAGTTGATAATCCAACGATGCGTACCCGCGCGAGATAGACTTCAGCCGATCGTAGAAGTCCAGCACAATCTCGTTCAGCGGCAGCTCGTAGGTCAGCATCACCCGCGTCGGCGTCACATATTCGAAGTTCAACTGCTTGCCGCGCTTCTCTTCCACCAGCTTGAAAATCCCGCCCACATATTCTTCATTGGTAAGAATCTTGGCCGTGATCACCGGCTCGCGAATTTCTTCGATGTTCGTCGGATCAGGCCAGCGCGAAGGATTGTCGACCTCCACCACGCCGCCGTCGGTAAGCGTGATGTGGTAGCGCACGCCCGGCGCGGTCGTGATCAGATCGAGTTCGTATTCGCGCTCCAGCCGCTCCTGGATGATCTCCATGTGCAGCAGGCCCAGAAACCCGCAGCGAAACCCAAACCCCAGCGCCACCGAGCTCTCCGGCTCGAAGAAGAACGACGAATCGTTCAGCCGCAGTTTTTCCAGAGCATCGCGCAACAGCGTGTGCTCATGCGAGTCCACCGTGTAGAGGCCGGCAAACACCATCGGCTTGATGTCTTCAAACCCCGGCAACTGGGTCGCCGCTGGCCGCGCATCTTCGGTTACTGTGTCGCCGATCTTGGTGTCGCCCACGTTCTTGATGGTGGCCGCGAAAAACCCCACCTCGCCCGCCGTCAGTTGCCCAATCTCCACCGGCTTGGGCATCAGCACGCCCATCGACTCCACCTCGAACGATTTCCCGTTCGACATCAGCCGGATCCGCTGCCCTTTGCGCATCGTTCCCTGCACCACCCGCACCAGCGTGATCACGCCGCGATACGCATCGAACCACGAGTCGAAGATCAGCGCCTGCAGCGGCACATCCGGGTCGCCCGTCGGCGCGGGCAGCCGGTGCACAATCGCTTCCAGAACTTCGTGTACGCCCTGCCCGGTCTTCGCGCTCACCGGAATCGCGTCCGTCGCGTCCAGTCCAACCGCCTTCTCAATTGCTTCCTGCGTGCGCAGAATGTCCGCGGAAGGCAGGTCGATCTTGTTGATCACGGGAATGATTTCCAGGCCGTGATTGATCGCCAGGTACGCATTGGCAAGCGTCTGCGCCTCCACGCCCTGGCTGGCATCCACCACCAGCAGCGCGCCCTCGCACGAAGCCAGCGACCGCGAAACCTCGTAGCTGAAGTCCACATGCCCCGGCGTGTCGATCAGGTTGAGCTGATACGTCACCCCGTCGTCGGCCTTGTACATCATGCGAACGGCATGCGCCTTGATGGTGATTCCCCGCTCCCGCTCCAGGTCCATGTCGTCAAGAATCTGCGCCTGCATCTCGCGCCCGGTCACCGAGCCGGTCAGTTCCAGAAGACGGTCGCTCAGCGTCGACTTTCCGTGGTCGATGTGGGCGATGATGGCGAAGTTGCGGAGGAGGCGGGCATCCATGCGGGGGTTAGCTAGAGGAGGCTTCCGTGCGCTGCCGCACGTCCGCCGCGGCGGACCCTCCAGGCCATAGCTTATCATCGGGATAGTGTCTTCTGCGGTCCGAGCCCCAGCCGGGTGCGGCCAGGGCGGCGCGATTACTCAATGCAGAAAAGTTCGTATCGTCCACGGGTCGTCGGTTTCTCCCTGCTTGCCCTGCTGCTGGCCGGCTGCACCCCTCCCCAATCCGGCAACGCCAACCCGGATGCGAAGCCCCAGGCCACCGCTCCCGAAGTTGCAGCACCGCAGCAAGCCCCCACGCCCGCTCCTCCTCCGCAACCCACGGCCCAGCAGCAGCGCGTGCATCTCCTCATCCAGCAGGTTGAGGGGGCCTACTACCAGGGGCAGGCTGCCTATCGCAAGGGAGACCTGGCCAACGCCAAAATCGACTTCGACCGCGCCGTCGATCTCATGCTCCTCAGCGGCATCGACATCAAGTCGGACGCCCAGCTGCAGGATGAGTTCGACCGCATCGTCGATGGCGTCAACGCCCTGGAGATGGAAGCCCTCAAGCAGGGCAACGGCTTTGTCCCGCCCGAGGAGCCAACCCCCGCCGAGGCGGCCAGCGACGTAACGTTTGTCGTGGACCCCAACATCGTCGCCAAAGCCCGCGGCGCCCTGGCCACCACCAAGTCCGACTTGCCGCTGGTGGTCAACGACTACGTCGCCGCCTACATCAACTTCTTCGCCAACACCCAGCGCGGCCACAACACCCTGCTCCACTCCTTCCAGCGCGCCGGCCGCTACAAGGCGATGATTCAGCGCGTCATGGGCGAAGAAGGCGTGCCGCAGGATCTGATCTACCTGGCCGTCGCCGAATCTGGATTCAACCCCCGCGCCATGAATGTCCGGTCGCACGCCGGCGGCATGTGGCAGTTCATGCCCAATGACAAGTTTTATGGCCTGGCCCGCACCGCCTATGTCGACGAGCGTTTCGACCCCGAAAAATCCACCCGCGCCTACGCCCGCTACATGAAGTTCATCTACAACCAGCTCGGCGACTGGTATCTCTCCATGGCCGCCTACGATCACGGCACCGGCAACATCCAGCATGCCGTGCAGAGAACCGGCTACGCCGACTTCTGGGAGCTCTACAAGCGCAACAACCTGCCCGGCGAAACCAAGAACTACGTTCCCGAAATCCTGGCCGCCATCATCATCGCCAACAACCCCACGCAGTACGGCTTCGACGACGTCACCCTCGACCCGCCGCTGCTCACTGACACCGTGACCATCAATTACTCCGTCGACCTGCGCCTGGTTTCCGACATTGTGGACGCCCCGATGGACGAGCTGACCGCCCTCAATCCCAGCCTGCTGCGCATGGTCACGCCGCCCGACGCGCCCTTCGATCTGCACCTGCCCGCCGGCACCGCCACGCTCTATGAGCAGCGCATCGCCGCTATCCCGGAAGCCAAGCGCAACGCCTGGCGCTACCACCGCGTGGCCGCGGACGACACGCTCGCTTCGGTCGCCCACCAGTTCCGCGTCTCCGAGTCCGCGCTGGCCGACGCAAACGAACTGCGCTCCTCTGACAGCCTGCAGGGCGTCGAGGCGCTCGCCATTCCGCTGGCCCCCATTGCCTCAGCCTCTTCACATATCGTTCTCTACACTGCGCGCCGCGGCGATACGCTGGTCACCATCGCCGATCGCTTCGGCGTCTCGCTCAACCAGTTGCGTACCTGGAACAAGATGACCGGCACTAAGATCGAGCCCGGCCGCCGTCTCCATGTGGCCGAGCCCGCCGGCGCAGCGCACGCCACACGCAATCGCCGCGCAGCCGCAACTGAAGCTGGCAAATCAAGCAGGGAGGAGGCCGCGACCTCCGCGCCGGCTAAGGGCTCCGCTCACAATCGCAGCGCGAGTTCCACCAAAAAATCGACTGCTCCCACTAAGGCCGCGCCATCGAGCGCGAAGAAAAAAACCGCAAGCAGACAATCCACGCACAAGAAATCCTCAGCTCATTAGTACTACAGTTGTAGATCGCAGATCGCGGAGGGAGCAGGGGGTTTTAACCCCCTGAAAGATGGCGAATTTACTTGGCCTTTAGGCCCGGGCCTTTGGCCGTCCCCAAAAAATTGA
>Ga0302140_10012333_pt1 | contig 10484 bp, 10 predicted proteins | sample I_Bog_E1_1_FD_202095 | JGI IMG/M metagenome (GOLD analysis project Ga0302140, IMG submission 202095) | Peat permafrost microbial communities from Stordalen Mire near Abisko, Sweden - I_Bog_E1_1 | ecosystem: Environmental > Terrestrial > Soil > Wetlands > Peat | place: Sweden: Abisko, Stordalen...
AACCTCGGCCAAACTACGTCGCCTGTGCTTCACTCCCACTTCGCTCATAGCTATAGTGCACCACTAAACGAGGAGCGAGAACAGGGTGGGTTGCTCGGACGGATACGATTGATGAGCCGTTTGGAAGTCAGTGGCGAATTGAAGAATTGTTATGAGCAGGAGGCACTTGTCGAGCCGACCGCGCCGTATTACGCACTCTATTCGTATAAAGTCATGAGCAGTGATCGTTTTGACTTGCTTGGGAACTGCCTTGCGATTTTGACAGGGATTGCTTCACCTGAATATGCAACGAACATGCTGACGTGGATTGAAGCTGAGTGCGAGGCCATGCGGGGCCGTGGAGAGCTTGTTGTGGATTTGCCGCCCTGTCTGTTTCCGTACATTCTGCCTCATCATGCGGATTGGCTGCCGCGATACGAACGGTATAATCGGCCGGGAGATTATCACAACGGAGGAGTGTGGCCATTCATTTGTGGTTTCTATGTCTCGGCGTGCGTGGCCGCAGGGCAAATGGAACTGGCGGAGAGAAGGCTCTTAGCTCTGACAGAACTGGTCAAGCCGTGGCATGAGAACGCAGCGGAGTGGGGCTTCAACGAATGGATTCATGCCCAAACCGGAAAACCAAGCGGCAGGGATTGGCAAACCTGGTCGGCTGCAATGTACTTATACGCCGCTGAGAGTGTGTTGCAGGGACGCACACGGTTCTTCGACGATGTACGCAGTGTCAATCTGGGTGCAGCAATGTAGTGCCAGAAAGCACCAAACATTGTGGCTGCGATCTGACATGCGCCTTCAACATCTCTGAGCCTCTTATCGAGTTCAAGGCACAATCACGGCCGACCCGTTCTCCGTTTCATTTTTTACAGCCTCCAGTGCCTGGTTGGCCTGATCCAGTGAAAAAACGGAAACGCGCGGTTGAATTTTGAGCTTGGTCGCAAGCGCGAGGAAATCGCGTGCGTCGTCCCGCGTCATGTTAGCCACACTGCGTATCTGTCGTTCTCCCCACAGCAACTTGTCATAGTCGAAGCGGGGCATTTGGTCAAGATGAATGGCATTGATCGCCACCACCCCGCCTTTGCGCAGGTTCGACAGCGCATCAACTACCACCTTGCCACTTGGCGCGAAGGTGATTGCGCAGTCCAGCGCCACCGGCGGCCGGGCATCCTCGTTACCGACCCATGTCGCGCCGAGACTGACAGCCGCTGCACGGTGTGCTTCGCCCCGCGTGACGACATATACCTCGCATCCCCAGGAATGCAGAATTGGAATCGATAGCGTCGCGGAGCTGCCGAGGCCGAAGAGCCCTACGCGGTCTCCGGGATTTACACCCGCTACTCGCAAGCTGCGGAAGCCGATAATGCCGGCGCAGAGCAACGGCGCCACATGGGTGGCATCGAGTTCGTGCGGAAGAGGATAGGCGAAGGCTTCCCGTGCAAGCGCATATTCGGCATACCCTCCATCGACTGAATAGCCCGTGAAGGTCGGGTGATCACAGAGGTTCTCCATGCCATGCTTGCAGAAAAAGCAATCGCCGTCGGTTCCACCCATCCACGAAACGCCCACGCGGGTCCCTAAAGGTAAACCCGTGCTGGCTCCCTCAATCACCTCCCCCACTATCTGATGGCCGGGTATCAGTGGTTGATGAAGCATCGGCAGATCGCCCTCCACGATGTGCAAGTCTGTGCGGCACACGCCACATGCGAGGACGCGCAACAGCACGTAGCCCGGCGTTACCTGAGGGCGAGGCACATCTTTGATACTCAAATTAAGAGCGGTGGTCCTTATTGCTGGATCGAAGATGGCAGCTTTCATGAACGGTCATCCTTCTCCCTGAAGTCTGACACATGCTCTTTGCCGTTGCTGAGCAATCGGGCGCTGCGTTTTGCCTTTCGTCGCCCGGGAATCTGCGATCGCTACTATTCAACTTTAACTAACAGAGGCTTCCCGCCGTGTCGCCTCCCCCGGTGAACGGCGGCAGGATACCTACCACAATGGCTGCCGATGTCGGGTGGCGCTCGGGACCAGTACAACGCCACCCTTTACGACCTCGGAGCCGCTTGGGATGAACGGTACATGCGAATTCCTGTCAAGCCGGATTATTCCCGACCCGGTGGCGGCTAGAATCTATCGGCACGGTGGAGTTCAAAGACGTGGGTTAAAGTTCCGTACGGAGGCAAATGAGCCATGAATAAGGCCGCAACGCTTGAACTGATTAAAGAACAGCAGTGGCGATGGGCATTTTCTCATGGCATCGGAGTCGCGCCCAATGGTCGTGTGAAGAATCTCGATGATAACTTCTTCGCTCCCCTGCATCCAATAAGCATAAAAGAGATTCGCGAAGGTGATGGCGGTGAACTCGGTACTCCTGAGAATGTCGGCAAACTCTACTCACTCTGGTCGTCTTCTGCACTGCTATGCAACGTATTCGACTACTGGCGTGAACGAACTCTTGCTCCATTGCTGACGGCACTTTCCGTGCAAAATTCCTCTTACGAACAGCCGGGATTTGAGCAAACATTCCGTACCGGAGTTCGGAGCGCACGAGCAAACGTTGATGTGATCTTCCGTGCCTGTGGGTCTGCGTGTTTACCAGTCGCAATCGAGAGTAAGTTCACCGAGCCATACCAGCCCGGGGAGAAAGAGCGCCTACGCCCATCCTATTTCCAAAAATGAGAATACGTGGGACACGCTGCCAGCGTGTCGGACAGCAGCAGAATCCCTTACCGTCTCGAAGCGGTTCGAATGTCTCGACGCCGGGCGATTACTGAAGCACATGCTCGAACTGACACGAACCTTTGGGCAAGGCCGTTTCGTCTTACTCTATCTCTGGTACGAGGTGGAGGGCAGCGAAGCGTCAGACAAACATCGTGATGAGGTCGTCGAGTTCAGCCGCCTCATTTCGACTGAAGTCCAGTTTCGGAGTGAAACGTATCAACGATTCTTTGACAAACTTACACCGAGTGTAGTCGGCACGTCTTACGAATCGTACCTCCGGTCGCGATACTTCGAGAACTTGTGATTTCGCGTCGATGCGTTCGGAAGCTGCAGGTCACAACGTGCCGTTACCTCACATAACCCCGCGCATCCAACCCTAACATCAGCGACCACTCGTTCCTCAGGCGTCAGCGGCGGCTTGGAGTTGCTACCGAGCGAGCGATTCACGTTGGCACGGTTCGTCCACGCCGCTGATCTCATCAAACGTGGCCGGCCCTCCTTGGGCTTGCATGACCTCATAGAGGAGGGTCTGCTGGCCGCCGCTCATCTTTGGCATTGAATTGGATGTCAGTGTGAATTTAGGCATCAGTTCAACCCTCCCGGCGCTCGGTAATCGTCCCGGCGTGAAGAAGCGAATGACAGTTCGGACAAAGAGGCAGGAGACTGCGCGGCGTAAAGGTCTCCGATGATCCGACAGTGCATGAAGAGCGTGTAGCTTCCATTGCTGATAGCAATGCTTCAGACCGCTCCAGTAATGCCAACGCGGGACTAGCAAAATGACTTCAGGGTGTTGACCGACCCGGAACATCACCTTGCAAACCGACTAAGATGATTCCGAGAATTCTGGAGAGGGCCAATCAACAGAGTGATAATCGAGTCAAATTCGGTAACCAGATGGGACCTCTATATGCGGCTTCTGGTTGCTATCACCGACTCGGACTAGTTTGACTACTTGGCAGAACTTCGTCCAGACGAGATGAACTTCTGGCAACCGAGCGGCTCGGTTTCGTTCAAAGCACTTTCACCCGGCGAACCGCTGCTCTTTAAACTACGCAGCCCAAACAGTTTCATTCTCGGAGGCGGGTTCTTCAGCCATTATGCTGTGCTTCCGGCAAGTTTCACATGGTCAGCGTTCGGACAGAAGAATGGCGCGAAGGATGAAGCGGAGATGCGTCGGAGGATAGAGAAGTACAGGAGCGTCGAATCCGACTCGGCTTCCGACTACGCAGTTGGCTGCATTCTCTTGCAAAGCCCCTTTTTCTTCACCCGTGATGAGTGGTTTCCAATTCCCGACTGGCCAAGAAACGTTCAGCGATACAAAGGATATTCCGATGAGGAAGAGATTGGAAGGTATCTTTGGGCGGAAGTGCACTTGCGGCTTTCACTACGTAACATCCCGGCTATGGAGCCTGAACTGGTCGCGGACGGCTCCCGGTTTGGTCAACCTCAGATGGTTATGCCGCGACTTGGGCAAGGCGCATTCCGCGTCATCGTGACCGATGTCTACAATCGGCGGTGTGCGCTCACGAACTCGCACGTACTCCACATACTAGATGCCGCCCACATCCGACCCTACGCTGACGGTGGAAGCCACAGCCCCAGAAACGGCCTTCTGTTGCGGCAAGATGTCCACACGCTGTTTGACCGTGGCTACTTGACCGTCACTCCAGATTATCGAGTAGAAGTGAGCCGCCGCCTCAAAGAGGAATTCGACAATGGCAAGGAGTATTACGCTCTTCAAGGAAAGACGATTCTCCTGCCCGGCAACCCGGCATTCAGGCCGTCACCGGAGCAATTGGTTTGGCACAACGACTATGTGTACCGGCAGTGAAGACATGTCGCGAGACAAAGGTGAGGAAAAATGCCTGAGCGAATCTTTGGCGAAATTGAGGGAGTAAAAGTGGGAGACGAACTTGCCACCAGAGAAGCATTGAGTGCGACCGGCGTGCATCGGCCACTTCAAGCCGGAATTTCTGGAAGCCAAAGCGAAGGGGCAGATTCGATAGCACTGTCTGGGGCTATGAAGATGATGAAGACCTCGGTGACCTCATTGTCTACACCGGACACGGTGGACGCAATCCAGACACTGGCCAGCAAACCGGCGACCAAACATTCACCAGAGGAAATGCTGCCCTTGCACGGAGCGAAGTATGGGGTCTCCCGGTGCGAGTCGTACGCGGATTCCAAATGGATTCTTCCTTCGCTCCAAAACAAGGCTACAGATATGACGGTCTGTACTGGGTGGACGAATTTTGGGAAGAATCCGGTCGGTCGGGGTTCAAGGTTTGGCGGTACCGTTTACGCAAGAATGAATCTACCGCTGCTCCATCGCCGGGACCGGAGATAGAGAACCCAAGAAATCCCAAACGCCGCCAGTTTACCACGACCCGAATCGTGCGAGACTCCGAAATGAGTCGAAGGATTAAACAACTTTACGATTACACTTGCCAAGTCTGCGGGACTCGCCTCGATACTCCAGCTGGCCCGTATGCAGAAGGCGCCCACATCCAGCCACTGGGGATTCCGCACAACGCCCCGATGTTGACTCAAATCTGCTCTGCCTCTGCTCAAACCATCACGTTTTGTTCGATGATGGAGCAATTGCCTTGGCGGATGACTTTTTAGTGTTGGGTCTGAAGTCCACGAAGCCAATCATCAAGCATCCAGTCGAAGTCAAATACGTACGTTATCATCGAGAGCACTTCGGGGCGCTCATTGGGAATGCATCTTAACCAAGGCTATTAGCGTATGGTGTTCTCATTCTCCATCGTTGGGTAAGGGCGAGTTTGCTACCGAGAAGCCAGCCGACGACAATTGAGTGGAACGGAAACTCCTTTACTCCTGCAGATATGGCGCGTTGACAGCGGTTGCACTCGACAACGAATTGTTTCGACAATTGCACCATGCCTAGCCTCACATTTCGGTTAGCGCTCGCCGCGCAGCAACGACCTCTGACGCGACGAGTTGAAAGACTTTGATGGCCAACTGCGGCTCGGCTTGGATCGCTCTCTCGAAGTCTTCGCGAGTGACAAATCGAACGTCAGAGCCTTCACGAACGATTGCGGTCAACGTGTAAGGAGCATTAGCGCAAATTGCGGGTCCTCCGAGGATCGAACCGGAGGCGGCATGAAGGCACATCACCGTTTTGCCTGGCCGCGATTTCATCATTAGCTCGGCCTCCCCGCTCTGAAGAATAAAGAGACCGCTGGCGACTTGGCCTTGGGTGAAGAGAACTGTGTTTTGGTTGCAGGTGACGGGCGAGGAACGCTGTATGAGAGCGCGGATCAGCTCTTGATCGGCTGCGAACACGTTTTTCTTCATGAGTGAGAGGTACTTTCTGAAAGATGCTGGAATTAGCCGCTAGACGGACCAAAGCGGAGAATCACCCGCAAATGGTCGCACTCCTCCCACTTTTGTAAGGTGATGGCCAATACATCTGATGTAAGTAGCTCTGACTTGCGCCGTTTAATCAATACGTGTGTTGGCTTGATCTACGCCCGTGGTTGCGGTTGAGGGACGCCCAGGTCCTAAACGAGCAAAAGCTCCCCGCTTCCGAGGAGCTTTGCTTCTCTTGAAAAGGGAAGCTCGCAAAGCAACTATGCGCGTAATTCCGCTCTCTGTCAATTCAGCGGCTGTGTGTCTCTCTTACGTGGATAGCGAATTGAATTGCGAACCATTTGATGGTTTCCGGTGACGAAGCACCCTTGGATACCATTAGCGGCATTTGAACGCCGCAAACGGAACACATCGCAGAGTGGGGATGCGAGTTTGAATCATAGTCAACTAGCAATTCCAGTTTTATCGCCATGTCAAAGTCTTTCTGTGCTTAACCTCTCGCCAGCCCTCTAGATGTTCAGACTGCACCGTGACCCAATTGAGGCAAACTGGATTTTGAGTCAATCTGGGTTATACGTCATGAGGCTGCCACTGTCGAGCGAAGATCAAGGCCGACGAGAACTCGTTGCAAATTAGCTAGGTCGTCAATTACCTTCTTTATCGGCCTAACCACCCTTCTCGATCAGGGTGGCCGGGGAAGTCTCTGCGGTTTCCGCATTGCGCACTGGCAGGTGCGGTCAACGTCTATCGTTCCACCACGGCCACCTTTTGAACCTACTCGCCGCGCAGAGTGTCGAGTGCTTTGCCAGAAAGTCTCACGCGTATGAGGAGCTTTCCTTATTTTCCACTTTGGTAGTGTGATCCACGTCACATATTCCTAATTTTGAAACGCATTAAGATAGTCGCAATCTCAGCCTACTCGTACCACATTCTCGCCGTATCCCTCCCGCCTGAGGTCAATTCGTTGCAGACCACCAAAATCCTCCAAAGGCTGGTAAGAGTCGGGAGGAATCCCGGCTGTCACCGTCCAGTTTGCCAAGCGTATTATTACGCTGCCTTGGGGTACTGATGCAGGGTGTCCCGCGAGATGCCCAACTCCCTGGCTAGTGCAGCCTTGGATATGTCGCCGGATGCTGACTTAATCCTCAAGCTCAACGCGATGTTGGGCAGACCACATCGCAAAGGTCGGGCTTACAACGTCGAGGGCCACCCAACCAAAGGCGTAAATACCATTCATGGTGCGAATCGAGCCGGGTCGATTCCTTCAGTGCGTTCGGTATCGATGCCAATGTTCCGAATCTCAGAGCAGCCCCAGCGGGGCCGGTAACGGTGGCGACACCATATTGGACCCTGCCGTCCTGCGGATTGCTTTACGATCCGCTCTGAGCCGTCAATCTGCACTTCCGTACACCTGCATTTATGACGTGATTAGCCCGGCTCGCACAGCACCACAACCTCGCAACCTCCAACAATGTGAAGTCTCAGCGGGTCTCCGTGCGCTGCTTCGTGTGTTTTCGGCAGGCCTGCGTAATCAAGGAACTGGACTTAATTCTTGGCGGCTTTGCCGGTACGGCGCTTGGGTGAGAGCATCCGATTGACGTTTTCCACCGAAAAGGCCAAGGGATCGAAGTCCTCGCTTATCCATTCGCTGATTTCTTCGTGCCGTTCACGTTCGGGGTCAGCGAGGGCCTCGATAAGTTCGTAGTATCCGGGGATGCCTCCGCAGTCGTCCGGCGGGCACGCAAGCTTCCCGTCGATGCAGATTGGATATTCTATATCGAGACCGAGTGGGGTGGGAAGAAGCTTCTCCAAGACGACGGCGTGTTCCCAGTTATCGCCGGAATCGTACGTGTATATAAGCTTGGCGCCCGGTCTCCACAGCACCTTGGAGAGTCTAACCGTGCGCTCGTTTTCTACATTGGGCATGCCCATGCTTCGGTCTTCAGGGTCGGGGATCCCGAAGTGTCGATCAGCAGTGCGAAATTCGTGCGTGTGACCGCCCGCCCAACCCATCGCGGTTTGCAGCACATCGTGTAACCGCGCCAGCGTCAGAGACGAGGGAACAAGCAGGCGGCGCCAGATCGGCGGTTTGGTGCCGAGCAGAGTGACCTTGATCTGATAGATGTCCTGAGAACTCGCGATCTTCTTCGTTGGCATATCAGCCCTTTTCCGATGTTAAGATTCGGCGCACGGAAGTGCGACCGATGTTGAGTCGTCTGGAGATTTCAGACTTGCTGAGGCCGGAGCGATGAAGTTTACAGATCTGGCCGACATGGAGTCCAGCGGTTAAGGGCCGGCCCAACCGCTTTCCGTTCTGGCGGGCATGGGCGAGACCGGCCCGCACACGCTCCCCAAGGATCTCGCGCTCGAAGGCGGCGAACACGGCCAGCAGTGCGGCCATTGCGCGACCCGCCGGTGTGGTCAGGTCCAGCGCCTCTGTCAGTGATACGAAGCCGACGCCGAGATGCTCCAGTTCCTGCAGAGTTGCGAGCAGGTCGGTTACCGATCTTCCCCATCGGTCCAGACGCCACACGACAACAACGTCGATCTCTCTTCGCCGTGCCGCTTCCAGCAGTTCCTCCCGGCGTTGCCGTTGTGTTGCCCCGGAGCCAACCTCTTTCACCTGCATGGCAACGGTCCAGCCGCGCCGGGCAGCATATTCGCGCATGGCGCGGTTTTGCATGGGCAGCGTCTGTTGATCTTGAGTGGAGACCCGCGCATATAGGCCGGCGCGAACCATTTTGGCATTCTTTTGCCCCTGGCCAAAAACCTTCCCGGATTTCCTGCGGCCGGACCCTTGTTTTACGGGCACTTCACGATGCTCCCTGCCGATGGCCGCAGAGTATCCTTTTCGGCCACGTGGGATTCATCATAACTCTAAGTAGGTTCGGTATGATTCACAGTCCGTGCCAGAGTCTCGCGATAGTTCCAAGGCATCCATTGGGCGGGACAGGCGGCGAGTTCCTGGGCGTGGCGTTGTAACTCGATCAGGTAGTCGAAGGAGTTGGCGCCGCACAACTGGCAGGTATGGATCAAGCTCATGAACAGGTCACCGACCTGCGCACCGTTCAGGGTGCGATAGAACAGGGCGTTCTTTCGATGTAGGACCGCGCGCTTTAATGACCTCTCGACGATATTGTTATCGAGTGGCGCCCCCGCTTGGCGCAGGAACAACGTCAACGGCTTCCAGTGCCGCAGCAGATATCCGATCGCCTGGCCCAGCCCGGAGTTGGGCTCCGTCCTGCGCTCAGCTAACTGCGCCTCCAGCCAGGCGTGCAGTTTGTCCATCACCGGTCGGCTGCGTTCCTGATGAAGCCTCAGTCGCTCCTCCGGTGTCAGGCCGCGCTCACGCGCTTCGGCATCGTGACCATACACCTGGCCCAGCAACTCCAGCACATAGCGGCATTCGTTGGGGAAGTTCTCCGCCACATCCACGAACTGCCGGCGTCCATGCGCGAGGCAATTGGCCAGCAGGATCTCCACGCCCGCTGGTAGCTTCGGCACGTTGCGCGACAGCGCGTCGCACATCTGGATCGGGCTCGGCAGTTCCGCGCTCCGCCGTTTCAACACCTCTGCAAGGTTCTCGCCTGCATGCCGGCTTCCAGTAAAGTAAAGCGCGATCTTCCGGCCCTGGTCGACAGAGACGATGCCGCTTGTGAACACACCCGTACGATCGTCGGACGGATCGCGCTTCAGCATCAGCACGCGCATGCTGGTGTCGTCGTTGTGGACCACCGTGCCCTGTGCCGACTGCCTGATCAACTCATCTCGCGCCGGTTTGATCACCTGCGCAGCTTCCTCGACGATCTCCCACTGCGTGGCCGCCGGCAGCGGGATACCCAACTGGCTCTCCAGTTGTTCCAACCGGTTGAACGGAGTTCCGGCACCGTACTTGAGTTGAGCGATCATCGCCGCCGCCGTTTCGTCGTACTTATCCGTTCCTACACCTTCCGGCTCCTGCGCAGTGAACACCTGTCCGCAGGCGCCACAGCGCAACCGTTCCAGTGAGTAAACCGTAGCCGCCAGCGGTGCCTGACCGATAATCCGCACCAGCACCTTCGGCTCTGTCTGTCCATACACATTGCCTTTGTCGCACTCCGGGCAGCGGTCCCCGTGGGTCAGCTTCTGGTGCTTGATATCCACCTTCTGCGCACCACCAAACGCCTCTGCTCCATTGCGGCCGTGCCCCGGCGCCGGTGGCGTATTGTCATCCAGCCGTTGCCCTGTCTCTGAACCTTCCGGTTCCTCTACCACCTCGCTGGTTTTCTCCGTATTGCGCGGCCGCACCAGCATCGCCGCAAGAGCGTGCAGTGCGTCTTTGAGCTTGTCGTGATCCGCATCGCTCAACGGCGCCTCTCGTGCTCCATCCAGCACCCGGTCCAGTTCTTCCAGGTTCACGTCGATGCGGCGCCTGGTCTTTTTCATGCCACGCC
>Ga0302140_10012334_pt1 | contig 10484 bp, 8 predicted proteins | sample I_Bog_E1_1_FD_202095 | JGI IMG/M metagenome (GOLD analysis project Ga0302140, IMG submission 202095) | Peat permafrost microbial communities from Stordalen Mire near Abisko, Sweden - I_Bog_E1_1 | ecosystem: Environmental > Terrestrial > Soil > Wetlands > Peat | place: Sweden: Abisko, Stordalen...
AAGCACTCAGAAAAATATACATCGTCTTTTCAGATAATTAATTAATTTTTATAAATTATTAGGAACTCAAAAAAATACAATCCACATCTCTTTAACGGAAATAAATCTCGAATAATGATAAAAAATAAAATAGCTATATTTTTATTTGTTTTGGAAAAATTTCAATATTTTAAAAAAATTATTTGAATTTTATAATAAAAAAAATTTCAATTTTCTTAAAAAAAAAATGAATATGAACCCCACTCAAACTCTTATAGATGAATTTAAGCCCCAATATAACTTATTTCAATTAGGAGATCTTCCCTCTGAATCTTTTAATCCCCTCTCCCAGGGTTTATCCTTCTTCTCCCAAACTGACATTCCCAAAGCTATTTCCTCAATAAAAGCTATAGATCTTAAAGCCCTACGTATACTTTCGACATATTCCATGAAAATTGAAGAACTTTCTAATGATATTATTTTTACTTTAAACCAAGGCAATAATGTTTTCTTATTCGGTTGTGGTGCCACAGGCCGGTTATCAATATCTTTGGAGGTATTTTGTCGAAATGGCTTATTAGATTCGAAGTTTAATGATAAAATCGTTGGATTTATGTCTGGAGGAGATCTCGCATTGATCCGTTCAATCGAAAAATTCGAAGATTATCCATTATATGGTGCAAATCATCTCATGGATCTTGGTTTCAAGCAAGGGGATCTTTTAATTTCAACAACTGAAGGAGGAGAAACGCCGATCGTCATCGGCGCCACTGAGAAAGCCATCGAGATTTCAAAGCAAAAACCTTATTTTTTATATTGCAATCCGGATGAAATCTTGATAAAGAAGGTGGAGCGATCAAAGAAAGTGATTTTGAACCCTGAGATTAAAAAAATCTCTTTTGATATCGGTCCAATGGCCCTATCTGGGAGCACTAGAATGCAAGCTAGTACTGTTTTAATGTTTGCGGTAGGGGCTGCTTTTCAAAGGCTTAAAACTGAAGAGAAAATTTTAAACATAATTGAAGGAGTCATTGATTTTTATGAGAAAATGGATTTAGAAGCTTTGGGAAAATTCATTGAGCTTGAATCTGATCTTTACAAATCAAAGGAATACTTAATATATCGTACATCTCAGAAATTCGGTGTGACTATACTAACTGATACGACAGAAAGATCTCCGACATTCACTTTGAATTGTTTTGAGAATGTCTTGAATGAGAAAGATCCGATGAGCTTAAGCTATTTGAGTTTGAAGGGAATTGATGAAAGTGAAAAGGCTTGGAAGGTTTTGTTGGGCAGGTCACCAAGAACATTGGAATGGGAATTTTGCAAGAATCTGACAGGGATTAAAAGGTTATTGGGTTATGATATTTCGGAGAAAATCATGGAGATTAGAAAAGCTAAAAATGAGAAACAAAATATTTTCAATGTAGATATTGTAGATGCTGAAAAAAACATTATGAAATTTGAGCTGGGGAAGGCATCATGGGAGATTGCATTTGGGGAAATGCATTATTTGGGGATTAATTTGATTTTGAAGATGATAATGAATATTCATTCTACTCTCGTAATGGGAAGATTAGGGAGGTTTGAAAGCAATGTGATGACGTTTGTGAAGCCATCCAATTTCAAACTGATTGATAGAAGCATAAGATATATTAAGCAGATTTTGTTTGAGAAGTTTATGATGGAAGTAGAATATGAGGAAATTCTCAAGCTTTTGCCTCAAGTAGCAAATGATCTCAAGGAGGAGGAACCTTTTGTTGTCAAAGCTTGCAATTTTATTCATGATTATTTAACAAAGCTTTAAAAAAAATAAAATTTGATGAGTAAGAAAAGAGAAAAAAATTGAGAACTATTTTTTTCATTAATAAAATAATTTTTTTAATAAAATAAGAAAAATCATAAAAAAATTTATTAAATTTCAGAATAAAAAAGTTATGATAAAGAAAAAATCAATAAAAAATAATATAATTTTTCAGTCAGAATTTAACACTGACTCTCTTTTTTGGATAAAATGTGCTAATTTTGATTAACATGATTCCCATTATTTTAGATAAGATTTCACAAATTATCATGATAGAGTCCGAAATTAAAAAAGCTGAAACTCGTGTGACCAAACTCGCGACAACTCTTGTTGAATTTGAAAGAATTAACAATACAAGATCACTATAGAATTCATTTTCAAGGAATAAGAGCCTAGAGAAAATCAAAATAAAATCTTTGTTGTGATGCTTTCAAAAAAAATAATGCAATTTTTATAAATCTTTCTAAATTCAAGAATAATAAAATATGAAAGGGTTCTTCTTGTTGATAATCTCGGACTCTCTTTAATGTGGCCAGAGGCTTTTTTCTAATTTTTGACTAATAATTTTATGAATTTAAATGAATTTTGAGTTTTCTCATGAAAAAACTCAATAAAAAATTAAAAAATTTGACCTCATAATAAGCATAAAATTCAAACCACCTCTGACCAATGCTCACCCTTAACAAAAACATGAAGCAAGCCATATCCACCTTCAACAGATTATCTCCTGACAAAGCTTCCATCATCTTATCCCGTATTTTTTCCTCTCCAACTTCTGACACTCTGACCCTTTTTTCCTCCAAGGAGAAATCAAAACTGCTCAAATTGATCAAAATCTCAGAACCCGAGTTGCAAAATATGTTACGTGCTTTTTCTTTCCTGTTAATGCACGCAGTTGCCGAGAAAAACTACCCCGAAATTCAACAATTCCTTAAGAATTCAGGCATGACCCCAGAGAATCTCGAGGCATTTTCTCAGGCCTGGGTGACATTTAGTTCAGATTACGCCATTAGAATCAGAGAAAAACAATCAGCTATTCAAACTGAAGTGAAGGGATTTAATTGGAATATAAGTCTTGGGGTAGAGGATTCGAGATTACCAATAAGAGACTTCCATGAATTCTCCAAGGCCAATAAAACCTCCAACAATTTATATAATAAAGATGAAAGGAACCCGAATGTGGAACTCACTTTCGAGCTTAGTGGAAAAGAAGAATTCACAGTTAGGATAGGAAAAGAAGACGTGCAGGGGCTTTTCGAGACTTTCGAGAAGATCCAGGACAAATTGGATAATTTATTGTAAAGGAACAAACGATAAATATAGAAATATTAGATTTAAACAGATTATTTTTTCATGAGGTCTCGACGTTGTCTATCTAACAACTCCTTATATTTCTCAATTTCTAGAGATTTCTGCTTCATTTCTTCAGATAATCTCGTTATTTCATTGTCTTTTCGTCCTACGACCTTCTTCACCCGATCTTCCATCGTCTCCAGTTCTTTTCCCTGCTTTTCAGTCAATTCCTCCAATTCTTTGAAATGATTCGTCCTGATATCATCGTTCTCACGACGAAGATCAGCCAATCTTTGTTCATAATTTTCCTTTTCTCGATCAATTCTGCGTGTGAAATTCCGCTCTAAACTTTCAATAATCTCATCAGAAACTGAGGTCTGACTTTTAAGTTTCTGAACCTCAGCTATCATTTTAGTGATTTCCTTTTCTTTTTCTATGCTATTAGCCATCAGACCCTCTTTTTCCTTATCTGAGTTGAGTTTTTCAGTCTCAAGCTCTTGGAAATTGATTTTCAAGCCTTCCAATTGATTTTCAAGGACTTTGATTTTCCTTTGTAAATTAGTGATTTCATTGGATTTGGAAACTGTTAATTCGTCAAGTTTCCTTTGATATTTCGTAAAGGCTTTGGCATCAATGTCATCATTTTCCTCAGAAAAACGGGCAATCACTAACTCGATTTGTTGGTCCCGTTCTTTATTCATTTTTTCCTCCAAGTCATGAGCTTTTAATTCGAATTCCTTTATTAATTCCTGCATTTTATTCTGTTTCCAAATTTCTTGATCTTCTATGATTTTCTTCTTTATTTCTTCATTTTCCTATGGATTTCAGATAAAATCTCCTTATAAAACCAACAAAAAACACATACTTTTTGAAGGTCAATTCTCATTTTATCTGCTTTTTCTTGATATTCCATCTTATTCGTCTTTAATTCCTCCAGATGACCCTCCTGGGCCTTTTTCAACTCTTTCAAATATCCCTCCATTTGATCCTTTCTGTTCCTTTCCATTTCTTCAATATCTTTATAATGGGCCTTCTTCATAATTTCCCTATCTTCAACACTTTGAGTCTCTAATCTCAAATAAGCTTCCTTTAGCTTAGTGAACTCTAAATCACGGTTCTTTTGATATGATTCCTCATATTCCAACATTAATCTCTTCCTCATCTCCAATAGATCTTTCTCATAAGTTTCCTGTAATGAGCCTTTCATTGCTTTGACGTCTTTTTCATATTTTTCTTCGATTTTTTTTAGTTCTTTTTTGTGCTTGGCCATTAAGTTTTCTAATTCCGGCTCTAAGCCTTTGATGGTCATCGCCTTGATTTCCTGCAATTTCTCACTCATCCATTTCTCTTTTTTCCCCTTTTCTGAAATCAAAATGAGTTCCCTTTGATTTTTGATCTCTTTACTATGTGTTTCTTTGATTTCATTCAAGGTCTTTTCATAAGTTTCGTCTTTGATCTTGATTTTGCTCATCAAATCCTCAATTTCTTCATTCAGCTGTGTCTTATCCTTGATCAATTGATCGACGAATCCCAAATGTCTATTAATCACAGCCTCCAATTCCTCTTTCTGGTTCTTCAATCTAAGCTCATTTTCTTCCTTCATCTTTTCTTCATTTTCTTTGCTTTTATTCTGTTCATTTTCTAATAAACTCTTCAATGACTCTATAGTCTTCTGAGCCTCAGACACCTCAATTCTTAATAAATTAACATTTTGATTATCGATGTTTTGTTGTGATTCCTTTAAAATCTGATCCAGAAGCAAAGATTCTTGTAATGGGATGGAATGAGAAAGTGACACGTTATTTGAAGGAATTGGAGTGCTATCAATGTCATCGAGGTAACGATGGAGATTGAGGATTTTCTGGGATGTATAGGAAGAAAGAGATGTGTTTGGGTTGGTGTTCTGGGACATGGCTTTTGAAATTTTACGCTCAATGTTGATCCGCGAAAGGTTTGGGGTAGGCTGAGAGGAGAGAGGATTAGAAGGGGTTTTTTTCATTTTTTTTTTAAATTTATGAGATTAGGGTTAGGTTTTTTTTGGAAAATTGAGTTTGTTTTTTAAAAAGAAGGAAATTTTTTTACAAATAATAAGAATAATTTCTAAAATTTGAAAATGCTTTAAGTTTTAAAAAAACCATCTTCATTATTTCTTCTTTTTTAAAAAACCATCTTCATTATTTCTTCTTATTAATTTAAATTTTTTTTTTTCTTTTTTTTTTTCTAAAACTTAATAAAATTACTGGCGAAATAAGCTTTGTTTTCTCAAAATTGTCACTTTCCACCCAGTCTTCACAAAATCCACCGTTCAAATTTCGATTTCTTTTTTCCTATTTTTTTAAAAAAAATACGATTTTCTTTTTTTTTCCATAAACTTAATAAAATTCCTCGAAAAATCAACCCCTGTTTTTTTAAACCCCATTTATGATAATTTTGACGTCATTTAAGTCAACCCAGAATATAAAACCTCTTTCAAACCCTAATTTCAAAAAAAAAAACCCCTTAAAAATGTCTCTCAACAGCACGTTTGTCAACCCCCTTGAAGCTGAACGAGCTTCTCTTTCCTTTAACGTGGAAGACCTGATCCCCTTGATTCATGGTTCCCACGAGGCGGCCGAAGCCTTCAAAAAATATCAAAAAACAATCGCTGAGGATCCAATTTTGAAATTCGAGCCAGAAATGCTTGGAGAAAATAGAACCAAGCTCTTTGAAATGATGTGCAAAAAGACGGTCCGATACCATGAATTGTTCAATTATAACAATAGAGATGCTTCCGTGGTTCCAGGTTTCTTCCAATTCCAAGAACAATTGATCACCTCTTTGCATCAGGGGATGTTTATTCCGACGATCACAAACCTTGGGTCTGAGAAACAGGTGGCACATTGGATTCCTTTGGCCCAATCATACAAAATTCTCGGTTGTTACGCACAGACTGAATTAGGCCATGGATCTGATGTGCAGAATTTAGAACTCGTTGCAGTTTTCGACAAGGAAAGTGATTGCTTCATCTTCAACTCACCCACCTTGACTGCTACGAAATGGTGGATAGGTGATCTGGGTGTAGTTGCGAATCATGTGGTCACACAAGCTCAACTGATCATTGAAGGGAAAAAATATGGAGTGCAGACTTTCATTGTGCAGATTAGAGATTTGGATACCCATAAACCTCTGCCTGGGGTCACTGTGGGAGACATTGGTCCAAAATTCGGTTATAACACCAAGGATAATGGTTATTTGAGGCTAGAAAATGTCAGAGTGCCCAGGGATAACATGTTGGCTAAATACACGAAGGTGAATAAAAACGGGGAATTTGTGAGGACTGGAAATGAAAAAATTGGATACGCCACTATGATGGGCATCAGAAGAATCGTTATCACGGCAAGTCCATTGTTTTTGGCTCAGATGCTCACCATTGGTGTCAGATATTCTTTGATTAGAAGCCAATTTAAAAATGAAAAAGGGGTGGAAACCAAAGTCCTTGATTATCAATTGCAACAGGATAAGTTGATTCCTTTGATCGCGGACACTTATGGCATGATCTTCGGCAGCATGCGAATCAAAGATCTTAATACGCAAAATGTCGAAATGTGCCAGAGGGAAGATTTCTCCATGATGGCAGATTTGCATGCAATTTTATCAGGATGTAAAGCCGTGTACACATGGTCAACTTTATTCGGAGGAGAAAAAATTAGACAGGCTTGTGGAGGACATGGATATAGTCAATATTCAGGAATACCAGGCATCTTGGAAGAATTCTCCCCTATGGCCACTTATGAAGGAGAAAACACTGTGTTGCTCTTACAAACTGCAAGATATTTGGTCAAACAATTGAATAAAGCAGCCAAAAACAAGCCAATAAGCCCTTTCATGGATTATCTCAAGGATTTCGCTGAGGATTTGCAAGAAAAATGCCAAGTGAAGGATGTGAAGGAGTTGTATTGTCCTGAGATTTTGAGAAAGATTCTGAGATTTAATTCCATTTATAGAATTTCAGAAGCTGGACAGAAACTCATGGGAGGCATGAGTGCAGGATTATCATCCAAAGACGCTTGGGATAAACACGCTGGAGTCTTCCTTGCAGAATCAGCCATTGCCCATACCAATTATTTCACATATTTGGTATTTTTGGAAAAAACATTCAACATGCATAATGAGAAAGTGAAATCAGTTTTGATGAAACTCAATTGTCTTTATGGGATCAATAGAATTTTAGAGAAGCCCAACGCTTTGTTTGAAAGTGGCTATATGAACGGCGAACAATTAAGACTTGTCAGACAGGCCAAATTGGAATTGTTAGAAAAATTGAGACCTGACGCTTTGGGTTTGGTGGAAGTGTTCTTGTTTTCAGATAATTCATTGAAATCAGCTTTGGGAAGAGAAGACGGCAAGGCTTATGAGACATTATGGGATTGGATGAAGAATAAGAATAAGATGAATGCCCCCGGAGTGCATAAGAAATTGATGGATGAATTGAGGTCTGGATTGAAGCCAGCCCTTTAAATGGAAGTTCATAACATTTATTTTCATAAAAACAGTAGTTTCAAGTTAAAACTTTAATTATTCGATTAAATTAATAGGAATTCTATTTTTTATTTATTTTCTAAAATATTATTTCAGAAATTTTATAATATATTATTATATATAAGATTTCAGACATTTTATTTGAATTTTATATTCATAACTTTTAGAATAAAGTTCTGAGAAATTGCTAGGTTTTATTTAAATTTAATTTTTCATCTCCAAATGAATAAAGATGGGGGTCTATTCTTGTAAAGGACTACAAGGAGTCTATGATTTTTAAAAAAAATTAAAAATTTGTAAAAAACTCGAATTATTATAAAAAGTCAAAAAATATTCATATAATTGTCATTTTAAATAATCATAATAATTTGCAAAATTTCTTCTACATTTAATCATTCTACCAGCTTCTTTATCAATATCCCATACGGTCTCACATCATTCGGGTCATTTACTATAAAAATTCTTTTTTCTAGTTTCTTCGGGTACCTAATTTTCGCTGGATCCACCCTGCATTGTAATGTGAGGAAATACTTATGCGATTTGAAATTCACATCCATGATTTCTAATAACTGCAACCCAAAGAATTCTAAGCTAATTTCTTCCTTCTTCCAACTACTTACACCCAAACTAGCCTCCTTAAAGTTTTTTTCCTCCAGCCACCCCAATTCAAAAGTTCCCAACACCCCAAACCCACAGGGTTCCCCCTTTTCATCCTCAGCGTAATATAATTCCCTATAGATTTCCCTTTCAACGGTCGTTAATTTACTCTCCAAACCGATGTTACAATAACAAACAGCCCATTCTTTGGAATTGTTATCATTGCTGAACCAATCAGTCTCACAATCACTCTGATAGTAATTGGTGACATTTAATCCGAAACGATACCAACCGTTGTGAGGCTTGTAATATGGAAGACCACCTCTCATTTTCTCCTCAACAAATATGCCTTCTTTGAATTCTTTATATCCCCATAGGTCCAAGTCATCTACTTTCATATGGCAATAACGGAAGATTTTATGATAACTCACGTGATCGAAACTTTGCTTGTATTTCTTTTCTAAAGAATCTGTGAGACAATCAACCAAATCAGGTAAGAAGCCCTTTTGCAGGAAAGGAAGATGGAGTTCAAAAAGTATGTTTTTTTGAGATTTGGAGAGTTTTGAAAGCATCACGACGATTTTTTCTTCGAAAAATTGTTTCTTGAAATGCAAATTTAGCGTTTCCTCGATGTAATCTTTCATTTGTTTGGTCACTAGTTCGAGAAGCCCCTTATCTTTCCTGAGTTCAGAGAAATTATGGAAGGTTTCTTCTTTGAAATGCAACACCAGGATACAATCATTGAAATTAGTGCATAAAAGATGAAGATGATATAATGTTAACACTTTGGGACAATTGAGATAATATGGGTTCTTTTCATCATTACTGGGAGATGAGCTTAAAATATTAGATAATGGCTCACTGCTTTGACTGACCCCTCCGAACATATTTAGATTGTTATCGATGCTCAAATTGATTTCAAAGGAATCCATCAACTTCTTTAAAATGAACATGACTCCTAGCAAATTATATCCATCCATAAAACTCACATCTTCATTGTTCAAAATCTCATATGTATCATCAAAAACTTTCTTGGGCAATTGATCCATGTATTCATCTTCATTCTTCACACACTCATAAACCTCACTCAACAAAGGGTGCTCCTTTTGGAATTCAAAACCATTGATTAAAGGAAATGTCGAATCCATTTCATACAAAGAATTCTCCGCCGGTCGGGATTGATATTTGAAAATCTTCAGAGGACTCGATCGGGACTCGTCCACTCGGTCAAAACCCGTTGTGTCAAACATTTTCTGTTGTTTTTTATGAACTTCGGACACTTTTTCAAAGTTATGGGGAAAAACCAATTCTTCTCGGGAGCCTTTATCGTTTAAATCAATTCGAGTGCCGAGCTCGGTTGGGATTTTTATGGGGTCGTCCAAATCCATGTCAATTTCGAATGGCACCTCATCATCATGAACCACGGAAGTGGCAAGATCTTTTTTTTTAAGCGGACTGATTGATTTGACGAACATAATTGTTTTTACAATTTTTTTTTTTTTAATTAATTGTTTCGAGAAGATGTTTTTTTTTTGATAAATTTTAATGATGGAGGGGGTCGGACTTTTTTATATTTCATTAATATTTTAAAACTTCAGAACCAAAACCCAGAAAGAATTTTACAATGATAAAAAAGTTAGAAAGTTTTCTTGGGATAAAAAAATTATTTTCCTTTAAATTTTCTTACACAGTTTGTACAATAAATTAATATTTCATACTTTTTCCAGGAAACTTTTCTAAAAATACACAAAAGATCTCTAATTCAGTCCTTTTAAACCATTTTGCTCGAATTTTTCGTCCAAAAAGCTTTTCATCCTAAATTTATTCTCACATAAAGATTGAATATTATTCTTCTCTTCCTCAATATCCATCCCTTCATTCCACAAATCAGTGCCTGAAAACTCCTTAAAAAACTTTTTTCCAGATGATTTGCTAATTTTCAATTCTTCGCCATTATTGAAACATGAAACTTTATGATCAATTTCCATTTCCTTCACTTTTTCCAAGAGTTCTTCATGATCTGGATTTGGAGTGCTCATATTAAAATCCTTTAAAATGGGTGTTTTATTGGCTTTGATCTCGATTAAGTCACGACATATCACATTTTTTTTTAAGAATCCTTGTTCGAAAAGTTCAACATATTTCTCGCGAGGTATGAGCACCGAATCTTTCGATTCATCAGTGAGGAAGTATTGTGGAGATGGGAAATATGGTGGCCTTTTAATAAAAAAATAATAATGCAAAATTCAAAATAAACAATCTTGAAAATATATAATTTTCACATACTAAT
>Ga0302140_10012342_pt1 | contig 10480 bp, 9 predicted proteins | sample I_Bog_E1_1_FD_202095 | JGI IMG/M metagenome (GOLD analysis project Ga0302140, IMG submission 202095) | Peat permafrost microbial communities from Stordalen Mire near Abisko, Sweden - I_Bog_E1_1 | ecosystem: Environmental > Terrestrial > Soil > Wetlands > Peat | place: Sweden: Abisko, Stordalen...
TTATAAAAGTTGCAGAAGTTACAACAATTACAACCTCTACAACTTCTTCAACAACTACAACTTCTTCAACAACTACAACAACTACAACCACTGCCATAACAAAATCTCATATCTTTACAATTAATTAACATTTAAATGATTACCTTCGCAAAAATATAAAATCACAAATTTTAACTGCTCCTTATGCCTGCCGCATAAAACAAAACATGCAGCGCCGGCAAATCATTTTATACCCACCGGGTGATCATCGATTATAAGAAGCCATAATTAAACATCAAATTCCGCCCCGGAAATCCGATTGATTATTTACAATAGGAACAAAGGGTTACTAATCTTTTAGAATGAGACAACTTAAAATAACCCAATCCATTACCAACCGCGAATCGCAGTCGCTGGAGAAATATTTACACGAAATTGGTAAAGTGGACCTGATTACAGCGCAGGAAGAAGTGATCCTGGCCCAAAAGATACGTGAAGGCGACCAGGCAGCTTTGGAACGCTTAACCAAAACAAACCTGCGTTTTGTGGTTTCGGTAGCGAAGCAATACCAAAGCCAGGGACTTACCTTAGGCGACCTTATTAATGAAGGGAACCTGGGGTTGATTAAAGCCGCCAAACGTTTTGATGAAACCAAGGGCTTTAAGTTTATTTCCTACGCAGTATGGTGGATACGGCAATCTATATTATCGGCCGTAGCAGAACAGTCAAGGATTGTGCGCCTGCCTTTAAACCAAATCGGGTCATTAAGCAAAATACATAAGTCAGCTTCCAAACTTGAACAGCACCTGGAACGTCAGCCAACGCCTGAAGAACTGGCTGAAGAGTTGGAAACAACGGTTGAAAAAATATCAGACTCGCTGTCAAATTCTGGCAGGCAGGTTTCTGTTGACGCGCCGTTTATTGCCGGTGAAGAAAATACCCTGCTTGATGTTTTACAAAGTACAGACGCAGGTACCGACGCCGACTTGATGATCGACTCCCTTTCGCAGGAAATTAAACGTTCGCTGAGTATTTTGGCCGAACGTGACCGTGAAGTAATCATCCTGTTTTTTGGGTTAGGTACTACCGCGGCGCATTCGCTTGAAGAAATCGGTGAAAAATTTAACCTCACCCGCGAACGCGTTCGCCAGATAAAAGATAAAGCGCTGATGCGCCTGCGAAATAATTCGAAAGCGAATATGCTGCAATCGTATTTGTAGACTAATAACAATCCAAAAAAGTCAAGGAATTAATATCGAATTTCGAATGTTGAATTATGAAGTGAAACTTCGGCGTTCGATATTCGAAATTCATTATTCGATATTATTTCTTTTGCTAAAAAAGGTTTGATCAATTCAACGCAACCGCTTCCACCGGCACATCCCAATGGACTAAAACCAGTTCCCATCCGTACAGATGGCCATTTCCATGTCTTAAACAATCAAATAACTACTTTCCAAATATCGGCCAGTGCCCGTTTTGCAGCGTTATAACCACACATTCCATGCACGCCACCTCCGGGCGGCGTTGAAGCAGAACAGATATAGAGTCCTTTGGCGCTTGTCATGTAAGGAGACAGCCTTAAAGCCGGCCTTGTGAATAGCTGCCAGATATCCATTAACCCACCATTAATATCGCCACCAACATAGTTTGGATCATATTTTTCGAGCTGCATCGTGTTAAATGTGTGCCGTGCTAAAATCCTGTCCCTGAAACCGGGTGCAAAGCGTTCAATTTGGTTTTCTATAGCAAACACCCTGTCGGCATTGGAACCATTTGGCACATGGCAATATCCCCACAATACCTGTTTCCCTTCCGGCGCACGGCCCGGATCAAAAAGGCTTTGCTGTGCCAGCAAAACAAATGGTTTATCTGTTATTCTGCCAGCTGCCGTTAATAATTCCGATTGAGCTATTTCTTCAATTGTCCCGCCGACATGGACCGTGCCGGCTTCGCGGCAGGCAGCAGCTGTAAAAGGTACCGGCCCGTCCAACGCCCAATCAACCTTAAACACGCCCATTCCGTACTTATATTTCTTTAATTGCCAGCGATAAAAACCGCTGAACGATTCACCAGCAATCTCCAGCAGTTGTTTTGGGCTAACATCAAACAAAATTGCTTTTGCTACGGGTAGTTCAATCAGGGAACGGACATGCCAACCTGTTTGCACCTTCCCGCCGAGTGATTCGAAATACTTGCCTAACGCACCGGCCAACTGCTGCGAACCGCCTTTTGGGATGGGCCAACCATTTAAATGCCCATTAGCCATCAGAACCAGGCCTACGGCCGCCGTCGTCAATTTATCAAGCGGCAATAATGAATGGGCTGACATCCCGGCCAGCAAGCCTTTCGCTTCCGGTGTTTTGAATCTTTTGGCAATGTTCAATCCGGACTGCAAGGCCACCAAACCAAACTTTATCATATCAAAAGGGTGCTTAGGCAAATGCAGCGGCGCTAAGACGTCCTTTGCAATTCGTGGCCAGGCTTCGGTAACCGGGCCTATTAATTCCATGTATGCATTTTTATCGGGGCCAAGCAATTCAGCGGTATTCTTTAACGATTGATTTAAAACGGCGGCCTCGCCGTTGTCAAATGGATGTGCTGCCAATACTGGAGGATTGATATATTCCAGTCCAAATTGTTCAAGCGACAGTTCCTGAAAAAACGGAGATCCGGCTGCCATTGGATGAATGGCCGAGCAAATGTCGGATAAACATCCCGGCATTGTAAGTTCTGCGCTGCGCATTCCCCCGCCGATAGTATCGCTGCCTTCTATCAGTAAAACGGACAACCCGGCCCGCTGTAGCGTAATGGCGGCAGCGAGCCCGTTGGGCCCTGAACCCACAATTACAGCATCATATTCGTAGTTTGCCATTATTTTCCGCCTTCTCCCAGGCTCAAAAGCATAATTAAACTATTTTTGAGATTTAAATACCAAGGTATATCTTTTGCCGATACCCTCGCGTCTAACGTCTTACCCGGCCTATTCCAAACTGGTCGCCCGCCCTGACGGCTTTACCGTTTACAAAATCCACCTCAGTCATTTTCTCACTTCCTACGTTGTTATAAAATTCGTCTTTCAATGTCAGCAGCACCTTCCGGGTTTTAACATCGATCACCTCCCCGCTCGATGGATAGGCATATTTTCCATCCAGACTGAAAGTTACCCACCCGGGCATATCCTGCAAAGGGATGGTAGTTAATTGCTGGTAGGGTTCAACCGCGCTGAAAACATGCAGCCGCATGTTGAAGCCATCGCATACCCAAAGTTCCTTTTCATCCGGCGTAAGCCCTATGCCATGACTTGGGTCGCCATGGCGTCGTACAGGCCCGGTGTCCCAACCTTCAATTAGTACACGGCCGAGCTTTTTGCCGGTTTTCAAGTCTCCAACTTCAAAACCAAACAGACTATCTACAGTTGCATAAACACGCGTTTCCGTGCTGTTAACCGTAAAAGGGCGTATAAAATTCCCAAACGGTCCAACTTTACCCACAACCGTATTTGTTTTTGTATCGGCTATCTTTAACCAGGACGAGCCAATATCATCAAGGTAAACATATTTGCCAGACAAGCCATACAACGTATTATGCGCCCGGGTGAAGCCTGTGATCTTACTGACCACATCACCTGTTTTACAATCAACCACGTTCCAGAATTTATTCTCAAATGAGGGCAGGTACATCGTTTTACCATCCGGCGATACCGACATCCGGTCGCAGCCGCCGTCGAAGGCTTTTTCCCAGATAATTTTTCCGGTGCTAAGGTCTATACGCTGCAAAGTTTCTATGGTGCTTATATAAATGCTGTTCAGGGGTACGCTGACGGCAATCCCCTTAACATTCGATGGCTTGCCATCCGGATGAAAACCACCTGTTTGTATCCGCCTTACAAACTGATGGCCATGGTCTATATCGAACACAAGCAAACCATGTCCGCCATAACCCAGGTAATCGCGTATGCCAGGGACAGCAACGAACAAATAACGGCCCGAAAGAGGATTGCTTTGTTTATCGACAGTTTTTTTGCCGGGCAGTTTCATTGCTGAAAACAGTATGCCTACGGCTGTGACTAATAGCACAATGTATTTGGTTTTGAGGGCCATAATCGGGACGGGGCTTTTTAATAAGATTTATCAAACATAATAAAAAAATGAGTTATTTATTGGTGGGGGCGGCTCTTGTGGCCGCCGAAAATACCTCAACCGTTTATGATCTATACAAATCCTTGTAACAAAAAACTTAGCTTAATGTCTAAATCTTACACAAATCAAAAATACAGGAAACCTTAAAAAAAATTAGCAATATCCTGTAAACGTTTATAATTTTATATTTACTAAAAATACTATGAAAAGAATATTTATAGCTTACGTAGCTGCAATGTTTATTGCTTCAATTGCTGCCGGGTGCCAGAACCCGCCACAGCAAAATAACGTTACCATAGAAAACAATGTAACGTCGGGGTTTGACGTAAACAAACTTGCGCAATTGGTTAAAACCAGCACCAATCCGCAGGTATTGGAAAAAGCCATCAACGACCCCAATAACCACATCAATAACCTTGACCTCGACAAAGACGGGAATATTGATTACCTGAAAGTGGAAGAACCGGGTCCAAATCAATTAAAGGTTGTTGACGACGTCAGCGATTCAGATTCGGTTACCGTTGCCAAAATCAATGTAACGCCAAATCAAAGCGCCAATACTGCCGATCTCAGCATACAGGGCAACCCGGATTATGTGGGAAATAACAACTATTATCATTCCTCATTTTCACTGACAGACTTTCTGCTGCTGAGTTATTTTCTGAGGCCGCACAGCTACTACATGCCCTATTACCACTACGGTTACTACCCTTCGTATTATTCGAGGGTGCGTACCGTATCGTATTTCAGGCCAAGTACTTCACCGGCCATGTCTTCCCGGTACAGCAGCCGGAGCAGTTTAGGTTCGCCAACCAGGTCGCAAAGGTCATTTGGCACCCGTAACCCATCAAGCGGTGTTCGCAGCGGCGGTTTCGGAAACGGCAGCTCGCATAGCAGTGGTTTCGGAAGCGGCAGTAGCCATAGTTTTGGGAGTGGCAGCAGCCATAGTTTTGGCCGGTCTGGATTTGGCCGCAGTCGTGGTTTTGGCCGCAGAAGGTAATTTTTAAAACAAACAATTGATTACGTATTTAACTTTTAATATCATATGAGCATATTCGACAGGTTATTCCGCATAGGCCAGGCAGAAGCTAACGCCGCGGTTGATAAATTAGAAGATCCGGCGAAAATGGCCGACCAAATACTTCGCGAACTGAGGTCAAATTACCAACAGGCCATTCAGGGCGAAGCCGAAATTAAAGCACTTGCCCTGCAGCACCGCGCAAGTGAAATGCAATACCGCAACAGCGCTACAGACTGGGAAAGAAAAACAAATGAACTGCTGGACAGGGTTGAAAGCAAGCAACTGGACGAAGCAAAAGGCAACGAACTTGCTGCAAAAGCTGCCGAAGCCCATGTAACTGCCAATAACGAAGCGGACCAATTTGCAAAAATGGCCGAAAAAGAAGAAAGCGCCCTGGCACTTATGGATGCCAAAATTAAACAGATCAAAGATCAGATTGCTGAAACTGAAAGCCGCGCCCAGCTTATTACTTCACGCGCCAAAACAGCTGAGGTTACTGAAAAAATCAATAAGACCTTATCAAATGTTGATACTGACGGTTTGATGGCAACCCTCAACCGTATGGACCAGAAAGCTTCGGCATCAGAATTCCGTGCGGCAGCTTACGCGCAGATTGAAGATTCCACTATGTCTACCGAACAGGAAATTAATAAGGCTTTAGGTACCGGCTCTGCTCAAAACGCGCTGGAAGCCATTAAAGCGAAACGTACAAAACTGTTAAATTCTTAATTTAAATTACGCCTCACCTAAATCCTCTCCAAAGGAGAGGACTTTAAACTCCCTCTCCTTTGGAGAGGGCCGGGGTGAGGCGTAACAAATTATATTAACCTTAATTTAAATTAAAATGTATTTAACGGAAGACAATAAAAAATCTTTTAAGGCTATTATTCTATTAAATGAAATGATTAATGGCACACATAAATTCAAAACCATTGATAATGATGATGACAGTGTGCTGGAACCATTATTTATAGAGTTGATGTCGAAGGGGTATGTTAAAACCTCGGGCCTCTATTACGACGTTAGCCCAAAAGGCCAGGAAGTGTTCGATACCTTTATGAAGCGCTATACCGAATATTTAAAGGTATACGACATTTTCTCGTACGTTGACCTCGAAAAGGGGGAATTTGCTTTCGCCCGTTATTTTGACTTCGAGACGGATGACGAATGGGCAAATTTTACGAACGACACACGTTTCGACGACCTTCGCATTGCGGTGGCCATGTTTAAAAAGATCGATCCGGCCGAAATTGTGTTTATGTCGTTCATTAACGAAAACAGGTTTGATACCGCGTCAAACGGCTGGCAAATGGACCTGATATCGGACAATGAATGGAATGATATCGAGGAGATTTGCAATACCGCCATTAAGCCGGAAGAAGTTGGTGAAGACGCGATGGTTGATATGATTGGCCAGGGCTCTGAACTGATGATTAAACTGCTGGAAGAGGAACAAAAGCAGGAACAACAAAACAACAATAACAACTACAATGGTGGGCAAACAATTGTGGAAGAGGAAACCGTAGCATATTACGAACCTTATTATGACCCCTATTATGTTTCGCCGGTGTGGTTATTGCCGTTATTTTTGTGGTAGGATGAAGCTTTAACAATGAGGCTGTATCAAAACCCGATAAACTTAATTGGACTCGAAATTGTATTTGGTCTCTGTGTTCTTAGTGCCTTCTTTGTGACCTTTGTGGTTTAATTTTTACCATAAAGGTCACAAAGAGAAAAGCACAAAGGCCACCAAGATTTAATTATCCAAATAGAATTTTGCTACCTCTGATACAAAAAGACTTTTGATACAGCCTCTTTGTTTTTAATATGGCTTCGCCATAGGAAGGGTCACAAAATATTCGCTTCTTTTCCGATTGTTTTTCCAGTCGCCCGTGTTTGTTCATTGGGCTGGCTTCCACCAGCAGTAATCGTTATTTTACCGGGAACTTCTTTCAGGCTTCCGTCAGCTTGTATTAATGACAAATCTTCAGGGCTTATTTCAAAACGGATTATCTTACTTTCGCCCGCTTTGATCAAATTCCGTTCAAAACCCTTTAGGGCCATGATCGGCGCTTTAATTTTCAATCCCAGGTGTGATAAATACAACTCTGTAACTTCTTCCCCATCAACATTCCCGGTATTGGTTACCCTTACACTTACCGTAACCGGTTTGCCGGTATGGATATTAAGCGGCGCCAGGAAATCATCATACTTAAAAGTTGTATAGCTTAAGCCATAGCCAAATCCATATAACGGTTGCCCTTTAAAATAACGGTAAGTACGGTTTTCCATAGAATAATCTGTGAACGCCGGTAAATCACTGTCGCTTTTATAAAATGTCACCGGTAAACGGCCGGCAGGGTTATAGTCGCCAAAGATGACATCGGCTATTGCGGTACCGGCATCCTGACCACCGTACCATGCATTTAAAATAGCCGGGATATGTTCGGCCTCCCACGGAATTGCTATTGCTGAGCCGGTCATCATTACAAAAACAACCGGTTTGCCCGTTGCCTGTAATGCTTTAAGCAATTGGGTTTGTACTGCCGGCAAGGCAATTGACGTACGGTCGCCGCCGCTGAAACCGACTTTACTTACCCGCATTTCTTCGCCTTCCAACTGTGGCGAGATACCTCCGACAAAAATTATGGCATCTGCATCCTTTACATTGTTAACTACTCCTGTAAAATCCGGGGTTTCATTTAGGTCACCGACAAAGTCGGTACCCTTCTCGTATATCACTTCGGTTCCAGATCCAAGTTTTGCCTTTATCCCTTGCAGAGCGGTAACCAATTGCGATGGCTTGCCATTGTAATTGCCAAGTATACTTAAATCATTATCCGCATTTGGGCCAATTACAGCAATTTTTTTCAAGTGTTTGCTCAGTGGCAATATGTGGTTTTGGTTATTCAAAAGCACAATCGACTGCCGGGCCATTTTTAACGCCTGCGCTTTATGCTCAGGACTTTCGAGGACATTTGTTCCTATTTGGGCATATTTGACCATTTCAGGCGGGTCAAACATTCCTAAGCGGAACCGTATGGTAAATAATCTTTTAAGTGAAATGTCTAATTGCTGTTCGGTTAACAGGCCATCTTTAACTGCTTTAACCAGTGTTTTGTAGGTTACGTTCCCGCATTCAACATCAGTTCCATGCAAAACGGCGTCTGCCGCTGCGCTTTCAGCATCTTTACTTGTTTTGTGCCGCTCATAAAAATCGTCTATGGCGCCGCAATCGGAAGTTACGTAACCGGTAAATTTCCAGTCATTCCGCAATATATTGTTCATCAGCAAATCGTTCCCGCAGCATGGCTGGCCCTTAAAAGCATTGTAAGCGCACATCACGCCGGCAACTTTCGCATTTACCACTAAATTATGAAAAGCAGGTAAATAAGTATCCCAAAGGTCATAATCACTGATCTCAGCATCAAAAACATGCCTTGTAGGCTCGGGGCCGCTGTGTACAGCATAATGTTTTGCACAGGCGGCGGCTTTGAGATATTTGGGGTCATTTCCCTGCAGCCCTGTAACAAAAGCTTTGCCCATAGTACCTGTAAGATAGGGATCTTCGCCGTAGGTCTCCTGTCCCCTGCCCCAGCGTGGGTCACGGAAAATGTTAATATTGGGTGTCCAGTAAGTTAGGCCAACGTACCTGTCTGTGTTACCATTTCTTATACTTTCGTTATTTATCGCGCGTCCCTCTTCGGCGGTGTAATCCGCCATCTGGTGCAACGAATTTTTATCGAAAGTAGCAGCCATTCCAATTGCCTGGGGGTAAACTGTTACCTTAAACGGTGTACGTGCTACCCCGTGCAGGCACTCGCTCCACCAATTGTAAGCAGGTATACCCAAACGTTCTACAGCCGGGGCTGAGTTTAGCATTTGAGCTACTTTTTCATCAATGGTCAATCGGGAAACCAGGTCACTCACTCTTTTGTCTACCGGCAAAGAAGGATCTTGAAAAGCGTATTTGCGCTGTTTTGTATGCGGTGCGGAAGATGAGAAAATACAGCCGGCAAAAAGTAACGTAAAAACTAATATTATCGGAATTCTGGAAATTAAACTGTTTTTCATTTGTTAATAGTAATGTCAACCAAATTATTTAATAAACCAAGGTACAAAACATTTTCTCTTCCGCAATCGATTGCAGAAAAAAATATGAAGATTTATATCGATTTTACTTCTCTGATAAAATTTAATTAACTATTAATTTTCTATTTATAAATTAATCGACCTTTTTATATTACCTTTAGCCACTTAATGGAAGAGAGAAAATATTTAACAACCTGGAAAAGGTATCTGCCGGTTATTCGTTTGCATATAAAAAAGAGCCTGGTAGAAGATCAGCAATTTAAATTAAACATAACAGATTTCGAATCGGCGGGTGACCGGGGAAAATCGGGTTATACGTTTAATATAACCATGGAAAATGGTAAAGTGATCAATAATATCAGTGGCTCGGCTGTGGCCCGTGACCTTTACGAAGCCCTTAAATCTGATGATACTATAAAAGCAATGCTGCAGGATAAACACATCAAGATCAGCGTTGGAAAGTCATTTATCCTGAGTATTAAAACCAGTCATATTTCAGCTTATAAATAATAGCCAAGAAACAAGTGCCAAGAATCAAGATAAGGGTTTTATTTTGGTATCCTGGTTCTTGAATCTTGTTTCCCGCTCAATTAAAGCACTGGCTAAAAGCGACCAAAACCTTTAAGAAAACCTCCCGGTCTACCCCATAAGTCGCGGGATGATCTGGTTTTACCGGCATTCCATTCTTGTAACGCACCGGGAACAACGCTATAAAATCACGGATCGAAATTTCATACTTTAACCATGGATCAGCGCGGTGAATTTCTTCGAGGCGCATCTCAAAGAGCGGAATGCTTAAGGGGTCGTTCTTCATTAAAACAAATGTAGCTATTCGCTGATCAACGTAATATAACTGGTTGCCGGAATTTTAAATTCCGCCCGCCCGTTTTGTATTTCAACCGGCCAGGTTTCCTTCATATTCAGTTTTTTATTGGTTGTATATGCGCGTAGCCGTTTCGCTGTAACGGGCAATCCGGTTAATATTACCTTTCGCTTTGTGCCATTGTTTACGATGTGAATGGTATAAACGCCCTTATTATTGTCGCCCAGCGCTGCACAGGATATATTTGCCCTGTCGCAATTTATTGGCATGGCAAACAAGCCTTTTGGCGTGATCGATAATTGTTTTAAGTTCCAAAACCGTTGACCCGGATGAAGCGGTTCATTATTTCCAAAGATCCCGCCACCAATCAATGGCGAATAATCAGAGGTGAGTTGCCATTGTAATATAGATACCGGCTGGCAA
>Ga0302140_10012344_pt1 | contig 10478 bp, 18 predicted proteins | sample I_Bog_E1_1_FD_202095 | JGI IMG/M metagenome (GOLD analysis project Ga0302140, IMG submission 202095) | Peat permafrost microbial communities from Stordalen Mire near Abisko, Sweden - I_Bog_E1_1 | ecosystem: Environmental > Terrestrial > Soil > Wetlands > Peat | place: Sweden: Abisko, Stordalen...
GCAATGAAAGGAGAAAAAGTGTGAAAAATGCAAAAAATTTAAGCAGAAAACAAAAGGAATTTTTAATAGAGAAAGGACTTGATCCAAGTATTCATTTAATTGTAAAGAATTTGCCTGACTTTTATGAGTTTTATAACAAGGTTACAAAAGTTACTTTTAAATTTTGGAGGTAAATATGGCTGTAAATTGTATAAAAAAGCTATTCATTATATTTAATGATGATAGTAAAGTGACTTACACAATAAGAAGAAATTATGTTAACCCGATGGATTATTTTAATAGGCGCTCAAAATCATTTATGAAAAGTGCTATATTGCAAGTTTATCCAAAGAAGGACAACACACCAATAGACTTACTAAAATTTAAAAACTGCAAGGACACCGACCAAAGTAGTCCAAGATAGCAAAACAAATTATTCAAGTAAATTATAGCACATATTGGAGGTATGTAAATGGTAAGTCTTAGACAATTTAAGCAGAAAGCAGCAGCAGTTAGTTCGTTAGTTAAGGGAATTAATACAGTTGCAATTCCAGATAGTGAAGAAGTAGAAATTTTAGAACAAAATTATGATGAACTTTACAGCATGATATTAGATGTAGCTGAAACATTAGATGCAGTAATTAGTGATATTGAAAAATAAGGAGGTATAAACTTGAAAAATGAATTTATAAAGCAATTAAAATATAGTTATTTTCGTATTGCAAGAGGTAAAACAGATTTTGATGGATTAATTAAAGAACTTGAAGAAGGTGGATTTTTTACAGCACCATGCTCAACTCAATACCATTTATGTAAAGAAGGTGGACTTCTTGAACATAGCTTAAATGTAGAAGAAGTTGCAAGGAAATTAGCAATACACCTTGGATATGAACCTATAGGAAGTGTAAGTGTAGCAGCATTACTTCATGATGTAGGTAAGATGGGACAGTTTAACAAGGCCAATTATGTTCCTAATTATATTAAAGATGGAAAGCCAACTAAAGCAGAGCCTATTCAAAAATATAAGATTTCAGAATCTAAACCTTATGCAAGTAATTCAGAGTTACTATATGTAGATCATGAAATAAGAAGTATTCAAATAGTGAGCCAATATCTAGATTTAACGGAGGAAGAAAGCTTTGCAATACTTTATCATAATGGCATGTATTCAAACCTTAAATACGCTCTTAATGGCAGAGAAACACCATTGCAAATGATTATTCATTTTGCAGATTTATGGGCCAGTAGGGTAGTTGAAAATTCTAAAGAGGCTGAATAGTCATGGAATGGGAATTAGGCAAAAGTGGAGATCAATATTTCCTATTTCTTAAAAAGGACAATGTAAATATTGTTGTTGATATTAGCAAAAATGAAGCCTTTAGAATTGAAAGAGATTTTGATGTTAAAGCGGTAGAATATCCATTCTAAATATATTAGAAAAAGTTAAGGAGCGTGAAGAGTAATGGCAATACCAGTTTTAGTAATAGGTAAAAGTGGAAGTGGTAAAAGTGCAAGCTTAAGAAATTGTATAAATAATGATGCTTGGAACTTAATTAAGGTTATAGAAAAGCCTTTACCATTCAAGGGTAAAATATCAAGCGGTACTACAGACGATTACGTGAAGCTTATGGCGTGGCTTAAAGGTAGCAAAGCAAAGTCAATAGTAATTGATGATGCAGGTTATTTAATAACTAATCAATTCATGAAGAATCATAGTTCTAAAGGTCAAGGAAATGCAATTTTTGGAATGTATAATGACTTAGCTGATAGGTTCTGGAGTTTAATTCAATACATTGTAAATGCTTTACCACCAGACATAATTGTTTATGTGATAATGCATGAAGATGTTAACGAATTTGGTGATATAAAGCCTAAGACTATAGGAAAGCTGCTTGATGAAAAGATATGCCTAGAGGGAATGTTTACGATTGTCTTAAGATGCACAATTGCAAATAATGAACATCAATTTATTACGCAATCTGATGGCGGTGCGGTTAGTAAATCACCTATAGGTATGTTTAATAAGTTGGAAATAGATAATGACCTTAAAATGGTTGATGAAACTATTAGAAAATATTATTTTGAGGAATAACATGGCTGATATTTTAAAGGCTTTGGAAGAGTTTTAAATAGGAGGATTGAGTTATGAAAAAATATAAAATTCAGCTTCAATACTTTAAAAAGAGCGGTAAATATTACACAGATGGTGAATATGAAACCGAAAAAGAATTTATGTGGGAAATTAGTGATGAAATAAAAGAAATGAAGGCAACGAGAGAAAACTTACCAGGAATTGGAGGGACAGATTGGATTATTCATGTTGATTCAAAAGATCATCCAAATGCATATCCTATTTTAATTTTATAAAAAGTAATTGGTTAAATTTTAAATATTGAAAGTGAGGAAAATAAATAATGAGTAATATTAAAGGATTTAAAGTATTTAATTCAGATTGGACATGTAGGGGATTCAAATATAAAGTTGGTGAAACATTCAAGCATGAGGGCAATATCGAAATGTGTGGAAGTGGATTTCATTTCTGCCAAAAAGCAAGTGATTGTTTTGATTATTACAATTTTGATAGTAAAAATAAGGTTGCAGAAGTTGAAGCTATAGGATTAGTAGAAACAGATGGAAATAAATCAGTAACCAATGAATTGATGATAATTAGGGAAATACCATGGCAAGAGTTATTAATTATAGTAAATGAGGGGCACGATTGTACGGGGCTAAGGAACACAGGTGATGGGAACACAGGTGATTGGAACACAGGTAATAGGAACACAGGTGATGGGAACACAGGTGATTGGAACACAGGTGATTGGAACACAGGTAATAGGAACACAGGTGATGGGAACACAGGTGATTGGAACACAGGTGATTGGAACACAGGTAATAGGAACACAGGTGATTGGAACACAGGTGATTGGAACATAGGTAATAGGAACACAGGTGATGGGAACACAGTGGACTTCTCCAACGGGGTATTCTGCACCCAAGAAGAAAAAATTAAATTCTTTGACCAACCTTCTAATTTAACCTATAGAGATTGGTTAAATAATAGAGCGAGGGATATAATTCGTTGGAATATGGAAACTACAGCATGGGTATATGAAGATAGTATGTCTGATGAAGAAAAAGAACAATATCCAACCTATAAAACAACTGGAGGTTATTTAAAAGTATTTACTTATAAAGAAGCATGGTCTAACTTGTGGAATAACTTAACAGATGCAGAAAAACAAGAGATTAAAAATATTCCTAATTTTGATACTGAGAAATTTGCATCAATAACAGGAATTAAGGTAAATGAAAGTGAGGACAAATAATATGATAAAACCAAACGATTTTGACCAAACACAAGCTTATACAGGATTTACACCACTAGCACCTGGAGGACATATATGCAAGATAATGGATGTTAAGGAAGTTACAAGTCAAAAGGGTGGCAGACCAATGATAGTAGTATCTATTGATACAGATAAATCAGATAGCCAACCAAATTATTTTACAGACCAATTTAAAAACAATAATAAAATAGGTAAAAAGTGGTCAAATAATGCAGTAGCAAGACAACTTGTATTTGATACAGATGGTAACACCAATAAAGGATTTAAGACTTTTATTGAAACAGTAGAAAAATCAAACAATGGTTTTAAAGTAGCTTGGGGTGATGGCTTTGCAAATTGCTTCAAAGGTAAGTTGATCGGTGGAGTATTTGGAAGAGAAGAATATATGAATGATAGTACTGGAGAATGTAAATTTGCTACTAAATTCCAATCATTTAGAACAGTAGAAGATATAAAAAAAGGTGTAGAAATTCCAAAGGACAAGCTATTAAATCCTAGTGGAAATAACAATGCACCTGATATTTATGGAGATCTCCAAATAGACAATACGGATTCTGAAATGCCTTTCTAAAGGAGTGATTTTATTGGGATATGTATTCGGAATTAGATGGACAAATGAAAAAATTAAAGAAGAAATATTAAATGTGATGAAAGTCTTAAATATAAATAGGATGCCTTCAAGCATTGAAATAAAAAGAGTTACAGGAGATAGTAAATTAACCAATGCAATTAGAAGGTATGGTGGATATTTATATTGGGCAACTGAATTAGGATTAAGTCAAAGTGAATGTGAAACAAGAACTGGATTTAAAGGAGAAATTAAAATAAAAGAAATGCTAGAACATAAAGGATATTTAGTTGAAAAAATGTCAGTAAGACACCCTTATGATTTGCTAGTAAATAAAAATGTAAAAATAGACGTAAAATCTTCACACAAATATAAAAGTCCTTTAGGTTGGTCAAGTTATTCATTTAATTTAAAAAAATCAAACCCAACATGTGATATTTATGTTATTTGGTGCATTGAAGATGAAAAGATTTTAGTAATGCCAAGTAAGTTTTTAAATCAAACTCAATTATGTATAACAAACAAAGTAAGCAAATATGACATCTACAAGGACAGATGGGATTATATAGACACATATAATTCATTCTATAGAAGTGTTATTTAAGGGGTGAAAATATGTTTATATCAAATAAAATAAAAGAATATTTTGAAGAAAATAAAGACAAATCCAAAGATGAAATTATTAATGGATTAGTGGCAATGGGTTATAAGGAATCAACAGCAAAAGCATATTATGGTAATAGAAATGCAGTTAAATATTCTACAAATAGACGTAAAATAGCCTTTGATTTCTTTGAAGCAAACCCAAATGTATTAGAGGACATTGATAATAAAAAATATGCTGATAAATTAGATATACCAATAGCGACTTATGCAACTTATAAATGTATGTTTAAAGTTGAGATTCAAAAAGGAAACCAAGAAAAAATAAAATTCCAAAGAGAAAAAGAAACACAAGAAACTAAAGAACCACCTTTATATGGTGAGAAATATTATAAGGGCAGATTAAGACAAAAATTTAATATTGATGATAGTAAATTATAAATAGTATAGGGAATAAGAGTATTTAACATAATAGTTAGATGCTCTTATTCTCAAAAGATAATCAGTTGATAAATGAGAGGGTGATTAAAATTCGCTATAAATACACAGACAAAGAGATGAAGAAAGTTTTAGATAGCCTAGTGGTTATTGTAGATAGTCGTGAACAGAATAACCAACACATCCTAGACTTTTTTAATAAAAAGAAAACACCATATAAGGTTGTTAAAAATGACTTTGGAGATTATACAGCTATGTTACCTGGTGGCACAATAGGAGCTTTCACAAGCGATATTTACTTTGATAGAGATATTGCAATAGAACGTAAAAACTCCATTGACGAAATTGCAGGTAACTTAAAAGATGATGCAGCAAGATTAAAAAAAGAACTGGCCCATATGAATATGAATGATATAAAATATTTCTTTTTTGTAGAAGACCCTAAGTATCATGAGAATTTAAGAAATGGTAATTTTAGAAGCCAATATGATCCATTTACATTAATGATGAGAATTAAAAAAATGATTGAAGCTGAATATAATACAGTTATTGTTCCAGTAGATAAGAAGTGTATGGGAAGTGAGATATATTATACATTACAGGCTTTTGTATACGCATTGTTTAAGCATAAGGGATTTATATTAGATGAAAGTGAGGAATTGGAGGATGAAAGATTATCTGAATAACATTGAAGAAAAAGAACTCACAGTAATATGTACTGCTAAGAATCTAACAGACCACTTTGCTAAAGGTAATCTAGTAACTAAAAGTGAATTGGGTGACTTAAGACGTGGTACAAGCTTCCTTATCAAGGCAATCGACCACATACTTAAAAGATTAGACCAAAAGTATGTAGATAAATTCTTGAGACTTGCTAAGAGCTCCAAGGTTGTTGTAATTTCTGAAACTGAACTTGATGTAATTAAAAAGAGAAAAGATTCTGAATTAGATGCAGCATTTGAAGATTCTAAGGAATATTTTGACCTAGTGGAAATTAGTATGGATTTAAATTGCAAGAATTGTACAAAGCATTGTCATGAGTGTGATTTATATAAACACTTTGAGGGACAGGAAGTAATACCTTTTAATGAAGAAACAGACCTTGGTAATTGTAAATTTGCCTATAGTCTAAATAAGGAAGGAGTAAAACATAACTGAATCCTGGTAGACCAGGTTATCTTATAAGTATTTTATTAACGTTGAGATATAAAGTAATACGGATGCTCCACTAGGAGTGCTAAATTATTTCCACTAGCAAGATTAACTATGTTAGTGGTAGTTATGAAAGTATGTTGGATTTCAGCAGGAGTATCAAGCTTTATTGCTGGATATTTAGTAAAAGATACAGTTGATAAATTTATATACACACATATAGATAATCAGCATGAGGATTCATTAAGATTCATAAAGGATTGTGAAAAGGCTTTAGGTAAGCCTATAGAGATATTACAAAGTCAATATAAATCAATTGATAATGTTATACAAACATTTAGATTTATTAATGGTCCTTATGGCGCTAAATGTACAGATATTTTAAAGAAAAGAGTTCGTAAAGAATGGGAATATGAAAAAAATGATTTAACTTATGTTTGGGGTTTTGATAGTTCCAAAAGAGAACGTCAAAGAGCTCAAAGGACAATAGAAAGTATGAATAAAGTTAAACATGAATTTCCATTAATAGATAATAATCTTACAAAAGAAGATTGTCATGGAATGCTTAGGTCACTAGGAATGAAAAGACCTGTAATGTATGACTTAGGATATAGAAATAATAATTGCATTGGTTGTGTTAAAGGTGGCATGGGTTACTGGAATAAAATTAGAAAAGATTTTCCAGAAGTATTTGCAACTAGAGCAAAACAAGAGAGAGAAGTAGGGCATACATGTTTAAAAGGTATTTACCTTGATGAATTAGACCCAAGTGTTGGCAGAATTGAAGATGAAGTTATGGAAGAATGCAGTATTATGTGCCAGTTAGCAAATAATATATAAAATCCTATAGGAAGTGATTAAATGCGAAGTGTAAATGAAATTATTGATGCAGCAATAGTAAATACTTTAGCAAGATTAAGAAATGAAAAGCCAGTAAGAATACCAATAAAGGCTACTGGAAATAAAAAAGCATTACATCAAAAAAGTAAAAATACGAGGTGCTCATGGATGAATTAAATGAACTCAAGAAAAAATACAATAAAGGCTTAGAGAGAAACAAAAAAGCTGAAGAATATTTTAAAACTCATACAATTGCAGAATGTATGAAATATCTAAATCTATTCAATGAGGTTGCAATAGAGCTAAGTCTTTTAGTGATTGAAATTGAAACTAGAATCTATAGGAATATGACACATAAGGAAAAAATAAATGGATTTAAACTATAGGGGGTGAAAAAGTGAAAGAAATACAAGATATTGACTTAAAGCAAGTAATAGAAAATTTAACAGGAGAACATTTTAACAGAGATAACAAAATAAATTCTCCATTTACAAATGAAAAGACACCTTCTTTTGCAGTATATTTTGATAGTAATGCTAATAAGCAAAAATTTAAAGACTTTTCCAATAGTGGCAAGCAAGGTGATGCACTTGATTTTGTAATGCAATATAAAAATTATTCTTGGAACCAAGCAAGAGAATACTTAGGCTTAGAAGTTAAAAAAACAGAAAGCGAGAACTTTGAAGATAAAATAAGAGAGTTTATTAATTATCAGCTACAGGATTTCAAAAGAGGTTACAAATTATTAGGTATTTTTACCTTTGTAGATAAAGATAATAATCCTATATATTGCAAAGCTAAATTTTTAAAGCCTGATGGTAAAAAAGAAACACCTTATTATTCAATTCAAGATGGAAAAGTAGTAAATAAAAGATTATATGATGAAGCTCCGTATAATTATTATAATCTACTACAAGGGATTGCTAATAGTAAGACTATTGTGTTCCTAGAGGGTGAAAAGGATGTTAATACAATAAATAACACTCTAAACAAAAAGGACTTTGTAGCAACCAGTATAAAGGGTTTTAAAGATTATGAAAAAATCAAAGGTGAGTGCATGAAAGTTTATGTAATTGGAGACACTGGACAAGCTGGAGAGAAATATATTTGGGATATTAGAAAAGAATTTTTAAAAGATTCTAGTGAATTTAAAATAATCAATCTACCAAGTATAAAAGCCATGGGTGATAACAAAGATGTTACAGATTGGTTAGATGCAGGACATACCCAAAAAGATTTACTTAATGCTTTTGATAGAAGTTTAGATATAAAGAGCCAATATGATTTGCAACAAGATTCTAGAGGAATTTACAAGTTATATTGGGACAAAAAAGAAGAAACTTACAAAAGATTTTATTTAACAGATTTTAAATTACTTGAAGCTAAAAGAATGACATTTATTGATGAAGAATTTGAGGGCGTAAAATTAGTTTTTAAAAGTGGCACAGGAAATATAATTGAAAAAATAGTTTCAGCAACAGTATTTGATGATGTTAGAAGTTTTAAAAATTCTTTAGCCAGTATGGATCTTGCCTTTGAATCAAGCAAATCGGAAGATTTAACAAAACTGAAAAGTTGGATAAATAAATATTGGGCTATTGAAAATGAGGAGGTTCACATGGGAGTTAAATTCATTAAAAAAGACAATAGCTTAATTTTGATAACAAATGATGGAGCAATTACACCTAATGGCATTGATAAAAGCTTAAAAGCAGATAAGAGCAATATTGATGTTACAGATAAAGAATTTATCAGTAAAGATGAATTGGAGCAATTAAAGAATAAGATATTTAAATTTACTACTTCAGATAAGTCTATAACAATCATTGGCACTATACTCCATGATTTAACTGTATACCAAAACAAAGAATCTAAAGAAAAGCTACACCATCTATTAATGGTTGGTGAAAGTGGTTCTGGTAAATCTACAATTTTAGCTAATATAATTGCAACAATATTAAATTATCCTGTAAAAGATATAAAATCCATTGGTATGATAACACCATTTGCATTAGTTCAGAACTTATCAAATGGAAATTATCCTTCATTATTTGATGAATTTAAACCAAGTTCACTAGATAAATATAAGGTTCAAAAACTAAGTGAAAACTTTAGAAATTTATATGATAGAACAACAATATCCAGGGGAGATAAATCATTTAAAACTAAAGATTTTCAATTAACTAGACCACTAATATTGGCTGGTGAAGAATCTTATCCCAATGCAGAAAAAGCATTAATCGAAAGAAGTGCAATTGTATATCTAAGCAAGAGAGAACGAACCAAAGAGCATACAGAGACAATGCAATGGCTAACAAAGAATGAAGATATTTTAAATAAGTTTGGTAGGTCAATAATTGATGAAATATTAAACTTATCAGTTGATAATTATAAGGCAATAAGGGAAGACGTAAGTAATTTATTTCCAGATTTAAGCAATAGACCACTAACAACAGCTATTAATATTGCTACTGGAATAGAGATATTTAATATATTGCTAGAACGTAATGGATTGGCCAAGCTTATAGGTTATGAAAAACATATAATGCAGAATATCAAAGAAGAAGTTTTAGATGGTGGAAGTGATACTAAGTCTACTGTAGAACAAATGTTGGTTTTATACAACAATATGATTGAAGATGGAAGAGCTTATGATTCTAAAAATGTAGTTATTGAACGGGGGGACGGATTATTCATAAGAACTTCAGAAATGATAAATCAGATATGCATATTTGTAAACCAGGTAGGATCAGCTGAGGTAATTCCACTAAAGTTAAGAGATTTCAAAAAACAAGCAATGAAATCAGGATATCTTATAAAAACATCAGCTAAACAAATTAAAGTTGACTCTAAGGCAGTATGGTTTGATGAATATAGCAAGGAAAGAATAATAGGTTTGAAAAATTTCTCAATATGTAAATCAAATGAACTTGAATTGGAGCCAATGGATGATGAAGAAAGCAAAGTTATTGAAGATGTATTTAGTAGAGCGTAAGCTCCTTAAGATACCTTCGTAAAATAATATAGGAAATGAGGTTAGGAATAATGGAACAGAATAAAGATATAAAAAAATCACTAACCGAGGAATTAAGTAAACCAGACAACGAAAAAACAACAATTCAAATAAGAATTTTTGATGATAAAACTAGCAGTGTTGCATATAAACACTTAACCAGAAAAGAACTTTACACAATATTGGAGAATTTGAATAATATTAAATGGATGTAATTCAGAATATGTAGATTGGAGATAAATTGATGGATGAAAAAATACAATGTGATTTATGTGATAAAACAATACTTTATAAGAACAAAATAAGAATGACAAATAAAACAAATAAAAATATTATTGATATTTGCGAGGAATGTTTTAATGAATATTTCAATAAATTGGATTCTGAGATGTGATGCAGAATGTGTAGAAAGTACGCAGCAAAATAAGGAGGAATGAAAAGTGAAAGAAGTATGTGGAAATTGTAAATATAACAAAAGGGATTTTTCAAAACCACAAAATGCAGGATATGCAGAGTATTGTTGTGGTAATGAAAA
>Ga0302140_10012345_pt1 | contig 10478 bp, 10 predicted proteins | sample I_Bog_E1_1_FD_202095 | JGI IMG/M metagenome (GOLD analysis project Ga0302140, IMG submission 202095) | Peat permafrost microbial communities from Stordalen Mire near Abisko, Sweden - I_Bog_E1_1 | ecosystem: Environmental > Terrestrial > Soil > Wetlands > Peat | place: Sweden: Abisko, Stordalen...
CAGCGCCGACGGCCCGGAGGTGATCAACAAAGAGGCCTTACGGCTCCCGAGCAAGCGTGGGTCAGCTTGGTGGCGGCAGACCAAACGCCGCAAGCGCGCCTCGTGCGTTGGACGGGAGCTGAACGGTGCCAAAGACCGCGGAACCGTCGTTGCCTCCAGCGCTGTTCCCGGTGACCAGTCCATCGGGGCGCGCGTCGGCAGAGCCGGGTGGCCTCCGTCGCGAAGCGGCCGGCCGTACCCGAAAGCTATGCACCAGGGCGACCCGGACAGCGACCTCAGTCAAGGCCAGCGTCATGAAAAGTTGCATGGCTCGGGTACCGCCGAGGGGTCATTGAGTAGGCACGTCAGAAGTGTCGAGAGCGAGAGGTACCGCGCGTCCAGCGAGCCGACAGTAAGGGTTGTTCCAGACGTGACTGTTGGAAAGTGGCTGACCGCGCTGATCAAACGGGTCCTTCTCGGCCGACGGCTGTCTCGGTGGTCGCACTCAAGCGCCAGCTGGTGGCGTCCGCCCGGCCGAGCGCGCCTGTGCTCGCGACCCTAACGATCATCGCCAAACGACATCGACGCGATCTCCCAGCTCGTGCCGGACCGCAGGTGCTTGTCGAGCGGTCGGCCCAGCTATCGGGGCGTGAGGTCTTCGCGGATCATGTGGCCAAACCTTGTGTAGAAGGCCGAGGTGCGCCGTGGACGTGACCTCTCGCTCACTCCGCAAGTTTCATCCCGCGAAGCCGGCGCGTGTTGGAACGGAAGCGCCTACCGTCGAGGTGTGTCGAACGGTGCCGACTCTTGTTGCCTCGGATCCGCGTGCGGGAGAAAGTGGGCCAGGCATTGCACGTCGGCATTCCGACGCGCACGGTCTACGGTGCTCAGTTCACCAAGGAGGTCGCAGATGCACGAGGTCGTCGTTTGGATGACCGGCGACTGCTGAAGGGCGCTGCCTCCGAACACCTCAACGAGCGTCGCTAGGCGTTCGGCTCGGTCCTCAGGGCAATCCTCCTGTCGGAGCGAAGCGTGTCGCCGACGGTAGTCGCGGCCGACTCGTGACGAACTCCGGGCTTGCCAAGCGCGCGGCTCATCTGGGGTCGCACACGGCGCGCCACATTGGGCCCGACTCGGCCTCACGCCGCCACCTGTCGTGACTATCGGAAGCCTCCGCGGCGGTCCCGACCGGTCCTTGAAATCCAACCCGCCAGGTCATGTTAATAATTCACACCCATCCTGTTGCTAAGTCACACGAAGGCTGATACCGTGTCGCCAACCGAGACGAGACGACAGGTCGATCGAGCAGAATCCAGCGTTCGACAGGGACGACGAAGACGGGAGGCAGCATGCTCCAAGGACGATTGGCCGAGGTTTTCCCCAAGACGGCCAAACCGCTCATCGCGATGGCACACGTCCCGGCATTGCCGGGTACGCCGCTCTACGATGGCGCTGGCGGCCTCGAGGCCGCGATCCGCAGCGTTCGATCCGACGTAGAGATACTCCTTGATGCCGGCTTCGACGCCGTGATGTTTTGCAACGAAAATGACCGCCCGTACCAGCTGAACCCGGGACTCGAAGCGGCAGCGTTCATGACACGAGTCGTGACCGAGTGTCGCCCCGAGGGAAAGCCCTTTGGAGTCGACTACCTCTGGGACTCTCGTTGTGCGCTGGCCATCGGTGCCGCAACAGGCGCCGCGTTCGTGCGCTGCGTGGCCGCTGGTGCATGGGAATCGGACATGGGCTTGTGGCAGACCGATGCAGCGTGGCTATTGCGCGAGCGTCGTCGTCTTGAGGTCGACACAATGGCGATCATCGTGAATGTGACGCCAGAGTTCGCATCGCCGATCGGAGGGCGCAGCGCAGCAGAGATCGCGCGCTCAGTCGTCGTCTCGAGCATCCCGGACGCGATCTTGATATCGGGTCCAATGGCAGGATCGGAGCCTGACCTGTCCGTACTTTCCGACGTGTATCAGGCTGTCTCGAAAGATGTCCCAGTTATCCTCAACACGGGCGCCAAGGCCGCAACGATCGCCCAGTACCTTGACAGTGCGGACGGGTGCATTGTCGGCACCGACCTCAAGGAGGATGGATATACCTGGAACCAGGTCGACCCTGAACGGGCGAAGCGCTTTATCTCGCAGGCTAGGTCCGATGCCGGATCTAGCACTGCAAGCTGAGATACAGCGGTGTGATTCATGGCGTCTAGCGTGATCATGAACGAGACAAGACGCGCGAAGAAGTTCCACCTGCCCGATGAGATAGGCATCTTTGTGGTGCTTTTGTTGGTAGCAGCAGTATTTTGCATTCTCTCGTCATCATTTCGTACGTACAACAACATGCTATCGCTCCTGCTCAACGGAGCAGTCATCGCCTTCCTCGCACTCGGTCAAACGCTCGTCTTGCTCACCGGTGGGATCGATCTTTCAACTGGAAGCAACATAGCAATGACGGGCGTATTGTGCGCGTACCTGATGAATGCCGGCGTTCCTTGGATATTTGCAAGCCTGTTAGCAGTGGGCGCCGGCGGGCTGATTGGATTGTTCAACGGTCTCGTAATTCAGTACGGCGGTCTGCCGCCGTTCATCGTGACATTTGCGACAATGGGTGTGGCATCATCAATTCCTCTGATAATGACCGGTTCGAGTTCGATCATGGTTGCGGACCAGGGATTTTCATGGATCGGTCAGGGAACTGTGTTTTCAGTGCCAGTACCGGTTGTGCTCCTTATCGTGTTCGCGGTAATCGTCGCACTGATTTTGTCCTGGACACGATTCGGCGTGCAGGTTTACGCCGTTGGTGGCAATAGGACCGCGGCTCGACTGGCGGGCGTAAGTCTTGCGAAGGTGACTGTCTCCGTGTACGTGATGTCAGGGCTGTTCGCGGGCGTGGCCGGCCTTATCGATACTTCTCGTTTGATGGTCGGCTTCCCAACCGCGGGTACGGGCAATGAACTCTTCTTTTCGATCGCGGCAGCGGTCGTGGGGGGTGTAAGCCTGTTCGGCGGCACCGGATCGGTTCTCGGCGCAATGATCGGAGCGGTGATGATCGCCACCGTTAGCAACGGACTGAACGTCGTAAATGTCAACAGCTACTGGCAGTCACTTGTTATCGGACTCATCATCTTGGGAGCTGTGGGGCTCGACACGTTCCGGCGGCACCGAATGGGCGCTCCATTACCGGGCATCCTTCGCCGGCGTGTTCGATCAGGTGACCGCCAGAGCGCTCATGCGGACGTCGTGTGAACCCGGCGGGCATGGTCCACGATGAGAGGCCACTTCAATAGGAGGATCGCTAAGCAAACAGCAAGGCGAGGAAGAGAAAGATTGGAGGTCAGCATGAAGATTGTCAAGCAGATAGCTATTAGCGGTATCTCGATCGCTATGCTTTTGGCCGTTGCTCCAGGCGGGGCCGTTGCAAACGGCGCGCCGCGGACCGTCGGCGCCAGGGCGGCCGGACAGGCTCGTGACCTTGGTGCGGCTGCTCTGCCAAAATCCTGCAAGACAAGTAAGCCCGTGATCGGAGTCTCTCTACCTGACACAAGTAATCCCTACTATGTGTACATGCGACAGGGGTTCCTCCAGGTTGGGGCTAAGTACGGCTTCGACGTCAAGATGGCGATAGCGAATGACGATGATAGCAATCAGCTATCCCAGATTGACGCCTTTATTCAAGAGGGCGTTTGCGCGGTCGCCCTCAATCCGGTCACTTCTGGTCCTTCGGCGGCCGACGTTGCCGCGTTGAACAAGGCTGGTATCCCGGTCTTCACTGTCAATGTGCTTGTGGACCAGGCTGACCTCACGAAGGAACACGCGAAGATCGTGCAATTCGTGGGCGCAAACCAGGCCGAGGGCGGCAAAGTAGAAGCGCTTCAGGTGCTGAAGGACCTGGGAGCGAAGGCCAAGATACTCGTCGGGACCGTCGGGGACCCTCTGTCGCAGACTACTGCCGAGCGGGATGCCGGTTTCTATACCGTGATCAAGCGGGATCCGAATGCAAAGGTGGGCGAACTTGTGAACGGACAAGTTGAGCCGACTGTGAGCCTCCAGGTCGCAACAGACATGCTTGAGGGCAATCCGAAGATGAACGTGATCTGGGCCGACACAGGTCCGGCCACGCTCGGTGCGCTTAAGGCGATCCAGGAGCTTAAGCTGCAGGGAAAGGTTACGCTCTTCGGCTTCTGTGCGGCCGGTACGCCCCTCGACAAGGTGATCTATCGTGGCTGCGTCGGTCAGCAGCCTTACAACTATGCGAGTATTGTGGTGCAAAATATCAAGAAGTATCTCGCCGGCAAGTCGATACTGCCGACGATTCTAGAGCCGGTACCGGCCTACGTGAGTGGGCAGACCATCCCCGCAGGTATACTCGGCTGAAATGACTGGTGACACGTACGGTCAGCCCTCCGCCCCCCCTTTGCTTGATGCAGAGACGCGGGGTGGAGGGCTCGGCCTGCGCCGCGTTGATAAGCGGTATGGGGATACACTTGCCCTGAGTCAGGTGAGCCTTACGGTCGTGCCTGGAAGAGTGCTCGGACTCGTCGGTCACAATGGCGCAGGTAAGTCGACGCTTCTACGCATTTTGTCGGGAGTCGAGAGACCTGACGCGGGGGCGGTGTGGGTAGATGGTGCGATAAGGACTTTGTCAGGACCAGCCGACGCTATGAGGTTGGGCGTAAGTTGTGTGTATCAAGAGTTAGCGTTGGTTCCTCAACTTACGGTTAGCGAAAGCATTTTTCTTGGCCAGGAAGATGTGCGGCATGGTGTTCTGGCGAAGAGAGCAATGGCGCGGGCGGCCCAAGAGTTGTGTGATGACTTCAGCGTCGGTGTTCGTTCAAGCGCATTGATAGGCGACCTATCTGTGGCGCAGCGGCAGCTAGTCGAAATTGTTGCTGCTTTTCACCGTAATACGAGGTTCCTTCTTCTTGACGAGCCGACAACGGCCCTAGAGGTGGGTCAGGTGGAGCATCTCTTGGTGACTCTTCGGCGTTTAGTCGAGGGTAAGGACGCTGCGATATTGCTTGTCGACCACAAGCTCTCAGAGGTGTTTTCGGTAGCTGACGACATTGTAGCCATGGCAGACGGGCACATAGTGCTCGAAAGATCACGTTCGAATGTGGATCGAGCGGAAGTCGTTGCGGCTATCGTGGGCGAATCGGCGGCTTCGGTCGTGGGAGCAACGGTGCCATCCCAGGTGGGGGATAGTGTCAGTCGACGGGCTGGGTCGATGGATCCTGCAGTTGCGGGGGGCGTTTCGGCGTCCCCAGGGGCCGTCGGTGCAGGGTTACGTGTTCGGGATGCGCGGTCGGCTCGCCTGCACGGCATCAATCTTTTGGTAGCGCCTGGACGTATTGTGGCACTGTACGGTCTGATGGGTTCTGGGAGATCGCGTATGATGCGCGTCCTGGCGGGGGCGGAACGCCTGACGTCGGGTGTGATGGAACTGGACGGCGATCTCTACAACCCTCGTAGCCCGCAAGCGGCGATGGCGGCGGGCGTGTGCTATGTGTGCGAGGATCGGAAGGCTGAGGGAATCATCCCAAGCGTCAGCGTGGTCGAGAACGTTCTTTTGCCGGTGCTTGCCCGATTCAGTCGCTATGGGGTGTTGCGACGTCGGGAGGCGCGAAAGGCTGCACTCGAGGTGCTCAAACGGATGAATGTCCGGGGCGATCTGAGCAAGGGTGCGTTGGCGCTATCGGGCGGCAATCAGCAGAAGGTGCTGTTCGCACGGGCCTTGTTGCAGGAACCGCGCTTGCTGCTGTTGGACGAGCCGACGAAGGGCGTGGACATCGGCACGAAGGAAGAAATTCATCAGCTGATACGCGATATTTCCGAGACGCGACGGGTACCGATCCTGGTGGTCTCCAGCGAGGAGGAGGAAGTTATGGCTTTGGCAGACGATGTCGTGATTCTGCGCAATGGTAGTTGTAGCGGAGAACTGTTGGCGACTGGCGATCTCACGGCCTCCCTGCTTCGGCGGCTTGCGCTAGGGGAGAGCGAGAAAGGCAGGGACCTGGAGGACGCGTCTTAATGACGCTGGTTGCCGGCGTTGACTCATCGACTCAGTCGTGCACGGTTGTGCTACACGACGAGTCCGGAACGATGTTGGCCAGCGCTAGCGCACCTCATGTGTGGACTACGCCACCAGTCAGCGAACAGGATCCTGAGGGCTGGTGGGGTGCACTTTCCGAAGCTCTAGCTAAGGCGTGCCACGTTGCGGGGACATCGCCACGTGCCATTGGCGCGATCTCCATCGCAGCGCAGCACCATGGTCTAGTGGCGATCGGTCCGGCTGGCGTGGTGCTCCGCCCGGCGAAGCTGTGGAATGACACTACTTCGGCCGCTCAGGCAGCGCGACTCGTTTCGCAGCTCGGGCGCGAGTATTGGGTCCGTAGGACCGGGCTAGTGCCTACTGCTGGGATCACTATAAGCAAGTTGGCTTGGCTAGCGGAGAAGGAGCCAGCGTCGTTTCAGAACCTGAGGCTTGCCCTGTTGCCCCACGACTGGCTCACTATGCAGCTGACCGGTGGGGCGGTGACGGATCGGGGCGACGCCTCCGGCACTGGGTATTTCGATCCCGTCGCGAATGCGTGGTGTCTAGACATACTGGCGCTTGTTGATTCCGAACGCGATTGGCTTGCCCAACTCCCGCGCGTGCTTGGGCCGGAGAATCCGGCTGGGAAAGCCAGCACTGCTAGGGCCGCCGCTCTTGGCCTACGCCCGGACACCTTGGTTGGGCCTGGAACCGGCGATCAATCGGCAGCCGCCCTTGGGCTCAACATCCAACAGGGCGATATGCTCGTTTCGCTTGGGACCTCGGGTGTCGTTGCAGGCATCAGTCTGCGACAAGTGAGGGACGGCCTAGGCCGAGTTATTGGCTCAGCAAGTGCGTCGGGTAGTTTTCAACCCACAATAGTTACCCTAAATGCCGCCAAGGTCACCGATACGTTTGCGCGACTACTTGGAGTCGAGCACAATGAAATGTCGCGACTCGCGCTTGCCGCGAATCGCAGTGCCACGAACCGGCCCATCCTCGTCCCCTACCTCGACGGGGAACGCACCCCAGACCGGCCGCTTGCTCGAGGTCTCTTGCTTGACCTTTCATCCTCGTGCACGAGGGAGGCCCTGGCTCTTTGTGCGTTTGAAGGCGTTATTCTCGGTCTTCTGCAGGGCCGCGACACGCTTATAGAGGTAGGAGTAGATGCCAGTGCCCGACTGATCCTCGCGGGCGGGGCATCACGCTCGCCAGCCTATCGAAGACTATTTGCAGCGCTAGCCGGGATGCCGGTGCGTGTGGCGGAGGTCGACGGCGGACTGATTTCAGCTCGTGGCGCCGCCGTCCAGGCTGCTGCGGTTCTTACCGGAGCGACTGCGCTTGATGTCGCGCTTTCCTGGGCGCCCGCTTGTGGAGTAGTCGCTGAACCGATGACAGGGGATGCTGATTATGCTGAAGAGCGGAGGGTGCGTTACGGCGCGGCTGTTGACATCGAACAGCCCAATGAGTCTTCGCTGTCGCAAGCATCGAATCACTAGCCAAAGGGGACTGCCATGACGGCTTGGCCAGCAAACATCGAGGATGATCTTGGTGGAGTGCTGTGCGACCTGTGTTCTATGGCTGCTCCGTCCGGGCACGAGGACCGACTGTCTGCTGTAGTTAGCGAGCATCTGTTCGCCAGAGGGTTGACTCCTATAACCGATAGGCTTGGTCAGGTCGGAGTCACACTTGGCTCTGGCCCGGGACACACAACCCTAGTCATGGCCCATCTCGACCAGTTGGGTCTTGTGGTTTCTGCAATCGATCCCGCCGGCTATCTCCGCGTGCAGCGACTCGGAGGAGTACCTGAGCGTGTGCTACCCGGCATGCGCATTACGGTCCACACTTACCACGGTGATGTGCCAACAGTTGTAGGTGTGAAGAGTCACCACTTGACCCCACCGGAGGAGAAATATAGGGCGCTGCCTGCGAACGAGTTATACCTGGATTGCGGAACTGAGAGTGCTGAAGAAGTTGCCGAACTCGGAGTGCGCGTGGGCGATCCGTGCACATACGGATTTACATGGTCTGTACTGCAAGGAGGCCGCGTTGCTACCACGTCCCTCGATGACCGACTGGGCGTCGCTGCTCTCCTGGCCCTCGCCGATAGACTGCAGAAGGAACCAGGATCCGGATCGATTCACCTGGCGTTCACCACTCAGGAGGAGTTCCACGTACGGGGAGCCCTTGCCCTTGTCCAACGATACAGACCAGATGTTGTCGTTAACGTTGATATAGCGCCATCGACAGACACTCCAGATCTCCACGGCTCCTCGCCTGTGCAGCTGGGCCGAGGAGCCGTGCTCTCGCGAATGTCTTTCCATGGGCGGGGAACCCTGGGCGGTCTCATCCCACACCCGGCCCTAGTTCGAGGCGTGGAGGAGTCGGCGCTTGAACGGGGGGCGAAGCTTCAATTCGAGGCAGTCATCGGAGTGATCACCGATGCCGCGTTTTTGCCAATGGCGAGTGGCGACGGGATAGCGGCCGTGGACGTCGGGATTCCTGTTCGTTATACACACAGCCCCGTAGAGACAGCGCAATTGTCGGATCTGACTGCGACGATCGAAGTTCTTCACTCGCTGATGCTGCGAGTCGGTAGTCTGGATCTTGAGCGTGGCTTTGGTCATTCACTCGGGCCGCGATAGCGGTGACGAGAATCTGGGCGTCGGTGACAACGCTGGACCTTGGTCGACTTGTCGAGGTGTCCCAGGCGCTTCAGGAGGCGGGGGTAGATGGCTTGCATGTTGATGTCTCAGATGGTGTGTTTGTACCGGACTTGACATTCGGCTACCGCGTGGTGCGCGCGCTGACCGATCGGTTGATTATTCCAGTCGAGGCGCATCTCATGGTGATCAACCCTGAGGAGCAGTTGCGAGCTGTCAGCGAGGCGGGTGCAAGCCGGGCGTCGTTTCACTTTGAGTCGACTGCTTACCCCTGGCGAGTCGCGTGTCTTGGTCAGTCCCTTGGTCTTGAGGTGGGAGTCGCATTCAACCCGGCGACGCCTCTCGGATCCGTTGGCTACCTACGCGAGGGGATCAGTTTTGTAGATATTCTCACGTCGGAACCAGATAGCCGGGGTGAACGGATGCTGCCGCGGATGGCTGCACGGGTTACAGAAGCGGGTATCAACTTGGGCGGCGACGTTGTCATCGAAGTTGATGGGGGTGTGTCCATGTCTAACATTGAGGAACTGAGTGCCGCTGGCGCTAGCGATTTTGTGGTGGGGCGAGCACTCATCGATGTGGAAGCATTGTCAACAGCTGTGACGGCACTCCGCATGAGGGCCAGCCGTGACTGCCATTGAGGGCCCGTGGCAGGTCGCGTCGAGGCTAGAGAGTGTCGACAGGCCTGTCTGTTACCGGGCTGAGGTTTCCGGGGATTGGTGCTCACACGTCCGGGTGCCCTTACGCCGGAGTAGCCGCTTTGTATGTGCCTATGTGGTCGATGAGGGGTCAGTCCCGTGAATGGTCTTCGTGACGGAGGGTCTAATGACTAGAAGGAGAGTCATGTGTTACGGGGACTCGCTGACATGGGGGTCGCTTCCGGTAGAATCCGGCATTCCCACGGTTCGGTATGGCGACTGTGACCGATGGACGGGTGTATTGGCCGACCAGTTAGGGGACGGCTACGAAGTTCTCGAGGAAGGCCTGAACGGACGAACGACGAATCTCGATGATCCGATTGACCCGCGGCTTAATGGAGCGCGCCACCTCGCGACGGCAATAGCGACCCACATGCCGTTGGACCTCGTCGTAATCATGCTCGGGACTAACGATGCCAAGGCCTACTTCGAGCGATCTCCACTGGATATTGTGACGGGAATTGCCGCGCTGCTAGGAATAGTTAGTGCGTCTGCTGGCGGCGGAGGCACGGTATACGCGGCGCCGCATGCTCTTCTCGTTGCTCCGCCGCCGCTGGCTCCGATTACGAACGCGTGGCTCGCTGAACTCTTCAAAGGCGGACGCGAGAAGACGCAGGCACTCGGAAAGCTCTACGCTGAGCTTGCAGCTTTTGTTGGGATCCCATTCTTCGACGCAGGTGTCGTCCTCTCTACCGGTGGCACCGATGGAGTTCATTTCTCGAAGGAGAACAACGTAACTCTCGGAGTGGCCTTGGCCGCTATCGTTCCGCTCGTTCTCGAGGGAGTGCCTAGCGTCGAAGTGTAGTTGGGTATAGGCGCTGACGGGAATGCGTAGTGGTAAAGCTCCTCGATGACTCGGAGCGGGACTATCATGCGCACGGGTTGTATGACGATGAAGAGCCGTCTGGTACCTGGTATCACCGCGGCGAGTGTGGTTCGCGACCCCGGCTGACTCGATTGGACCATTGGCGCAGTGTCGGACCATGTCACGGAACGGAGGCCCGCGTCGAGGCGGGTAGGTAGCCGTGGAGCGAGGGACCCACGATCGCGTGCGTATTCCGATGATTCCGTACACCCAGTCCGACGTTTTCGGACGCGGGCGTCGGAG
>Ga0302140_10012347_pt1 | contig 10478 bp, 14 predicted proteins | sample I_Bog_E1_1_FD_202095 | JGI IMG/M metagenome (GOLD analysis project Ga0302140, IMG submission 202095) | Peat permafrost microbial communities from Stordalen Mire near Abisko, Sweden - I_Bog_E1_1 | ecosystem: Environmental > Terrestrial > Soil > Wetlands > Peat | place: Sweden: Abisko, Stordalen...
TGAATTATCTTCTGTTTGGCTTCTTCGGGTATAGGCGTGGATTCGTCCTCGAGATAACCTACCCCGAATTCTAATTCCACGCCAAATGTCAGGGGCAAGCGTGGCTGTGTCATGTTGGTACAATAGTAATTGTATAGCTGGTTGTATATGTAGATTTGTAATGTATGCGTGTGTGAAATGTGTGGATGCGTAGGAAAGTAAATTTCTGTTTACTTGGAATTGGTCCATATCTCAGAAAATCGATGAGATTATAATAAGAACGATCCCTTTATTCGATATCTACCATTGCTAGCCAACAAACTCTATTGTTAGAAATTGTATGCTTCTTGTCCCATCAATGGAGTGTGTTTCTTTCACAAGATCGTACAATGAATTGTGTACTACCCACTGGGGTTGGAGTACTGCAAGAACAATGATCGGTACCACGATCTTTATGGTGCTTTGTTACTTGTAGAGCCTGGTCCGAAGCAATCAGCCGAGGTGATGGAAGTTTCTTTTAGAGAAAGTAGAGCTGGCTCACGGAACTGCGTGGCTGTTGTCGGGGTTTGCTCTACCGTAGAAAACAAATTAGCCAACGCAGAGAGAGCAATTGGGTGAGCAATGGGCACTCAAGCTTCAGGGAAAACCCGTTTGAGTCGAAATGAAGCACTGTTTCCTCAGAAATCGAGTCGGGGTTTATACCAGGGACGACATCTGTTGCCTCCTTGTGGTGCCACGCCCTCCCCTCTACCAGCGGACACGAAGCCTCGGTGACACCCGGAAGGTTTTGATAGCTTTTATTCCTATGCTAGCCTTGATAATCATCGGAGCCACATTCCTGGATGCCACCATCGTCTCTCCTTTTCATCCCTCAGTCATCAATCATCTTCGCGTTCACAATTAAATATCTGCCATCCTCAATATAGCAGACCGATATCCCTTCCGCATGCAATGTGGGAAAGAACAATGGTAAAAGCCCAGGCGAGATGCTGTGAAAGCGCAAATGCAGCAGCCACAACACCAATGCTAAAAGAAAATGCGCTGAATCACAAATACAATATGCACAAATTGTCGAATCGGCGTCAAGCACACATTAGGACTTCGAAAAGAGACGTGTTTCTTGGCGGCCATCGAATATTTAGCATGCTGGCTTAGAGAAGGACGCCAAAGACAACACCTGCACCAACAGCGAAAGCTCCAGTGCCGATGTTTCGCATGGCAGCCATGGTGGCGGCACCTGCCTTGGAGGAGCTGGTTGTTGCAGAACTTCCTGCAGCACCTCCGGAGCTGGTGGGCGTGGCGGTCGCGGAGGCGGTGGAGGCTGAAGAGACGGCAGTGAAGTTTGCAGGATTAAGTTGGCCACATTCGGATTTCTCGGTCGCGAGGCAGGCTGCTTGAGCAGCAGCACTGTTGACATCATTGACAGCTGCGGCATTGCAGAGTTTGAAGTTTTCCTCGCAGACGAAGGTGTCCATTGTCTGGATATAGTACTGGAGGCCGGGTGCCGAGTTGTTGGAGGTGCAGGTGCAGGTAAAGTTGAGGGTGGTCTGAAGTCATCAGGTCAGCAGTTTGAACATCTTATTGTGCTGTAGATCGAAAGAACAAAGCCCTTACTTGGTTGCAATAGTTCGAGGTGGTCGCAGCAGAGCAAAGGGTGTTGCAGGTGTTGAACTCGGCTTGGCACCATTGATCTGGATCGAAGCACGTTAGAAGCAGTCCAGCAGATGGCTGAAGACGGAAACAAACCTCGAGTAGTGAGATCGATGGTGGAAGGATCAAAGGTTACGTTGGCCTGCGCAGCGACCAAGCTGGCCAGAAGCGCGACGGCGACGGTCGACTGAGCGAACATCCTGGTGGCTTGAGATTGTTCTCGGGAGAATGCGCGGGCGGGGCAGAAATTCAATTGATGTTTCTTGCGAAGGTGACGATGTTGAGAGATGGCTCGCGGTGGAGAGAGGGAGGTGAGAGTTGGGAAGGGGAAGTGTGAGTGTGAGTGTGGTGAAGGGGAGGTTGGGGAAGCGACGACCTCTGGGAAAGGGAAAAGGCCGGGCAGTCGAAGTATCGTGAGACGAAGGCTTCTGAGTTGTTTACCCTTGCAACGGAAACGAGCGAGGGTCCCCTAGTGCGTTCTGCAGGCGATGTGATTGGTGAATGGCAGCCTGCCGCGCCAGCAACGCACTTCCTCTCATGCAAGGCTAAGAAGCAGAGCAGAGCAGAGCAGAGCAGCAAGCTTCGTATTTCTGGGGCCTCCGCCGTCTGGCTCGCGACGGTGTCATTCATTGTACAGCCGCTCACAGGTACAATACGTACGGTCCGACAGCAACGCGTCCTCTCTTGTCCACGACCTCGTCTGACCTTCGTCCGCTTGCGCTGTCCGCACTGGTTCCTGTGACGCAGATGGGGGATTACGGGGCTCACGACTGATAATATCCGTGCCCTGGCCCCACGGAAATTGGCGTGCACTTTCTCTTATCGGACGCCTTCACGATGCTTCGAGTCTCAGATTGCAGCCACTGCAGCGCAGACCGACGGGACGCCAGCCACCGCACCACCTATCGGATCCGTCCAAAACATGCCCATGCCCAGATTCGGGCTGGCTGGACAGGCTGGACTTCAAAATGCCATCTTGAAAACGCTAGCCCGTGGCAACGACTTGGCCAGTCTCGCTGGACTTGGCTGGAGCTTGCGCAAGCAGAGTCGCAGACCGTGCAGACCTGACCGCTCGTGAGAAGATCAGTGCCGCGCAAGAAGTGCATTTTCGCGGGCGCCGGCTAGACGACGAGGCACCAGCTGTCTCAACTAGTGTTTCTTCCGCTCTTCTTTTCCTTCTTCTTTCATCTTCTTCTTCTTCAGCCAGCGCGATCTCGCGACAAACACGATGAGCCGAAAGCGCTTTTATCCGAAATACCGTGGGTCTGGGAAGTTCTTGCCGTCGTCGACGTTGAGTCTTGGCCCGTGGGAGAAGGCACAATCAAGCCACCACAGCAAGGACGGCGGTTGTCCCAGCTCCAGCGGGGCCGACACGTGATGCTAAGCTTTTCCTAGATCCATGCCCGGAAAAATGGTGCCGGCCGGCCTCTCAGGCGCAAGAAAGCTCAAGCTACCCACAAAATGGACAGGCCTCGCACTTGGTCAATCACTGACAAATGCGGTTGGCACATTGTTGCGATGTTGACGTCTGTTCACGCTTCGTCGAGTGGCGGGCATGGAGGCACTCTTGATCTCTATCTCAGCTCTACACAATTTCTCTCGTCGATGCTGAAGTCCTTGATTCCCAATACCCGTACTCGAGACTATGACAAATGTCCAGGATGCCACCCCCAGCTCAGACTTTGATCCAAAAGTGGGGTCAGAGAAGTGTACCCAGGACCGGCCAGATGCCAATGAATCGGCATCCTCAAGAAATAGTGATGAGAAGAGGTATCTAGCGAAGTTCAGAGACCACAAGTATGTCAGGGCGTGCTGGGCATTTGTAACCTGGACACCGAGGAGGTGTCGATGGGACCCCCAAGCACCTCCAAAGTTCAGCCTGGCTCTAAATCTCCTATTTGGATTTGTGAGTAATTGCGTTCCGAACATCATCTGGATTTCCTGTCTTCTCCTTATGTTTATGTTTGCACTTTGTCTTCCTTTGGATGACGAGTTTCTAGGCTCTATTGCGAGTAGTGGACTGAGATCTAATTGCTCCTAGGCTGGTACATTCACAGTCGCGAACCTCTACTATAATCATCCAATTCTCAATGTGTTAGCCAGAGACTTTGGAGTTACTGATGAGCGGGCCTCTCTGATCCCCACAGTTATGCAGGCCGGTTATGCTGCCGGCCTGCTCTTTCTCTGTCCTCTTGGCGATATTTTTCGTCGAAGAGCTTTCGTCCTGATATTAGTCTTCTTCACTGCAACCATAGTGAGTATGCTAATTTCTTCCGCAAATATCCTCTGACCGCACATAGTGGCTCGGGTTGTGCGTGACTAAGTCCTTCTCGGTCTTCTTGGCACTCTCCTTCATCACGGCTGTCACAACTGTCACTCCACAGTTGATGCTCCCTCTCGTGGGCGATCTTGCCCCTCTTCGCAAGCGCGCTACTGCGCTTTCAATCGTGGTCTCGGGGCTCTTGCTTGGAATGCTCATTGCACGACTTCTGTCCGGTATCTTGACCCAGTACACAAGTTGGAGAAGTATATACTGGTTCTCCTTTGGAGTCCAATACTTGATCTTTATTCTCCTATTTCTGTTTATGCCGGACTATCCATCCACGAATCCTGGTGGTCTCAATTACTTCAGCATGCTCTTTAGTATCCTGAAGATGGTATTCAGGCATCCTGTATTGGTTCAGGCATGTACAGTAGGATTTTTGGTCTCGAGTACATTCACATCTTACTGGACGACCCTCACCTTCCTTCTTTCCTCCCCTCCGTACTCATACAACTCCGTCACAATCGGCCTCTTCGCGCTCATCGGCATCGGGGCCATGTGTTTTGGGCCTTTCTACTCCAAAGCGATCATCGACCGCTTTGTCCCGCTATTCAGTGTTATCCTAGGCCTCATCTACTGCATAACGGGGGTCATAATTGGCACCTGCACCGGAAAACATACTGTAGCTGGTCCTATCATTCAAGCCTTTGCCATCGATCTCGGGCTCCAGACCTCACAAATTGCAAACAGATCCGCAATCTATACTATTGAACCGAAAGCTAGAAACCGTGTCAATACAGCATACATGGTCTCTGTCTTCTGTGGGCAACTAATGGGGACAGCTGTTGGCAATAAACTTTATGCGAAGGGAGGTTGGATTGCAAGTGGGAGTGCCAGTGTGGGGTTTATTGGGGTGGCCCTCTTGTGTTGTTTTAGTAGGGGGCCTTGGGAGCCAGGATGGCTCGGATGGGGTGGAGGATGGGGAATCAGGAGAAGAGATCTGGAACCGAGGCAAGAGCCTGCGGTCGAGCAAGCACTGGACGAACTGTCTGCTGAGTATGGTCAAGAAATCATTGACGGCGAAAAGGCAGGCGGGGGTTCGAAGCCTGGCTCTCGCGCTGAAAATGGAGCCGGCCAGCCTATGTCACATATACAGTCGAGATGAATTTCAAGATCGTTGTCAGAGCACAGTCTACTTTTAAAACTTCCCTTTCAGCAACTTCACTGAACAGCAGTGCCCTCGCCATCTTTGTCCTCGGTCTTCCTCGGTGCATTGGCAGGCAAGAATTCTTCAAATCCCTTTACCAGATCGGGTTCGTCGCTGAAGAGTGTCTTGATTTCCGACTGCATTTGTTCCAGGGGCTTGCCTCCAATGTAATCGGAAAATAACTTGATGAAGTGTTGGTATTCCTCATCCCGCTCTGGGAGGAGGCGCTTCTGATATACCTTACATCAGCAAGCCGCTTTATAACTACGTCTGCTATCGCACAAAGGCCCGCGAAGAGAAGTTTAGAGCACTTTCGATACTCACTCAGTGAGGCTAGGAAGATAGAGTAACTAACCTGGACTTCCGTAAGATATGCCATGGCGCGTGGTATGGCGCCAGGATCTGCACGACATGCTGGAGCCTCTTCAGTCATCTTGTTTGCTTATTCTCCCACAATACAATCTGTGTGACTCGACAAAGCGCAATGAGGCGGAATGAGGCTGTGCTTCATTTTCAACTGGCGATTTATTTCTCTCCACACCTCAGCTGGACAGGTTCTCCTCCAATCGGAAGCGATACTGTATCAGCCCCAATATGCAGCCATACCTACAGCCTCGCAGGCAACGAACATTGTCACATCTCGAATCTTCTCACCTTTCCCTCTCCCTTCTTCACATTTTTGCTTGTTTGGAGAAATCTTCGCTCCCAGCATCTGAGCTTCACCTACTTTCATCCCGTGCTATTCAACGAGAACCTGAAGCTCAACCAGAACCGTCACCCACTTCACACCACACAGCCTTACTGTACCGCATCGCGATAACATGCCTTCTCGGTCTCTTCAGACTCTCTTCACATGGGCCAAGCCATCACAAGCGTCAAGATGGACAAAGTCTCCCTTCAATCCTGGCATACATGCCAGATATCCCAACAGATTCAGTTCCCAAGCTCCCGTTCGACTCAGCTCTCTCAAGCCAGCTTCCAAGCCCTTCAGCCAATTACAACAACCATCATCCCAAGTAAAAACAGTACAAGCAAGCAATACTAAGCCTCTCCCTAGTCGGGGTCGCTTTTCGTTCTTCGCTTTCGGAGGTGCATTCACAATGGCACTCCTTTCCGGCTCGTTGTATGTTTACTACCGCTCCATGTTCGCAAAAGTTCCCATCACGAATAGAGAGCGAATGCTATGGTACGACAGGAACTACGAGGAAGAACTTGGCTGGGCAGCGGAGCACTGGCTTTTAGTGCAGCAGAATGCTAGGCCAAGATTGGAAGAAGATAGCGCGGTTGTCAAGCTTGCGAGGGACATCTTGGCGAAGTTGCAGGAGAGTGAGCTCGCCAAGGATCTCAAGTTGAAGCTGTATGTTTGTGAGGATTATTGTGAGTGTTTTCGGTGGCTTTGATAGATAGTGCTGATGGGAGTAGTTGAGCCTTATGCGTGTAGTGCTCCTGCGAAGGAAGGAGGTCGCATCTTCTTGAATACGGGGGAGCTACTAGCTTGTGAGAGTATTGATGAGATTGCTGGTGTCATGGCTCACGAAATTGGTCATATTATTGCTCGTCATATTCCTGAAAGAAGAGCTGCGGAAGCATTCGCTAGAAGTATTGCCCAGTTGTTCGGCTGGAATGCTGCACTTGGTTCAGACCTGATATCTTGGAGAGTAAGACCTCTTTTTCAAAGCTGAAGACTCTCAGGTGTCCATTCGGAGATAGACTGATGATTATCAGACCCAAGAAAGAGAAGCAGACCACATTGGCCTCGTACTGATGGCGCAGGCAGGCTTCGAGCCTAATGCACGCGTGGAATATTTCGAAAAGCACCACTGCAAAGAAAAGGAAATGTTGAATGGCAGAGATCCGATGCCAGAAACTATGAGCACACATCCTTCAGTAAGAACACCCAGACCATTAATGATATCGTAGCTCAGAACCATTATAGCATGAAAGCCGAGTACAGTCATTGAAGACTCTCTTGCCAGAAGCCAAAGCAATCTTCGAGAAGAAGCCAAGATCTGCGGAGTCTATCAAAGAGACATGGGATGCTGCTCGAGTCATCTTGGTAGAGGGCATGCAAGGCGCAAACGCACAAATTGAAGCTGCCCAACAAATGGCGCCGGAGTTATTGCTGCTCAAGATTGAGAATAGACTTGCGAGATTGGAGGATACTTTCATGCAGTTGTCCAATGCAATATCGAAAATTGGGGACGATGAGAAGGAGACTTTGGGAAAAACTCTCTATGCTGTGGCAATGAGCCAAACCGAACAGGCGGCAGTGGTTCAGGCAGGAACAGTTGAGCAAAAAACTGCCGATGAAGGGACGATCGAGGAGACATCAACGCGAGATGAAATTAAAGCTACCTCGGAAGAACTTTTGGAAGGCAAAGAAGGAGTAGAGGAAGTAGGTACGTGGTGGAGAGAGGCTTCTTCGTCTTTTAAAAGCGCTTTAGTTTGACCTTTGGGCGAATTCTCTGCATTATTGTCGAGCAATGCTGACCCCATGATCTCTACAGTGTCGAAAGAAGCAGTTCATGTCCCTTCTGAAGTTTTTCCGGGACTCAAGGAAGCAGCAGTACGAACAACTCTTACGTCCAATGCATCGAGAACGCCTGTCGAAGATAAAGAGGGGAGTGTAAATCAGGGAGAAGAGAAGACGGGGAGGAATTGTTGATTGTCTACACTTGCCTCGTGACTGAGAAAAGTAATAATTATGTGTCGATTGGACTTGAAGTGTGTTCATAATCGAGTTTCTGTTGGGATAGAGACTGGAGTAGCTTAATTAGCTACATAGCGGCAACATCGTATGTTTTCGGACGTCAGCCATTGGAACCACTTACGATGCACAGAAAATGAAATCCAAAATAAAGATTAATACCAATCTTGGGAGTCTTGATGGCAAGGATAATCCGATTTTCCGGACGTAACTGGGGGACCCCGGATCGAAGAACAGCCGTCCCGCGCCAACCGGGATGGCCAAACCACTCTACTTGAGATCGAGCCTCATTGATTCGAATAATAACATGTTCATCTTGCCATTGTGTAATGCAGGCAGAGCACAAAATTTCCTTTTGGTAGGTTACCGATTCAGGCTGTTCCTTCCTCGAGCCCCTTTCAATACTACAGACCCCGCAGCGACTCACTTCATGGTGGACGGATCCGAGTTCGGCATACACCGAGCGGGCAAGAGGAGATGGAAATGGGTTTAAAGTTCGCTGCACGGTTGTCATGTCGTTCATCTGATAGACGAAAAGTGGTCCACCATCAAGCGTTGGGGACTGAGCGTCAGACTAGTGCCCACTACTTCAGGAGAAAGAAATCTTGAGAGGTTATTGCTTCCCCCATATCACTTTCAAAATGCGGTTATCTGTACAAATTTTGGGCTTCTTGTTTCTCTGGGGAGCCAGCGCTGCAAGTGGATCACGGGGAAACCCTTTCGAGAAATTGGTCAGGCGGGAGTCGTCAACTGGTGGAAGTAACTTACAGGTTGATCTTGGATATGAGATCTACGCTGGAGTTGCAAATGATACCACAAAAATAAACTCATTCAAAGGGCAAGTCATACGATCCGGTTTATGATCACTGATGTTTGAAACTGATGACTTCCAGAATCCGATTTGCAGCTCCGCCAATTGGGTCGTTGCGATGGCAAGCTCCTCAAGCACCAGTGACGAACAGGTCTTCTGTTCTACCCGCAAACGTATTTCCAGCACAGTGTCCCCAGAATCCACCTGCAGTAGGAACTGAGATTACACCAAGTGCTGCCGCCACGCTTTTCTCAACTGAAGATTGTCTATTCTTGAATGTCTATGCTCCAGTGAATGCTTCAAATCTTCCGGTCCTGGTTTGGATCCATGGAGGAGGTTATGGTTTAGGAAACGGACAACAAGACCTGACAGCAATCATCAATGCAAACAACAACAGCTTTGTTGGGGTATCAATCCAATATAGAGTATGACAACCTAGTTCAAGATACGTTTACAGTAACTGACCACGGATAGTTGGGAGCTTTTGGTTTCATGTCATCTGACGAAGTCTTCAAGAATGGCGTGGTTAATGCAGGGTTGCTAGATCAGCAGTTTGCGTTGCAATGGGTGCAGTCTTATATTACCCTCTTTGGTGGTGACCCTGCAAAAGTGACCATCTCTGGCGAGAGTGCTGGCGGTGGTTCGGTCATGCTTCATACGATGGCATACGGAGGGTCTCAGGGCTCTTCGCTCTTCAAAAATGTCAGTAACGAAAGAATGCACCATTTTTATCATCCAATGCTGAGAAAAATAGGCAATTGCTGCATCGCCGTACCTGCCCTTCCAGTATGGGTACAAGGATTGGCAACCAACTCAATCCTACTATGCCTTTGCAGCCCAAGCTGGCTGTTCAGCGACTGCTGCTTATGCCGGTAGAAACAGTTCAATCTTCCAATGTCTGAGCCAGAAAGACACAAAAGTATTGCAAGCAGCAAGTTTTAACGTCACCGCTTCTGGCTTATATGGAACTTGGGGATTCCTTCCAGTCACGGACGGTGTCTTCATTCAACAATTACCGAGCCAGCAATTACTTCAGAAGCAAGTCAACGGAGTCAATTTTCTATCAGGGGTAAGTCATTATTGTGTAAGGTTGTACTGTAAAGGCTAATTCTATCTATAGAATAATGCCAATGAAGGTTCAGCGTTTGTTCCATCCAAAATTAACACCGAGCAGGACCTTGTGAACTGGCTTGAGGATACTTTCCCGATGTTCACCAACAGCGACATAGCCAAGATTCTGCTCTACTATCCAAGCGGCAACTCGACAGATAATCCCATTGATCCAAAATTTGCTACTCTTGGATATCAGGGAGCAACAGCCGTCAATGAGTCTCAGTTGGCAACAGGCCAGCAACAACGAGCTGATAACATCTATGCCGAAACCACCTTTGTTTGTCCGAGTTATTGGCTTGCAGAAGCCTTTAGTGATAAAGGTAGATCGAGCTACAAATACCAGTATTCAGTTCCCGTTGCAACACATGGCGCCGATGTGACAGGGTATTTTGGCCCGGCAGATCCTACCCAGAGCTCTGACTTCGAATACGCTTTCATGAGTAAGTGAACCACTTAGCCACCTTCTCGCCGATATGAATTGCTGATCACCCTCTAGAAATCTGGGGAAACTTCATCACAAAAGACAACCCTTCGATATCGTCAGAAATTGCCAATGGTGTGTCATCCAACCACTCTCAACAGACGAACGCCGCATCCACCTGGCCAGCCTTCAATACATATGCTCCATACCAGCTCAATCTGAACGAGACCGGCGGCTCGCCATTTTCCGTGAAAAGCGGTGCCGGTAATGTTACGGAGTTCATGGGGCCAGGCTTAAAGAACAACTTTACTCTGGTCAACGCATATT
>Ga0302140_10012351_pt1 | contig 10477 bp, 6 predicted proteins | sample I_Bog_E1_1_FD_202095 | JGI IMG/M metagenome (GOLD analysis project Ga0302140, IMG submission 202095) | Peat permafrost microbial communities from Stordalen Mire near Abisko, Sweden - I_Bog_E1_1 | ecosystem: Environmental > Terrestrial > Soil > Wetlands > Peat | place: Sweden: Abisko, Stordalen...
ACTACGGTGAGGGTGATCCGACTTCGGCTGCGGGGAATTGTGGCGGGACGTATAACACTCCGTATTGTTTGATGACGGAGTATGACATCTGGACGTTACCGCAAGCCGCAGACAACTACGATCAGGCTGGCGACGCTGGCCCGTGCGATCCGTTGACCACTTATTACATTTGCAATCGACCGGTGTTTGCTTCGGTCCCTCCGAGTGCAAAGCCTACGGCTGCGGTGTTGAGCCCTAATCTGGCGGGGCGTTTAACGGCGAGTTTCGCTGTCTGCTATCAACTGAATCGCCAACAAGATCCGGAGCTTGCTGGGGAGTGCCTGACAGCGGCAGAGGAAGTGTATAGCGTTGCCAATACGACGCTGCCCGATCCTGCGGGGTATGGCGACACAACGGCTTGCTCGAATTGCCTGCTGACTATTACACCTTTTGACGGTTATCCCGAAGAGGTCTGGGATGACGATATGGAGTTGGGCGCGACAGAGTTGTATCAGGCGCTTGCGAGTGCGCAGGGAGATTCGAATGGCCCTGTTGCGTTATCGGCAGACGCTCCGCGCGAATATTTGAAGCAGGCTGCGCAGTTTGCGAGCAACTACATCAGCAAAATTGCTGGTCCAGGATATTCGGACACGCTGAATCTTTATGATGTGAGCGGGCTGGCGCATTTTGAGCTATACAAGGCTATCGCTGGTCTGGAGTTTCCGGGAAGCCTGGCGAGTTCAAAGGCTGCGGTGCGCAAGCAGATACTAAAGCAGGTTGATGCCGCGATTGCTCAGTCGAAGACCGATCCATGGGGATTTGGCGTGGCCTGGCAGAACGGTGACACGACTTCGCATGGAGCTGGTTTGTCGGTGATGGCGAGCGAGGCTTATTCGCTTACCAGAGACGCAAAGTACGACATGTATTCGCAGCGGTGGCTGGGAAATATCATGGGGGCGAACTCGTGGGGTACTTCATTTATTGTTGGCGACGGAAGCACGTTTCCGAATTGTATTCAGCATCAGGTTGCGAACATTGCCGGGGCGGTGGATGGGAGTTCGGGCGGTACTCCGATTTTGTGGGGTGCGGCGATTGAGGGGCCGGATGGTTATGCAAGCTCCGGTTTGCTGGATGGTATGAATCTGTGCCCTGCAAATGGAGTGGACACATATAAGAAATTTAATGGAAACAGCGGTACTTATAACGCGGCGCAGAAGGCAGTCTTTAAAGACGACGTTCAGTCTTACAGTACGACGGAGCCGGGCATTGATCTTACTTCCACTTCTTTTCTCATGTGGTCGTGGAGGATGGCACAGGGTATTCGCCGATAGTATCGTTAGCAATAACAGATCTTTGCGGTTGTCACGAAACAAGGCCCGAACGTTTTGTTCGGGCCTTGTTTGTTGGCGTAGATACGGGGTTAGCGGCGTACCTGCTAGCTGAGGCTTGTGGTGTGTATGACTTCACCACCTGTTGCGGTGATGGTGATGGGGTAGGTGCCGGTCTTGGCGGCTCTTGCCACGGATATATTCATGTCGGTTGTGCCGGAGCATGGTGTTGCGATATTGGGCGGTGTTTGCTTGTCTATTTGCTATATGTCTATTTCTTGTCTTTATCAGATCGAACTAATACCTATTCTTGATTTTGCGGAAATCTCTCAAGAGCGAAGGATATCCTGCCCTTTACTCTTGTTAATCAAGTTTGAATGGTTTGTTGCGGCAAGTGGGCTGGTTAATCCGCGGAGGGAATGCTGGGAACACAGGGAAGGAGGATTGTGAACCTGGCGCCGTTGGAGGTTCCATTAGCTGCGGGGGCGACTTCGATTTGACCACCGTGCCGGCCGACTATTTCCCTTGTGACCCAGAGGCCCAGGCCTGTGCCGATGTCAGTCTTGGTGGTGAAGAAGGGCTCGAAGATTCTCTCTGCAAGTTCGTTTGGGATGCCAGGACCGTCGTCTTCGATTACGAGACGTGTCCACTTGTTTATGCTTCCATCCAGGTTGTCGACAACGGATAGATCCAGACGTATTGTTCCCTGTAGCGACACGGCGTCGGCGGCGTTGGAGATCAGGTTGGAGACGGCTTGGGTGAGTTCTCCGAAGAGTCCGTAGACTGGCGCGCTGTTGTTGAAGTTTCGCTCAATGTTGATGCTTTTCGTTCTGAATTTGTTGGAGTAGAGCTTGATCACGTTCTCGATAATGACTGGCAATTCGACGGGGCCGCGTACGTTGGATTCGCGATAGAAGCCCAGGGTCTGGCGGGTGATGTGGGAGACGCGCTCGAGTTCCTGCTCTGCCATTTCGAGAGGCTGGATGGCCGCATCTGGAAGTCCTTCCGTGTGCTTGACGATATAGATGAGGTTTACTACTGCTTCGAGCGGGTTATTGATTTCATGGGCGAAGGTAGCGGAGAGGCGCGCGGCTGCGGCGAGCTTTTCTGTCTTGCGAAGGATCTCCTGAGATTTGCGTTCGTGGGTAGCATCGCGGAAGACGAGTACGACGCCGACGAGACGTTCGCGATCATCGCGAATGGGAGCTGCGCTATCTTCGATCGGAATCATAACGCCGCTGGTGTTGAGCAGGACTGTATGGTTTGCCAGGCCTACGATCGCTCCTAGTTCCATGACTTTCTTTACCGGGTTTTCTACTGGAACGAGTGTGTATTCGTTGAATATGGGAAATACCTTATTAATCGGCTGGCCTTTTGCCTCAACGAGTGTCCAACCTGTCAGTTGTTCGGCGACCGGATTGACGAACGTAACTGCACCTTGCTCATCGGTCGCGATCACGGCGTCGCCTAGACTTGTGAGGGTTACGCGGAACCATTCTTCGCGCTCGATCATAAGCCTGGCGTGGCGTTCGCGAAGATCCATTTCACGCAGGATGTAGTAGGCGAGTAGTAGTAAGCCGACTGCTGACAAGACAGCTGTGAGATAGATACATGCGATGGTGAGAGCCTGACTCTTCTGGAAGACGGCAAGCCTCATTGCTTCGACAGAGTGCTCCTCCTGTTCCATTGCACTGAGCTCGCTGCGAATTTCGTTCATGTACGTCAGACCGGCGTCGGAGAGGACGAGGGCCTTTGCATCCAGGTGGCGTCCGGACTGGAAGAGGGAGATGGTTTGCTTTAGTTCGTTGAGCTTTTCAGTTGATAGCCGATGAAGGGTTTTGATTCTTGCCTGCTGGCGGGGATTGTCCTTGGTGGAGTCTGCGAGTGTATTGATTTGTGAGCGGACTTGAGCTACTGCGTTAGTGTAGGGCGCAAGATATTTGGGATCGCCTGTGAATAGAAATCCACGCTGGCCTGTCTCGGCGTCTTTCAGAAGCGATTCGGTGCGCTCAATCTCGAGTAAGACTTCACCTGAATGGGCAAGCCAGTCCCGATCTTCGGCTTGAACCCCAAGCTGACGCCGGGTAACAGCGGAACTTGCGGCCAGCACGATAAGGAGTACGACGAATCCGGCAAGAACACTGAAACGCTTGTAAAGGGTCTGCATAGTTATGAGGTACCCGCTCAGATTCATGACTATGGAATCCGGGTGGTGAGTCCGATTATAGACGAGCACCTAGTTATCAACTGAGGCGAGTGGCCTGGTCGCGGCTTGGGAGACGCTTACTGGTGCTGCGTTATATCAGAAGTGCTATCGGCCCAATAGCTGCTTCTTGAGGTTACTTCCAAGTTGGGGTACTGCTTGAGTTTTAGCTGGATGACGTGTAGTCCGGGATGGGGCGATGACGGCTGGAAGCTGAGCACGTAGCGATTGGGAACGTGGTTGGAAATTGTTACGAGATCTCGTTCGAGGGTGCGTGCGTCCTTGAACTGGAAGTATTCTCCGCCAGTAAGTTGGGCTACGGCTTCAGCAGTGTTCTGGCGCATGGCGGTCACGCTGGCCTGATAGGCTACGCGGGCAAATCCCAGTGGAGGGGCGAGCAGGGCGAGACAGTTGTATGCCTGCGCTGCGCGTTGCTTTGCTGTCTGTTTGGGCGCGGGTTTTGGATCGTCGTTGGGATCGGTTGAGTCAGAGACTTCAATTGTCTTGTCGGTGCTCATGCAGCCGTGTCTGGGACCGGGTGTGTCGTCATTGAGAACACGTGGTGTGTTATGGGCAAGGTCTGCGTGTGTGGTAGAGAAGGCTGCGCTGTAGATTGCGGTGTTGGTATCGCTGATTTCGCGCAGAGCTTCCTGCATAGGTACATGACTGCCCCGGTCCACGGTTTCGCTTATGAGCAGTATTGCGCGGCGATAAATCGGTGGTTGCCTGCGGAGGATACTTACTGAGAATCCAACACTGTCGAGAATTGCGGCGCCTGAATCTCCGGCAGAGAGATTTTGGATCGCCTGGCGAACCTGGCCCATGTCAGGGGTAAAGTCCTGGGCCACTTTGGGACCGCTGTCAAAGGTGACGACTGCTACGGTGTGTTGCACATCGCCGACTACGGATTCGATAAGGGGACCGAGATTGCGGTAGCTGGCGATGTGTTTAGCACCTGAGCCCCCGGTTTCAAAAGCGATCACCAGGGCGAGGGGCTGACTGTCTGAATCCTCGTCCAGATGCACTTTTTGTTCCTGCCCGTCGTCGGTGATGGTGAAGTCGCTTGCTTTGAGCGTGAAGACGAGTTCTCCGGAGGAATTGCGTACGAGTGTTGGCACCAGAACCACTGTGGATTCGGTACTAAGGACGGGAGTCTGCGCTTCTGGCGAGGGGAGTGTCTGAGCTGCGAGCGATACTGCGGAAGTACATGCGAGGAGAATTGCTATTCGCGGCTTCATGGTCACCGTCCTGTCAGTAATTCTCTTGAAGGCCTGTAATCGTGTTAGACGCGTAAGCTGCGTCGCCTGTTTCGCTTACGGCGAGTAATTTTGCGTTTGCGGGGCGGACGGCAGACCTTCGCCATACATGGAAGGTAACGGAACTCAAGGTTTGCCCGGCTGGCTTTGTGATGCTGCGGTGATTTACCCTTGCAGATAGTATGAAAGCCGCAATCCGCACCAGTTTCGCCTTTACGCTTGGCTTGGCTTCCGCTCTAGGGGCGATGGCCCAGCAGTCCACACCATCTACACCGACTGCGCCTCCGGCATCCGATTCGAAACCGGTTGATGCTCCTCCTCCTCCAGCTGCGGAGGAATTGCCTGATGGTCCCACACCTCAAGCTTCGGCGCTGGTGCATCCGAATGGACCGACGGTGATTTTCGATACGTCGATGGGGCGTATCACCTGCCAGTTTTACCAGGATCAGGCTCCGAAGACGGTCGCCAACTTTATTGGGCTGGCCGAGGGAACGAAAGACTGGACGGACCCTGAGACGCACAAGAAGATGCACCACAAGCCGCTGTATGACGGCACGATTTTCCATCGCGTGATTCCTGACTTCATGATTCAGGGTGGCGATCCGATCGGCACAGGGATGGGTGACCCTGGATACACTTTCGAAGATGAGTTTGATCCGAATTTGAATTTCGATGTTCCGGGCCGGCTAGCTATGGCTAACAGTGGACCGAATACGGACGGAAGCCAGTTCTTTATTACCGAAGCGCCGTACGAGTCGCTGAATCAGCATTACTCCCTTTTTGGCCAGTGCGATGCAGATGGAGTGCAGGTTGTGAAGTCGATTGCGCGTGTGGAGCGGAATGCTGACGACAAGCCGCTGACGCCCGTGGTTCTGCGCAAAGTGACCATTGTTCGCGAGGGCCAGCCGATTCCACCGCCGCCGAGTGCGGTTCAACCGGGTGCGCCGACGGCTCAAAAAGCTTCGCCCAAGCAGTAGCTTTACCCCGACATGAACCAGGCTTGAGATTTGCCTGGTATCTCAACCGGACTTTTGAGTCCGCTTAGCAGCAATAGGAGTTTTCAATGGCATTGACAACTGGAACTTACGCGATCTTCAACACGACAGAAGGCAAGATTACTGTCCGTCTTTTTCCTGAAGTGGCGCCAATCACGGTAGCGAACTTCGTTGAACTGGCGGAAGGCAAGCGCGAATGGACGCATCCGCTGACGGGCAAGAAGTCCACGGACAAGCTGTATGACGGAACGATCTTTCACCGCGTGATTCCGCAGTTCATGGTGCAGGGTGGTGATCCGGCGGGTACGGGAATGGGCGGACCGGGATACCGCTTCCAGGATGAGACGAAGGGTTCGCCGCACAAGTTCGACAAGCCTGGCAAGCTGGCGATGGCGAATGCGGGTCCTGGAACGAATGGCAGCCAGTTCTTCATTACGACTGCGCCGACGCTGTGGCTGACGGGGAATCACACCATTTTTGGTGAGGTTGTTGAAGGGCAGGAGATTGCCGAGAAGATTACGGCTGTCCCGCGTAGTTCCCAGGACAAGCCGATCAAGCCTGTCGTGCTTGAGTCTGTGGTGATCGAGCGCGTAGCTTAGACGATTTGCTCAGTACAAGCGAAGAGGCCTGCCGTCGTGGCAGGCCTCTTCTTGTTTCAGGGCTCGAATTACTTTGAAGCCTTTTGAGGAATGCCCCAGCGATAGACCAACTCGGCGTACCCGAACTGCTCTGTCTTGCTGGTTGGGTAGATGGCGGCGATGACCTGCTTGCCCCATACCTGAGCGTAGTAGAAGTTGACCGCGAGACTCCTGGTTGCCTGCCAGTCGGAGCTGACGTCCACCATGGAGTCAAAGGACTTGTGCCCATTGCCAGGGCGGCCGGTGAAGCCGAAGACTTTGTTGTCGAATGCGCCGCCACCTTGATACCAGAGGTCTTTGCCGGAAGTGAGTTGAACCCAGTGCAGATCGCTGCGAATTTCGAGTTTCTTGGTAGGTTTGTCGATCAATTGGAAGAACTCGTCCTGGTTGTTCATCTGGTTATAGAAGGGGTCGCGGGCATAGACGCGGGGCGTGGGTAGCACGGCGAACCATGTTTCGTGCTTGGTGTCGGCATTGTTGCTATCGCCGCTCGAGTGGAAGAAGCCGCCGCGGAACCAGGGAGACGAGGGCACGCTGGTGAACTGAATTCCTGCTTCGACGGCTCCGGCGCTGGCGCTGTGGCTTAGAGAACCCCATTGGCCGTTCTGCACCGCTCCCCAGGCGAGCAGGTCGATGTTGGCGAAACCGGCCGGGAGTACGGTGTAGAGGTCAGCGCCATAGGTGCCGATGCGGATGTTCCCATGATCGGCCTGACGTAGCGCGAGGGGGCGGTTATCTCCCTTGACTACACCGGTGCGCCCGTCGTGGTAGCCATCGGCAAAGACGCGCCATTGCAGGCGGTCTTTCCATGTCTGCTGGCTAAAAGCGAGATATTGGGTGTCGACGTTGAGCTCGGGGTTGGCATTCATGTTGAAGACACCCTGGGTGGCGCGTGCGGCGAACCCGGTGATGTCCCATGAGCCGGAACCGAGATGAGCATCGAGGCCGTCGAAGCTGCGTTGGGCGTTTGAGAATCCGAAGTTACCGATGATGCGTTGCTGCACGCGATTGACCTGCAACCAGGCCATCGACGGATTCTTGGCCTTGATCTCGGTGCCGTCAAAGAACTCGAAGCGGCCTAGGCGGAGTGTGGTCTTGTCCGCGTGGTCGAAGTGGTAGCGCAGGAAGCCCTGCTTGAAGGAAGCCGTGACGGGATTGGAGTTGTTTCCGTTGGAGGCATAATAGGTTCCGCCGAGGCCAAGCTGGCCTTGCGCGGTGACGGGGGAGACGGCGTCTTTGGGGGCGTCAAAGATTGCGGGTACGGTTAGCTCACCGAGCCAGTCGACTCGATGGATGCGCTGGGAGACGCTCAAACGCAGGAGCGACTCGCCGTAGGGATAGGTCTCTGACTCAGGTGGTGCGGCGAACCACTGCCAGACATCGGCGCGAGCGCGTTCGTAGACGTTGAAACTGACTGGGGAGTTGCTGGTATTGGCAGGCTGGGAGGTGCTTTGCGCGCACGCAGACAGGGCAGCGGCGGAGAAAAGCGCCACTGCAATCGAACGATATGGCCTCATGAAATGTGTCCTTAAGCTTCGATGATTAGAACTATTGAATTTGCGTTTCCGCTGTGGCCCGGCCTGGCCTGAATTACAGGGTTGGCAGGCAGGGTTCTGGCTATTATCAACGCTCATCGATGACTGCAAGCATGAGGGATTGGGAAAAGGACCGGCAACCATCTTAGGGGGCAGGAATTTCTCATACTTAGGGTGTAATTAGCGGAAGTCTACCGGCAACGGCTACTTTTGCGCCTACGTAACTATCGAGCAGTACAACGGAGCGTTGAGTGCGGGCACAATCATTGTTTGTCCGGCGTCGGTTTGGCTGCAGCACTGAGAAATCATGGACGCGATAAATCAAAAGGCCGCCCGTTTAGGCGGCCTCTTGTGGCTGAATGTGCGCAAGAAACTAGACGCCGATTACTGCGCAGAGTTCTTTGACTGCTTCCGCGGACTTTTTCAGAGCGGCGTCTTCTTCGGCGGTTAGTTTGATTTCAATGATCTGTTCGAGGCCAGCCGCGCCGAGTTTGCAGGGGACGCCGACGTAGTAGCCGTCGATGCCGTACTCGCCCTGGAGGTAGACGGCGCAGGGGACGATCTTCTTCTTGTCTTTGAGGATGGCTTCGACCATTTCGACGGCGGCTGCGGATGGGGCGTAGTAGGCGGAGCCGGTCTTGAGGTGCTTGACGATTTCTGCGCCGCCGTCGCGGGTGCGCTGGACGATTGCGTCGAGGCGATCCTTGGGGATCAGTTCGGTGATGGGGATGCCTGCGACAGTGGAGTAGCGGGGCAGCGGGACCATGGTATCGCCGTGGCCGCCGAGGACGAAGGCAGTGACGTTTTCGACGCTGACGTTCAACTCTTCAGCGATGAAGGTGCGGAAGCGGGCGGAGTCGAGGATGCCGGCCATGCCGATGACGCGTTCACGATTGAAGCCGGCTTGTTTGTAGGCTGCCTGGGCCATGGCGTCGAGCGGATTGGAGACGATGATCAGGATCGACTCGGGTGAGTGTGCGACGACTTTGGCTACGACGTCTGACATGATCTTGTAGTTGGTATGCAGCAGGTCGTCGCGGCTCATTCCGGGCTTGCGTGGAATGCCTGCGGTGATGACGACGATGTCGGAGTTTGCCGTGGCTGCGTAGTCGTTGGCACCGGTGATGTTGACGTCGCGCTTCTCGATGGGCATGGCTTCGAGCAGGTCGAGAGCTTTGCCCTGGGGGATGCCTTCGGCGATGTCGATGAGGACCACGTCGGCTAGTTCCTTGGCGGCGATCCAATGTGCTGCGGTGGCGCCTACGTTGCCTGCGCCGACGATGCTGACTTTCTTTCGCATGGTGCTCCTTGTGGAGGGATTTCCCTCGGGGGGCTAAAGCCCCGTTACTCTTGCTGGCTTGATGTACGGGCTAAAGCCCGTACCCTTCACAATGCCGGAGATGCTTGATGTACGGGCTGATGCTTGTACCCTTCACAATGTCTGAGATGTTCGTGGGCCATAAGCTGCGGCCTGCCTTGAAAACCGCCCAGGTCTCAGAAGCGAGACCTGGGTCACCCACATTCTTGGCGAGTTACATGTTGGCGATGATGGCGGTGGCGAATGCGCTGGTTCCTACTTTGGTTGCGCCCTCAAGCTGGCGGGCGAAGTCGTAGGTTACGGTCTTTTGCGAGATTGTTTTTTCGAGCGAGGTTTCGATCAGGCTGGCGGCTTCTTTCCAGCCGAGGAAGTCGAGGAGCATGACGCCGGAGAGGATAACGGAGCCGGGGTTGATCATGTCTTTGTCGGCGTACTTGGGGGCGGTGCCGTGGGTTGCTTCAAAGACTGCGTAGCCGTCGCCGATGTTGGCTCCGGGAGCGATGCCGAGACCGCCTACCTGCGCCGCTGCGGCGTCGGAGATGTAGTCACCATTGAGGTTGGAGGTGGCGAGAACGCTGTAATCTTCCGGGCGAATGATGATCTGCTGGAAGATGGAGTCGGCGATGCGGTCGTTGACGAGAATCTTCGACTTCCACTTGCCGCCGCCGTGAGACTCGCCGATTGATTTGAGGACGCCTTCGACCTCGGCATAGAGATCATTGCGGAAGGCTTCGGTGCCGAATTCGATGCCGGGCTCGATCAGGGCTGCATTTTCTTCGATGGTGATGGAGGGGTTGGCTTCGACATTGCCGAGGATCCAGCTTTCGCGTTCGGTGACGGTCTGGTCGCGGAACTCTTCGACTGCGACTTCGTAGCCCCATTCGCGGAAAGCGCCTTCGGTGAACTTCTGGATGTTGCCCTTGTGGACGAGGGTGACGGTCTTGCGACCGGTTTCGAGAGCGCCTTTGATGGCTGCGCGGACGAGACGCTTGGTGCCGAAGATGGAGATGGGCTTGATGCCAACGCCGGAATCGAGACGAACCTGTTTCTTGTTGCCTTTGAGCAGATCGTTGTTGAGGAACTCGATGAGCCTGGCTGCGTCGGCGCTGCCCTCTTTGAATTCGATTCCGGAATAGACGTCTTCAGTATTTTCGCGGAAGAGGAGGATGTCGAGTTTTTCGGGGTGTTTAACGGGGGAGGGGACGCCGGAGTAGTACTTTACGGG
>Ga0302140_10012352_pt1 | contig 10477 bp, 11 predicted proteins | sample I_Bog_E1_1_FD_202095 | JGI IMG/M metagenome (GOLD analysis project Ga0302140, IMG submission 202095) | Peat permafrost microbial communities from Stordalen Mire near Abisko, Sweden - I_Bog_E1_1 | ecosystem: Environmental > Terrestrial > Soil > Wetlands > Peat | place: Sweden: Abisko, Stordalen...
CCCTGTTCACGCAGATATGATTGTACCGGATTATGCAAAGACTGTCGGAGAGGCCTATGTGGATTTTGCTTTTCACACCCTGAACATGGATGGTCCTCGTGTGCTGCTCTCCGCTGGTGACTGTGAGCAGAGTCAATACCAGGTGCCGTCGTGGGCGCCCGACTGGACTGCTCCCAGGCTCACAAGCTATGGCGACATCATGATAGTGACGAGAATGTTGAGATATGCGCTTTTCAATGCCTGTAAGGATCAGTTGTCCTATGCTCAGTTCTACAGTGATGTTCACTTTGGCGTTTTAGGATTTCAAGGCGTGCTCGTTGACAGCATCGCCCAGGTTGGCGATATTCATCCTTGGACAGCATGGAAACCCGACAGTGCCATTTTGAAGCAATGGGAAGATCTCGCGACCCTCGGCCAAGATCCTGATCGTGCATATGTCACCCAGCAGTGCACATTCAAGGAGGCTTTTTGGCGAACGATACTATGTGACACAGTCATTATGGGCCAGTTTCGAGGCAGCAAATACAGCCGCTGTGGCCCAGAGCACGAAACTTGCTTTTGGCAGAGCTGGAAACTCACAATGAAGAGCGAATTAGATGATGATGCGCGGGACAGTGCTTTCATCACCAACAACATCGATAATGTGAAGGCCGAAGGAGGAACTTTATGGAAAAGCCCAAGCATCATCCAGGTTATGGGATCCATTCCGGTGGCGGTGCTCGGGAGGAGATTCTTTGTTACTAAGACGGGCTACATTGGAATTGGTCCTTCGACGATACAGGAAGGCGACGAGGTCTGGGTCGCTGCGACTTGTAGAGTCCCGATCATTGCGAGGAGGAATGCAGGAGAAGAGTCGATTAGGGTGATTTCTGACGATAAGGTTTATCCACTATACACACTTGTTGGAGATGCTTACGTACACGGGATTATGGATGGGGAATCCACCAGCAATTGGGAGCAGAACAAGACTATGCTTATGTTGCAGTAATGATAAACAAATGAAAATACTCCTCGTGGGGCAATGATTGAACAACTCCTTCGCCTTATCCGAGCAGATTTGGAATCCCCTTTTCAACAATCGAAACGCTAAGATGGACGTATTTCGTGTGGTGGTACTCCTGCAAGTGTTTAACCCTTTTTAAGCGAGCATAGGGTTGCGAGTCCGTCCGCTCCCTCGCCTGTATACATAGATATCACCGCATAACTTTATCCGAATGCAAATCCCATGCAACCAGCAAATTTGTTGATGAGGAAATTCTCAGAGCTGAAATCTACACGTGACTTAGAAACTCAGCTTTGGGCAGCGTCGAAAGGGCTGCAACTGGACGACCGCCGTTTGGGTTGCTATAGATGAGGCACTTTTACTCCAGACCTTCATCGATTAAACTGACTACCAAGACAGAGATATTTGCTAACAGCATGTCATAAAAGGTCTCGAAGCAAATAAGAGCCTGGGTCGTGCAGGAGTGTTAATGCCTCTCCCTCTCCTAAAGAGACGTCCGATATGCTGTCAAATAAAGTGTTGTTGTCAATGCTGAACCAGGCCCTGCGAAAAGGAAAGACGGAAGGAGTTTTCTTTGCAAATCTTTATTACAATCTACGCGTTAAAGTGAGAAGGAAATTAGGTGTGCGTAAATCTTACAAAGCTTTTGAGTTTGCACGTAAGATCCGTCCGCGCAGGGACCATGTAAGGCGAGCACATTGTTGCTTGGTACTGCATCCAGAGAAGCCGATCTCTTCCCAGTATATATATTTCGTAATAGTGCTTGCAAATACCTCGTCCCTGTAAGGATGACAAATCATCCTTCTTGTTCTACTATGCTCTGGCTCTTTTCCCAACGCAACGTCAAATTTACCTATATGAATGTGAGTCACGTTCTCACATATTGCTCAACATTATTATCTCCTAGGTGCTATCAACATCGGGAGTCAGCTTTCTAGTCGAATTTTAGCAGATAGATTATGCGACGGAGCCTAATCCGAAGCTGGAAGAGCACTCATATGAGTACTTTGTATAACAGTGATGCTGGCTTTATTGATGCTTGAAATCTCATCTGAGCTCTAATATTGTCAAGGAAGCAGAACATTTCATTTTTAAGCTATTTTCGGACGATGATCGGACGGAGGCTATTGCAGCACTGAGATAACTTCTGCACGAGGGAGCTTGGAAGTGAGGAAGAACAGTAATAATGAGACATTTCAGGCCGAGTTTATCCACGCCCTGACGCAAAGACTTAGCCATCTCTACCGGCGTAATGAAAAACGTTCCCTATGGGTAGCGATTCCAAGGAGTGTTCGTGATAGCCTTACATACAAGCTAGATCAGATGACTTCAAGAAACTGGAACCATGGTATTCACCTTTGTCGAAAATCCGCTGAAGTATAACTCCATCGGTTCAAATAAATAGTGGAAGGCTTGTCAAAATTCACTCCATGCTCACACTTGAGGTCATAGTGAGGGTTGGGGAGGGTAGTAGTAGTTGCATAGCCTGACAGAAAGCCATCAAACCACGGACAACCATGTTTCTGTTCTCAAACATTGTTATATCCTTAATTCTCTGTAGCGATTAAAGCGAGAAAGTTCCGCAGCTGGGTATGGCATCTTCTACTCATGGACCAGCAAGCTCAACCTTAACAGCAGCAAACTTGTGCTTCTTTCTTACAAACACAAGTCCTCTGCTTCTCCTCCACCATTTCCTAGATAGAGTTAGTCTCATGTCCAAGCAAAGCACCATAAGTTATCGAACATACCTCTGACTAGAAACGGAAGTCTTTTTATTCTTCTTTTTGTGAACTTTTGGCGAAGGATCAACGACTCGCGGTACCGGATCGACGACTCGAGGTACTGGATTATCCTGAACCCTCTGCCCAGGCTCCGGCAGACGCTCGACCACTTCATCCCACTGCGAGACCAAGCCATCCATAACTCTATTCTGCTCCTCAACTGTTAATTCTACATCATATGGAGTCGACACTAGCCCAAGATAGACCTCTTCCCAAAGGCCTCTGTCTCGATCCTTCCAGAGGTGTACATATGCAGGATCATGTCTTATGGGATCCCGACTTCGCAGCTCTCGAACTTGTTCATATTGTCTCAGTCGTAATTGAGGGAGCGGATGATCTCTCTCTTGCCGTAGCTCTGGTGGTGGTGGGTGAGCATATATGTGTGTGTCTTGATGTATCCAAGGTGGCGGTGAATCGCGTGGGTGAGGATACTCATGTCGTCTTTCTTGATAATGTCCTGGAGGTAGAGGGCCAGGATGCATGCGCGGTAAGTCTTGGTATCGTAAAGGTTGAGGATGCACGCGTGGTTGTTCTTGGTATCGTACCAGAGATGGCGAACGAGCACGCATGCGCGGTAGTTCTTGATGGACTGGGCGTTGTTGGTGAGACGGATAGATGTGTGCCACGCCTGGCATTGCCTGATGTAGCACGGGGGGGTGGCGAACCGTGATCTCTGTATGGCATGTTTTGGTGGATTTCTGGCGGTGGTGGGTGACCGCGCATGCAGCCTCTTTCTAAGTATTGCTCGGATGGTGACTCAGGTGAGGGCGGCGATGGGGAACCATAACTCCGGGATGATCTTCCTCGAGATGGTCCAGGAGTGAGCGGAGGAGTAGAGCTCATTTTTGCTTTTTGTTGAACCCGTTCCAAGTATGTATGCTGTATATCTTCTCTCTCGTTCGACTCTGGAGATGATGGAGGGGAATCTTCAGAATGTCGCATAGCTCGACCCGCAACCCTGCCAGAAAGAGAGAAAATAGGAACAAAGGGAGGATCTTGAGATCCAGATGGGCCAGCTTGAAAGCGTTCTGCTCTAGTAAGTTCATCTTCGTAAATAGAACTATAGTCGCTTCCAGAAATAGGAGTCTCGTCAGCTCTGTGCACACGGGCAGGCCCACGGATACCTGCAGGTCCACGGGCGCCCCTAGGTAGTGCATTGGGATGTGGATTAGGTTGCAGCCGCCATTCTGTTTTCAATATGACAAACAGATAAACTGTCTTGAAGCGGTACCCCTTTTCACGGCGTTTCCGCGTCTGAACCCCGGCGAGCTTCCATTCGAAAGGGAGATTAGCACGTTGAAGCATATCGTTCCTTTGATCGATGAGTCTATCTACAGCTTCCCGTGGGAGGTCCTTCAAGTTTTCATAAATTTCTGTGAGATTTCGGCCTTCTTTGACATACTTTGCTCTCAAGCCGACGGCTTGCAGAAACAGGTCCTCGTTGGAAAAGGCCAATGGTCTGTCAGGTACCAGCCAGGGCAAATTTTGAACACTTGACTTGGCAGCATAAGCAGTGGGGTTCGGCCTCTGGATTTCCCATCCTGTGTATTGCGGGTGAACGCCCAAACCTGCGGTGCCATGTCCATCATATGTTGGGCCATCTTGCGAAGAGTGCAAAGTTTCACCTTTATTAACCTTCCTCCAAATCAAGTTCGCAAGCGTCTCCAAGTTGGCAAGCTTATCTTTGATCCCGAAATTATTCCTGAGCTACTATCAGTCACTCTCGCGCAAAATGTTTGAAAGCTTACCGGTCGTTCAGTCGTATAGAAAATGTTTGTTCCTGGACCATCAATCTCCATTGATAGCCCTGGATTACCTTCTCTGCCCTACGCATACTTTCTTTCAAATAATTTTCCGCTTCTATCTTCAATCTTTGTTTCTGTCGTGTCAACGCCCCCGTGGTGGCTCGTGATGGGAGTTCGCTAACAATATCGTATATTTTGTGGATGATACGATCGAAGAGACGAGAGCACGCCTGGATGTCTTCGCGGAGATCGTCAACTTTGAGAAAACGCCGACCACCCATATCTGCGCCATCATCTGTAAACTCTTTGAACAACCGCCTGATGCTCCCCATTACCGTGGTAGTCAACCCGATCTGATTAGAAATGCTTTCGATACGAATATCTACTACATTCACAAATGCTGCATAGTGCATCGCATCTTCGGCAATCCGTGAGCTGTAAGTTATCTTCATATCAAGATACCCTGCAAATAGTTTAGCAGTTGAAGAACGAGATGTGGTGGGAGAAAAACAAGCTCGTACCTACTACGGTAGAGTTATCACCAGCTGTAAGGTCTATTAAAATTTAGAGTCAGTAATATCTAGCAGAATCTGCCGGTAGGGACAGCATACTGATATCGTTGTATGACCCGAAGTCGGTCGGTGCAAGGATCTGGACAGCACCGGGACCTGCGTCATTGTCATGAGCGTCGACGTTCACAGGATGGCCTGTTCCTGGCTTGGCTTTTCCTCCTTGCTTCCTCCTATCTTTTTCTTTCCCACCTTCATCCCTTTTCTCCCCTTCCTCATCATCTTCGTGCTCCTCGTGGTCTCCTTCATCGTCTTTCCCTTTACCCTTACCAGTACTCTTCTTGCCCTTCTCCTCTCCTTTTACTACCTTCACGATATGCTCACTGTTTGGCATCCCTCTGAAGGCCCGAGGAGGCCTAGCAAGGATTTTATCATGACACTGTTGCCCGCAAACTCGAGAAGTTGACCAGAGGTGTTGACGATGCAAGGCTTTCGAAAAAATGGAAAGGTGCTTAGTGGGGTAGAGGCTGATATGCACGCCGAGGACTGGGCAAGGCTACTCGCTCCTCTGGGACGGGACAAATTTCGGACAAGGGTGCTCTCACCGAGATGTGCGGGGGCTTCTGGTTGGACTCATGGTTTCGAGGTAGGGGCGGCACAAACCCCGGTGCCTGCTGATTCTCGTGACCCCATGCAGCTAAACAACCTCTCCGCGCGCCTCCTATAATGTGGCTGATATTGGTACCTTTTGCAGAATTGAGCATGATTAGTACCAAATTCAGACTCTTATCCCATTATCGCTAGATTTCTTTTAGTCTCGGACGTAAGTAGCGATCCCTTTTGCCTGGGCTAAGAACGAGCATCTTTGATTAATTAGAACTAATTGAGCCTAGGCACACCTTCAGATAGCTTATATAAAACCAATTTTAGCCTCTTATACCCCGATTATAAATTTTTTTTTTTTTCCAAATATTAATTTCTATTCCCTTACGAGATTCCTACTACATAGTTTCAAATCTTTCTTATTAATAAATGTAATATTTAGGCTTTATATTACTTAAACTTTTATTTATATTCTATTAAAATTATCGGGCGGTTTATTAGTCAACGAGAAGCGGTGAAAACAGCCTGCATAACGTGGCGTCTCATAGGTCACGTTACCCGCAGCTCGCCTATCAGAGAAACTAACCTCGCACCTTGCTTCTCTGCTTCCAGGTACCCATACAGCCAAATATGACATCCATATTCAACTCCTCGCTATCCAACTTTCGGTCGAGCTGTAATGGGGCTGAAATCACATGCTCTTATTCGGATGGGATCATTCAAGCCGACCCAGACGTGGCTGGTATTGGCGTGAGCAATCGCATGTAGCACCGTTCAGCCTTAAGCGCTGACCAGAGACAGGTCCTGATCCCCTTTATTCTTACATCAATCATTACCTTTGCAGCCATAATCCTGGGCTACTTCACATATTCTATCGATGACGACTTGACCAACGAGATCGACGTGATTGTCGTTCGGGCGACGAGACGACTGCTCAGGCTGGGAGATGGCAGCGCCATTTCATCTGAAGTAAAAGCAGTGCGCAAAGAGACTCTCACACGATTCGTTCTCGCTCTGAGTGACCAGCAGCTTGTGACAGGCCTGGCAATCTTAATTACGGCGTACTATCGCCGGTGCACTATTTCTGGCTATCACTTCTCTCTGGTTGCGGCTCTGGCCTGGTTTTCTTCAACCACCCACTTGTCGACGTTGGCGGTATTGCATCCGTATTTCATGGAACATCCAGTTTTGAAGAGATGGAGATTTGGAGGCATGATATGCCTCTTAGGGCTGCTATTTTATGGACAGATGCATGTCCTATGGGTTGTTCCTTGGTCGTTGCCCATCCAGTGCACCTTTGCGGCAGGATTCCCGCAAGCGGTTTCAAACAATATACCTCTCCTGATTTACATATACTCAGAATGGTTCGGTATCTTGACCTTTCTATTCTTTGCCTATGGGAACAATATGGTTCGACTCTTTGCTCCCCCTCCCGCAGCCTCGATCCTTGACGGCGTGGAACAACTTGCACGCAGCGCAGTCAAGCTACCATCCCTTTCGGTGGACGATAGAATTAGTAAAAAGCGAACTCGACTCGAAGAGCTTTCAAGCCTCAATCCCAGGACAAAGCTACAGCAGCTAGGTCTCGATATTTATGGTTGGATTCTGCAAGAGAGTCTGTTCCAGGAAAGTTTCCAGAGATCCTTCTTATGGGAGATCGTCTGGTTGACTTTCGGCAACGTTTATGGCCTTCTTCGAATCGTGAGAACACGATGGACTAATGATCAAGACAGTATAGCAAACGACCTCCCGGCCCTCGACGTCCTCCAGGGTTCTGTCGTCGGAAGCGAGAATACAATAAACTTCGGCCAAATGGTTCCGCTCCTTCTACTTGCCTTGCCGCTTTTTGCTGCTGGAGAGGCTTACTACGGTTTGTGTGACCCTATACTCTGCCTCCTCTTCCTCTTCTTCTTCTTCCTGTTCACTATTCTTAGAAGGTGCTAACTTCTAAGCAGATCTGAAAGAACCTGATCAACTGCCCGGACACACCCCACTAGCACCTGAAGCTACTCGACAGAGGTCTCCTGAAGATAACTCTATCGCCCAAGAGGGTGCAGTGTTGCATATCGGTCTTTTCACTACATTTCTACTAGCCGTTCTTCTCTTCTTCGCAGTTGAGGCAGGGTATGAGTGGGGATATCAGCTCAGCCAGATTCCTGTCCTGATCGTCGGGCTGATGGTGTTCATTCTTCTGGCTTTGGTCGTTGTCTCGATAAGCCGCAGAATATTCGATTTCACACTTGCTATGAGGGAAAGGAGGAAGATATCACCAAGGCTACAAACGCCACGGAGAGGGGAAGCAGCGCAAGAGACACAGACAGCTCAAATACCACTTCTAGTCCAAAGGTCACCTGAGACTAGAACAGATGCAAGTCAAGAGACGGGAGGAGTTTAAAAGAAACGAGGGAGTTTGAAGGCGATAGACTAATCGAGGTACACGCGGGCACTTCCTTCTGTCTCGATAGCTGCACGCTGTGGTTATGTAGCCAGCCATCAAATGCACAGAAATTCAATCCCGGAAGACTTGATTATTACACTGTCAATAGAAGAGTCAAAACACCACATCATATTGCCCCGATCATTTCCTGTTCAATGCTTGAGACCAACAACTGACCAACTTCACGTACGTACCCATGGCAACCAAGCCTTCTACTTGCCAAGCTTTGTACCTCTTTGAGCCTCTTCTTGCGCCGCTTGTGCTGCCCGCTTATATGCATTTGCTTGCATCTTTTCCAGAATCGAAGCCGGGCCTCCAAAACCTGCAAGCACTGCAACAGCACCTGTTCCTACACGATTACCCCGTGACTCAACATGTAGCGGTGCGTTACTCAAGTCCAATTTCGCTTCCAAAGGGCCAGCGAGCAGAATGCCATAGTCGTCGACAACATCATCTATGGCCGAAAAGCTATTTCCAGGGATGCGATTCCTCAAATCTTTCGTTGCTTCAACCACGTCGCCTACTTTGTAGGTGAACTCATCCGTATCGACGGAAGCCGATTTAGGAACCGCTAGAAGCTTCGCAAGGGCGTCCAAGTAGTTCTTCAATTCATTCAGAGGCTCTTCGAGGATTTTAAGTTGCAAGGTCGAGGAAATAATGAGCCTTGTGAGAAGTCCTCTCGTCTCGGTGAGCTGTTGACTTTGCATGTCGAGGGCCTTCGCGATTTCCTCTCCTGTATTGGCTTCGCGAACCTTCTCGAAATTGCGCTTTGCGGCGTCCAGCACATTTCGGGCCTCTGTGGCGGGCTCTTTGATGTTGACGGTAGTAGGCTGGAAAACGTTAGAGAGAGTCTATTCTGCAGGCACTCAAGTATGCTGACCATGATGATGAATCGGATTTGAGTTAGCAGCTAAGTTAGGAAAAGGCGGGAGACGTAAAAGTGATCTGGACTTGTTCGATGAGTACTGGAGGGAGAAAAGCGTTAGATATGATTGATTGTTCGAAGCAGAAGCTATCAGCTTTTCACACCCACGTCAACATTTTGAGTTTTTCCCAGAACCAAGAACTAAAGTCGAGGGGAATCACCGAATCGATTTTCGGTCCAGTCTTGATAGGCAGGCTGTAACATAATGAAGAAGAGGTCGACCACACACATTTCTGCGTGCCACATTTGGCTGTCCTCGGAATTAGCGCTTAGCTCATGCACGTTATTTGCTGATTCCTTGGACACCGGACGTCATTCACACCCTTTGCCCCTTTTTGTAACTTGCCCTGCGCAAGGGAATGTATAAAACAGATGTTTTATGCGTCGTCGAGAGGGTGGATTTGAGTGATTGGCGTCCATTCGATCTGGATTGAGTCTTTATTGGAAGCTGGAAACCCATGCCCTGCATATAGGCCGCACTGTACTCGGGGTTTCGGTTGCTGTAGCACAGGGTGCAACAAATGGAGGAGAAGTTGACGAGTACCGACAGGCTAGCTCCCCTGCTCGCAGGAACGAATTCAGCACACCATCTACCCGTGCCTTGCGTCCATGCTCCACAGTTGATTTCAGATAGCGGATGGTTTAGCAGTCGACTTGCTCTCCTGTACTTTTCCGAGATGAAGACCTGTCAGCCACTAGCTACAATCATCATGCTACTGTGGAAGAAGCCTCCGAGTTACTTGTAAAGTGTTAAATGCTCATATGTAATCATTGGGCACAGTCTTTGCTACTCATAATGGTACATTGACGTGCTGTGTCTTCTGTTCAGTACAAAAGAGATGCTCAGAGGATCGGACATCCATATCAAAGACCAGATCGATTGGAAGTTCAGCCCGTCAGCCTTCACTTACTGATGATAACGCAACAATAGCCGCCTTCGCTCTACTCGGTGACCTGAAAAGGGAGCCGCTAGATGCGATAACGCTCGAAGTGTAAATAATTGGCAAGAGTTGGGCCTCTTATGGAGGCTGCGACTAAGCAATCTGCAGTGGCCCTCCACGCGGAACGGCCCAGGACACAGGGATGGCCGCGTGGCTGTCAGCTGCACTCAGCATGCACGCCGATTGGGAAGACCCCTACTGCAAAGCGAGAAAGATTCGGACGGCTTTTTCCGGCGCACGTCGGTATTTCGAGTTTCTTAGATTGCACATTTCACATTAACTGTTCCAAGTCATAGTCCGCGGACTGACTTGCACTTAGAGCATAAAACGTTAGCCTTGAGCTGTCAGCTGATTTCCATACCTCTCTGTCCTCGTTTCGAAACAAAGAGAAAATCAGGCATAATCTCTACTATAGATAGTATATTCTTAAGGTCAGCGTCTGTACGATGTGCTCTGACCGTAATAGGCAGAAGCGATTGCAGCAATTGGAACGATAGGAGCAGTGGCCGGATTGCTAGGACAATCCATCAAGC
>Ga0302140_10012357_pt1 | contig 10475 bp, 13 predicted proteins | sample I_Bog_E1_1_FD_202095 | JGI IMG/M metagenome (GOLD analysis project Ga0302140, IMG submission 202095) | Peat permafrost microbial communities from Stordalen Mire near Abisko, Sweden - I_Bog_E1_1 | ecosystem: Environmental > Terrestrial > Soil > Wetlands > Peat | place: Sweden: Abisko, Stordalen...
CTTTACCGGCCAGCCGCCGGCGAAAGTTCCCGTCCATCAAGGCGCGGCGAATTACAAAGTTCCCGATCCCAATGCCCATGAAACATTCGACCACGTCAACTATCAATGTTTCGGACCGCAAGCCCCCTGCCCGAATCCGCAATGGCCCATGCAGGGCTTCGTCATCGATTACGCCACCACGAATCCCGGCGACGTTACTCAGATGATGCAGAGCTACACGCCGGATCAACTACCCGTAATCTCAACGTTGGCGAAGAGCTACGCCATCTCCGACGCCTGGTTCTGCTCTGTGCCCAGCGAGACCATCCCCAATCGTGCGTTTCTGCATTCCGGGACTTCGAACGGCGAGGTGGTCAACGGCGAACTCGGCGGCGACATCCCCGATCCGGTCGATTTCGACGCTGCCACAATTTTCAACGTACTATCCGACAAGGGCTTTGGATGGAATGTTTATAGCGACGCGATCCTGGCCCCATCCCTAACTCGCACCTTCGCGCCGCGGCTGTGGGATGTGAACTATGACAGCCATTTCCATGGGTTCAACGCATTCCTGACGGACTGCGCCAATAATTCTCTTCCGCAATACTCGTTCGTCGAGCCGCGCTGCTTGCTCGAACCGAACGACCAGCATCCGCCGCACGATGTCTCGGCGGGCGAACAGTTTCTTTATAAAATCTGGCAGGCCGTGAGCCAATCCCCGGCGTGGAACCACATCCTGTTAGTGATTCTGTACGACGAACATGGCGGCTGCTACGACCACGTGCTGCCACCGTTTGGCGCAGCCGCGCCAGATGCGGCCAGTAATCCCGGCAAAGAGAACTTCAAGTTCGACCGCTTCGGGGTTCGCGTTCCTGCCGTCGTGGTCTCGCCCTACATTCAAGCGGGAACGGTTTTTCGCTCCGACACTTCAACCCCGTACGATCACACTGCCATTGTGAAGACGTTGCAAGAGTGGCTGACCCCGGATTCCATCCTGCTTGCGAGCGATCGCATCGCGGCCGCTCCCACACTCAATCAAGTTCTCACCCTGACCGCTCCGCGTATCGATAAACCGGAAATCGCTCCGCCGCGCGAGCCCCTGACGCAAACGCTGCTCAACCTGCCTCCCAACATGCTGCAGAAAAGTCTGATCGTAGGCGCGGCGAGAAGAATTGGCGCCGAACCGCAGGCGCTGCTGGCCAAACTTCCGACGCGGCAACATGCCATCGACTTTTTTGGGAACTCGGGCTTAGCGCCTCACAAGTGATACGTCAGGCTCGGGAGTTGAGAAACTTTTTTGGTTTTTTCTCAGCGGCCAAAGCTCAAACCTACACTGAGAATTGAAGTGAGAAGTAACAAGAAGAGAAGTGAGGGAACAGAGTCGGCGCGGTTAAGCCGAGACGCTGGCCGCCAAGCCTCGCTGTTTACGCAACTCCTGTAAGAACGCATCCGCCGGTAGCGTCGCCTTGGTGCGGAAGAGCCCTAAAAGCAGATCTTCGGGTTCGCCTGCCACTGCCGTCGGCTCCAGAGATGCCGTTTCAGTTTCCAGGCCTTCAGGTTCTACCAGCAACTCAGGCAGAACCTCGCGGTTCTCCGCCAGGAGCGCCATGAATTTCTCCAACAAGGTGCGATGCTCGGCAGTCTTCTGGCTAAATTCCACTCCCATGCCTTTTTCCGGATGCATGACGCGAACAATGCCTTCCGCGCGCAACTCGCTGCCCGCAACCTTCATCGACAGGGTAACTCGCGTCGAGACCGGAAACGGCGAAGCGAGATCCAAATAGCAGCCGCCCAAACTTAGATCCGTCAACTGGCAGCAAACCGGTGGATCGTCCTTCTCGATGTCCGGAGAATTTCTTCCCAGCCATTCCCGCAACTGCCGGGCAAATTCCGGAGTCTGATCCTGAAAGCGCAAACCAACCTGCGTCCCGCTTCCCTCCCAGGCAAACTCGGCATCCGCCTGCAGCGGAGAAGCGCAACCCGGCAGCGTAAACGATACCTGCCACCGGCCTTGCGGCTTGCTGCGTCGCGGAAGGCTGATGGCCAGCCCTCCTTCGCCCAAATCAGTTGTGTTGACTTTGAATCGCGCGCCCGACTCCCGGCTCGACATCTCTAGCGCAATATGAACCGCGACCCGGGCATTTCTCCGGCGCTCTTTCTTCATCAGAGCCCGCGCCGCCCGAAAACTCGACTTCGCCTTCTCCACGGAAACTGGTTTATGCAGCACGAAGTTTGCTCCGGCTTCGAAGGCCGACCGCATGCCGTTTTCCGCATCCAGAATCGCCACGGCTACCGCCCGCTTATTCCCCGGCGAGGTCCGCGCGCAGCGCAGCACATCCGCCGCCCCTGCTCCGGCGCAGTCTACAATAATCGCCTCAAAGCGCTCCCGGGTCAGCTTTCGCAGTGCCGCTTCCGAGTCCGCGCACAACTCGACGCTAATATCCAGATCGCCCAGCGTCCGGCGCAGTACCCGTACGATTTTTTCGTCGGCGCATAACAACAGCGATTTCAAATTCATGCCATCAAATCTTTCCGGTCCAGGCTTTCTTCACCCCAAGCTTTCTTAACTGCAGGCGGCTTACTTCAGGCTTGGCGCGCGATCCCACCGGTGCCCTGCTTTGGACAAAGCAAGCTCCCAACAGAACTCTATTCCGCTCCCTTGGGATCATCAATAAAGGAGTCGTCCGCAGAGTTACGCCTGTAACCATTTTGGGAAAGGAATCTTCTAACTTATCCCGGCAGCAAGACTCTTGACGGCCGCCGGTGAAAACCTGCAAGTCTCGTCACCACAGTTGGTTAGAATGTTTTTATTCAAGTGAATCCCTGCGGATTCTAATTGACTTTTGTTTAAAATCACCCTAAACTTTTTTGTCTCCACTTGAGCTTTTGTATGTAGGGAAGCCTTTGCCAGTTTGGAAGGCTGAGAAGCGGGAGTGATTTTCCATGCATCCCTTCACTCACTGGAGAATCATATAGATAGACACTGCCACACCGAGATAGCGCAGTTATTTGAGTTCATTCCCCCTTTGTACGAAAGGCAGATTTCATGGCGAAGCGACGAGGAAATCCAAACTGGGGCAAGCCGGAGCCGATCGGCCCTATTGTCCCCACTATCACCGAATTTGAGCAGGTTGTGCGGGAGTACAAACTCTCCCCAGACCAGTACTTGCGCTCCACCCGCCTGCGCGAGTGGGCTCGCCGCAACAAAAACTCAAAGTATATCCCCGAGCCGCTGCTCGAAGCCTGGGGCTTCGAAATCGAATCCACACTCTAGGCTGAGTGTTTCGATTCGTCGCGCTTGGCGCTTCATCCGTGCGTGGCTTTTCCTCGTGATTCACTCTGACGCCTGGGAATTGGCGGAACGATGAGTCTTCAACGCTCGACAAACAACATGAAAGAAGAAGAGACGACAGCGCTCAAGAGGATTGAAGGTGAACAGCCCAAAAAGGTCTGTGGCATCGTTATGCCGATTTCGGCAATTGATGGCTGCGCTGAATCGCACTGGGCGGACGTACTCGAGATTCTAGGGGAGGCTATAGAAGGGGCTGGCTTTGAGGCGAATGTGGTAAGTAACGCAGACGATGTCGGGATCATCCACAAAAGGATTATTCAGAACCTTTACGACAACCCGATAGTGGTCTGCGATGTCAGCGGCAAGAACCCGAATGTGATGTTTGAACTTGGGTTGCGGCTTGCGTTCGACAAGCCGACGATTATCGTTAAGGACGATAAGACCTCGTACTCTTTCGATACGTCCGCCATTGAGCATCTCGAATACCCGCGCGATCTTCGGTTTTCTAAGATTGTCGATTTCAAAGAGAAGCTCGCCGCCAAGATTAAGGGCACGCACGAGAGGGCCACTTCTGACCCCGCCTACACCACATTCCTTAAGCACTTTGGTGAATTTACAGTCGCCAAACTCGACAAGAAAGAGGTTTCCGGTCAGGAGTATATCTTAGAGGAACTCCGCAACATCCGCTTCACGATCCGCCGACTTGAGCGGATTCAAATTCCTCGCGAGGCGCACTCGGAACGCCCGACTCCGTCGCGACGTCATCTGGATCCAAACGAGATTGACGTTTGTCTCAGGACTAGGTCAGAGCAAGAGGTTAGGAACCTCCTGAAAGCCGCCGAGATTCACAAAGGTTTACTCTCGGTAAAAATCGAGGATCGCGGCGACCACAAGCACTTCGTCGCGACTGTAGTATCGGCCATGGACGCGCGGAAGGTAGAACTCGAACTGCTCGGCCCGTTCAAGGGGCATCGTCATCCGGTGGCCGATCCCGCTGCATAGAGCGGAGAAAACTAGGAGTCGGCAGGCCGACGTTTCTGTTCTTGCGATCGGAAGTCATCGCGCCTCCTGCCATTCGCCACCTGCGCTGCCCATATCGTTGAGGAATCATGGGCGCGGCTGCGAAGTGGCCAGCCATGGTACTCCTGAGTTGTACAGGCTGTAGAATTCCTCTTCCTGCACTACATGCTCAACTTTCTCCAACTGCCGCTTCCCGAACTCTTCGCGCTGCTTGCCGCCATTGCCTTCTCTGCCGGACTCAACCTCTACGCCACCACCGCCGTCCTCGGACTGCTCGCCCGCTTCGGCCATGTCCCGCTGCCGCCCGCGCTCGAACTGCTCCAAACTTGGCCGATCATCGCCGCCAGCGCCGCACTCTTCACCATTGAATTCTTTGCCGACAAAATTCCCGCTTTCGATTTGATCTGGTCCGCGCTGCACACCTTCATCCGCGTCCCGGCCGCCGCGCTGCTCGCCTACGGAGCTACGCGCCAACTCTCGCCCGCCCAGCAACTCCTGGCTGCTGCGCTCGGAGCCGCCATAGCCCTAGCCGCGCACGGAGGCAAGACAGCCCTGCGCGCTGCGGTCACTCCATCGCCCGAGCCGTTCTCGAACATCTCGCTGAGCCTCGCCGAAGACGCCGTCGCTATCTCTCTAACCTGGCTGGCCACGCGACATCCCTACGCCGCTGCGACGATCGCGCTGGTGTTGGTAGGAGTCATAATCTTGCTGGCTCGCGTCGTAATCCGCGCGGTGAGATCTCTTTTTCGCGGTGCAGAGAGAGAATTGTCAGAATAAAATAGCGCACGGGGAGATCCAGTGTGGAGCGGACACTCCTGTCCGCTGGCTTTGGCTTTGGTTTGACTTTTGGACTTTAGATTTAGATTTTAGATTTTGGTTCTAGACTAGACGCGAGCCGCGACGCGGAGCATTTCGCCGTCGGGAACGATCAAACGCGTCCGGGCAACCACGCGGTTGACGATGTCTTCCGCGCGATCACGGTATAAGGTGTGCAACGTGCTCCGCCAGCCGGTAAGTTCGCCGCGCGCGAACTCAGTCTCCAAACCTGTGGGGTCTTTCCGGTGCTCCTCGTGGAAGCACCTCAGCAGCAATTCGCCTTGTTCCACCAGGCGATTGATCGTTTCCGCGTTTTGCAGTGTCAGGTGCATAGTTCCCTGTCTTTCCGGATCCAGATAAGAATGGCCCGGGAAGGGCGAAGCAACTCCGCCCCTCCGGGCCGAAAAATTCAGACCGCGAAGTTACGCGGTTACAAGTTCATGCTGCTTCAGGGTCGAGGTGACCACGTCAAACGTATGGACCTGCGGTGTTCCCTCGATGAATCTGGCCAGCGTCTTCAGGACTTGCGGATACGTATTCGTGTTGTAGTTCTCGGCGTCTTTCTTGTTTTCCCACAGACTGATCGCCATCACATCCACTCCGCCCGGACCGGCAAACGTGAGTTCATCCTGAAAACCATTCTGCTTACGCAGCATGGGCAGGACTTCTTTCTCAAAGGTTCGGGTGTAATCCGACAAGGTATTCGCCTTCACATGAAAAGACACATTGCGTGCAAACATATAAGTAGCCTCCTAAGGTTGCGACTGGTTGTAAGCACTAAGAGAAGAGAACTTCAGATGGGCTGACTTAGTTTCAGGAAACCTGAAAGAGGAGCAGAATGCTCACTCACATGGATAAGTGCAGTTCAGTGGCCCTCCGCGCGGACACGCAACGTGTTGCTTCCAAAGCGAATTGAACTGATCGTAGTCCGGCATATCGTGTAACTTTGGCCGAAAACAGGCTAAAACGGCGAGTCCAACGCCAGTTATCCTTCCAGCGGATTAGCCCAGCGGATTAACCACGCGCACCGTCCCATAATTCTGTTTGTCGGCCAAGTCTTCAGAATATAAGACCGTGGCTCCCGCTTGCTCCGCCGCCTGCAGGATCAGAGCGTCCCAAAAGGAAGTCTTGTATCGCGCTTCGATTTCCAAAGCTTGAATCACAGCTTCGGGAGTGTTAACCACGATCTCCCAGCTCATGTAGTCGTGAATGAGACTGCGGAGTTCGTCCGCAGACGGCGGACGCGCCGCCTTGCGCCGCAAGTTAACGCAAACCTCTTGCAACACCTGTGTACTCAACACGCCCTGCCCATTCGTCCACAGAGTCTCGATGAGCTTGCAGGCTCTCTCGTGCTTGACGCCGGTTGAGCGGTCATGGGCGTAGATCAGAATGTTCGTATCAACGAAATATTTGTCGGCCATGGTGTGAGTGCGATCGGACTAGCGCTCGTGTAACTCGTGGCGCGACCGCGCGGGCGTCCAGCGCAGATCCATTCCCTCCCGGAGTCGTGCCAGAGCGCGCTTGCGGGCACGATGGTAAGCTTTGCGCTCGCGCACAATTTGTTCCAGACGAGCCGCGAGCATGGCGCTGACTGAAGTGTCCTCTTCCGCCGCTAACACGCGAGCCTCGCGCAGCAGATCAGAATCCAACTTAAGCGTAATATTTGCCTTCATGGTTTAGCACAATATAAGTGCAGCACTATACTACGTGCTCAGGGAGCGGCTAGTCAATCGGCCCGTGCCCTTGGGTTAACTAATCTATAACCGCCCTTGCTACAATAATCGCATCATGATCCACCCAGCCTTCGTCGACGTTCCCACTGCTATCGAAGAGATCCACGCCGGCCGCATGATCGTAGTGGTCGACGATGAAGACCGCGAGAACGAGGGCGACATCACGCTCGCCGCCGAAAAGGTCACGCCCGAAGCCATCAACTTTATGGCCAAGTACGGACGCGGCCTCGTCTGCCTTACCATGACCGAGGAGCGGCTCGACCACCTGCGGCTCGGTCCCATGAGCGCGGAGAACACTTCGCAATATGGCACCGCATTCTGCGAGGCGATTGACGCACGGGTCGGCGTGACCACGGGCATATCTGCTTTCGACCGGGCCCACACCATCAAAGTTGCCATCGATCCGGCGACACAAGCTTCCGACCTGGCGCGTCCCGGACACGTATTCCCTCTTCGCGCCCGCAAAGGCGGAGTCCTCGTGCGAGCCGGCCAGACCGAAGCTTCCGTCGATCTCGCTCGCTTAGCGGGATTGATTCCAGCGGGCATTATCTGCGAAATCATGAAGGACGATGGCACCATGGCCCGCGTCCCGGACCTGATCGAGTTTTGCCAGCAGCACAACATGAAGATGCTGACGGTCGCGGAGCTGATCCGCTACCGCATGGCGCATGAGCGCTACGTGCATCGCGTGGGCGAGGCGCTGGTCGATACGCGCTTCGGCGAATTCCGCTTGATCGCGTACGAAAGCGAAGTGGAGGGCGGAGAGTCGCACGTGGCCTTAATTAAAGGAGAGATCGAAGGCAGCGCCGAACCGGTGCTGGTCCGCATGCACGCTCATTGCCTGATGGGAGACGTCTTCGGCGCGACCGGATGCGAGTGCCACGCAACTTTAGAGGGTTCGCTGCGCCGCATCGAACAAGACGGACGGGGAGCGGTGATTTACCTGCACCAGACGTCGAAGGGATTTTCCATTGAGAAAGTCGGCGACCGCAGCGCGCTGAGTTTTCACCGTGGCCGTAAGCTCCCGGCGCTGCTGGATAACGAACGGCACACCCAGCGCGAGATTGGGATCGGCGCTCAGATTTTGTCGGACTTGAATTTGAGAAGAATCCGGCTGCTGACGAATCGTCCGAAGAAAGTCGCGGCGCTGGAAGGGTTCGGGATCGAGATTGTGGATCAGGTTCCGGTGGAGTTAGTGCGCGTAGAAAGGAGCAAAAACCTTTAACACAGCGAACACGGAGGGTCACAGGGTAGAACGAAAGCTGATCGGCTTAGAACGGCTTGCGCACAACGACTTCCGCTTCACGAATGAAAAACTGCGCCGAGCAACGCTCCGAACCGCAGATTACGGGCACCAGTCCATTGATCTGGCGGCGCGTGATCAGGCCAAGCATTCCGCACGAAGGGCAGGCCAGCACCGCCCAGTAGGGATCTTCCTTCTCGCCGACCTGGCCGGCATTTTCAAGAACGAAGACGGTTCCGGGCTGCATCTGTTCGGGAATCCACTCATTCAGTACATCGAGTTCTGCGACCATGTTTCCTCCTGTGGATCGAACGCTTAGCCTAAGAAGCTTTTCTAGCACGCCGCTGATGAATCGGCGCTATTACGGAAGTACTGGCCTTCCTTGCAATCACTTCAGCCCGCACCTGCCGCACCGCGTCGCTCAGGCAAATGCCAAGAATCGGCTGCCTGGAATTTTTCAAGATGTCGACGATCTGCTTGGCCGAAGTTTCCAGATAAAGGTGTTTGCCGTCGGTGAGCAGATGAACGTCAGAGTTGCGTCCGACAATTTCCGCCAAGCCTTTGCCGAATTCGCGATCGAGAAAGCGCATCACTTTTCTGACGCCTTGCAGCGAGAAACCTTTGCGGCGCAGTTCGCAGATCACCGCCATGGCCATCACGTTTTCCATCGAGTAGAGGCGCCGATGCCCCTGATGTTGCGGCTTGACCACGCCGCGCTCATCCCACCATTGAAGCTGGCGGGCGGTCACTCCGGTCAGAGCGATTACTTCCTGTGACGAAAACTGATCTGGCATCGATCCCCGTGAATGTTTCAAACATTCTGTGGCTTGAATGTTTGAAACATTCTAGACGGTGGTTGATGAGAGTCAACATGGATTCACAGCGAAGGGTTAACTAGAAGAGTGCATTTCGCATCGCATCGGTCTGGAGGAAGCCCCTGCGATGTATAAAGTGTGGCGCGAACAGGAACCGGGCGCGCCGAAGATTGTGATCGATAGGTGTTGGATCTTTAGCTGGTTGAAAATGGAGCGGGAGACCGGGATCGAACCGGCGACATCCAGCTTGGGAAGCTGGCGTTCTACCGCTGAACTACTCCCGCTCAATTGGCCTGACTACCGCGCCTGCCGACGCCCCGAGTAGAGTTTAGCATTCGAGGCTAGCAGAGACAATCCGATCCTCATCTTCGCTCGTCGGCTGTAGCTCACCTCCCCGTGCAGACTCATTCGCAGGCGGACACGGGGCGAGCGTGCCTCGACGATTTGACAAACATTTGACAATCTTGCCGAGCAAAACGCGCTTCCGGCAAGGCTTTCCATGCTAATCTCCGCAGTGCGCCGCAAAACATTTCAGCCCGGCCAGCGCGGAGGATGGAGTCAGCCATGAGGTTTCAGCCCATGAAGTTGAAGATGAATTTCGCATGTCTAATTACGGTCTTTGCCGTGAATCTTTTATCCGCCACGGCCGTTCACGCGGGGGCCGCTGAAAAGACTGAGATTTTGTTTGCTGGCCCGGCGGGAAGTGCAACCACCTTGGCCGAGGATGCTTCGGGGAACCTTTACACCTCCTTCGTCGTGCGCACAGCCGGGGGCTTCACCAACGAGATCGTGAAGCTGACTCCCAATTCGAATGGAAGCTGGACGCAGCAGGTCATCTATCGCGGCTTCGAAAACGAATCCGCGGAGCCTTCCTACGTCGATGCCAAGGGCAATCTTTTCGGCACTACATTCACTCCCGGAGGGCAAAGCAACTGCGGGATTGTGTTTGAGCTTTCCCCGTCGGGCAAAGCTTCCTGGACCGAAACCACACTGCACACGTTTCCCTGTTTTGGCAGCGGAGCTTCGGGGGAACTGTCGCCATTGATTGCAGACTCCAAGGGCAACCTCTACGGTGGCTCCGACTTCGCGAATTTTTACTACTCTCTCAGCCCGACCGCAGGCGGGCACTGGCATTATTCGGTCATTTACAACTGCCGGGCGAATTGTGGCCTTCAACTTGTAGCCGATGCCGAGGGAAATCTATACGGCGCCAGTGCGGGCATTTTCAAGCTAACACCCAATGGCGAGGGGAACCTCTGGACGTACACCTCTCTGTACTCGTTTAACGCGCCGGTCGATGGCAGCCAGCCCAGCGGCCTGAGCTTTGATAGCCAGGGAAATTTATTCGGGGCCAATAGCCAGGGGGGCGCGGATGCCGGAGGAACGGTGTTTGAACTATCCCCAACTTCTGGCGGCGGATGGACTTTTTCCCTGCTCTGGAGTTTTGCCAGTTTTGGACCTGAAGGGTCCCAACCTCTGGAGATCTATTCCCCATCCCCGGGGGAATTGATTGGAACTAACTTTGTAGGAGGCGCTTCAGGGTTGGGCGCCGTTTTTAGCTTGACGCAAAGTCAGGG
>Ga0302140_10012362_pt1 | contig 10469 bp, 8 predicted proteins | sample I_Bog_E1_1_FD_202095 | JGI IMG/M metagenome (GOLD analysis project Ga0302140, IMG submission 202095) | Peat permafrost microbial communities from Stordalen Mire near Abisko, Sweden - I_Bog_E1_1 | ecosystem: Environmental > Terrestrial > Soil > Wetlands > Peat | place: Sweden: Abisko, Stordalen...
AGTCCGATTTGTTCGCGCCTGCCGCGCGGGCCACATTGGAGACATTGATTGGTATGCCTTCACACACAATGGCCCTTCCGACTGCGCCAAACAAGTACGACAACTCTTTATCGACGAGAGGGGAACCAGCGGAGACCTTACCGAAGTGTGGATTCGGTGCGAGTGCGGAAAGGCAGAGCGCAGCATGGCGCAAGCCGCCGTTCTCGCCAACCATGCGCTAGGATCATGCGATGGAGCACGTCCATGGCTTGGAGCGTTTACCAAGGAGACGTGCGGTGAGCCAAGCAGATTGCTGATTCGATCTGCGTCCAACGCATACTTTCCTCAACTCATGAGCGTGATCTCGCTTCCCGACCGAGATCAGGCGATCAAACAGACTGTGGATCGAATCTGGAGCCATCTGGAGGCAGTAGAGGAGATCGATCAGCTTCGATATGAAAGGCGCAAGGCTGTTGTAAAAGAGGCCCTCGACGGGCTTTCAGATGATGAGGTCTTTGCTGAGATTCAGTCCAGGGCGCTAGGCGGGACGAAAACCGAGAAGTCCGTCAAGGTTGCAGAACTTGAAACATTGATTGCTGCAAGGGATGAGATTGGTGAAGATCGCCCGGATGGGGTCTTCTACGCCCGCAATTTGCCGCGAACGGTGTGGGATCAACCTTGGATGACACCTATTGAGCGCGTCGTGTTGGTGCACCGCCTTCGGGAGGTCGTTGCTCAGGTCGGCTTTACCAGGTTTGAATCTGCTGCGCCGGACACTGAAGGCGAGTTGGACATCGGAGTTAAGCGCGCTGCTTTGGCACGGGAGATTTCATGGCTTCCTGCTTTCGAGAACAAAGGCGAAGGAATCTTCCTTCAGTTCAATAGAGAGTTCATCAAAGCATGGATGAACAGAGCCAACGTGAGTGCCCGCGCCCAGGCCCTCGGAAGCGGCTTTGAAGCATGGCGCAAAGAGCATACCGGCACTACACGCTCAGCACCGAACCTCGCCTATTTGATGATGCACTCCTTTTCGCACCTTCTTCTGACCGCAGTGGCGCTGAGATGTGGCTATCCAGCAAGTTCCATCCGAGAGCGGATATATGCGATTCCTGAGATTGGTTACGGCATTCTCTTATATACGGGCACATCCGACGCGGAAGGCACTCTAGGTGGATTGGTGCAATTGGGCAGACAGATTCACGAAGTGGTGAAGAGTGCTTTGGAACTGGGAATGCTTTGTTCGAACGATCCTGTTTGTGCCCAGCACGATCCCTCGAATCCGCATGAGCGGCGCTTTCTTCATGGAGCAGCGTGTCATGGCTGCCTGCTGATTTCAGAAACCAGTTGCGAACAACAGAATGATTTTCTCGACCGCTCACTGGTTGTGCCAACTGTACAGGGTCTGGGTGCAGAGTTGTTCTCGGAGATTCTTGCGAATGAAGGAAGCCCTGCTGTCACTTTCTCCAGCTGAACTGAAGACACTCGCTGCCAGCTTGCGAACGGGGCGTCTCAACGCTCCATATTCGGCATCCAGTCTTAATCGCTTCTTTGCCGACCAGCTTGCAGTTTCGGTGGCTGCAAGCCTTCAGGCTATGGCGGACAATGGACTGCAACCGGATGCGGCCGCCTATTCTCTTGAAATGCTGGCATCAGCATTTTCGGAACGTCCGTCGCTTGGAGACATGATCGATTTGGTTCTCACCGGACCTCCAATATCAGGTCAAGGGAACCGCGACACTAGCGTAGTTGTCGGTGATCTATTTCGCAAAGCGGAAAAGAGCATCCTCATCGCAGGTTATGCAGTTTATCAGGGGCAGAAGGTTTTCCATTCGTTGGCGGAGCGCATGGTTGAATGCCCCGCACTCAAGGTTCGAATGTTTCTCGATATTCAGCGAAAACCTGGTGACACTACAGCGCCGACTGAGCTCGTCCGTAGGTTTGCCCATCGATTCCAATCTCAAGAATGGCCAGCGGGAAAGCCGGTCCCAGAGATCTTCTACGACCCGCGTGCACTATCGCCTGACCGTTTCAAACGGGCTGTGCTCCATGCCAAGTGTGTAGTAGCTGATTCACGGGATGTTTTCGTGTCATCGGCAAACTTCACCGAAGCCGCACAAGAGCGCAACATAGAGGTTGGACTATTGCTTCATTCAACTTCAGTTGCCGAACGGCTTACTCAATTCTTCGACGATCTTTGCGTCGCAGAACAGTTTCTACAAGCACTCTGATTCGTACACGCGAGGATGGTTCCTGAAGGCATTGTCCATTTTCCGAGATTGCTGTTTGGATACGAAGAGTTGCAGGATATCCTCCATTTCATTGACCGCACGTGTTGAGAGGTTTCGAGTTAGCTTTTGTTACCCAAATTGCTCTGATTCAACAAAGGAATCATGTCAATCGCACAAACAATCGAAGCTCCTGAATGGATTGACAGCGGCTCACACCTGACCGATGGACTTGACCTGTTGGGACTCCGGCTGCCGGTCCAGACGATTGGCGGCTCGCTTCTGAACGGCGTCACGACCGTAACGCCGTCTGTTCGCTACATCGCCATCAGAGCATGGCTTATTTATCGCTATGGCGAGAGCCACTTTCCCGACAACTGGCAGCAATTCACGGATTTTTCTTCTTATGCCGAGTCCGCTGTGGTTCTCGGCAACCTGATTGAGAATCGATCTATGAACGGGCTCATCGGTGCGGACGAAGGCGTCATTCGCCTTGACAGTCAGGCATCACACATCAGCATCTCTTCACTTGTGAAAACGCCTGCTGCAACCGTCTATGCAGGCCCTTCTTACCAGTTGGGGGTCTCTTGGTCCCGCGATGAGAAAGTGCCGGGAATATCTGCTGAACGGGGAAAACCGCTTGCTCTCGCCATCGACAAGGCTTTGTCAAGAGTTCCTATCGTGAAGCGGTTGTTCGATCAAAATCGTCCGGATAAGGCCAGTCGGGATGAGTTGGCCGAACTCGGTGGAGTTGCAAGAATTGACCAAATACCTGATTTGGAGCGCGAAGCCCTTATTGCGGCGCTTCTTCCGGCGATCCCGTTGTCGAAAGAGGAACGAACCCGAATAGGCACTTATGCGGCCTTGCTCAAGCTTGCAAAAGACAAAGGCGCTCCGCCAACTGAAAAAGACCTTTTCACCGCAGCGTGTTCATTGTCAAGATTTGGCGAACCGCTGCTTGATCTCGCTGCCGATGGATGGCTCATGTACTGCGTGCGGGATGCAATCGCTGTATCTCAAGAAGCAGCCCTAGCTGCGGTGATCAACGAAGTCACCGCTGGTCCTGAGAATGGCTGGTCAGGGGTGGAGCGCTACAAAGTTGTCGCGGAACTGCTGGAACGCGTCGAGGAACACAACGCGCCTTTGCGCGATCTCGGGCTGATTAAAGCCAGCGAGTCGGTCGCCGACTTAACCATCTGTCAGCTTGTCGCTCGTGTCGAGGCGCTCGTAAATGCAGGCCAGCAAAAAGAGCGGGGAATCTGCCGGTGGAGTTCGGGGCTGACTGAGCCCAATCTCTACAATTTAGCTTTGAGTTCCGGGGCCGGTGCGCTGTCTCTCGCTGTCGTGGCCTGGATTGTTGCAGTTATACGCGTTGGCACAGGAGTGCGTGAAAACATATTGGACTTCGGAAATCTCTCATACCAGGGGTGGCGTCGTCTGGGCTTGCGCGAAGTGATCCTGCCAGAAATGGAGCGTCTCCTGCGCGAAGACCTCCCCGTCAGAAACGTCGCCGCTGACTTTGCGTACCGCGTCGTTCAACAGCACCTCCAAATTGCGTGGTCGCGTCTTCAGGTTGATCTGAGACGGGACGTGGCACTTATCACTTCGGAAGGGAACAGATGGTTTTCTCGGGGGAAAACGTATCGCGCTGGCCGGACAGCGTCCCGGCTCCAACAGGCGCTGGGTTGGATGACCCAACTCAAACTAATTGACACAAATGGCGCGACTGCAGATGGAGAACACGTGCTGACGAGAGCGTTGCAGGTTCTGTCGAAAGGTGCGAGCGCATGAATCCCCGGCTGTTTTGTCGCGAGCGAATGTTTCATAAGGCGCTTCTCTTGACGTACACATTTGACCCCGTTTTCTTCGAACAGGTTGTTCTTCCTGACCTTTGGGCAGGTCGTGCCAGTGACATTCTCGTAATTGGCGACAAGGATCAGGTGAAATCCAGCGTGGACACAGCCGCAGGGCGGCTTTGGCATCTGGGCAAGCGGTATTTGCTGGCCGGGTCCAGACATTCCGGAGCCTTTCATCCTAAAGTGATGCTGCGGCTGGGCCAAGCTGACGGCGCGGTGATGATAGGCAGCGGCAATCTCACGAGTTGTGGCTGGGGTGGCAACAGAGAACTCGGCTGTGCGTGGGCGTTCGGGCCGAATCATGCGGACAAGGGCGCATGGTTGCAGGCATTTCTCGATGAAGTGGCGACCTGGTGTGCCAGCGATTTAGAGAGAGAAGCGGTGCTCAGGATGAAAGACATCCCCTGGCTCGCGATGAACAGCTCAGAGTCGCATTTGCCCGCGCCCCTGCTTTACAGCGGTGGAAACCAAGCACTGGCCACTGCCCTCGCCAGGCAGTGGGCAGGACGGCGATTCTCCGAGGTTCGGATTCTGACAGGCTCGACGGATGAAAGCGGCGCGTTTTTGCGTTGGGCTCACCGCACGTTTGGGATAGAGCGCGCCGTTGTTGCGCTGACCCTGTCTCAGGCGAGCTTTTCAATGGAGAAGCTGGCCGATTTGCCGGTCGATCTGAGCATCATTCCGGTTTCAGCCTCAACACCTCTGCATGCAAAGTTTTATTTCTTCGATGGACCGGAGGGCACAGCGGCGTTAATGGGATCGCCCAACTGTTCTGCGGCGGCCTGGCTGGTGACGCCGGATCAAGGCGGCAATATCGAAGCCGCTGTCGTATATGACACGCCTTCACCTGATGATTTCCACGACGTATTAGCGATATTTGAATCACCGTCGTTTAGCCCAAAAGATGTGCTGACGGCAGCGATTCCTGGCCCGACAGAAATCAGTTCCAGAGAGTGCCCGTATAACCTGATTGGATTGCGCTGGGACGCTTCTTCACGCTGCGTCATGGCGCTCATCAGTCCATGTCCCGAGCCGGGAACTGCCGTCCTCCTAGTCCTCGGCAATACGTCCCGACCTATGCGGGCCGGCGGTAGCAGCGGATGCGAATGCTGGTTCTCCGAAGTTCCTGAAGGAATAGATTTCACTGCGGCTGCGTTTGGCTCGGTCCGTCTGGAGCGTGATGGTCAAGAGTGGCGAACACACGCTCGATGGATTGACCATCTTGCCGAACTACGTCATTCCTCACAGACTGCGAGGTTTTTGGAGCCCATCAGGGGGCTTGAAGACAGTGCGTCTGTTGCTGAACAACGGCGGATACTTGACGATCTTCATCAGGTTGCTCAGGCGCTATTCAGCGATTCTTCGACATTTCGGGATTCCGGCTTCAGCGTTGCGCCTGCGGCATTGCCGGACTCCGAGGTAACAGCGCCGCCTGTCGATCCTGCCGCCCTTATTAAACATCTTGTCGAGACGCATGATTCTGCAATCCACCTTGGCAGTGTGGCAACCGGAAGCATGTCGCTTACGGGAATTTTGCGCCTGTTGTTCGATGCGGAAAGTGCTGTCACTGCTGCTGAATCAGCAACTGAGGACGAGAAACTGGACGAGGGTCAATTTATAGATCCTAATTTGGCACCGACTCAAAAAAGTAAAACAGCGCCGGTTGAAGTACCAGCAAAGACAGTGTCGGTGGATGCCAAGCTGCAATCGCGTTTGGCAGCGCAGATTGCAACGTTTCTTGAAAAGTTATCGAAGCCGGAGTTTGCGGATAGTTGCAGTGCGACACAATTAATCCAAGCTGTCTGCTTCCCGCTGGCCGTAGCACTGCGTGGCCGGATGCGCGGGTGGGTAAGCGCAGAGTCCGCTGAGGCGTGGGGGCTAAGAGTAGTATCAATTCTGTTTCGTGGCAATACTACCAGCTCGCCTGGGTTGCTCCGGGCCGTTGAAAGGCACTATTTCGATGGAGGCAAGAGCGGTATTTTCCGCGAAATTGTGGGAGACGGGACACTCTGGATGGCTCTCGTCGCAACGCTAGGCAACTCAACATGGCAAGGAATCGGGGCTACTTTGGATAAAGGGCTCGCCATCCGTGAAGTGTTCAGGGCTCCGGAACTCATTTCTTCCGCCGAGGCATCGCGGCTCACTGGACTGCTAGGTCAACTTCGAATCGAGGACGCACGCTCCTACCTTTCCGTCGTCGCACCAGAAACTTCAAGGTTGCTCGACAGCATTGAGCAAGAAATCCAGCCAGTGTGGGAGCTGGAAGCGCGATCTCAATTCGAGCGGACCACCATGCATCATGTTGGGGACTGGCTCTGGCGTGCAAATGTCGGATGGGCCATATGTCTGGCAGATGCCGACAGCCGAGATAAACTCCAGGTGCGTCTGAGGGGCGCAGAGACGAAGGTCGGAGCCAAATTCTATGTCAATGTTTCGGAGCTGGCGACACGAAAGCACCAACTATCAGAACTACTTGTCGCTCTTCGCAAACTGCTCGGAGCGTCGGTAGCCTAGCCATCTGTATTGTGTAATCCTCTCGGTCACACTAACTGCAATAGGAGACTTCGAGTGCCTAACGATTTGATTGTCGAACTTGATCCGCCGCCAAATCGACACGGCAAATGCACGGGTGAAAAAGAACGTCATCTGACAGAAGCCGCTGTCATGCTGGCATACGGTATGCACCTGCTACGAACCGTGCCAGGGCTCAAGCGTGTCGAACTGCATCCTGACGGTGAACACGCAAAGCGTTTCAAGATCGCCCAGTGGCTTTCTGCCCGTGGATTCTCATTGAAAGAAAGCCACGGTTCAACCGCATGGTGCGGAACCTATGTCAGCGATGAACAAGTAATCGTCGTGACATCTATTCCGGGAAAGGGCGATGTAGTCGCAGCGACATCCAACGGATACATCCTTGCAGAATGCAAAGGTGGGATCGTTAATACTCGTCATTCCGGACAGGTTTCGCGACTCCGAAAAGGGCTTTGCGAAGCCGTAGGCTTGTTGATGGCGACAGAGCAAAATGGGCGTCAGGTGGCTGTTGTGCCTTACACCGAAACGACACTTAAGCTGGCTAAACGTATGGCACCACGGGTGCGGAATGCTGGTATAGAAATTGCCCTAGTCGATGAGAATGGACAGGTGGTCGATATTGGTGACAACGTCCAATAGTACTGCGCGCGCCCGCTCATACAGGTACGCCAGGCGGGTGCGCGGCCAGCCCTGATTCCGTGGGCGGTGCTCCCGATGGTGCCGGTCGATTGCATCATCCTTCGGCCGGTCAGGCCATGTGGTCCACCGCGGCGATGGCACCGGACTGGAACGACTTTATCCAGGAACTTGATCGCCAGTCCGGCGACATTGCGATTCTCAAGCGCCAGTGGAGTGCATGCTAAGGAGACGATCTTGACTTGCAGCTGCACCACAAGGGCCCGGATACCATTGTTCTTTGCGGCATCGCCACTGAGTCCGGCGTTGAAAGCACGGCCCGCGATGCCTAAGAACGTGGCTACCAACTGCTCTATGCCGCCGATGCCATGACCGGTAGCAGCGCAAGGCCACGCCAACTCGTTTGAACTTATCTTTCCACGCATGGGAGGGTACGTACCATGGAGGAGGTTCTCCCGTCATTGCAGGCTTGACATGTTAAACGGTCCCCCTTGAACGCCGCAGTACGGAAGCGTTGGCGCGTATCAGGCTACCCGAAGATGGACGCCTCGTTTCACATGGGCACCAGGGACTTCCCCAAAACGGCTCGCGGCCTCCTTGATTGCATCATTGCTCGGCCTGTCGTCGCGTACACAGTTTGCCAATGTTTTAGACGTATCTTCGGGAAGGGATGCAACGACCGACTGCCAGAGATGGCCAGGAATGCGAACTTCTAGTTCACGGCAAGTGATCGGAATCTGGGTGGCATCGGTGATCTCAATCGAATCCTGGCTGTTTTTCTGCATCCGCAGCGTGAACTCTTTGCCCTCGATCTTCTTCAGTCCGCGCGACATGAGGAAGTAGAGCACCATGTTCTTCGTGTTCACTACTTTCGCGTCGGCCGTGCGCGCTCGTTTCTGAAAGTGCTCCGCTTGCCGTCGGCAATATTTCAACCGGCTGTCCATCAACGTTAGGAAGCGGCCAATTCGGTCCACCTTCTCACTTTCGGCCTCGCAGAACTGCCGGAATCGTTCGAGCAACTCGGGAGAGGCCGTACCATTCTCCTCCGCCTCTTCCTCGATCTGATCGAGCATCGAGTCGAGTTCGCGGTCGATCTCAAAGAGTGTGTTGCCATCGGCCATCGGTGTTCTCCATAGAGATTGTGTCTGACAAGGTGATGGAGCGGTTATGCAGCCATAGGCAGGCTGCTGAATTGGGCGCGCGCGGCTTGATAGGCAAGCGCATCGGCACGGCACTGGATGGGATGACCGTTGTGTCCTCTGATCCATCGCCAACGAATCGTTCGTGGTGCGCTGAGTGCGAGGAGTTCGCGCCACAGTTCCTGGTGCTGCAACTCAAAGCCACGGCTGTTGCGCCAGCCAAACCGCTGCCAGCGAAAGACCAGGAACCGCATTCCATCTATCAGCAATTCCGAGTCAGAGCGCAGTTCGATTCGCGCGCCGGTTGGCGTTAGGCGCAGTGCCTCGACCGCAGCGCGCAGTTCCATTTCAGAGACGGTTGACCACGGGACCGATCCGGCGATCTCCTGCCGCTTTGTCCCGTGGAGCACGATAGCTGCCCAGCCGGCAGGACCGGGGTTGCCGATGGCCGAGCCATCGGTGAAGATGAAGAATTGTTTGTTCATGGGGATGCTCCGTCGCGCGTCAGTTCCAATTGTCCGAGCATTGGCTACGCAGCGTGCATGGGCACAACACTGCCAAAGGGTGCATGATGGCCACCGGTCGAGGCCCAGAGCACGGGATAAGCTGGAGCGTTGTCGGGAAATGTCCCGTAGAGGTCGGTCAGAAATACCAGCGTCTGCGGTTGAATGCCGTGCTCAGCCAGCCAAGAGAAGCATGGACCGAAGTCTGTGCCTCCGCCACCGACAGGGTTGAGATGAACTTGTTCCCCGGCTTGATAGGTCTCCACTTTGTGTACCTCGGTATCGAAGTACAAGACATGAACGCACTGTGGCCGCTGGCCTTCGAGGATCGAGCAGACCTCAGCCTCAAAGAGACGCAGTAATCGGCCATTCACCGAGCCTGAACAATCGACAGCGATGGCAATCTCTCCGACGCCCTCGCGCACAACTCCAGGCAGATAGAGTCCGTTCCAGATGTGGCGGCGGTTGGGCCGCATCCAACTCGAATCGGCTGGGATGGTGTCTGACCAGAGTCGGCGCAGTAATTCGCGCCAATCGACCGCTGCCTCCGCCGCGCCTTCAAGTGTCCGAGCAAGGCCCGCTGGAGCTTTGCCGGCTTGCTTCGAGAGAGTGACCGCCTGGTTGACAGCAACACTCCACTCCCGCGCCTGTTCTTCCGCACTCGGCGTCTCTTCGTTCGGCAGAGGTGCATCAAGAACCTGGCCGATGCCGCCCTCCGTCTCTGGCGCAGTTGGCTCATCGGGACTGACTTGCTTTTCTGGCGTTTCGCCCGCGCCAGCTCCGGCGCTGTCGCTTGAACTGTTCTGGCCGCCAGACTGCGGCTGTGCTTCTGCATCGCGCACGTTGTAAATCTGCTCGGCGCTCATGCCACGGAAACGGGAATCGACGAGAACACCATCCGGCAAACTGAGGCCAGCGTCAAGCAGCAGCGGGTTGATGGCGTAGTCGCACGCCTCATTCCATCGCCTTGGATCGCGCCCGGAACGCCGTACATGATGCTGGAGCGCGGGATGCATGACCTCGTGGGCCAACACCCCGGCCAGAGTTGCCGAGTTCAGCGTACCGACGAACTCGGGGTTGTAGTAGAGCGACACGCCATCAGTCGCCATCGTTGGAATCGACCTCTGTTCGCGCCCCTTTAAGCGAAACAGGAGCGAGCCAAAGAAGGGATGGTCCAATAGAAGCGTAGTTCGCGCCTTCTGTATGCGAATCGATGCAGGTGTCGCGTGTCTCATGCCGCCGCAGGCACCTCCATGTACGCAGACATTCGGGAGAGGATGTCATCGACCGTTGGAGCGTCTGGTGCCTCCTCCGGCACGCTGGCTTCGCGATCACGCAGAACGCTGTCGATCTCGGCAACGATCTCCGCAGCATCGTTTGCCGTGGCCACGCGCAGCAGGTCATGCTTCTTGAGGTCCTGCGCCGTAAAGCCGCACAGCCGTTGCCTGATCTGTTCGGCGAAACGGTTCAGGTCGGCGTCGCCATTCACGTTCAGGCGCGGCAGCAACTCCACCAGGTCGAAGACATTCGTGACCATCGTTGCGTGGAAGCGCGACTCCGGCTCGTTCAATCTGTCCACCATGTGCGAAACCACGTCCC
>Ga0302140_10012363_pt1 | contig 10469 bp, 7 predicted proteins | sample I_Bog_E1_1_FD_202095 | JGI IMG/M metagenome (GOLD analysis project Ga0302140, IMG submission 202095) | Peat permafrost microbial communities from Stordalen Mire near Abisko, Sweden - I_Bog_E1_1 | ecosystem: Environmental > Terrestrial > Soil > Wetlands > Peat | place: Sweden: Abisko, Stordalen...
CTGGGCTACGCTCGCGCTGAACATTCCTGATTTCACTCGTTTTTCAAAATCCCAATCGGCGCAAGCCTGGGGACAGGCATTTGGGCTTCCTGTCGCCATGACCTTGTATACGTTTGTGGGGATCGCAGTTACTTCCGCCTCGGCTGTTCTCTTTGGCCACCCAATTTGGGATCCGATCGAACTTCTAGGTGCGTTCCATCAGCCTGTCGTCGCTTTTGTGGCGCTGATCGCTATCCTGGTGTCCACGCTCAGCGTCAACATCGGCGCCAACGTGGTTGCACCGTCGAATGACTTTTCCAACCTATATCCGCGACTTATCAGCTTTCGCACCGGAGGCATGATCACAGGTTTCCTCGGCCTGGCTATGTGCCCATGGAAGCTGCTTGCTACGCCCGATAGTTATATTTTCGGCTGGCTGGTGGGTTACTCAGGCTTGATGGGGCCCATTGCCGGCATCATGGTCTGCGATTACTTCCTCATTCGCCATACCTATTTGGATGTGAACTCGCTTTATCATCGAGAAGGCACGTATCACTACACCAAAGGGATTAACCCGCGCGCGGTCGTCGCGCTTGTTCTCGGCGTTGGAATCGCCTTGATCGGCCTTGCCGTAAAGCCGCTTCATTTTCTTTACGATTACGCGTGGTTTGTCGGATTCTTCATGGCGGGCATCGTCTATGTTCTGCTGATGAAGATCCCCGCCACTTCCCCACGACTGTCTCTCGCTGTCGAACAAACAGCTTCGAATTAGCTTAAGAAACGTTGGCGGAAGTTACCTTCGCCTTCCCGTGCTGTTTCACACGCAGGTTGTCGACGGCGTACTCGATGAAACGCGTTTCGAAGTGGACGCCCTGGCCCATGAATCGGCAGGTTGCTATCACCTGGTCGATGATGAACCTGACCTGGTAGTTAGCCAGCTCCATTTCTTTTTCACGTGTGATTTTGTCCACGATGAAGTCGAATGCCGTTTCGTCAAACGGCAGATTTTGCCGTTCGCATTCATTCTTAAAGATGGTCCGGAACACCTCTAACTTGGGACCGGCGACTTCGATCTTGTATGGGAGGCGGCGCAGGAAGGCGGGGTCCATCAGGTCTTCAGGTTCCAGGTTCGTGGAGAAGATGATGAGCTCTTCGAAGGGAATCGTGAAGCTCTTGCCTGTATGCAGTTTCAGGTAGTCGAAGCGGCTCTCAAGGGGCACGATCCAGCGATTGAGCAGGTTCTTCGGAGACACCAGCTGGCGTCCAAAGTCGTCGATAACGAAGCAGCCTCCCAATGCCTTTACGTGAAGGGGCGCTTCGTAGAAATTCGCGTGTTCGTCAAAACGCAGATCGAGCATCTCGAGCGTCAATTCGCCGCCGGTAATGATGAAGGGCCGTTTACATGGGACCCAACGCGCGTCGTATTCGCCGGTTCGGATGAACGACGACATGGCATCGTCGTTTGACGGGGCGGTACTCAACTCCGTATGGACGCTCGGGTCGAATACCCGCATGATCTGCCCTTCCACGGTGACCGCGTAGGGAATGTAGATGACGTCTGTAAAGGCGCTTGCAATGCTCATGGCAACGGAGGTTTTTCCGTTTCCCGGAGGCCCGTAGAGCAGGATGGCCCTGCCTGAGTTCAAAGCCGGCCCGACGTTCTCGATCATGCTATCTTCAACCGTCAAATAGCCAAGGCTACTGCGTATGCGATCGAAGGTGATGGTTTCATTTGTGACCTTCTGCATGTTGACCTGATCGGCAAATTCTTCAATCGTGACGGGCGCCGGCCCGGTATAACGCAGCTGCTTCAGAGCATTCTCTGCCCAACGCTGGCCAGCTTCAGTGAATGTAAATTTTGCATCGAGAAGGCTGTCCGAGTCGCGCGACCCCATGGTCTGAAAGAGTTTGCGATCAACGGCCATCTGCACCAGGTCAGTGACGATGTTATAGGGAAGTTTGATGGTGTCGATGAACTCGCGAACGGTTTCGAGGTGCTCCACGTAAACCATGCGGACCAAAAGGCTGAGCAGATCGATGGGGTCGATCTTGGTTGCGGCAATGTCATGCGGCTCAGCCGGCATCCGGTGAATAAACGATTCCAGCCTTTGTTGGGTGATAGCGCCGCTGGCCACCAGGAGGCTGCCTAGTCTTCCACCCCTTTCGGACTGAATCGCAAGCGCGTTCGCCAGATCATCCGGTGTGACCATCTTTGCCTGGATCAACAGATCGCCCAATCGCATTCGCTTTTTGATGATGCCCTCCCGGTGACCGTAAATTGAGGGAGCGCGCGCACACTAGCGCACGCTTGCAGAAAATTCCTCTGATCCCGAATGCTCAAAGAGTATCAAGTTCTTCCCTGTGATAGTCAACCTTGTGCAAAGTTTGGCGGGCTGCGGAACCTGGACAGGCAAAAGCATGCGATTCTTCGATAGGCCTGATCTGGCCGGCCTTTCCTTCAACTACAAGGAACAACTTCTCGTCATCCGGCTCAGGAAAGAGAAGTGCACGAATTCACATGTATCGAATAAAGAATAATCAGCGGCCGCTTCCACATTCCTCTCCTTCGGAGCAGTTTGGACGCTTTCGCGCAAGACGATGAGAGGCGCGGATTCCAGAAAAACGCAAAGATAATCAGAAAAAGTGTCCGAAATTGAGCAGAAGATATTGCTTGTAGTCGCTAAAACTTTTACATTACCATTCGGCATTACCAAAAATAGTTACCAAGAGCCAAGCACTGAACTGTGATTTTTCATCAGTGGAGGTCGCTTGAGCGACGCAGACCCGACCAAGACGAATCGTCCCCTTGACTCATCTTGATCTTACGGCAGTTCGATGTACGAACCAATTTGCAGTTCGAGTCTACCCTGTGCATCGAAGGTCTTGGGAACCCATGTTTTTGGAGCCCTGGCATCGCGCTGCACCGTTCCCTTCGGCATTCCAGGCACCCCCCGCAAAGGAGCTAATGTGACTGAAACAACTACTGAGTCTGGTCTCTCTGAAAATGGCATCGCCGCTCTCGCTTACATCACCTTCGTACCGGCGATCTTTTTTCTGATCCTCCCGCGCTACAACAAGAGTTCTTACGTCCGCTTTCACTGCTGGCAGTCGATTCTGCTCGACATTGCCGCATTTCTGGTCAGTGTGATTTTGACGCTTTTTGCGGTGCCCGCTTTGAAAGGTGGAGCATACTTCATCTTGGGCTTTACCCGGGTGATGTGGGGCGTCTGGTTTGGGCTTTGGATATCAACCTCGCTCTCTGCTTTGAACGGAAAGCGATTCCATATCCCGATCCTGGGACAGCTAGCCGAGACTCAGGTCAAGTAAGCGGGCAGCCGTCACCGCATTGCTTTCTCATCGACGTCCGCGGTGCTCGGACGAGCATTGGAGGGGTTCTTGGAACCGGAGCTTTGCTTGCTGAGCTCACGGCTGGGCCATTCATAAAATGGCCTCAAACAGCGCGCGCGTTCACTTTTCATCCAGGCAAATGTTCCCTTGTTGCGCCAACCCTAGTTTCATCAGAGGATTAGTTCACGTCCGAGGGAGGGATTCTACTTCTGGGTCCGTGTATTTTCCAGGCAGATCAACCGCCGCTCCCAACTCGCCGAACTTCGCAATGCCCTTCGATTCGCCTTCTGCCGCCATTTCCGTGCGGGGAAACAATTGTTTCGCATCGGCGAGCATTCCATCGAGGAATTCGTCGTCATGGCTCGGATCGTGATGGAATAGCATCAGGCGGCCGACACCTGCGTTTTCGGCTGCCTCCGCAGCATGGGCAAAGCTCGAATGCCCCCAACCCGCTTTTCGGGAATATTCTTCAGGCGTGTACTGAGCATCCATAACCAGAAGGTCAGCATTTTTAGCTGCTCGAATAATGCCCGCATCGATTTCCGGATTACCGTGTTCGTGGTCTGATGCATGCACCATGACCTGCCCATCCGCTTTTGCGCGGAACCCCACGGCGCCTTGCGGATGGTTCAAATGGAAGGCCTCCACTGAAACTGGCCCGGCCTGAAATGGCTTCCCGCACTCGATTTGACGAAAATCGACACTGGAGCCGATCTCCGCGAAGGGAACCGGGAAGAACGGCTCTGTCATCAGGACGCCAAGCAGCCTCCTGACCTGATCTGGGGGGCGGTTTGCATAAAAGATGATTTCCATGCCTGATTGGAAAAGCGGACCAAACGACGGCAGGCCCTGAATGTGATCCCAATGAAAGTGGGTAAGGAGAATATGGATGCGTGACACAGGCCGGAGCATCAGCTCTGCGCCTGGCACACGAATGCCGCTGCCGCAGTCGATGAGGACCGCCTCGTCTTGGCCCGGGGCCCCAATTTCCAGACAGGTTGTATTACCGCCGTAGCGCAGCCTGTCCGGCTCAGGTGTCGGGATGGATCCGCGTACTCCCCAGAACCTTAGATTCATTGCGAAGGTCTCATTCGATCCGGAGCTAGTGATTCACTTTCCCGCCAGCCGTTCTGCCCGGCAAAAATCGTCCTTTCCAGGGGGCCGCACGCGCGAAAGCGGAAAGTCGACCTGGATTTAGACATTCAAAAGGTGAGAACCGGAGCATAAAGCATTTTGCGTTAGGTCGACAAGAGATTTGACAATCCGTCAAAAATGTTCCGGTTTCCATGGACCTCAAAAAATCTCTTTTCCCCATTTCCTGCTCGATGGCAGTATGATGGTGCGGTACTCCCCCCGGAATGAAAGATTGGAATGCACCACAGATTGCCTGAAAAGATCTCAGGCTCGATTTCCCGGTGCTAAAAAGAGGTCTTATGCGGAGGCAACTACTTTGTTTTGTCGCGCTGCTTGGAACTGCGTCGCCGTCGATACCGGCGTCTCCGGACGTTGCGGCCGTGAGCCTCATCTCCATCGTGCTTGAGAAGAAGACGGGGGACGCGGTGCAGACGGTTGATCCGACCCATGTTTTCGCGGAGGGGGATGTTGTGCGCTTTCGGTTGACCCCTGCGGTGGATGGCTATCTCTACGTGATGGACCTGAATACGACAGGGAAGTACGAGTCGTTGTTTCCGCGCCCGGAGACGGGAAACGACAACCGCATTGAACATGGCAAGAAATACCTGATGCCTGCGACGGAAAATGGCTGGTTCGAAGTCACGGGCCCTCCGGGGTATGAAAAGCTCTATTTTTTGCTCAGTCCGGCAGCCTTGAGCACGGGTCAGATACAGAACCGTACCAACTCGGCGCTTCCTCAGGGCACCGCGCCCTCGAGCATGCACCCGCGGTGCAACGATGAAATATTCAAGGCGCGAGGCGATTGCATGGACCCCACTGCCGGGCCCAAGGCCGTTGCGCCAGGAGAAGCCCTTCCGCGCGATTTGACGGAGATGGCAAATGGGGCATCGAGAGATCTGAAGTTTACGAATGATTCGTCGGGCAGCACGGTAAGCAGCGGAGCGCCGCTTTCGGGACCTGTGGTTTACGAGTTTCTGCTCGCGCATAAGTAGCAACCGTCACAAAAGTTTGGCATTCTCCACAATTGGACGTCAGCAGGTACAAATGGCTTTTCCTGGGGCTTGATTTATGACGCGTAGTACCATTTCACTTCTGGCAGCTTTCGCGATATTTGCCGGTCCCGCGTTGCGGGCACAGGTTCCTGCGCCTCAGAGTCCGTCTCCGAGCGCGCCGCAGCAGCCCGTGGCGCCAGACCAGAATCGCGACCTTACATTCAAGAAGGAAGGTCCCGCTTCGGCCGGCACGACCACAGTGCAGATTCCACGCAGCTATGCGTTGGTCGTTGGGATTTCAAAGTACAAGAATCTTCCGCAAGAATCGCAGCTGCAATATCCAGATCACGATGCCGAATCGGTTTATACCGTGCTCATCAGCCCGGAGGGCGGCCAGTTTCCCGCTGAGAACGTGCACAAGCTAATCGATGGCCAGGCAACGCTGGAAAATATCCGCCACGAGCTTGAGACGTGGCTGCCTTCTGTGACTCATCCAGAAGACCGTGTTGTGATTTATTTTGCTGGCCATGGCTTTGTTTCCAACGGAACCGCGTATGTCGCACCGTACGATATCGATCTAAAGAACATCGCGGGATCGGCTTATCCCATGGAAGCGCTGGGCAGGGACATCGGTTCGAGGATTAATGGCAAGTGGAAAGTGCTGATCACTGACTCATGCCACTCTGGCGCAATCACACCGGAGGCTGATCGTTCGACCGTAAACCGCACGTTGCTTGATCTGGATAAATCACTCTTTTCCATTACGGCCAGCCGTGATCGCGAGCAGAGCTTTGAGAGCGACAAGTGGGGTGGCGGCCACGGCATCTTTACCTATTACGTGGTGAAGGGGCTGGAAGGTGAGGCCGACACCAATGGCGACGGCATTGTGAGCGCGGATGAGCTGGCGGAATACGTTCATACCAATGTGCGCGACGCGACCAATGCGGCGCAGAATCCGACTTCGGAGCGCGGCAGTTTCGATCCGAACATGCTGCTTGCTTACAATCCCACGCACGTTACAGCGGCCAATCTGCCGCCGCCGAAGTATGGAACGTTGGTGATCGAAACCAATATGGACGGTGTAGAGGTTTTCGTGGATGGGCAAAGCGCTGGGGTGGTGAATAAGGCTGCGGCGCTGCGATTGCCTGGTCTCACGCCTGGCTCCCACACCGTTCAAGGTGTCCATATGGGTTACGAGCCGGATGGCCCCAGGCAGGAAGAAATCTACCCGGGACAGGAAACGACGGTCACTCTGCGCATTCTGATTGCGCGCAACCGCAGCCATGCAGCCGTTGAGCATTTCAATCTGGGCCTCGAATACTACAACAAGGGATACGAGGCCAATTATCACAAAGCCGCGGTTGAGTTTGAAGAGGCGCTCAAGATTGACCCGAAATACAGCCAGGCGGCACTTTTTGCCGGACGCGCCTACAACGCGGTGTACGAAGACCGCGCCGCCCTGGAGCTTTTCAAGGAAGCGATCTCGATTGACCCCGACTACCTGGAGGCTCGGTCCAGTTACGCAGGGGCTCTGCTGGATGCGGGTGATATGGATGAGGCGATTCGCCAGTTGAATGTTGTAACCCAGCGCGACCCAAAGAGCGGCATGGCGTTTTACTTGCTTTCGCAGGCGTTTGCGCGCAAAGGCGATTATGACGACGCCATACAGGCCGCGCGACAGGCCATCGTTTTGACGCCGGGAAACGCCGAGGCGCATTTCTGGTTGGCAGAATCACTGCGCCAGAAAAATGTGTGCGGCGAAGCTGAGTCGCAGTACGGGGATTACCTATCTCTTTCCAACTTCGATAGTGGCATGGCGGGCAAGCTCAATTACTATCTCGGCGGATATCTGTTGGGTTACGGCGTAAAGAAGCGGGCCGCGCAAACCGATATTTGGAAGGAATTGCGTGGCCTGACGAACACCGGCCTTTGCGATTGTGAGTTTTTGCAGAAGAAGCTCGACTCGGCGATACGCTATTGCCAGACGGCGCTGACGTTCGCGCCGAAAGATCTGTTTACCAATTACCGGCTCGGCGTTCTCTACTCCCAGCAGTACAACCAATCGGGAAGCGTTGCCCTGTTGGCTGCGGCACGCAAGCACTTTGAAAGTGTGATCGACCAAAACCCCGACGCGAATGAAGCGGATCGGTCTCGCAAATATGTAAAGAACATTGATTTGGTTCTGGCTCAGCAACAGTCCCCCGTGTCTCGACCATGAAACGCCGTTTACCAGACCGTCTGATTGTGGCCATCATTGTGGCGCTGGGGTTGACCGCCCTGGTGTCGGTGCTGGACCGATGGCCTGCGTTTGAAGACCTCACGAACTGGACCTACGACTTCCTCGTCAACCACGGTGGTTATGCGCCCCAGTCGCGCGACGTTGTCTTTGTCGACTTCGATGACGCATCGTTTGCAAAGATAGACAAATTCCCAATTCCGCGCTCCACAATCGCCGACGTCATTGAGCGTGTAGGCAAGGCCGGCCCCGCTGTCATTGGCCTTGATATCCTGCTTTCCGAACCGCGCAGCTCTGATGAAGATGCGGCGATGCAGCGCGCCCTCATCTCCGCGGGCAATGTAGTTATTGGCGCACAGGCGGCCACTGGCCAGCTCCCCGCCGTCTTACCGATGACCATGTTCTGCCAGCCTGAAAATCCAGCTTTGCCAACCGGCTTTTGTGCCGAAGGCAAGCCCGGAGCTTTTGGCTACGCGTCGGTCAACATGCCTTTTGACAGCGACGGCTACGTGCGCGATGCCGAACTGTTTACCTGGGGCAAGCAGAAAGCGGAGAGCTTTCCTGTCTTTCTTGCCGAGGAGTATCTTGCGCAGGTTGATCCGCAATGCAAAAACTGCACCCTGCAGTCTCTCAACAAACACACCGCGCTGTTTCGCGGTTATCGCGTTCCATTTCACGATTCCGGCGCAGGCACTTTTCGCATCGGTGACTGGTCACCGCACCCTGCGGTTCACATCGCCGCCTGGGACATTCTCTCCGGAACCGTCGATCTATCTCAACTGCACAACAAACTCGTCCTGATAGGCCAGAGCAGCGATGCGGCACGGGATCGCGATCTATCACCGCTCTTCCGCGTCCGCCTGCCCGACGGCAAGCGCGAGCAGATTGGCGGGACCGAAGTGCATGCCGCCGCCATCGAGACTCTGCTCCATGGAGATGCCATTGGCGAAGTTCCATTCTGGCTTCAGGCGTGCATCAACTTCGCTGCGCTGTTTGGCGCCACCTTCGTTTTCACGCGGGTTCGGCTCAGGATGGCCTTTATCCTGGCAGCTGTCTTTATGCCCGTAATTTACGCGGTTGCGCAGCTTGTTTTCACCGCTTTTCATCTCTGGTTTCCTTATCTCGAAACCATTCTTGGCGTGGCCGCCGCTCTGCCCTGCGGCGTCGCCTGGCAATACGTCAAGGCCAACCTGCTTCGTTCTGAGACCGAAGAGCAGCGCAAGCAACTCATGGAGATGTTTTCGCGCTACGTCGATCCTGAAGTCGCGCGCTCCATCTGGCTGCGCCGCGACGAGGTCAGCCTTGAGGGCAACGAGCGCGTGGCCACGGTGCTTTTCAGCGACATCCGCAACTTCACGGGCATTACAGCGGGAAAGCCGTCCAAAACGGTCCTGCGCTGGCTCAATCGCTATTTCACCGCAATGGACGAAGTTATCCGCGCCCATGACGGGTTTCTCAACAAATTCATCGGGGACGGGTTGCTTGTGGTCTATGGTGTGCCGCTCTCACAAGGCCAATCTGTGGATGCCTGCAACGCCGTTCGCAGCGCACTTGCCATGCTGAAGCGGGTTGAAGAGTTGAATGCGAACCGTCCGACCGACGAGGATTGTCCTGACCTCAAGATCGGAGTCGGCATTCACACCGGAATGCTTACCAGCGGAAGTGTTGGTTCCCTGAACCGGCTGGAATACTCCGTTATTGGAGAGACTGTCAATCTTGCATCCAGGCTGGAAAGTCTCAATAAGGAAACAGGCACCGAGATTATTCTCTCCGAGGGAACGTATGAGCGGGTGAAGGACAAGATGTCCGGAATCTTTCCGCTTGGCGCGACACCTGTGAGAGGATTTGACGAACAGATTACGATTTATGGAATAGGACCACGCAAACAGAAAAAGCCCTCTGCGGTAGAGGCAAACCCAACGGAGAAACTGGCATGAAGGAACGAATCATTTCAGTGGTATTGGCTGCATGTGCAACGCTTGTGAGCGCGCAGAATCCTACGCAACCTAAGCCGGCAGCACCACCTCCTCCTGCGCCGCAAGATCAGTCGCAGCAGGCTCATCCGCGCCGTGTCCAGGCCAAACTCGATGGCTTTGAGCTCGCTCCCTCAAAGGCAAGCGCCAACCAGGTGGGAGGAGCGTCGCGCGGAGCAGGCCAGAAACTCGCCCTCTATGCTCCGCACAAAGCGAAAGTGTACACACTCCGCCCGACATTCTCGTGGCGAGGCGACCCTGGAGCTGAATACAAACTCCACATTCAGGACGTGATGGGGACATTTGCCTGGGATCGCGATGTGACTGGAACCAGCCTTGCGTACCCCTCAGACGCGCCGCCGCTGTCGCCGGGCGGGACCTACCTGTGGAAGGTGGTCCCGGTTTCGAACCTTCTAGGGCCGCCTCCTGCGGCAGCGATGATCGTTGTCGTTGGAGAGCAGGATCGCGCAAAACTGGAAGCGGCGCTCGGCCAGATACCCGGAACCGGTTTCGAAGCGGATTCGGCGCGGGCAAAGTATCTCTTCGACCAGCGGCTTTGGTATGACGCTGTGACAGCCTATTCGGAATTGATCGCAAAGTATCCGAACCAGCGGAGTTTGTATGAGATGCGCGGAACACTTTACGACCAGCTACCGGAAACTGAATCGCTTGCGGACGCGGACTTTGCCCGCGTGAACTAGGGCAGAGCACATCCCCAATTCGTCACTACTGCGCTTGAGCTGCATAAATTGGTGCCCGAAGTTCTCTGGTGAGTTACCAGAAAGAGATTGACTTCGGTCCAACGGG
>Ga0302140_10012365_pt1 | contig 10468 bp, 5 predicted proteins | sample I_Bog_E1_1_FD_202095 | JGI IMG/M metagenome (GOLD analysis project Ga0302140, IMG submission 202095) | Peat permafrost microbial communities from Stordalen Mire near Abisko, Sweden - I_Bog_E1_1 | ecosystem: Environmental > Terrestrial > Soil > Wetlands > Peat | place: Sweden: Abisko, Stordalen...
TATTGTCCTTCTACCACCCAGACGCTTTCCGCCACCAACTCAGGCGCCACTGGATCGCCCAGTGGAGCGGTCAGTTTCAGCGTAGCCAACGCCGACGACCTTTTTAATAACAATCCCAATGCGACGGTGTTTGGCCAACTGGCCGGCCCGAACTCTTTAGGCTTCGACTGGGGACTGCCCTTTTTCTACGGACGAAATATTTTTACCGCTATCCAAGGAAAAAGCACGCCCGGTGGAACCGGCCCGTACTGGGCATACTAGAAGCCAGCTTCTTTTTGCGCCGCGAATTCTGCAGAGAACTCGCTTTCAACAGTCCGGCTTCAGCAGTCGATAGATCAGGCAGTCGAAAGTTTTCTCGCATTATGGCGCAGCGACCGGCCCTCGGTTAACCCGTAGAGCTCTTCCGCCAGATTCTTGGCGTGATCTCCAATGCGCTCCAGCGCCTGTGCTGCTAGAAGAATGTCGAAATTCTTTTGTCCGGTGGGAGTATTCGGTTCGGCCAGATGCCGGTGAAAGAGCGAGTGGCAGATGCGATCGACCTCCGGATCCGCTTGCAGTACGTTCTGCGCCTGCGCCACATCGCGTTTTAGAAACCCTTGATGCACCTGCTCCAGCATGATGCAAAGCAGGGAAGCCATCTCGATGAGTTGCCGCGAGTCGGCCGCCGGCAATTTTTCGCGTCGTGGTTGCAGTTGCATCACCGCGCTATAAGCCAGGTCTCCAATGCGTTCGAGATCGGTGATGAATTTCAGGCAGGCGAGCAACTCGCGCGCCGTAGCTTCGCCGACGCGGGTTATGGCTTCGGGGAGTTGTTCGTCGATCTTGCGTTCGATCTGGTCGAGCTCTTTCTCGCAATCCTTGATCGCCAGAAAAGCAAGCCGCGATCCAGTTGACAGGTAGTCTTTCACGTTGAACACTGCGTCGTGCGCGATCAGGCATCCGCGAATGACCAGGGCCGTCAACTCGTCTTCGCCGAGATCATCGTTGCGGGTTTCGGGATCTGCCGAGGTGGAACGCGCTCGCGCCTGAATCGGTCGAGTCTGTCTCGTTTGCGTCGAAGTCTTATGACGTTTTCTTCGGGACGCCAAAGATTTCTTCTTCTGTGTCATGGGGAGACCGCACCGCGATACACCAATACTATCCAAACTAGGATAAAGCGCGAATGTGAAGGGAATGTAAATCCAGCGCCAGCCTATTTTTTCTCCAACGCCGCGGCTTGGTCTTCGGCCCGCTTGGCATCTTGCTCTTTACCCACACCACGATAGGCGTGCGCCAACAGGCGTAACGCCTCCGCATTCTTAGGGTCGTCTTTCACAAAGCTTTCGAGATCCGGCAAAGCTCCCGCAAAATTGGATTGTTGAATTTGCGCCTCCGCCAAGCCCAGGCGGCCATCCTTATTTTCCGAGTCGACCAGCAGCGCGGCTTCGAATTGGTCCTCCGCATTCTTCGGATCTTTCAACCGCAGATAAACATGGCCGAGCATCAGCCGCGCGGGAATTTGGCCGGGTGCCAGTTTCAGGCTGGCTTCGAGCGCGTCCCGAGCCGCTGGCCAGTCGCCGGATTTCACTGCAGCCTCACCCCATTCAGAGGCGGCGGTGGAATCCTCGGGCCGCAGCGCACACGCTTGCTTCAAGTGTGCCGAGGCTTTTGCGAAATCTCCAGCCGCAAGTTCAACCTCGCCCAGTTGTCGCAACGCGGTCGGCGAACCAGGATCGAGTTGTAGCGCTTTCTCCAAAAATTGCCGCGCATCGTTCGGACGGTTGTCATCTCCGGCCAGCATCGCGTCGTGCAGAAGATTTTGCACTCCGATTTTGTCCTTTGGATCTGGCAATTTCTCGTCTGCCTTGCTGGAGTCGCTTGGTGGCGGAAGCTTCGCCTTCCACTTCGCCATCTCCGCCTGCAAGCTTGCCACTTTCGCGCTGTCACTTCCGTAGAGGTTCTTCAACTCCTTGGGATCCCCCTGCAAATCGTAAAGTTCAGCCCGCGGAGCTTCGATCAACTTTGAGTTCTCGGCGCGAAGAGCGCACAGGGGCGCCCATCCCCAACGTAGCGGATAATCGGTCTCACCAAACAGTTCGCGCTCGGGCGCCGCAGACTTAGTCGTCGCCGCATTCCCTTCGATCAGAGGAAAGAGCGATTCACCGTTCAGTTCAGACGGCGGCGCGATGCCGGTTGCGGAAAGAATCGTCGGAAGAATATCGGTGGTTCGCACCTGCGCTTCAATGACTATACCTCGGAGCGCGGCGGCCGGCGTTTTTAGAATGAGAGGAATGTGCAGCGTCGAATCGTAGAGAAACAAGCCGTGGGTGTCCTCTCCATGCTCGCCAAGTCCTTCGCCGTGATCGCCCGTAACAATAATGATGGAGTTGTCATAGACTCCAGCCTTTTTCAGATACGCAATCCAGTGCGCCAGGGCGGAGTCGGCGTAGGCAATTTCGCCGTCGTAAGGGTGATCTTTGTACTTCTCGGAAAACGGTGGTGGTGGCTCGTAAGGATCATGCGGATCGTACATGTGTACCCAGACAAAGTGCGGTCCATTGCGATGCTTGTCGAACCAGACCTCGGCGTGGTCCACAACCTCCATGCCCCGCCGCTCAACGCGTCCAAAGCGTTGTGTGTTCTTCCCCGCTGCGTCTTTACTGTCGGTCTTCGGGAAATTATCGTAGAAATCAAAGCCGCGATCGAGACCGGGCGCCAGCGAATTGCTATCGAGAATCACGGCTCCAATGAAAGCCGCAGTCTGGTACCCCTGCTTTTTGAGTAATTCCGCAGCTGTCACGTGCTGCGGCGAGAGCGGAACGCCGAAATCGGTAACGCCGTGCACGCTCGGTAGGAGTCCCGTAAGAATCGTGATGTGCGACGTGTTCGTAATCGGGCTGTGCGTGTAAGCGTGTGTGAAGCGTATGCCGTCGGCAGCGAGCGCATCGAGCGCGGGCGTCTCGACGTTCTTGTATCCATAACATCCGACGTGGTCGGCGCGCAGCGTATCGATGGTGACAAGATAGACGTCAGGCGGGTTTTTTGTCGCCGCAGTCTGCGCCATTGCTGCAGTTTGCAGCAGCAAGATCGGCGTAAACAAGGCCGTCACAAGAATAAGAAATTGTACGGTCCCAGAGATAAGAGCGAGTCGTCGCATAAGCGCTCAGCCTATCACAATCCGTCAGGGCAATTGACCCTCCAGCCCGGCCGATTCGCCCTGCCCACTCGACAACATGCGATAAACTGAACTCACCAATGCAGCCCCTGTTTGCTCGTTTCTTCCGCAATTTGGCGATCATCAATCTGGCCGTCAGTCTCGCGACCTTTGCAGCGTCGCTCGCTGCGGCGCAAACACCGGCCAAGGAACCGCCGAATGTGCTTTTCGTCACGATTGATACGCTCCGCGCCGATCACGTCGGCTGCTACGGATACAAACAAGTCAAAACCCCCAATATCGACAGCCTCGCCACGGATGGCTCCCGTTTTGAACGCGCTTACGCCGTCGTCCCAGTAACACTACCGTCGCACAGTTCGATGATGACCGGAACCTATCCCATGCTGAGCGGTATGCATGATTTCAGTGGCAACAAGCTGAGTCCGCTTCAGCCCACCCTCGCATCGGTGTTGAAACAATCTGGCTATCAGACGGGTGCAGTGATCGCCGCAGCCGTTTTGGATTCACGCTTTGGACTGAATCAGGGATTCGACTTCTATTACGACCACTTCGAATTCAGCCGCCTCGATGAAGCCAACCTCGACGAGATGGAGCGTCCGGGCAACGCTGTCGCTGATGTCGCTCTCGATTGGCTAGCAAGAAATTCGCAGCATAAGTTTTTTCTCTGGATGCATCTCTACGATCCGCACTTTCCCTATCATCCGCCAGAACCTTACGCGACCGAATACGCAACGCATCCTTATGATGGTGAGATCGCCTTTGCGGACGAGCAGCTCGGTCGCGTCTTGCGATTCCTGAAAGAAAAAGGAATCTATCAGAACACCATCATTGTGCTCTGCGGCGACCATGGCGAAAGCCTGGGAGAACATGGCGAGAAGACGCATGGCTTCTTCATCTATAACGCCACGATGCATGTGCCGCTGATCATCCGTCTGCCAGAAACCTCGACCGCTCGCACCGTCGCCGATCCAGTCTCTCTGGTTGATCTAATGCCCACGGTTTTGAGTGCGGCCGGATTGGCAACTCCGTCGCAGGTGCAGGGGCGCAGTCTGCTTTCCGAGATTCGCGGCGTACCCTCGGGCGCGGATGTCGCGGCGAATCGCGATCGCACTCTTTACGGGGAGACCTTTCTGCCGCGCATCCATTTCGATTGGAGCGAATTGCGTGCATCCGAGAATGCGAAATATCACTTCATCGAAGCCCCGAAACCCGAGCTCTACGACCTGACGAAAGATCCGGCTGAGTTGCACAATCTTTTTTCGGAGAAGAGCGCAGTAGCCGACGAGATGCGCGTCCAGCTCAAATCTCTCATCCGCGATTACAGTGCGGGAAAAGAGATGGCCGAAAAAACCGGTCTTGATCCCGCGCTGATGGAACGACTGAAGGCGTTGGGTTATGCCGGATTCTCTGGTGGGGGCACGTCGACCGCGAAATCCGAGAGTCTGCCCGATCCCAAAGATCGCATTGCCACCTATGAACTGATCTCCGATGCCATCGCCGACAGCCAGCATGGCCGCTATCAGGAGTCGATCGACAAATTGACGAATGTAGTGAAGACAGAGCCAAACTCCGTTCCCGCCCACTATCTGCAGGGACTGGATTATTACCGCCTCCAGAAGTTCGCGGAAGCGGTCGATGAGCTGACAAGAACCGTTCAGCTGAGCCCTGATTATGCGCTTGCCTTTTTCAATCTCGGAATGGCGCAGGCCCACGCTGGCCAAATGGACGCCGCAATCGCGACCCTGCAACGAACTCTGCAACTCGATCCCACGAACTTTGAGGCGGCTTACAATTTGGGCGTGGCATTTATCCAGAAACAACAATTAGCGCCGGCGGCTGACGCTTTTCGGCAATCGGTTGCGATTTATCCGGACTTGGCGCGCAGTCACCGCGCCTTGGGAGAGACGTTGCTCTATCAGGGAAAAACCGACGAGGCTATTGCCGAGTTGCGCCGGGCCGTGGAATTGGCGCCACAAGAACCGGCCATGCATGAGTCGCTCGCCAAGGCACTCACCATGAAAGGGCTTTCGGCCGAAGCAGACGAGGAGACGCGGCGCGCACAGCAACTGGCGCCGCAATAGACGCATGCTCCGAGCGCGCGCAGGATCTCTCCTGGCTCACGATCTGGCATTGTTCGTCGTTCTTCTCGCAGGCTCCTCTTTCGGGCAGAGTGTTGCATCCACGCCAGCGCCAGACCGAACGCAATCCGTCGCCCATCGCCCGATCGTAGCGAAGTCAGCCGTCCGATCATCCGTCCGCGCGAAACACAACGTCATCCTGATCACCATCGATACCCTCCGCGCCGATCATGTCGGATGCTACGGTGCGCAGATGGTGAAGACTTCCACCCTTGATGCGCTGGCGCAGGATGGTGTCGTATTTGAGCGTGCCATTTCACAGGTGCCGCTGACGTGGCCCTCGCACGCGGTGATCCTGACGGGTACCTATCCTTTCCAGAATGGCGTGCAGGATTTTACCGGACAGCCACTCGCTCCACGGTTTCGATCGGTTGCGCAAACATTCAAGCAGGCTGGATACTCCACAGGCGCAGTCGTGAGCGCTTTTGTGCTCGATCGTACCTGGGGACTCGCGCGCGGGTTCGACTTTTACGACGATGCCTTCTCGGCCCAGACCTTCGAGACGAAGGAATCAGGACTGGTCGACCGCCGCGCTGCGGAGAGCGTCGTCCACGCCATCGCATGGCTCAAAAAGAATCAGCAGCATCCGTTCTTTTTCTGGCTGCACCTTTATGATCCGCACAGCCCTTACGACCCGCCCGAGCCCTATCGGACCGAATATCGCTCCCATCTTTACGACGGCGAGATTGCCTACGCCGATCACGAACTTGGAAATCTGATTTCCTGGCTCAAGCAGAACCATATGTATGATTCTTCGCTCATCGTTGCGCTCAGTGACCACGGCGAGTCGCTTGGAGAACACGGCGAAGATGAACACGGTTTCTTTGTTTATAACGCGACCGTTCATGTTCCTCTCATCGTGAAACCGCCTGCGGGGAGCGGGATTTCGCCTGGTCGCCGCAGCGAGCCCGTAGAAACGGCGGCTGTGGCGCCAACGCTCCTGGAACTAGCAGGACTGAAGAATTCGTCAGATAGGATTCACGCACAGTTTCAGTCGCCCGCTCTGTTTGCCGCGTCGCTATCGAAATCCGAAACGAGCCCGACGCCGAACGACCCCGCCTACAGTGAGACGTTTTACCCATTCAGTTCTTTTGGATGGAGCCCGCTGCACGCCTTCGAGAGTTCCCGCTTCCACTTCATCGAGGCGCCCAAGCCCGAGTTGTACGATCTCGAAACCGATCCGGGAGAGACCCATAACATCCTGCCTCAACAACCCGCCACGGTGGCAGTGCTCCGGGAAAAGCTACAGGCGCTTTTGGCGCACAATCCGTTCCAGGGGCAGGATGCGGCCGCAGGCAATCTCAGTCCTGATGCGCAGGCAAAACTGCGCGCCCTCGGCTATTTCGGATTTCGCGCCGCCGTGTCGCCCGAATCGCTGAAGCAGGGTCTCGCGGATCCGAAAGACAAGCTGTGGGAATTCAACTCCATTTTGAAGGCGGAAGACGCGTTCCAGTTGAAGCAGGACGATCGCGCGGAAGCATTGCTCACCGAGGTTCAGCAACGCGATCCGCAGATTTACATCATCCCATTTCTCTTGGGAGAATCGGCGTTGCGGCAACAGGATTGGCAGAAGGCCGCGACGAATTTAGAGCGGTGCCTCGAGTTGAATCCGAATTTTGACAACGCGATGACCGGATTGGCTCGTGCGCTCGCAACTCTAGGGCGAGGGGACGAGGCGAGAAACTGGCTCGACAAAGCGTTAAAGAGCAATCCGCAGAATTACCAGGCGTGGTATCAGGAAGGACTGCTGGATACCGCGAGCGATCAAAAAGCCGCACAATCCGATTACGAGAAGACAGTTGCTATCCAGCCAAATTTTTCCGCGGGCCAGCGCGAGTTGGGAATGTTGCTGTTTCAGCAGAAGGATTTCGCAGCGGCCGCGCCTCACATCGCGAAGTCGATCGAGCTTGGATTGGAAGACGCGCGTCTCCACAATTTTCTTGGCATCTGCTACAACCGCACGAATCGCACATTGAAAGCAGTCCCGGAGTTTCAGCGGGCGATTGCCATGGATCCGAAATTGGCCGAGGCTCACCTCAACCTCGCCTTTACCCATCAACTCTTACATCAGTACAAAGTCGCGCATGAAGAGTACGCAACCGCCTGCCGCCTCGCAGAAGCATTCTGCAAGTACGTGCCGCAACACTAACCGCCCGCTTCAATTCAGCTGTTTTCCAAGTGTGGGGACGGCGCGACCGTCGCGGACCAGTTCTACTTGCCACCCGCCGCTCTCAACCGTTGCGCCGTCGCGCGCTCTCGCTCCTCATCAGCCTTCTGCCCCAGTTGCGCATACGCATCCGCGAGAAACCTGTGGGGCTCGGGCGATTTAGGCATGAGTTCAACAGCTCTCAATAAATTCGGTATCGCGCCCGCCGGATTTCCCGTAAGCGCCTGTGCTCGGCCCAGTAGCAGATGCGCGCTGTAGTGGTTCGGCCGAAGCTCGATCACTTTTGCATATTCCGGAATTGCATCCGTCAGCCGATCTTCTCGCGCATACGCCGTTGCCAGCGACAAGTGCGCTTCCGGCCAGTTGGGTGAGCGGGCCACGGCCGTCTCAAATTGTGTAGCTGCTCCCGCGAAGTCTCCCGTCTCAAACAATGCCGATCCCAACTGATACCGAGGAACCGTGAGGTCCGGCCGCATCTCCACGGCCTTGCGCAGAATCGGTAACGCTTTCTCGTATTCCTTCAGCGCTGTCAACGATGTCCCCAACTGCAAGTAGGTGATTGGCAGGTTCGGTTCCAGCGCGATCACCTGCTCAAGCAAAGGAACCGCCTCCTCGAAGCGATTATCCTCTCGCGCCATCTCGGCGTGATGCAGTAGGTTCACCACATCAACTTTTTGCTTCGGATCGGCACCCGTCTCCTTAATGCCCGGCATGCTCGCCGAACTGCTGTCGGTGGCTACGTATCCCAGGGCATTGAGTCGTTCCTGTAATCCGGGGTCGGCAACGACCTTCGGCGCTTCTTTCGTGGTGCTTGTCTTCTGGCGGAACGCCTCAAGCTGGGCGTCCAGCGTATCGGCGACTGCCGTGGAAGCCGCAGCAAGATTACGCTCGGCGTTCGGATCGGCGGATTGGTCGTAAAGTTCTTTAGTCGGCGCATCAACAAACAGATACTTTCCCGTGCGCAGCGACCGCAGTGAACTCCATCCAAACGTCCGGTGCGGATAGTCGCTCTCAGAGTAGGCAGGCCGATCCTGCGACATCGGCTTATTCATCGCCGCCGATTTCGAGCCGGGCGTTTGCAATAGTGACAGTAGCGATTCGCCCTGCACTTGCGCGGGAGTGTCGATTCCCACGCTCTGCAGAATCGTCGGCAGCACATCCACTAGCCCGGCGCGAGTGTCCACGCGACTTCCAGCCGATTGCTCTCGCGGCAACTTGAAGAGTAGCGGCACGTGGATCGTCTCATCGTAAAGAAAAATTCCGTGCGTGGTTTCGCCGTGCTGCCCGAGCGCTTCGCCGTGATCGGCCATCACCGCGATCAACGAGCCGTCATAGAGACCGAGAGCTCGCAACTGATCGAGCAGTTTTCCGACCGCCGAATCGACATACGCGATCTCTCCATCGTAGGGTTCGGCAGCGTACTTCGTCTTAAACGGTTCGGGAGGATCGTAAGGATCGTGCGCATCGTAGAGGTGTACCCAGATGAAAAACGGTCCCTTTTTGTGTGCATTCAGCCACGGCAGCGCGTGCGCCACAACCTCGTCACCACGGCGCTCAATGGAGTGGTACCGGTCTTCATCCTGGCGCCTCCGATGAAACCCGGCATCGTAGGTGTCGAATCCCCGCTCAAAACCCGGCGCGGAACGCGTTTCAGGATCGAGAACGAGCGAGCCGACAAAGGCCGCAGTGTAATATCCGTTGCCGCGAAAAATGTAGGGAGCGTAAGGCAAGTCCTCCGCCAGCGGCACCGCGAAATCATTAACCTGGTGAAACTGCGGATAGGTTCCCGTGAGAATCGTCGCGTGCGACGCCGTCGTGAGCGGCACCTGCGAATACGCATGTGTGAAAACCACCGACTCCCGCGCCAGGGCGTCTAGATGAGGCGTCAACCCGCGCTTGGATCCGAGAAAACCCATGCGGTCCGCGCGCGTCGTATCCAGCGTAATCAGAATGACGTTCGGAAGGTGCGTCTTAGAGGTCGGCGCTGCCGGCGCGGCAGCACGAGCCAAAGTAGCTGCAATCAGGCAGAAAGCACACAGCAGACAGCGATTCAGAAACATGGGATACGAAAGTTTATCACCTGAGGTTCGGTGGAGCGACGGGCGTCTTCGCCCGTCCACTCGAGGTCTAGACGAGCGGAGTAGGACGAGCCAGATAAGTACGTTTACTATGGCCCCGCGGCCACGCTCGCCTTCCCCTGCAGCCGCTTCAGAGTTTCGCGCGCCTTGGGAGCAAACGGCGTGTCCGGAAAGTTCTTGAGATAGCTCTCAAGCTCCGCAATCGCCTCTGGAGTACGCTTGTGTTGCAGGTAGAGATTCACCAGTTGCAGGTACGCCTGCGACATCTTCGGATCCAACTGCAACGCGCTTTGTAGACTCTTCTCCGCCAGTTCCGGACGGTTGGTGCGAGAGTAAAGCAGCCCCTGCAGAAAATGCCCAAACGCAGAATCCGGACGCCGCTGCAATCCATCGTCGATCTCCCGCTCGGCCGCAGGATAACGCTGCGTGGTGATGAATACATTGGCGAGATTGAAGTACGCCTCCACATCATTCTGATTCGCCTTCAGCGCCGCCTCAAACTCAGCTTGCGCCAAGTCATATTTCTGACTCGCCATATAAATCGAGCCGAGATTGTTATGCGCCGGATAAAAAGTCGGCGAAATCCCGAGCGCCTTCTCATAATGCTGGATCGCCTCGTCCGTTCGGCCCTTGTGATCCGCGTCGGTCCCTTTGTCAAACTCCCTCAGCGTCTTCTTAGGAAACTGCCGGTAGTATTCCGCGGGATCGATTAGGTAAGGATTGCTGCCCTCCACCCGTCCCGGCAGCGGATCTTTCTTGGCATTGGGGCGGGGAATGAGCGTGATCTGCACGATGTTGGTAGTCGAAAACTCAGGATTCAAATCGGTTGTTTGGCTGACAGGTTCATAGGCCTCATCGTCGACCGTGACTTTGTACTGATTGGCGAGAAGATTGTAAAAGCCGTAGCTTCCCCGGTCGTCAGTGTAGGTGC
>Ga0302140_10012368_pt1 | contig 10467 bp, 9 predicted proteins | sample I_Bog_E1_1_FD_202095 | JGI IMG/M metagenome (GOLD analysis project Ga0302140, IMG submission 202095) | Peat permafrost microbial communities from Stordalen Mire near Abisko, Sweden - I_Bog_E1_1 | ecosystem: Environmental > Terrestrial > Soil > Wetlands > Peat | place: Sweden: Abisko, Stordalen...
TGCCGGTCGCCAATGATCAACTCGCGCTGGCCGCGGCCGATCGGGATCATGCTGTCGATGGCCTTCAGCCCGGTGGCCATGGGCTCGCGCACCGGTTGGCGGTCGATGACGCCGGGCGCCAGTCGCTCCAGAGCGATGAATTTATCGCTGGCGATGGGACCTTTGTCGTCGATGGGCCGGCCGAGGGAATCGACCACGCGACCGATCAAAGCGTCGCCCACGGGCACGCTCATGATGCGCCCGGTGCGCTTCACTTCATCGCCTTCCTTGATCTCGGTGTATTCGCCGAGCAGCACCACGCCCACCTGGTCTTCTTCCAGGTTCATGGCGATTCCGGCCACGTCGTGGGGGAAGGAAAGAAGTTCGCCGGCCATGACTTTGTCCAGTCCGTACACGCGTGCGATGCCATCGCCCAGCGTGATGACCGTGCCGGTCTCGTCCACGGAGATCTTCGATTCGTAGTTCTCGATCTGCTCGCGGATCAGTTTGGTTATTTCGTCTGCCTTGATCTGTGCCATAGAATCAGCTCTTAGAAAGCTTCTAGCTTCTAGCTTATGAATCAGGCCGCACGGCCAGGAGCTAGGAGCTAATAGCTTCTTTCAATCTTTCCAACTGACCTTTCACCGAACCATCGTAAATCGTGCTGCCCAGGCGCACCACCGCGCCGCCCAGAAGCGACGCATCCTGCTCGTACCGCGCCCGGACTTTTTTCCCTGTCAACTTCCCCACCTGCGCTTCGAATTCGCGCTTTTCAGAATCACCCAGCTCGCGGGCGCTGGTAATCTGCGCCTCGGCGAATCCCAGCCGCGCATCGAGTTCCTTCTCCAGTTGCCGGATGATCGAATCCAGAAAGTGTATCCGCCGGTGATCGATCAGGACTGCAACCAGGTTCCGTACCTGCTTCGGAAACTCATCCCGCTGTGCAATCACATCCAGTACTTTGCGCTTCTGCTCGGCCGGAATCGCAGGATTCTCCCACACTCGCCGCAGTTCCGGACTCTCGGCGAGCAAGCTCGCGATCGCGCGCAATTCCGCAATCGAACGATCCGCGTCGAGATGAGCGCTCAGAACGACATCCGCGAAGGCCCGGGCATAAGTGCTGGCGACCGAAGCCATGTTCTAGCGCCCGTCCTTTCCGGAGCCATGCGCGGAACTCTCGGAGGTGCCCAACTCCCCGGCAAAGTTTCGCACCAGCGCCTGATCGGTGGCAGCGTCCACGTGAATCTGCTTCTGCGCCAGCCCGATGGCCAGATCCGCCGCGTAAGCGGTCAAGTCGCGTCGCGCCGCTTTAGCGGCGGCCGCGATTTCCTGTTGCGCCGATTCCACCAGTTTCCGTCCGTCTTCCTGAGCCGCTGCCTGGATGCGCGCTTCCTCCGCTCCAGTTTCTTTCTCCGCGGCATTGCGCATCATGCCGATCTCGCCATCCAGCTTCATCAAGCGCGATTCGATTTCGGCCAGCCTCCGCCGCGCTTCATCGCTGGCCTTCTGCGCCTCCTGCATCGCTCTCTGGATCGCCGCTGTGCGGGCGCTGAACATCCCCGGCAAATACTTGCGGCTGGCCCAGAAAATCACTCCCGCGATGATGGCAAAATTCAGCAGCAAACTCAGAAGGTAAGCATTCCCGGTGCTCAGGCCAGTATGCCGTGCAATGAATCGCACCGATGGCGACTGCTTGAATTCGGCGGTATCGTCCTTCTCTTCCCCGGCAGCTTCCCGCGTTTCATGAGCCAGTTGCTGGGGAAGGCTGGTTTGCCGCGCCGACGCCACGGCCGGTTGTGGCTTCTGCTGAGTTGCCGGCTGCTCCTGTGCACGCAGCGGGATTGGTGCTCCAAAACTCGCCACCAGCAATGCCAGCAGGCAAGCTCGGACAACGCTTCTCAGAGAAGTCATCCTCTTCGGAATTGTGGCTTCCGCCATTGTGCGCTGCAACAGCGTGCACTTTAACATCAGCGTCCTGCCCCGGCGGGTTCCAGCACGCGCCGCATGATTTCTGTGGCCAGAGACTGCGCCTCTGCCTGCAAGCCGCCGAGAGCGGCGTCGCGATCCTTCTGAATGTCCGCCTTCGCCGCCTGCACCTGCGCCTGAGCTTTAACGCGCGCATCGTTCAGCGCCGCAGATCGCGCATCCAGCGCAGCCTTGCGCCGTGCCTCCTGCGCATGGAACACGGTCGCGCGCGCCTCGCGCAGCCGCAGCTCGTATTCGGAAGTGCGCGCCTCGGCCGCGGCGATGTCAGCGCGCGACTTCTCGACTGCACCCTCCGTCTTACTGCGCCGCTCTTCCAACACGCGCCCTAATGGCTTGTGCACGATCGTCGTGTAGAGCGCGTAGAGCAGCGCCAGCAGAATTACCGTAGGTACCGCGCCAAGCAGTAATTCGCCTAGTTGTCGTAGCGTTTGATCCATTGATTGCTGCTATACAGGAAAATGAGGGCTATGAAAACTGTTAAGTCTAACGTCCGAAGGAGTTTATGTCAACGCAAAGGGGGGATTTTCCGGTGATTTTCGGGGCGGCGGAAGATTCTCAAAACGGGCGAAATACGGCCCGTGAAACCCCTACTTTCCGGCCATGCAGAAACTTGCAACTAATCCTTGACTTCCCGGTAAAGAGGATTAGCATTGAACTATCACCTCCGATCCAATTCAGGATCGAATGGGCCGATAGCCAAGGAATGTCACCGCTTCTTGGTTGCCGGCCCATTTAATTTGCGGTGGTTAGTCGTCGGTCGTTAGCAAGGAGCGCGCGATGAAGCAGGAATATGAGGGCCCGGAGCCGGAGCCCGAAGACGCCACAGAACACAGGCCCTCCGGATCAGATGAGAAGTATGTCGATCCAAAACCGCCCGCGAAGGACTTCCACCCCTTAAGAATCAAGGGCGAGCCGCTGTCGGTTACGATCTTACGTGACCGGCGCTAGCTTCTGCTCAAGTCAAACTAGCCTTACGCTTGGGAGCCGCCGACATGAAGAATTGGACTTTAGGCCTGCTTGTATTAGCAGTGGTTTGCGCAGCGTCGGCTAGCACAAAAAGCGCCGGAAACTTGGCTCGATGCGACGGTAAGCCGCTCTTCATCGATTCCATGCAGGAAAACTTCGGCGAGTACATAACAACCGAGATTATGGCTCAGAATCTCACGCTCAGCGTCACGACGGAACCGAGCAAAGCGGTTTGCGTCATGAGGGGTACGGTGGCGCTCGGTGGTTTTCGCAACACTGGCTCCGCCAGCATAAAGATGATCGGGCCAAACGGGGAAGTAATCTGGTCAGCAACTTCAGGGGATAAAGACAGCGTGAAAGACCTTGCGCACAACCTAGTCAAGCAACTAAAGCGAGACCTGCGGAACCCGGCTACGACGAAATAACAGTCTGGGCCAGGCCCGGTCCACGCGCACGCCTAGGCTGGAATAGCATCGAGCCAGCGCTGCGCTGTGTCGGCGCTCTCTAGCTCGCGAAGGATGTCGTCCGCAACTGAAGGGTCTAGCCCGCACTCTTCCAGACAGTTCCTCAAGTCGTCATCGCCGACGCGAAACTTCTTCTCTGGATTTCCGTCCCGTGCGCCGCGGAATACACAGATGCTGTACTGCGGCGTCACTCCGGGTGCCTTCCTGGTAGTGCGCAAGACTTCTAAGCGATCCATCAGAACAATTTACTAAGCTCCAAGGTTGCTGGACCGAAAAATTCCGGGGGGGGGCCAAAGTTGGTCACTACCGCCAGGCTAAATTAGCTTGTCAGTCCCGGGTCTTGACCACCCATTCTCTGGTTTTCCGCACCACCGATTCCGGCGCCTCGACCTCCAACTCCACCGCCCCGTCTTTGTACGCCCGCGAGTAAATCCGCGCCTTGGCTTCGAGCATGGCCAGCGTTTTCCCTTCCTGCTGCGGGACGCGTAGATGTATTCGGCTGACGCGGTCTTCATCGATCATGGCGTCGATGCGCTCCAGCAACTTCTTTAGCCCCGTACCCTCCGTCGCCGACACATACACCGTGTTCGAATCGTCCCGCAGGGCGTCATTCATAAGACCCTGGGCTACTTCCACATCCAGCAGATCGACCTTGTTCATGACCCGCAGGCGTGGCTTCTTTTCGGCTTCCAGTTCTTTTAGAACGATCTCTACCTGCGCGTCCTGCTCGGCCGAAAGGCGGCTGCTGGCGTCGGAGACCTGCAGCACCAGCGAAGCCCGCTGCACTTCCTCGAGCGTGGCGCGAAAGGCCGAAACCAGCGTGTGCGGAAGGTTGCGAATGAATCCGACCGTGTCAGACATCAGAATCTTGCGCTTCGAAGGAAGCACCACCCCGCGAATCGTCGGATCAAGCGTGGCGAACATGCGCGGCGAAGCCAGCACCGCGGCTTGCGTCAGCGCGTTGAACAGTGTCGACTTGCCTGCGTTCGTGTAGCCCACCAGCGCCACGGTCGCCACCGGAGCCGATTCGCGGCGCTGCCGCTGTTGCGCCCGAATGCGGCGCACATTCTCCAGTTGCTGCTCCACGTGGCGGACGCGCCGGGCAATCTTTCGCCGATCGGTCTCAAGCTGCGTTTCGCCGGGGCCGCGGGTGCCGATGCCGCCGCCGAGTTGTGACATCTCCACGCCGCGCCCCGCCAGCCTCGGAAGCATGTATTGCAACTGCGCCAACTCCACTTGTAACTGGCCCTCTCGCGTGCGCGCGTGCCGGGCAAAAATGTCGAGGATGAGCTGAGTGCGGTCGATCACCCGCCGCTTCACGATCTTTTCAATATTGCGCTGCTGCGAAGCGGTGAGATCGTGGTCGAAGAGAAGAAGATCGGCGTTCACCGACGCGGCCGCTCCTGCAATTTCCTCCAGCTTGCCCGCGCCGATCAAAGTGGCGGGGTCGGGCCGGTCGCGGCGTTGCAGGATTTCGCCGACAACTCTCGCGCCTGCACTTCCGGCCAGCGTGCGCAGTTCCGCCAGCGATTCGTCTGCGTCGAATTCTGGAATGCTCGGCTTGTTGCTGGACTTTCCCGAGGCATGGGCCGGAACCCCTGCTTTGCCTTCCGCTGCTGGCGCAGCAGACGCCGCATCCCGGGCCGCCTGCGCCTGTGCGGTCACGGTGCCCTTCGCGCCGCGTCCGCGCGTGCGCACATCAATCCCTACCAGAAACGCGCGTTCCTGCAAATCCTCCGGGCGCGGCGCCTCTGCACCGAGAGGCACACGTCCAGCTACGGACGCACGACTGCGGGTCTTCTTGGGATGAGAACTGCGCAATCCGAAAACGCCTTACCCTTCCGTGCCCGAAGCGCTCGCCGCCGAAGCCGTGGTGGGCGCCGACTGGGCTGACGAAGATGCCGATGACACCGCCGCGGCGCCGGTTCCTGCGGCAGCCTTCGCCTCAGGATGCGCCAAGTGCGCGCCATGCGGCACGGTTCGGCCCATCACAATGGTTGAGATGGCGTGCTTGAAGATCAATTGCTCCTGTCCGTTGGCCTCCAGCACCACGGAATACTTGTCAAAGGAACGGATCCGGCCCGTTAACTTCACCCCGCTCAAAAGATAAATTGTGATGCTCAATCTTTCCTTGCGGGCCGTGTTGAGGAAGGAATCCTGGATGTTCTGCGCCGGCTTGCTGCTTTCCATAGCCGATCTCCTTAAGTTCTTTGAACTGCGAGCAACCAACCTGCACCCTCCGACAAGCGCCTGAGGGCAGGCTGAAAACAACAGCATGTTCCTTGCGGCCTTCCGCCCACGGAACACGGGGGGACAACCTGCCTCCTCGCCGCCATGTTTCCACGGCTGCGCCGCCCAGCAGGTAGCTGCGAGTACGATACGGCGTCCCCCTGCGCTTTTCAACCCGGAAGTTGCAGAAATGTGGCACGGACCGGGCAGAGGCAGTCACCTCGCTTATCGGTTGTGTACAATCCCCCGCATAGGCAATTCCGCCCCCGGCGTAGCCTGCAGCATCTCTTTTCGTTGTGCGTTATGTGTTGTGCGAAGATACCGGTGACATCTTAGGGAGGCATCATGGCAAGCGCTGCTCTCGCAACCTTCTTCGGACCACAAATCAACTTCCCCCCGGACTTCAACACCAACTTCCTGATGCTGGTTCGCTGGATTCACTTCCTGGCCGGCATCACATGGATCGGTCTGCTCTATTTCTTCAACCTGGTAAACGTCCCTCTGATGAAGGAACTCGACGCGACCACAAAAGGAAAGGTCATGCCCGCGCTTATGACGCGGGCATTGTGGTGGTTCCGAATGTCGGCGGCGCTGACGGTGCTGGCTGGAATCGTCTACTGGGAAGCCATTGTAACTGCCGATGTACACAACGGCCAAAGTCTGGGATTGAACCCCTCCCACGGAGCGGTCGTGGGGAGCTTCTTTCTGATCTGGACGATCGTTTGGGGAATACTCTACGCCTGCCTCATCCCCGGCAAAGGCATCTTCGATAAAGGCGCATTCGTCGGCGTGGTCTATGCGATTGTGGTCGCGGCCGCGGCCTGGCTCTTCCTTAGCCTGAACAGCCACACTTGGGAAAGCAGTCGCCTGCTTTCGATCGGCATCGGAGGCGGCATCGGATGGGTCATGCTGCTGAATGTGTGGGGAGTCATCTGGAGAATCCAGAAGCGCATGATTCAATGGACTCGCGACAACGCCACCAATGGCACGCCTATGCCGGACAAAGCCAAGAGCATGGCACGCCAGGTGTTTCTGGCATCAAGGGCCAATGCGTTCCTGTCGGTCGTGATGCTGTTCTTTATGGGCGCGGCGAGTCACTACCCGATGTTTGGGAAGTGAGGTGCGAAGAAGGTCAAAAAATACGGCCTGTGGCGATTGCCACAGGCCGTTGACCATTGTGAGGTTACAGTCCTAGAACACGATCTTCAGCGCCACCTGAATCTGGCGGGCCGAGGTGGTTCCGTCCGGTTGTGTGTACGTGGCAGTGATAACTCCGAATTGCGGCTGGCCGATCAGATTGCCTATGCCTGCCGCGTCCGTTCCTGGGTTGAGGAAGTGGGGGTGGTTGAGGATGTTATAGCCTTCGAAGCGGAGTTCAGCCTTCACTCGCTCGGTTATGCTCATCCTCTTGGCGAGAGTTACATCCCAATCCCAGAATCCCGGCCCATAGAACTGGTTACGCTCGTTGTTGGAGGCTTGGCCGAACGGTGGATTTGTGAAAGCACACTCGTTGGGGATGTAGGCAAGACCAGAACCCGGCGCGGGAGTAAGCCCGCATCCGGCTCCCGAGCCGAACGGATCGCCAACCTGGTAACCCCAAGCAGAGATGCCCGTCCTCTGCGTGTCTAACGTTCCGCGAACCTGGAAGGGATGCCCGGTCTGAGCGGTGAAGATGCCGTTCAGTTCGAAACCCTCCATAATTCTGCCTACTGCGCCATGGTTCAAGTAACCCTTACCGCGGCCAATCGGCAACTCGTAAATGTAATTGAGCACCAAGACCTGCCGGGTATCGTTATCGGAATTGCCATAATTTTGTGACAGAGCAAGAGAGTTGCGTGGAAACGTGTGTGCTCCGACGGCAGGCGTCAAAGGATCGACCGAGTTATCGAGAGCGTGTGACCAGGTGTAGGCGCCCTGAAACTGCAGACCATGACTCATGCGATGTGTGAACTTGGCCTGCATTCCGTGATAGATGGAGTTGTATTCGTTGATCTGGTAGTCGGGTTGAATTAGCGCGTTGTTGTTAACCGCATCAAATGGCAGTTCGCCGAACTCGAAACCCTCATAGAGCGCCGAACCGCTAACGGTAGTCCCATCGCATTGTCCGTTCGGGTTGCTTGGGGAGATAAGGCCTGGGAACCCTACGTTATTTGGATTGCCAGGAACGCAGAATGCGAGCAATTGCTGGACCAAGGCCGGACTGGGTGGGTTGCCGTCCCGCTGTCCGTAAACGTGAACTCCCATCGCGCCTACGTAGGCAATATCCGCAACGTTGTTTCCCGGCAGTTCCCGTTGTATGTCTAAATTCCAATTGTTGCTGGCGGCGTTAGGAAAGTGGGTGTTAAATACTACGATGCCCGATGTGAGCGATCCGTCCGGTATCGAGGCCGACGGTGTCTGCGGGGGAGGCTGCCCTGGGAACGTACCAGAGCCAAAGGCGTTGCCAATGGTTTCCCCATTCAAAACAAACGGAGGCGAGTCGGCGTTCACAGGGAAATTGGTATATGCCGCCTGAAAGGGCGGATCGGCGCGGGCATTTCCGAACGCATTCCCGAAAGTGCGGTCGTGGAAGATACCGAATCCAGCGCGGATGGCTGTCTTGCCATCCTTCCAAGGGTCCCAACTAAAGCCAATGCGGGGCTCAATGTCTTTATGGTCGGGCTGATAGAGCGAATGGCCCGAACCGGGGCCAACAATGCTGAAGGTCACCGGCTGACCAGCTGCGAATGAGCCCGGATCTTGCAGCAAGTTTGAAAAATTCCCACCGGTTTCGTACGGAACACCATTGAGTTGGTAGCGTAGTCCCACGTTGAGGGTAAAGTTCGGACGAATCTTCCAAGTATCCTGTCCGTACCAGTCGAATTCGTGTTGCTTGAAGAACTTGATATCCGAGGGCTGGCGCACAGCAGTCTTGTTAAAAAACTGAGACTGCGCATCTTCAATCACGTCGCCATAAAGCGCGTCCGCCGCGTCCACCAGAGATCTGTCAGGATTGTTCGCCGGCTCATTGGCAACAATTCCAGGATCGAACTCGAACGCTTGCAGCGGATCCAACGTGAGTTGGCGGCGCGAGGTGAAATTGTCAAAGCCGTCTTCGCCCACATCGCGGAAGTCGAAGCCGAATTTGAAGGTGTGATTTCCATGGACCCAGCTAAGGCTTTCTGTGTAGCTGATGGTCCCGGTGTGACGTGCCTGACTATCCGCTCCAGATAGAGTGCTGGCAAAGCTGCTGAACGGGTCCAGAGCGTAGTCCCAACCGTTGCCGAGCGAATCCACTCCCGCCGGGCCATCTAACTCATTCAAAGTCGGCGTTCCAAGGTAGAAAGTCGCGTAGACGTGGTTCCAGCCGAATTGGAAACTGTTGACAAGATTATTGCTCAGGGTTGACGTCAATTGCGCGGCAACGCCTTCATCAATGTCTTTCGAGGCAATCGCTCCGATTCCCCCAGGCAGAAAATCCGAGTGGAAATTGTTGGGATCGTAAAAGTGATTGTACCCGTAACGCAAGCTGAGGGATTCGCGATCCGTAAAGTGGTGGTCGAGCTTGATAACTGGAGCGTAAGTATGGGTGTTCGATGAACTCGGGAAAAAGGTCGTTCCTGAGATACCGTTGGCCGACTGAGTCGCAATCGGATAATACGCGAAAACCTTCTGCATGGTCTGGTCAAGCGGGATCGGGGGGCCCGTGTTAGTTACGACGTCGAGCGATCCGTTATTTCCGCCGCCGCCGGGCCCGTTGCCCGGCGTGTCAACCAAATCAATTGGAACCGTATGCGTGATGAAACTGGTGTCGGTATAGGTGTAGTTGAACATGCCAGCCAGATACCCCGGGGTTGGCACAATAGCCGAGTTCGTCAAGGTTGTGAGGAAGCGATCCATCTCGTCGTTGAAGAAAAAGAACGTCTTGTTCTTGATGATGGGACCGCCGATGGAGAACCCGAACTGGTGGCGGATGTACGGGTTCATCGGCCCGGCGTTGATTCCTTCCGCCGGGTTAAACCAATCGCGCGCGCCGCCGAAGCCATTCCAGCGGCCGAAATAATAGGCGTTGCCATGGAACGCATTGGTGCCGCTCTTGGTCACCACGTCGATGATGGCGCCAGTGTTGCGGCCGTACTCGGCGTTGAAGTTGTCGGTAATAACGCGAAATTCTTCCGTTGACTCCGGATTCGCGCTCAGCACGCCACCCATACCGCCGGGCACAGAGGTGTCATTGTTATCGACGCCGTCCAGCATGAAGTTGTTGTTCCGGTCGCGCGCACCGTTAACTGAAATGCCGCCGTTGCCGCTGTCGGTCTGCGACGTGCCCGGCGAGAGTAACACCAGTTGGTAAGGGTTGCGCGTGATGAGAGGCAAGCTCTCCATCTGCCTCTGATCCACGAGGTTCGTAATCTGCGAGGTTTCCAGATCCACATCCTGCATGCGATCTGCCCGCACCGTAATTTCCTCACTGGCCGCACCAGCAGTTAGTCTCGGATCGACGGTGAACAATTGCGCCACGGTCAACTCAATGCTGGGTATGCGGTAGAGCTTGAAACCCTCCTTTTTTACGGTGATTTCGTATGGGCCGACTGGGAGATTGGTAATGGCATAAGCGCCAGTAGAGCCGCTGGTTGCCTTGTGCGACTCGTTCGTCGCAGTATTACGCACCGTGACTTCCGCGCCCTGCACCACCGCCCAACTGGCGTCCGAGACCGTTCCACCAATCGTCCCAGTCTGTGCAAATGAAGCGATGGCAAGAAGCAATAGGACGAGACCAAATCCTGAGAGACTTCTCAATTTTTGCATGGCTACTCTTCGTGAAAGCGATGCAAGCAGAACTCTAGTCAGAGCGGGACGAAAG
>Ga0302140_10012370_pt1 | contig 10464 bp, 7 predicted proteins | sample I_Bog_E1_1_FD_202095 | JGI IMG/M metagenome (GOLD analysis project Ga0302140, IMG submission 202095) | Peat permafrost microbial communities from Stordalen Mire near Abisko, Sweden - I_Bog_E1_1 | ecosystem: Environmental > Terrestrial > Soil > Wetlands > Peat | place: Sweden: Abisko, Stordalen...
AGGTCAACGAAGTCCTTGGGCGTGAAGATCCAGCCACGGCCCTTCCGCCTGATGCGAGCGATAATGTGGTCCATCGTCATAAGACACCGTTTGTCAGAAATAGAATACCATCTTTCTGACTTTGTTGTCAGAAAAAAGATGTTGTTTTTCTGACAATAAAGTAATGCAATTCATTATTTTTCATATATATAAACAACTATCATTAATCATGATTAAGCGACACTTGATATTCAACAACGCATCCATTTTTTACCCAAGGGTGCTGGGTATATATACCCAGCACCCTTGGGTTTCATGCCCCAAACAGCTTCTCTGAAGGTATATATACCTTCAGAGAAGCACATGAAGGTCTCCACTCATCTCGCCATTCTTGAGGATTTCCGGCGCCAGTCTGCGAGGGCGATGACACGTCAGGACCTCAGCGAATATCTCGCAGCCAGGCGAAGCGCTTGGAAGGCTCCCCAAAGCCTTGGCGTCGACGCACTGATCAACCTCCTCATTGAAAATGATTCGCTCAAAGTCGCTGAGATCTCATCGGATTCCTATGGCCGCAAAGCTCGCTATCTAGTAGGTGAAGTTTCGTTTCTCCAATTCGCATCTTCCTTCTACAAGGGTTCCTACCTATCGCACGGAACGGCACTTCATCTCCACGGACTCGCAACTCTCGGGCCGGCTTTTGTAAACCATGAGCAGTCGCCCAAGAACTCGACGTCGCGGTTGACCCAATCGGGGCTGGACCGCGCATTCAGGAGCCAACAACGCCAGTCCAGCTATGTCTTTCGCTATGGTTCACGGACCATCACATTCCTGAACGGGAAGAACACGGAAAGGGCGGGAGTCATGGAGATGCGAGGCCCGAACAGCGAACCCTTGATGGTGACAAGCCTCGAACGCACCTTGATCGACGTGATCGTTCGGCCGCAATATGCCGGCGGCATCCGCAAGGTCATCAGGGCCTTCGAGAAGGCAAAGGATCACGTTTCCGTGCCTCAAATAGCGGCGCTCCTCGCGAAAATGAAATTCACCTATCCCTATCATCAAGCTCTCGGTTTCGTTCTCCAGAAGGTGGGCATGAGCGAGGAGTCTCTTGACCCCTTGAAAGATCGTAAAATCCGATTCCGGTTCTACCTGGATTACGGCATGAAAGCTCCTGCGTTCGATCCAAGCTGGAAGATCTATTACCCTCCTGACATCTGAATTGGTCCTTTATTTTCACCCGTCCGCGATCTCAGAGCAACAAGATGCAGAGGTCAATCGATCCATGCCAGATCTTGAATGTCCTTGAGGACTTCGCTGGGAGTTGGAGGCAGTCCGTTTTATGAGCGCGTAAATTACGCTCCTGTAGCTCAGTGGTAGAGCAGTTGCCTTGTAAGCTTCAGGTCCGGGGTTAAATTCCTCCGCAGGAGCACCAAACCATCCATAGCGACCCGGCGCAGCGCGCGCCTCATAACGCTGGCGCAAGCCGGGGAGCGCTACACCGCAGGTGAGGTTTTGGGAACGCGCGCTAATGCGCGCCCTACATTAACTGGAGGTTTTCTGCGAACGCTCCCTTGATCGAGAAGCTCAACTCAAAAGTAACCTTATCGCCCTTGTTCAAAGGTCTTCCATCGATCTGAGTTGATTTGGCGAGTATCACGGGGCCAGTCTCACGCTGAATCAATACAAAGTTCGGTTTTGTAAACTGAACGATTCCTTCGAATCGCCTCCGCTTTTTCAAATCCGCAGGGTCCATAGGTCTATATTGACGACGCGTCATTTCTTCGTCGCTAAACCGTTGGTCTTTAGCCCTATCCCATAGCGTCTTGGCTTCGGCATATTTGTCGTCCATGTAAAGGAGACCGCCGTACAGCCCGACGAATGCAGGCTCCGTCTCGCCATCGAGCTTGCACTGCCCGAGTGTCGCAGCGCATTTGCTTATCGGCTCACCCGCATCGAGCATCGCACGCGTGTATTCCAGGTACGCACGAACATGCTTGAAATCGGTTCTGATAACAGGCTCCAAAACCTCCATCGCCTTTTTGGAATTCCCCTCCGTCCGCAACATCCTTCCCAGAAGATACCGGCCAATCGAGCTGGCTGAATCCGAGATCACAGCTTCTCTGAGTTTCGCGAGCTGCGCTGGCTTATTTCCCAATTCCTTCTGAATATCTGCCGAGACGATGAGGAGCGATGTTCTCTCGCTTACGACCTTGAGACCATCCACCACTACCCCTTCGGCCTTCTGCAAATATTCATTCGCTTCCTCGACTGATATTTGTGGACGACGTGCCCAGCGCAAATAAAGGTCCGCGAGGCCTGAGTGACCGTAGGAATCACGCTCTTTGAGCGTCATGCAATATTGAAATTCGGTTTCGCTCTGAAGCAGCCACTTTCGCGCGATATCGGCATTCGATTCCGTAATCGCCAGCGCAGCGAGAATAAGGCCTCGTGTATGACGTAGGGACCGGATTGACTTCGTTTTGTCCTTTGTAATCGCGTTGTCGATTTCGTTAAGGGCGAGCATGTACTTATCCGAACGAAGGAGCATCCGAGCGAAATGCTGAAGCACAAAAACATTTCCGGGATCTTTCCTTGCCGCAGTTTCGAAGAACTTCGTCTTCCCTTCCAGCGTGCGGAAGGTATCGACAATCTCGTCGGAACGGATGAACAGATCGAACGCATCCTTATCGAGCCGGAAAGTGAAATTGAGCTTTTCAATCGCTTTCTGCAACGTCTGCTCTCTTAATTCATGGGAACCGCACTTTTTCCAGACGATTTCCGCAATGATACGATGGCGCGCGCGCAGCGCATACTCACCGCTCGCAACGCGTATTTCCAGCTCATCAATCAGGCCTTCGAGCGAAGGGCCTATTTCTTTGTACAAATTCTGCAATTCCACATCGAGCACGCTCTCGCACACCCGGTCCCGGATCAGAATGCCGTGTTGATAAAAACAGCACACGAGCAGATACATCTGTTTCGCCAGCGAGCCTGCTTTGCCAGGGTCAATCCCGAAGAATTCGCTTTCAATGATGGCGTCGAACCCGACGCCGGCCCCGGCTGTCGCTTCGCGCATCGCAACGAGAAGCTGCTTCTCATGCTTATTCTTGACGATGCTGAACTGGAACCCTCTGTCAAGTTCCCGCAATTCCCCGAGAGCGTTCTCTGCGGTTAGGTAGTCGAGGAGGCGATTGATTTCTCCGTCCGACAGCGGTTCGATTTCGAAGGTCTCTCCGGCCTGAAACAATTTGCTCGACAGCCACTCGTTCCGACGTTCGCCCAACACGAAAAGGCAGTTATAGTCGGTTTTCTTCTGCTGACTTAGAGAGCTGAAAATATCCGCCGCATGTTCCCGCGCCTGATCGATGATGAAGTACGAGGGAACCTCCGGGAATAACGTCGCGGCATACGCCACGTCCCCTTCGTTCACCTGCGCGCCTTCCTTGAGCATGAACACAGGCCCGTTTGCGGACTCGACGATTTTCAAGGCAAGCCCCATGAGGATGGTCGTTATTCCATACCCGGCAGCCCCCGTCACCAGAACGGACGTGCTTTTTGCCTTACTGTCAGTGATGAAATCCGTCGTCCACGTCCATAAATCCTCTTCTATATCGCGAACAAAACGGCGCCCCTGCCCGATGAGCGACCAGTTAGGAACGGAACCGAGGAGGAAATGCTTTGTATTCGGCTCCCCGCTTGTCTGCTCGCCATTCACATAAATCCATGAATCCAGCAACCGCAACATCGCCGCGGGGTTCTTGTCGAAATCCTCTCTCAGGTGATGTGGAACGCTATTTTTGTATTTGTTGGCCGTGTCAGCTTGCGGGCGGTAGTCTCCGATCTCTTCATCGACGAGCGCATGGAACTGCGGCAGATCCATAACAAGCGTTTCAACGCGTCGTGTCTCCTTGTGAATCTCGGCGTCGATTGGATCGGCATAGGGATCAATCCGGTATGAAGTCGGGGACTTGGACGGTGAGAACTCACGCGCCACTTCCTCCAAGATCAATTGCCAGTTCTGGTCGCGGCCGGAATAGCCGATGTAGAGAACGACCGAGGTTGCGAAATCATTTTTCAGGCGCGCCCACACCATGCTTCGCTGATCCTGGTATTTCGTGTAATCCGATTGCGTAAGGACCATATTCGAGGCGCATGGCGGAAAGGGTGTTCCATGCAGGTGAAAAACCGGCACATCTACATGTGTGTCTGTGTAAATCAGGTTGGCCGTCACGGAGATCGGCACCGGCGTCTGCAACGGATGGCTGTTGAGCTGGTACGCTCGCTCAAAGCCCATGTCGTAGTTGGTCGTGTAGATAGCGCGCCACCGGAACGTAGTGAGCCATTTAATGTGATCGTCAGGCTCAAGCTTCTGAAGGGATTTTGTAACGAACTCGTCGAGATCGGCGCGGTTTTTCCTGATTTCGACAAGCGATGCAACGCGCGCCAGGTCAGTTGGAGCAATGCCGAGCTTGAAATGCTTGATCAAGTCTTCGACGAGGCCTTTGGCGTCCGGCGCAGGCTTGCCGTCTGGGCGGCTATAGTGACAACCGATACCCGCTCCGAGAAAGAGGACGCAATCACCGCTTTCGAGCGCCTGTCGCAACCCCAATGGGAGTTTTATCGCTGGGCCGTTACTCGCTGAAGCCAAATTGACCTTCTTCCCCCGTCAAGATTCGACGGGGCTCATCTTGTACTGGTTTCGGTGAATAGGATAAACCCGGCGACCCCTTGCGACATTTCGGTCCTCAGACGTTCACCTTTCCTCGAACGGGCGCTCCCCACCCTACCAGCGTCGCTTCGACGGCACCGACCGAATTGCGGACGGCATAGGGTATCTGCCAGTATCAGCGGCTTCCCGATGCGGTTATGGTTTGTGAAGCGGCGCCGAGGGGTCATAGCCCGCGCCCGAATTCATAAACCGCCGTCTTGCGCGCATGGCTTCGCACGTCCTTCATCGGGCGGTAATGGCCGGTCGGTTTCAGGATGGCCTTGCGTACTGCGCTATTGACCAGGGCTCCCCACGCATTCGGGGAAGCCGGATGGCCGACGTGAGGCAGTAGCATGCGGCGAATGTCCTCACCCGTCACGCCATGTTCCGTGTTCGCCAGATGGAAAGCTGGAGATAATGCGCGCTCCGGTGCGGCTCCATTAACTTCCCAACCCCAAACCAACCCCAAATACCAATTCGTCTACGCTCTTTACAGCTCTTTAGCACTCTTTGAAACAACCAACCGCGTTCTCCAACTCGTTGAAAATACATTAATTGCATCACTCATAACCCAAAGGTCGCTGGTTCAAATCCAGCCCCCGCAACCATTTAGCCGATAGGCCAACCCCAGATAACCCCAAATAACAGCGCCTCTCCAAACGCCGAGGGGTTTTCTGGCTGTGTCTGCGGGTTTCTTTGCATGGTTATCCCCACGCCGAGGAGTTGCTTCGCGGCTGCGTTGCGGACCGCTTTGAGGTGGCGGGTAGGGGGACCAGCCAGATGAAGAAGAAGACGCGCGATCTCCGCGAATTGCTCTCTCGCATGGACGATTATGTCGTTGCTCCCGAGGAGGAGCATTGGCTCAGTACGCCGCTTGAGGCTTTCGCCGGAAGGACTCCACAGGAGTTGATCGCGGACGGCCGCATCCGTGATCTGGTCATCGAATTCGACCGGTTGCGCGACGGACAGCCCGTTTGACCTTCAATGCCAAACAGCGCGCGGCGATCAAGCGCTGGATGGGCCAAGCCGTTCCCTGAAAGGGGTCAATTTCCGCAGCGTCGAATATCCGTTTCTTGGGACAACGAGTGGTCGGTCAAGTGGCAGGGAAATGTTGTCGTGAATCGGTTCCACGACCTTGTTCACGGATTGCCCACTGCCTTCTGAAGGGCGCCGGCCAGATCCTCGGGATGAAAGCCAAACGGCCCGGGTTTGCTCTTATAGAGGATACGACCATTGGGCGCGATCAGATAGAGGCGGTCGGGCCAGCCTGTGTAGGCCTTCTCTACCTGGTTATCAAAGCTATCCACCATTGCGGGAAACTTGATTCCAAGCTTCCGTACACATGTGCCTGCTACCGCGGCGCGCTCGGCCTCATCCTTAGGGCTGCTGAAAAGGACATTGTCGCGCACATTCGACTGCATTTCCCACACGTCCGTGGGATGCGCCTCAAGGATATAGATGGCGTAGAAGTCGACCTTGCCCTGGTACTGCTGAGCCAGCTTGTTCAGGGCGGGAACCTCCCGCCGAAATGGCGGTCAAGTATAGCTGCCAAACACCAGAACTACGGGCCGGTCCGCCCAGAGGGATGCCAATTGGGCAGGAGTTTTGTCCACCAGTTTCTTGACCGCAAAATCGGGCGCAGTATCTCCAACGTTCAACTGCCCCTTGCGCGCTCTCATCCAAAGAGTCTCGAAAGGAAGTACGAAGTAGGCGGGCATCGGCATCTTCGCCATCACATGGCCGAATACCTCGGGCGGTTGGTGCATGGCCCAGTTCACATAGCCAACAAGGCTGACCCAACCGGCAAAGCACAGGCCCGCTATGCTCACAGCCCACGTGCGGACTCGCTTCTTCGTCGTCCCGTTCATGCTTCTCCTACTTGGTCAACCCATTCATTTCAAGATAACCCTGCGGAGCAATTCCGAAGGCATCTGCGACTCGATTGAAAAACGCAAACATCGCGGTTATGTATACGGCCTCAGCGATTTGAGGCTCGGTCCAGCCGTGATCGCGCAGCTTCTGTACATCCTCGCCGGTGGTTCGATACGCAGCTTCCGTCACCTTTGTTACATAGTCAAGCAACGCACGTTCTGCGGGAGTTAAGCCTGCTTCGTCCAGGTTCCCGGCCGCAATCGCCTGTACTGTTCCTTGTTCTGCTCCCTGAACACGCAGGAAGTATGCATGCGAGTCCAGTCAATAGGGACAGCGATTGAGCCACGACACCCAGCTCGCGACCGCTTCCTTGGTCCTGCGGTCCAGATGCCCATGGGAAAAATGCACTGTATCGCTGAATTTGATCACGTCGCGCAGAAAGTCCGGTCGATGACTGAAGCACTTCAGGATACCCGGCATCATTTGCCGCCCGGACTTCGCCCGCCACTCGTCGTAAACCTGGGCTACCTCTCCGGTCGCGTCCGCATCTTCTATCAACTGGATCTTGGTTTCGTGGTCAGCCATTGCAGCGCGCGTCTCCGTGCGAAATATCCGCGAGTATATCATGGAGTGAAACGGATGCGAATCCACCCCCAGGTGGAGCGCCGAATTTACAGAACAAGGCGGTGATCGCCCTGCTTCCGCGTGATCCGCTGGCGGTCAAGATACTCGAGCAGCGGAATCGCGTACTTGCGGGACAGCCCGGTGAGTTCTTTGAATCGGGCAACTTCCATAAGGCTTCCCCGAAGCGGAGCGAGCCTGCCGGCCAGTTCTTGGAGCGCGTCAGAGTGAATGAACAGGTCATCGCTGCCCATGCGCACAATGGTTTGATCGCGCTGCAGCGCAGTTACCAGGCGGCGCAAATCTGCCTCTTTCAGATTGAGTCTGAGCGCCAGTTCGGGAACGGAAGGCGAGGCAAGGCCAGCAGCCTTGTATGCCTCAGCGATCGCTGCCAGCCGTTCGGTTTCTACGTTGGAAGACCGCAATCCAGCGCCGAAGAGCGAGACTGCCTCTCCGCGCATCTCAACTTTCTTCCCGCTTGCCAGACGGCTCATCACAAAGTCGAAAATCTGCTGACTAAGGCACAACTGGCTCCGCAACTCGGAAGACTTCAAAGACTGACCACTCTGAAGAAGCGAAAGGATCGCAGTGGACGCTGCTTGGAAAGCCTCTCGTGATAGAAGCAATTCGCTTGCGATAAGTAGCAGGTCGCCGCTTTGAATTGCGGCGTCGACATCCCGGCGCACCGCCTCCGCAGTCACACCACCCTCTTTGGCGAGGGCATCCAGGATAATTCCGTGCGTCCCACGACGCCGAGTTCGCAAAAGCAGCTGCTGTGCAATTGAGCATGTCCTCAACTGCTCGAGCCATGCAAGCGTCGCGGATTTCCGCTGGCGCCCTTCCGGATGAGAATCGACCACCCGGCCACCGCCAATGGTGCCCGCGGGCGATGGTTGGCGCAGCACGAATCGATCCCCAGGGACGAGCACCATCGGTTCTGAAAGTTTGATCCGCGCCAGGCGAGCTGACCCCGGCTGAACGGCGTCATACCCGTATAGAGAGACGCTGGCCATGGTCTCCGCGGTGAAGGCATGGAAGTGAACATGCGCACGATGTTTCAATGGGTGCGCCTCTGGGAGAAGAGTTATCTCCACATCAATCGCATCTACGGGAGAAAGAGTCTTCGCTTCAATCAATGTCTGGCCACGACGGATCTTGTCCGCATCAATGCCCGCGAGATTCAACGCAACGCGTGTTCCGCCTTGCGCAGATTTACTTCCCTGACCATGCGTTTGCAAGCCGCGTACGCGAACCGCTCTGCTCCCCGGCTCAAGGTGCAGTGTCTGCCCTTCGTGGATTTGTCCCGACAGAAGCGTTCCAGTAACTACGGCCCCAAAGCCCTTCATCACGAATGAGCGATCAAGCGGCATGCGCACCGGCGTATCCGGCTTCCCCTGCTCCACCCGCGTCGCGAGTTCCAACAGCCCGGCGCGCAAAGCCTCAAGTCCCTCACCGGTTATTGCACTGACTTGAAAAATGCGACCCCGCGCATTGCCCAGGAATGTCCCCTGCAGGAACTCCTCAATGGACCTCTTCACCTCATCCAGGCGTGCTTCATCAACGGACTCAGCCTTTGTAATCACCGTGATGCCCGTCGGAATGCCAAGCAAATCGCAGATGGCCAGATGCTCGACTGTCTGCGGCTTCACTCCCTCGTCAGCGGCAATTACCAGCATCGCCGCCGCAACGCAGCCAGCGCCTGCGAGCATGTTTCGGATAAACAGGCTGTGGCCTGGAACATCCACGAAGCTGATGCGAATCGGCGATCCGTCAGGCGAATTCATCTCGAAAGAAGCAAAGCCGAGATCAATGGTGATGCCGCGCCGCTTCTCTTCGGGCAGGCGATCCGTGTCAACCCCCGTCAGCGCGCGCACCAGCGTCGTCTTGCCGTGATCGATATGACCGGCGGTCCCGATAACGATGGATCTGATTGGCATATTCATTCGGAGGAGCCCTTACGCGACAGCAGACTGGTACTTACTCCTTTGCAGGGGGATGCGGAGGAGAAACAGAGTCGCTCTGTGCAGCCCGCTGCAGCAGCGAAGCGAGTAAAACATCGAATTCGGGCTCAACCGTGCGAAGGTCGAGCAGAACGCTGTCGTCGCTGACGCGGCCGATGACCGCAGGATCCAAATGCCGTAGGATCTGAAGAAGAGCATGGGGCTGAAGCACTTTGTGCCGAAGGGCGACGGCCGAACTCGCGAGGCGCGCAGCCGGCGCGGTGCCGCCACCGATAAGGCTGTGCGCGGAAACCACATCCGCGACAAGGCCGGCGCTGTTCACCTGCCCGGTAATCCACTCGCAGCGTCTTTGGATTTCAGTCGGCAAAGCTCTGAGCATTCTGACGACAGGGATAGCCTCTGCCCTGTCCGCCAGATAATCCATCAGCGTCGCTTCCAGTGCGGCGTAAGTGAGTTTGTCGACGCGGAAGGTTCGCAACAGGGGGTTCTTGCGTATGCGCTCGATCAGATCAGTTCGACCAACGAGGAGGCCACACTGCGGCCCCCCGAGCAACTTGTCTCCACTTGCAGCAACCAGGTCGGCGCCGAGCCGGAAGCTTTCGGGCAGAGTTGGTTGCGCGCCGACGCCCAGGTCGTCGAGCGAAATACTCAAGCCAGTGCCTTGATCCTCGAATACGGGAATGTTGGTGCGCCTCCCTAACGCCACCAATTCATCGAGTGCCGGCCGCTCGGTGAAGCCGTCCATGCTGAAGTTGGACTGGTGGACACGAAGAATCAGCGCAGTCTCAGGCTGAATTGCGTTTTCGTAGTCGGAAAGCCGGGTACGATTCGTCGTACCAACTTCCCGCATATGGGCGCCGGACTTGGCAAGAATCTCAGGGATGCGGAACCCGCCGCCGATTTCGACAAGTTCGCCGCGAGAGACAATCACTTCAGCGCCTTCGGCGAGCGAATTGAGTGCGAGGAAGGTAGCCGCAGCGCAGTTATTGACCACCAGAGCGCCGACTGGCGTATTCGGATCATGGGCATCGAGGTCACCGGCTTCGTTTTTGAGAAGACGCAAGATCAGTTCTTCTGCGTGAATGTCGCGGCGGCTCCGCTCGCCGCTTTCCAGGTCAAACTCCAGGTTGCAGTAACCCTTCGCCGTCTCGACAATGTGTTCAAGGGCCGATGCGCTTAGAGGAGCTCGCCCAAGGTTCGTGTGAAGAATGACGCCGGTCGCATTGATAACTCTCCGCAGCGAAAAGCGCCTGTTGCTCTTGAGTTCCTCAGCGACCGCAAGTTCGAGGGAGTTCACTCGGTCGACAAGGCTGGCATGAGTGT
>Ga0302140_10012372_pt1 | contig 10463 bp, 5 predicted proteins | sample I_Bog_E1_1_FD_202095 | JGI IMG/M metagenome (GOLD analysis project Ga0302140, IMG submission 202095) | Peat permafrost microbial communities from Stordalen Mire near Abisko, Sweden - I_Bog_E1_1 | ecosystem: Environmental > Terrestrial > Soil > Wetlands > Peat | place: Sweden: Abisko, Stordalen...
GGACGTTCTCCTCGCTGAAGCGCGGAGTGTAGCCAGAGGAACCATTGTTGAGGTAGCCACCGTCTGGCATTCCAGGGTAATCCGAAGGCAGCCCCTCATACCAGTTCCAGGTGTTATCTTGCGGCGCAACGCCCGGGTCCGAGTCGTAGCCCCACTCCGAGCGATTTGCGCCGCCGGTTGCGAAGTGGTTGTACACCACATCGAGAATGACGGCAATTCCGCGCTGATGGCAGGCCCGGATAAAATGCTTCAGTTGATTGGCGCCTCCCGCGCTGGTCTGCAGACAGAAGAACAGGGAAGTCCCGTAACCCCACTGCAGATCGCCATCGCTTTCGAGAACCGGCAGCAATTCAACCGCATTCACGCCGAGATCTGCCAGCTTGTCCGCAAAGGCCATGGCATCGGCGAAGGTGCCGGCAGCGGTCGATGGAAACCCGAGGGACCCGATATGCAGCTCATAGATGATGAGATCCCCGATGTTCCGCGGGAGCGATTTGCCTGGAGTGAACTCGCTCGACCAGAACTCTTCCGCGGGGATCAGGGTCTGCTTGGCTACACCGGTGTCATTGAAGTCCTGTGTCACCAGATCGGGATCGGAGACCACCGAACAACTGACAATGCCGTCAAGATCGAGATAGGAGCCTGTGTAGAGTGCGCCATTGGGATTGCCGGCTCCGCGGCCGATCTGGCTGCGCGAAAAGATGTCCACCTTATAGGTCTCATAGCCTTGTTCATTCTTGACCCTGTACATGTAAAGGCGATTCATGAAGGCGCCATAGTCCCGAAGCCCGGCAGCCGAAGACGGATCAGCCTGCCAGACGCCACTTTCCGTCGATATTTCAAGCGGCACAACAGAAGCGGCCGGATCAATTCCAGTGCCATCGTCTGCGATGTAGCCGGTTGGGGAGGCGGGGGCTGGTGGAAAGGGAGCGAAGACGACTTCGACATTTTCCGCATGAGGAGCCCAAACTGCAAACCGTATGCCTGGGTTCGCCGCACCGGGTGGTGAATACTTCTGCGCCCCGAATCTGCGTCCGGTTGCAAACCAGTAATTCTGATTGCCGCCATCGGCCGCGAGAACAAAGCTTCGCGCCGTCTGGCTGGAGTTGGGGTCTGGGACTTCCGTCACGACAACCCAGGAATCCGGCGATCCGGCGAGATCGGCGAAGACACCCCACTGGAAGGTTGCACCCACCTGGGATGCGTCCAGCGAGACGCTCGCACGGAATGCATCGCAGCCGGTCCCATCCGGGAATGGAAGCATGGGTACCTGGGACCATTGATTCGAGAAAAGCCCGTTGGCGTCCCAGCTACCGGAAAGGCGAAGATTCTCGAACAGATGCCGCTTTATGCCGCTATGAAAGGTGAGATTGACAAGAATTTGTGCCATGCATGTCACTCCTTCGAATGGGGTCAAGGGTAGTCGACAGCAAAAGAGTCTCACAGAATTGGCTGCGATGCACAACTGTTTCGAAGTCAGATTTCAACGATGGGTGGAACATCCGCAGAGACTGCGGAGTGGCGCGGATGCTTGAACCTGCAAGGCAACGGCACGATCTTTCCTCTGCGTTGGCTTCTATCCCGCGGAAAAGGCGCCAGTGTGTGGCCTCGCTCACTGTTTCGGTGCAGGATTCTGGGCAGTCTTCTCTTCGAGGCCTTTCTGCCACTCTTCTTGTTCCTTGCGATGCTCACTCTGCTCATAGTGAATACCGCGGACAAAGGTATGCATCACATCGTCCAAGGTCCGGCCCGGCGCCAAGGCGCAACTCTTGAACACATCGGTGTCGGGGTTGGTACCTACCTCCGGCGCGATGCATGTCAACAGCAAGCCCTTTTCGTCGTTCACGGTGAAGAAGTGATTGGGGTTGGCGGGACTGGTGGCGGGCGCAGCAGCCGGAGTGGACTGGAGAGACTGTGTCTGGGGTGCATGCCCGGAAGTCCTGGAGCCCATTAAGGGTGGCGCCTGTGTCGAGGCACTTGCCTGAGCGGCGGCGAAACCGATGGAGACTGCGAGAAGTGCTGCGTGTCTTTTCATGGGTTCTTTCAACCTTCCTGGACGAGGATTCAGATCCTAAAAGCCTATGAACAAGTTCCTTCTTGTGGCTCCGCATTCCCTGAGGGGCTAAAGCCCCATTGATTTCATTGCCTTTACGGCAGGCGACTCCGACCCGACAGGGTGCCACGGTACCCGGTCGTGCCCTGACATTTCTTGCCCTGCGGATGAGTTTTTCCGCAGCCTGTTTGGCCGTGCCGGTTCAAATCGCCAACTGAATCAGATGGGTTCTAAATGGAATATCGGCTGATTGGGGGAATTTGTCTAGCCGGAGGTTCCTGGTTGCCAAGGTCGACTCCTGGACCGCTATTGAATAGCCCGCGAACTGTCAGCATTCGCGATTGCAGCCGATATAGCAGACTGAGCCGGGTCAAGTATCTCAGCCAAACATTGAGGTCCCGGTCTCATCGCACAATCGCCCAGGAAGGCGGTTGGTGCGGGGCGCCATGTTTTGCTTCATGAGGAATCCAGCCAAACATCTGGCTCCAAGCAGGGACACGGCGGGGCACTTTGCGGATCTACAGAGTGCGGATCGCGGGTTGGTTCATGAAGGCAGGTTCTCGAAAATGCAGGCTCAACTCACTTTGTACTTCACATTCCTGAGACTATGCGATCGCGCGCGTACCGCAATTGCCCCTCCGCGCGTTGTCCGACTGGTTCGGATACTTGCCGGGATGGCTCTACTTCTGGTCCCTGGGCTTCCCGCATGCGCTTCGCAGGCCTCAGACCTTATGAAGAAAAGCCTCGAAGATCTGATGAGCATTGAGATCACCTCGGTGTCCAAAAAGGAAGAGAAGATTTCTCAGGCCGCGGCGGCCGATTTCGTGATTTCCCGCGAGGACATTGGCCACTCCGGCGCACTGAATATCCCCGACCTGCTGCGCATGGTGCCGGGACTTGATGTGGCACAGATCGACGCCAGCAACTGGGCCATCAGTTCGCGTGGTTTCAATGGCCAATACTCGAACAAACTCCTCGTCCTGGTGGACGGACGCGCGGTCTACAATTCGATCTTTGCCGGCGTGTTCTGGGACTCGGAAAACGTTCCCCTCGACAGTATCGAGCGCATTGAGGTGATTCGGGGTCCCGGCGCCGCAGTGTGGGGGGCGAATGCCGTCAACGGTGTGATCAACATCATTACTCTCAGCGCCGCTGACACCCAAGGCGGGAGCATTTCGGCTGGCGGGGGCGATGCGAGCGTTGCGCCTGAGACGATTCGATACGGGGGGAAGGCCCGCTTTCTGGGAGCCTACCGGGTTTCAGCGGAGGGCTTTCACTTCAACTCGCTGCCCACCCTGGCGGGATTGGACGGCGAGGACGATTGGCGCCTGGCCCACGGCGGATTTCGCGCGGATACAGCTCTGTCCGCGAAGGATTTCCTTACCACCGAGGGTGAAGTGTACGGAGGCAATGCGGGAAGCATAGCCTTTGCACCAATCTCCCTGGTTCCACCAGAAAATGCTGCCCTTGCCGTTCGGGACAAATATTTCGGCTGGAACCTGCTTAGCCGCTGGACACACAGCGCCTCGGCACGATCGGCGACTTCACTTCAGGTCTATTTCGATCGGACCAAGCGCGGCGATTCCGCTAACGGAAATTCAACCTACAACATCGGCCAGAACACCTTCGACATCGATTTTCAGCACCATATTGCGTTGGGGTCGCGACAGGACATGGTTTGGGGGCTTGGCTACAGGGTCAGTTCGGACGCAATCAAACCGACCTTCCGCATCTCCGCCACGCCTGTGAGCCGGGGAACCCAGTTGTTCAGTTCATTTGCGCAGGACGAGATTGCGATTCGTCCGGATCGCCTTCACTTGAGCCTGGGTGCGCGCGTTGAGCACAGTGACTTTGCGGGATTCGACCTGCAACCCTCAGCGCGCCTGACCTGGACGCCGGACAGCAAGAACTCGATCTGGGGCGCGGTGTCGGGGGCTGACCGCACTCCGGCCCGGAGCGACACGGATATCCGCGTGAATATCGAGGCTCTGCCAGGGCCGGGCGGCCAGTCGATCCTGGTGAGCCTGTTTGGAAATCCGAACCAGAAGAGCGAGCACCTGACGGCATTCGAGACTGGCTACCGGGCATCTTTTTCCAGCTGGTTATCGGTGGACTCGACGGTATTCTTCAACCGCTATCGGGATCTGACGTCGGTGGAGTCCGGGGCCATGCGCATTGAGTCGAGCCCTGTGCCCGTACACCTGCTTGTTCCCGAGTGGTTCGGAAACGGCGTGTATGGAGAGACGCACGGGATTGAGATGTTCGCAAACTGGAAGTTGGCAAGGATCTGGACACTCAACCCCGGCTATACGTTCTTCTCGATGCACCTGCACCCATTTGCCGGCAGCACTGACACTGGGACCGCCCCTGGAACCGAAGGCGGCACTCCGGATCACCAGGCACAGCTGCGTTCCAGCGTGAGACTGCCCTGGAACCTGCAATGGAATGCGTCAGCCTACTTTGTTAACCGGCTCCCTGCCCAGTCGATCCCCTCCTATACACGCGTCGATACGGGTGTGACCTGGCGTTTGGGAGAGAGCTTTACTCTGAGCGTGACGGGCCAGAATCTCACAAAAGACCTCCATCCGGAATACTCCGGACCCAATTCCACTGTGCAAGCAGGCCTGATGCGGAGAGCCGCCAACGCCAAATTGTCATGGTCCTTTTAAGAGGGAGGTCGTCAGTGTATCGAGCAGCGAAAAATTCGGCCTTGGCAATGTCTTCGAGACGAAGGCGATTCTGTCTTCGCACATTCGCTTTTCTATGCCTCTTTCTTCTGGTTTCGGGAATGCCGCAGCATGCCGGCGCTCAATCTACTCCCGGCGAGTACCAGGTCAAAGCTGCGTTCCTGTTCCACTTTGCGCAGCTTGTCGAATGGCCTGCCGGCGCTCTGAACGGCGGAGATGCTTCCATCCGGCTGTGCATCTTCGACGACGAGCCGCAGCGGCAGGAATTGCAGAGCACAATCGAAGGCAAGACCATTGGAACCCGCGTACTTCACGTGCTGGTGATCAATGAAGTCCAGGAGATTCCCGGTTGTAACGCGATCTTCCTTAGCCGCGACCAGGCCCGGCGCCAGACCTCGATCCTGCGGAGCATTGCTGGGACGGGCATTCTTACGGTGGGGGAAACTTCCAACTTTCTCTCCGAGGGGGGGATGATCCGCTTCCACGTGGATGAAGGCAAGATTCGTTTCGACATCAATCTTGACGCTGCCGAATCCTCCCATCTTCAGATCAGTTCCCGGCTGCTGCTGCTCTCCACCTCGGTGATTCGCGGCCACACGACAGAGCGGGGAAGGTGAACCGATGCGCATCCGGGATCTTTCCATCCGCTTCAATCTGGCCTTGCTGATCCTTTCGGCCAGCGTGCTTGCCGTCTTGCTTGCTTCTTTGGGATTCGCGATCTATGAGCGGCAGAGTTACCGTGCGAGCGCGGTGCGCGAACTGACCGCATTGGCTGACACACTGGGCGCAAATACCGCGGCTTCGCTGGCGTTCAACGATCAGCACACGGCCACGGAGATACTGAGTTCGCTGGCCACCGAGCCGAGCGTCCTGATGGCCTGTCTCTATGACAACCAGGGGCGCATCTTTGCCGATTACCGCAGTTCCGGCGGTGCGCCCACGGCCGGCCTTCCCGCGCGACGCGGCGATGGGGCCTATTTTGACGGCGAGTCTCTGACTCTTTTGAAGGGTGTTCAACTCAACGGTGAACGCACCGGCTCGATTGCCCTGGTTTTCGATCTGCGCGGATTCCGCTTCCGGCTCACTCAATATGCGAAGATAGCCCTTCTCGTTCTTCTTGTCTCCGTCTCAGCCACTTTCATGGCCTCGCTGCACTTTGCACGCGCGATTGGAGATCCGCTGGTGCAATTGGCCACAGTTGCCCGCCGCATTTCGGCGGACAAGGACTACTCGGTTCGCGCCGGAATTGGGTCTGGCGGCGAAACCGGCTTGCTGGTGGATTCATTCAACGAGATGCTTTCGCGGATCGAATCGCGCGAAGGCGCCCTTCAAGATGCGCTCAGTTCCCTGCGGGAGAGCGAGGAGCGGTATGCGCTGGCCGCCCGCGGCGCGAACGACGGCCTTTGGGACTGGAATCTGGCCACCGGGGAAATTTACTTCTCTCCGCGCTGGGGCCACATGCTGGGTTACACAGAGGGCGAGTCTTGGTCGAGCCATGAAGAGTGGTTCAGCCATATTCATGGCGAAGATGTGAAACGGGTTCTGGCTGAGATTAGTGCGCACTGCGAAGGCGAGACCCCGGAGTTTGTGAGTGAGTACCGCATGCGCCACAAAAACGGCGGCTACATTTGGACGCTGAGCCGCGGGATCGCCGTTCGCGACTCAACCGGCACAGCAATCCGCATGGCCGGTTCGCAGACCGACATCACAGAAGGCAAAGTGGTGGACCCGCTTACCCACTTGCCAAACCGTCTCTATTTCATCGACCGGCTTGAGTCCGCGATCGAGACGGCCCGACAGCAAGGCAAGCTCTTCGCGGTTCTGTTCGTCGATCTGGATCAGTTCAAACTGGTCAATGACAGCCTGGGACATGCCGCGGGCGATGAACTGCTGATCGATGTCGCCGGACGGCTGCGTGCCAGTATCCGTTCCCGTTCGCGCCGAGACGGGTCGGGGGAATCTGTTGTGGCGCGAATCGGCGGAGATGAGTTTGCCATCTTTCTCGGTCATATCCGGTGCGAGACCGATGCCTGCGCCATCGCGATGCGGATTCTCGACCGGCTTGGGGAGCCGTTTCAATTTGAGGGCCGCCGCATGTTTGTCTCTGCCAGCATCGGCATCGCCTTGAGCTCGACGGGCGACACGCCGGAAGAATTGCTGCACAACGCGGACACCGCCATGTATCACGCAAAGACCAACGGAAAAGCGCGCTTCGAAGTCTTCAACGAAGGATTGCGTAAAGTAAGTGTTACCCGCTTTGAGGTCGAAACCGCCTTGCGCAAGGCCATTGACGCGCAGCAACTGGTTCTTCACTACCAGCCAATCATCTCGGCCAAAGACAACCGCCTTTGTGGATTCGAGGCGCTGGTTCGCTGGAATCACCCCGAACGCGGGCTGGTCCCCCCCAGCGAGTTCATTCCCGTGGCCGAAGAAAGCGATCTCATCGTGCTGCTCGGCCGCTGGGTGCTGATCGAATCGTGCCGCCAGATGGCCGAATGGCAGAAGAGCTTTTCTCCAGGACACGCTCTCACCATCAACGTCAATGTCTCTGCCCGGCAGTTGACCGATTCCCGCCTGGTGGAAGATGTGGAGTTCGCCCTCGCAAAATCTGGACTCAGCCCCAAATCGCTTGCGCTGGAGATGACTGAGAGCTCAATTATGGGAGACGCCGAGCAAACGCTGGCCATCCTCGATCGCCTGAAGGCGATGAAGGTCCGGCTCGAGATCGACGACTTTGGAACCGGTTATTCCTCGTTGAGCCGGCTGCAGCGGCTGCCCTTCGACACGCTGAAGATCGACCGCTCCTTTATTCGCGAACTGAGCGCCGGAAATGGTTGTCTGGATATCGTGAAGGCCATCATGCAACTGGCTCACTCGCTGAGGCTCGAAGTCACTGCCGAAGGGGTTGAGACGGATGAGCAGCTACGACGACTGCAAGACCTGGGATGCGACCATATCCAGGGCTTTTTGTTTTCAAAGCCAATGGACGCAGGGGCGGCCAAGCAGCTTTGTCTGGAGTTCTGTGAGTTCGGCTCCTTCTCTGCGGCACATCTCGCGGTCACCGCCGCCTAGCAACGGCGATGTTTCACTGCAGCCTGCTGTGGCAGGCGCCGCGTAGTTGCACGCTGCATTGGGGTTGGCCCCGGCGAAGTGGGTCTGCTGCGGCTGTACTCCAGCAAGGATCGAGCACAATTGATCAGACTGGAGAGCAAGCGCAATCGGATACTGATTATTGATGGATACGCTTTGTGCTGGAGACAGCGAGCGCATCCGGTTCAGTGATGAGATGCAATGAGAATGGAGAACCGCCATCAACGACACATTGGTACAAGACGTAACTCCGCTGGTGGCAGACAGAGTCGCCCTGGTTCTGGAAAATCAAACGCAAGAGACGATCGACGATTGGTATCAGCGCCTGGGCGTGGAAGATTTGCTCAAAGGCCCTGCGCTCACCAAACAAGAGCGATCCTCCCACCTGCCCGCCCTTTTCAAGGAACTCATTCATCGTCTGCGTAATCCCATTACTCCAGGATCCGGCATACGAACATCGGAAGCGGCCGCCGCGCATGGACTGCTGCGCCTGAAGCAGGGCTATCCCGCTGCCGTGCTGATCGAGGAGTCGCGCTGTTTGCAAGTGAGCATCTTCAATACCTTGAATGCGAATGCTCACCAGATAGACTTCAATCAACTGCTCGCGGACGTGATGGTGATCGCCGATGAAGTGGACGCGCAACTCGCGATAGCAATTGCCAGCTACGCGGGTGGAGTTCACCCCCCGGTGGTGCCGGTTGCTCCGGTCGGAAGGAACTCACCTCTTCATTGAACGCACACTGCGGAAGCTGAATTTCGAACTCGCGGCGCACTCGGTTCATGACGATTGCTTCAGCGGCATGAGCAATTCCGATTCTCGCGTGAGGCAAACGGGACGAAGATGGTCGAACACAAGCGTCTCTAGAACTTTGCGGTTGGCACCAACCTATCATTCATCGACGATCCTGAACTGCGTACACAGCCGCGGCGCTCAGAGCGTTCGATGGCTGCTCTCTGTCGCCCGGTCGCCATTCAACGCAGGGTGACGATTGTTGCCGGCGAAGGGATCGACTCATGGAACAGAAGAAGTTCGACGCTTTACTTCGCCGCTCAGTGGGGATGCCCATCCTCGCCTTGAGCGTTTTTGCGCTGCTGCTTCTGTGGGAGATTCAATTCCTGAGTGCGTCGTTGAGTAGACTGAACCATTCGGACCAGGCGATCAGCGCGGACAGGGAACTGATCAACTCCACCATCGACATGGAGAGTGGCGTTCGCGAATACCTGAATACGGGGAAAGACGAGTCCCTTCAGAGCTACACCAAAGCAGCGGCGGGCATTGACTCGAAATTCGCCTCGCTCAACCAGCTTGTTTCCAGCCAGCCGGCTCAGCAGGTTCAGCTTGCGGCCATGCAGAGCAGTTTTGACAAGTGGCTGCTGCTGGCGGAGCGCGCAGTTGAGTTACATCGCACGGGTAAAGAAAACGGCGCGTACCAGACGAACGCAGCTGCCGACAGTCTGCGACTTACACAGATCATGGACTCGATTCGAGCGCAGCATGAGGCCTTTACTTTAGCCGAGGTCAAGTTGCGTGCTGTGTCCGCGCAGCAGGCGCGCGGAGTTTCAAGGCTGACGGCGATCACCTGCGGACTGCTGGTTGTGGTGGGAGGAGGTCTGATGGCGCTTTTCATCTGGCGCCAAATGCAGTTTCTGGGCAGAGATTTTGAAGCATCGCTTGAGGCTGCAAAAAAGCATGCGGAGTCACTTCTGGAAAAGGCTCAACTGCTTGATCTGGCGTATGACACCATTGTGGTGCGTACCCTCGAAGGGACAATCCGGTTCTGGAACCACGGGGCAGAGGAGACGTACGGCTATTCCGCGGAGCAGGCTACCGGGCAGAACTCGCAATCGCTGCTCCACACCATTTTCGCCGAACCTATGGCCGACATTGAAGAGAAATTACGGCGGAACGGGCGTTGGGAAGGAGAACTGATACGCACCGCTCTAGACGGCTCACACGTGACGGTGGCCAGCCGATGGGTAACTCAGCGAGACAGGGATGGCCGGGCTTGCGGCGTGATGGAGATCAGCAGCGATATCACCGTGCGCAAACAGCGTGAAGAAGAGTTGCGGGAGGGCGAGTTGCTGCTGCACATGGTGGCTGAGCTAACGGACATAGGCCTGGCTGTACTCAGTGACGAATGCCGTTATCTTTACAGCAATCCCGCACATTGCAAAATGCTCGGCATCAGCGCCGAGAATATTTTGGGCAAACACATGGCAGATGTCATGGGAAACACATACAAACAGATCAGTGCGCAACTGAAAACAGCCTATGCAGGCGAGCAGATCGACTTTGAGATCGAGGTTACAAAGGGCGAGGTCGCGGTGGAGCCGGCAAGGGCCCGGTCCTACGCCATTACCTTCAAACCTCTGATTGATACAGGCGGCGATACGCGGGTCATTGCGGCGTTCATCGACATCACCGAGCGCAAGCGGGCGGAAGAGGAACTGCGCATCAGCCAGGAGCGCTTATCCGCCATTGTGCGCATGGCGATGGATGGGGTGATTACGCTCGATGAAAATCAAAAAATTATCTTGTTCAACCCCGCTGCGGAAAAGATATTTGGTTGCTCCGCAGCGTCGGCGATAGGCAAGCCTATCGATCACTTCATCCCTTCCCATTTGGCTGACCA
>Ga0302140_10012374_pt1 | contig 10462 bp, 8 predicted proteins | sample I_Bog_E1_1_FD_202095 | JGI IMG/M metagenome (GOLD analysis project Ga0302140, IMG submission 202095) | Peat permafrost microbial communities from Stordalen Mire near Abisko, Sweden - I_Bog_E1_1 | ecosystem: Environmental > Terrestrial > Soil > Wetlands > Peat | place: Sweden: Abisko, Stordalen...
AGTTGTAATAGAAGAGCACGAACATGACCGGCATGAACTGCATCATCTTCATCTGCGCGTTGTCTACGGCGGGCTGGGGCGTCACGCGCATCTGCATGAAGTTGACGACCCCCAGGAGGAGCGGGAGGACGTTGATCGCGACCGCGCCCAGTATCGGCAGCGAGATCATGCCGATCGTGTCCGGTGCGGAAAGGTCATGGGCCCAGAGGAAGGGGGCGAAGCGGAGCTCGGCGGCGCTCCTGAGCATGGTGAAGAAGGCCCAGAAGAACGGGATCGTGAGCAGCATGGGCACGCAGCCGGCCACGGGGTTGATCTTATGCTTCTTGTAAAGCTCCATCGTCGCCGTCTGGAGCTTCGCGGGGTTGTCCTTGTACTTCTCCTTGATGGCCTTGAGCTCCGGCATCACCTTCTGCGTCCGCCGGGAGGTGCGGGACTGCGCCAGCGTGATCGGCAGGAAGAGGACCTTGAGAGAGAGCGTCGTCAGGATGATCGCGATTCCCCAGTTGGAGGTCCAGCTGTGGTACCACGTCATGACGGTCAACAGGAGCGCCGCGCAGAAGCGGAAGATGAAGTTGCCGAAGTCCATCACGCGGTCCTCGTCGTGCCGGAACACGTCCGTGTTGGACAGGCGGGGGTATTCCTTCGGACCCACGTAGAAGCTGCCGAAGAGCGTCGTCTGGCCGTGGGCCGGGATCGCCGGGACGTCGAAGTCCACGACAGCCGTGATGCCGTAGGCGCGCTTGTCGGCGTCCGGCAGGTCCTTCAGGAGCTTCACCCGGCGCGTCTCAAGTCCCGAGGCCGGCTCGTCCGGCGTGAGGATCGACGCGAAGAACTGGTTCTTCACGGTGGCCCAGACGACGGGCCCCGACCCCTGGATCACGGACTTCGGCCCGCTCACCCCGAATCCGAGGAACCCGTTGCTGCCCTCAAGCGATGCGCGCCTTACGAGGGTCTGGTCCTTGCCGTTCGAGAACTCGGTGGTCAGCTGCAGGCCCGTGTCGGCCGCGTTGCTGGGCGCCGCCGTCCCGATCGAGAAGCCGACCCGCATGGGGGCGTACGGCGTGTCCGAGAGGTTGCGCAGGGTCGTCTCGCAGCGGACCAGGTACGGGTCGGTCCCGGCCGCCTTGTCGGGCGACACCACATAGTGGCGCGTCACCTCGATCTTGCTGTCGAGGACGGCCCGGTAGACCACGTCGCTGTCGGACCTCGAGACGAGCTGGTAGCGCGTGTCGCGGTCGAGCCCGGGCAGGCCGACGAAGGCCAGCATCGGGTTGTCATGAAGCTCGTTGAAGATGAAGGGGTCGGGGCGGTGCAGCTCGGCGGGGTACTTCCGGAACGCGACGTTGCGGATCGCGCCGCCGGAGTCGGTGAAGTTCACCTCGACAAACCCGTTCACAAGGCGGGTCACGGTGGCCCCCGACTTGTCCACCTGCGCGGTGACGAAGGTCGGCTCGTCGGCGTTGCTCCGGGACACCGGGAGGGCGGCCGCAGCCTCGGGAGCCTGCGCGGGCTCGGCGGCCTTTGGGATGACCTGGGCCGAGCTATGGGGCGCGTACTTCTGCGAGTAGATCAGGACGAAAAACGCCGCGATGAAGAGGAGCGCTCCGATGAATGTGTTCTTTTTGTCCACGGGGGGTGTCTGGTTTTACCGCGAGGCCGGCGGGACGGGATCGTTGCCACCCGGGTGAAAGGGTGTGCACTTGATGATGCGGCGCGCCGCGAGGTAGGTGCCCCGAAGGGCCCCGTGGGTTGCCACGGCCTCGGCGGCGTAATGGGAGCAGGAGGGATGGAAGCGACAGCCGTACGACGGCCCGAAGATCGCGGGCAACACCGGAGAGGCGGTGGCCTGGTAAACACGGATGAGCCCGAGGGCCGCCGTAGCGGGGAACCCCATGGCGCGGGGAAGGTTCGGTTCCGGGGCCGTGTTCATGGGCTGAGCGGGGCGGGGGGCGTGGCGATCCGGCCGCACCCCTCCGCAAACGCGCGGTCGAGCTGCACAAACGGCAGGGAGTTCACCTGGCTCCGGGCGACGAGGAGCAGGTCGCACGAAGGGGGAAGCAGGTCCTGGCGGCGCCGGAAGATCTCCCGAAGGCGGCGCTTGGCACGGTTGCGCAGGATCGCCTTTCCGACGGCCTGGGTCGACGCGACGAAACACGCGCGCCTCAAGGCCGGCTCGCCCGGCCGCACGATCCACCACAGGGTGAACGCGCGGCAGTCGACGCGCCTGCCCTGCTGGCGGACGTCGCGGATGTCATTCTGGCGCCGAAGGTGCTGCCCAGGGCGGAGACGCATGGGGACAGCGCAACCCAGGATCAAACGACGGTCAGCCGCTTGCGGCCCTTCTTGCGGCGGGAGGCTAGGACTTTGCGGCCGCCCCGGGTGGATTTGCGGGCGCGGAATCCGATCTTGCGGGCTCGTTTCTTGCGATGCGGGCGGAAGGTGGGTTGCATGGTATCGTGGCGTTTAAGAGTTGACTGAGGTGCCTTACCTGAGGGGGGGTGTCAAGGGTGGGATTAGGAGGGTAGTGTCCTAATTTGAATCAAAGCTTTCCATTGGCGTAAGTTGGCATGGATTCGAAGAATGGACAAAGCAAAGCAGGCTGAAGTGTTGCGCAAGCGATTCAAGGCCCTTGGGGGCATCCCATACTCCAAAACGGACCAGTCTAGGCCGGGGCGAACCAAAGCCATACCAAACAAGGGTACAGGTAAGCCTCTGGCCGTTCACTACGGAGTTTCTTTGGCCGATAAGCGGCCCGTTTGGGTAGGACAAACTGAGACACTACCCGCTCAGCAACTGCCCTTAAAGCGCAGGAGGAAGGGCCAGAATCCGCTAATGCGGATCGCTCACCTTTACCCCTTGAGAATGCCCCAGGTAGCCAAGCCAAAACGTAACCGCATCTTTCACGGAATGAACCGGGGGCTTCTTTAGGACCGTGGCCACACGGTCCTCGGTTCCATCATTAAAGTCCCACGCGAAGCATTTCGCTACGTTTGGGATCCCGGTCACTTTGAACACCTCTACGATGCCCTCCCAAACCACCTCATTTCCTGCGCCAGCGCGATAAGGGATAGATTCCAAGTGCTCGGCTTGGCATTTCTCTCCCTGTTCGACGGCGAACCGTAGCTTTTCTATTCTTTCGCTCACCCCTCGATCATTTCAACAAGGTTGGCAACAGTCCACGGAGAAGTGGTTATTCCAGCCGCCATTGCCGGCGTGCAACGTATGGTCTTATGGAACTTCACAAAGTTATAGTAGCCATAGTGGAGTGCTACAGCAGATTTAAAGTTTTCAAGCTTTTTACTGAACGCATTGGTTAGGCGAGAGAGTCGCCGGCAATGCATCCGAAGGGTGTGATTCTGTTTCTCGATATAGCTGGTAGAGATCAAATCGGTATCGGGGTTACCGCTGACCGCCATTCTCTCCACCTTCACAACCTCTGGCGGAGAATATCGGCGCTGTTCCTCCAGTTGCGCACTGGAAAACGTCTTAACAATTGATCCGTAGTCCACATCGGTTCCGAAGGCGCGTTCAATGGCTCCCTGATAGGCGCTAAGGCCATCAGTGGAAATCTGCACTCGGTGAGTGAGGCGTGCCGCAAGATCCTCAATAAAGGAATCGGCGGTTACTTGGTTGCGTTCGCCAACCGCGAAAGTGGGCACAAGCTTGGTTTCGGCATCTAGGGCAATCCAGGTCCAGACATCGCCCTTCGTGCGATCGGCTCCAGTAAGCTTGGCGGTTTTCGCCTTCATCGCGACGAATCCCCAGACCTCGTCAATTTCGATTACGCGGCTGTTAAGGCCGCGGAACTTTTCATCCATGATGCGCTTGCATCCTTCGCCCATGCGAATACCAAGACGCATAACGGTATCGCGGTGAATCCCTGTGATGCGCTCAATGGAGCGGATGCTGCTGCCCTCGCAGAGCATAGAAACGGCCTGAGTTTTGCGCTCTATGGAAAGTGTGTTGCTCATGTTTTGTGCTTGCTCTTGAAAACGGTATGACCATAATCAAGACGATGAGCAACACAAATCGAAAAAAAAACAGCCATGGAGGAGCCCGTGAGGGCGCAGGCCGAAAGCCAACATTAAGCCCGAAGAAAAAGGTAAGTATATCTTTAAGCAATAGTACCTTACAACGAGCTATGTCCGTATGGCGCCGACCACTGTCCAATCTCATAGAAATGCTTCTCGACCAATACACCACCAATCCAATTAACTGAAAAGGAGCCGAAACATGAGCGATCTAATTACGGTTCAAATCGAGGGTACACCGGATCAAGACGGCCACGTGATCCTTGCCGACTTCCTGCAGCGAATAGATCAGCTTTTGCAGGCCCTCAATGGGATCGATCGTGTGGTCGGACAAACGGAGCGACCGACCCTCAATTATCGAATCGTCGATACCAAACATACGAGCCCGATTAGTATCACGCTGAAACCGGTCTTTCGTAAAAACGTTATCATTGAGGGTTCCGACCACATAGAGAAGCGCAACAAGCGCTTTTTTTCTGAACTGAAATCAATTCGTCGCGGCGATCTTCCCTCTGACGACATAGACGAAAACCTGTTAATGCATTTCCGACGCCTGTCTGAGGGACTGGGGACGGATTATGCTTCCGCAAAAATTTCTAACGGATCAAACAGCGTAGAGCTTGATAGGGTATTTGAGGTAAACGTGCAGCAACTTCTCCATGAGGAGGACCGATCCTATGGGGGCGAAGAAGGAATGTTGTTGGCTGTAAATCTACACGGCCGGCAAACATTTTGGATTTACCCCAAAATAGGTCCCACAAAAATTCGGTGCGATTTCCAACCTGGAATGCGAGACGAAATCCGTGAGAACTTAGGTCGTTTTGTCCGGGTTGAAGGGCTAAAATTCTTTCGCTCCCATACTTCGTTTGCGGTACGAATCGCTGTTAAGGACCTGACACCAATCCAAGAGGATTCTTCCATAACCCTGAAATCGCTGCGCGGGATTGCTCCACAAGCAACGGGAGAACTAAGCGCGGCCGAATTTGTAAGAAATCTACGCGATGAGTGGGAATGAAGTTAAGCGCGTTCTGTATTGGGACACCTGTGTCTACCTTGCTTGGCTGAAAGGCGAAGACAATGGCGCATCTGTGAATGAAGGAATAGCCGAGGCTGTGGACGAAAATTGGGACGGAAAACTACTGATAGTCACCTCAACAATCACGCTCACGGAAGTTCTTGAGGCTACACTGACGGATGAACAAGAGGAGAAATTTCAACAATCGTTCAGGAAGCAATTACATTGCCTCAGGGATGTTGATCCCGCTGTAGCGGTTAAGGCACGCGACTTTCGGGGATCTTTTACGGCTCCCAATAGCAAGAAGCTATCCATGCCAGATGCCATTCATTTAGCTACGGCCGCGATATACAAATGCGATGAATTTTGGACTATGGACGGCGGGGGAAAAAGTAACAAATTCGTCGGCCTTTTGGAGCTAAATGAAGACCCCAGAATAGATGGGTTAAAGGTCAAGGCTCCATATCCCAAGAATCCAGCTCTTTTCGGCCCTGGTGCGGCGGGACCTGTAACTAGTTGAATCCGTAAACAGTAGGTTTCAGTCTTCTGTGCGCGGTCCCTTGGTCGATTGATGATTCTTGGCTGGCTTAGAGCCCTTTTTTGTTGCGCCTGATTTTCGGAAATTCTCCTGCAACCCTTCTGGCGAAACAGGGGTAACATCTGTGTCCGCGGTCCATTTCAAATAGTAGCATAGCCCGGTGAATCCTAGTGCCCCGATTAGCGCTGCGACGAGATAGCCGAACACGGGCACCAACATATAAAAATAGATAACTGAGGGGCTTGGATCAGTGAACATTACGGCGATGCCCCAAAGACCAGCGCATAATGCTGCAAGCCTGCAAGTCCACCAAAGGCAACTATGGCAGGCTCCACAAAAAGCTACATGATGTTTGTCCAACCAGGCGGCGTGGTCTTTATCCGCCTCAGCAATTTGCAAGAACGTCCTAGCGCGGACAAATCCCGCGTAACGACGCAAAAAAGCAATAGACTCTGAAAACTGATCTAAGGAGAAGAACGCGAAGTTGAGCGCGACAGTGGCTTCAATGTACCAGAAGCCTCCCCAAGCGCGATGATCTTTGTTGCAGAGTTCAAGCAGGCTGGCGATCCAATGCCTCATTTTGGGGGGTTAGGTAGGTCTTTATGACCTCGAATTGTGCGGAAAGCGCAGCCACAACCTTTTCCCCCCATGCGCATACGACTGCGTTTGGCGCGTTGTGGTTTTGCTCAAATCGGTACGCCCTATCATCAACGTAGGCGAAGTTATAGTCGAAATCTCTGACCGGCTTATCTATGTCTTGATACAAATTTACGCAGGCAGCGGCTTTGCTGCGTTTAAACTCTTGATAAAGTTTCAGGAAGGCTGATCCGTCCTCCACGCGTTCTTGAACGACAATCTCGATAATAATTCCCCTTAGAACAGCCCCAGCAAAAGCGCTCAAAACAGCCGGATCATCGTACACGGCTCTACTTAGATTCCGGCAAAAAATATTCAAGCGCTGTTGAGCGCGTGTGAAAAACACGGCCAAAATGGCCGCAGCATGCTCAGATTTCCCATTGGAAATCTGGATATTGGACTTTTCATCCCAAAGCCGTTCGAAGGCTGAGCGATATGTTAATTCTGGCATGGCGTGGCGATGGTGGTGGTCCTTAGTACCTCAATCATCGCTAAAAAGTAAAGGGGTAACTTATAACCAACTTATTCACAACAAGATTTAAATTAAATAGTTTTTTGGCCCTCCAAGTATGATCGGACATGGTGATAATTTCTGAAGCCTCTGGGCTAATCCAATTTTTGCGTGTTTTCGCGTAAACCCAGGAAAATTCGAAACGGCTTGTGCCCACGAATCTTTGACGTGAACGACCCAAGTTATATTTCGAACGATAGCATCTAAAGGTGTGACTTTCAAATTAGGACACAACCATTAGGAGGCGGCGATGCAGCTTGGATGCACGGGCCCGGGAGGGGAGGGATCTTACGGGGCCGGTGTGGGGGCCTGGCCGCCGGAGAGGATCCTGCGCACGGCTTCGGCGCGCGCGGGATTGCGCTTCGCGAGCTGGGTCAGGGTCTGTTCGCCGCCTATCCCGAGCGTCCCCCCGGCGTCCACAAGCATCCGGACCGATTCCAGCGGGACATTGTCTTCGTTAATCGCGTACCACATTGTGCTCGTGCGGTTTGGGTCAGCGCCGTGATCAAGTAGCAGCCGTGTAAGGGCCGGCGAATCAAGCGCCTTGTCGAGCGGGGGAATTCCCTGTCCCGACAAATTCGGGTCTGCACCGTGGTCGAGGAGCAGCTTCGCCTTTGCCGCATCAAGGTTCCCGAGGACCAACTGAAGTGGCGTCATGGCACCGAGATAGTTGACATTTCCGCCGGCGGCGAGGTGTGCCTCTATTTCCTCCACGGTATGGTCGCTGTGCCAGAATATGCCGTCGCCGGCCTCCTGGGATTGGCCGAGCTGCCCGAACTCCGCCATGGTTTCGACACAGCGCTGGTAGTCGGGCACATAGCGAAGCCGGCGCAGTTCCGCGGGCTTGGGGCGGTCGGGGGGTTCCAGGTCGGTGACCATGCTGACGGAAGCCGCGGCTGCATGCGGGTCGCGGACACCCAGCTCAAGGAGCTTGCGCACCGAGTCCGCGGCACCCCAGCGGACCGCCGTCGTAAGCGGCGTCCATCCGTTCGGCGCACGCCGGTTCGGATCGCACCCCTTGTCGAAGAGCATCTGGATCAGGTCCGGGTCGTTCGAATGGGCGGCGGAGAACATGATGGTGTGGCCCATTGCGGTCTGCTGCGGATCGGCACCGAGGGCCATCAGCTTTGTGACCAGCCCCGGCATGTCCTCCCAGGCCGCGCGGAACAGCGGGTTAAAGCCCGGTCGCGACGGGTTTGGCGAGAGGCTTGCCCCCATTCCGACCAGGCGAATAGCGAGGCTGGCGTCGCGCGCTTCGCCGATCGCCATCTCGAGCGGGGGCGGCGCGGATCCGCCGTGGCCGTTCGGGTTTGCGCCGTGCCGAACGAGGGCCTCGGCGATCTCCGCATTGCCTGCTGCGGCGGCGTAGCAGAGGGGTGTCGAGCCGTCGTAATCGGTGGCGTCCACGGAGGCCCCGGCGTCGATCAGACGGCCTGCGAAGGAGGTCGCCTCCTCCTCGATTGCAAACATGAGGGCCGTCTCGTTATAGAATCCCCGAAACCCGATGGAGCCCGGCAGGGTAACTGCCGACTCAAATGCTGAGGAGTCCCCGGCAGCGATGGCGGCGAAAAGGGCGATCCCCGCCTCGCTGTCCGGTCGCTGGACCCCCATGCTCCTGAGCTCCTCGCGAACGAGCAGCGACCGCACGGCGGGATCGGTGGCATACCTGTCCATGCGGACGCCTGAAAGCGTGCTCCCGAGTTCCTGCCGACGCTTGTCGATCAGGATGCGCGCACCCTCGAGCCAATTTGTCCGGGCGGCGAAGCCGAGCGCAGAGTCACCTTCGGGGTCCTGGTCGATCCACTGCCGCATGTTGGACGCCTTCATGTGCGAGAGCGCCACCGAGATGACCGGTTCCCGGACGTTGCAGCCCAGGTCGAGGAGCACACCGAGAAGGTCGGGATCCCTGAAGTGCAGGGCATAATAGAGCGGCTGCCTGCTCGGCCCGTCAAAGGAGACCACCAGATTCCCCGTGTGTCCGCCCGCGGCAAGAATCTGCCTCAGGGCACCGGAGTCCCTCCGCATGGCCAGCTTCGCAATCGTCTGGGCCGCAGCCGAGCCGTCGGGTCCGAACCGGATGCCCTTCTTAAGGAGGATTTCGGTCAGTTCTTGGTGGCCCGCAAGGATCGCGGCGGCCAGGGCGATGCGGCCCGGCGTGTCCGTAGCGCCGAGATCCGGCCCTGGCACGTGGCACGGGTCGGGCCACGGGGCCGCGGGATCGTAGCCGCTGTCGAGAATGAAGTGTGCCGCAGGCCATTGTTCATTCACGACGGCATACGCCAGGCCCTTGCCCGCATACGCGGGGGGAACGCCCTCCTTGAAAAGGGAATCGAGTGACCCAATGTCGCCTTTCGAGGCGTAGATCCACAGGGTGCCGGGACCGACCTCGGGGTCCATGTATCTCGGCATAGGGAGCGACCGCTGCCCTTGTTCCCCCGGGGCGGGTGGGGGCTCGGGCGCAGCCTCAACGGCGTCCGCCTTCGCCTTGAGCGCCTCGGCAATTGCCGGTGGATAACCCTTCGAGACCACGGATGCCGCCTCCTGCCGCAGCCACGCCACTGCCGCCGCCCTTTGCGGCCCCCGGAGCGATTCGAGCGGCGGGTTGAATAGCCCCACGTCCTTATCCGGTTGCTCGGCGAGAAAGGCTGTGCTCGCGCCCGGGGTCCACGTCCATCCGGCAGCGTGGCACTCGAGAAAGCGCATCGCCGGCCTCCGAAGGCGCTCGGCTTCCGCGCGAAAGGCCGCAATTCGATCGAGCGAGCGCTGGATGGGAACGGCCATTGCGGCGGCCGGGCCATTCCTCAGGCTGGCAAGGGTCCTTTCCTCCATCGCGGCGAACGTGAGCTGGTCCGCCGCGGGAGACCCCTCTGCCGGCACGGATCGCTCGGCCTGCGCAAGTTCCTCCGGGGAAAGCGTGTCAAATGCCTCCTCATCGGCCTTCTTGCCCTCGTCGATCAGCTCCGAGCGCACCAGGGGCTCGATTGCCTCAAGCCGTTCTCCGTTCGGGTACCATGCTCGGTGGACGAGGAGGGCGACCTTCAGCCTCGGGCCGAGGGTGCTCACGGCGGCGACGCGGTCGGCCTTCGGGAAATCGTTCTCGAAAATCGTGAACAGGAGCGCCGACGCGCACCGCCTGTAGGCGTCCTCCTGGCCGGGCGCCGCCGCGGCGAGCTCGCGGCACAGCTGCATGACGCTGGTCCTGTAGTCGGACGACAGCCTCGCAAAGACCGCGTCTATGTTGTGGGAGAGGTAGATGTCGTGGAAATCCTCCTCGAGCAGGGTCACGTCCGTCCTGAGCCGCCTGAAGCGGTCGGCGTACTGGGGGCTCTGCGCCCCGAAGAACTCGTCGAGCGGCGTGGGATCGATCCTCCCGCCGGGCGCGACGAGGAACCGCTTTGCGGCCTCGAGCGTGAACTGCAGTGCCTGCACCTCGCCCTTGATGTCATTCACCCTCCCGAGGGCCATGGCCGGAGGCATCCGAAGCCGCTGAAGCCGGAACCACGCCTCGCTCGAGGCGGGATTGAAGAAGATTGCCGCAGACAAGAGCCTCTCCTCCTCCAGACGGCGCGCGGCGGCGGTGCCAGGCGTCCCAGGATTATGCCCCTCGTTCTCCCGGCTCTGTTCCTGGTCCAGGAAGATCCGCGCTATCCCCTTGCACAGCGACGGGCCTGTGAAGCTTTCGGTCCCTGCGGGTACCGCTGCAGCAATGACCTTCGCTGCGAGCCTCGCGG